>Ga0315281_10003985_pt1 | contig 21544 bp, 11 predicted proteins | sample YL17G07_0_MG_FD_204540 | JGI IMG/M metagenome (GOLD analysis project Ga0315281, IMG submission 204540) | Sediment microbial communities from Yellowstone Lake, YNP, Wyoming, USA - YL17G07_0 | ecosystem: Environmental > Aquatic > Freshwater > Lake > Sediment | place: USA: Wyoming | collected... | reverse complement strand
CGATAATAAGCAGCTTTGCCTTCAGGGACATCGGCTCCTTCAATCGCACTATTACCTGCTTGATCTTTTCCCTGGTCCACGTAACCAAATTGCCTCCTTGATACAATCTTGAATAAATACATTATTTGCTAAGTATAACTTTATAGCACAGGTAAACTATGATGTCAATACCGATTTGTCAATACCGATTCAAACCGGCGTCAACGTTCGAGGCGTCGTATTCAATCGTGCGCGACTATTGAAGTCCATACATATTCATCTTTCCCCAAAGGGTCTTCCGGCTGACGCCGAGCAACACGGCGGCCTTCGTTTTATTCCCGTTCGTGGCCGCAAGCGTCCGGAGAATGTGTTCCTTCTCCGCTCCGGCTGCAACTTCTGATAGAGACGCAAAATTATTGCCCTCTGATTTTTTGAACAGAGCGGAAGGCAGGTCATCCTTCTCTATGACCTCGGAGGCCGTCAGGGTAGCGCCCCGCTCCACGATATTCTCAAGTTCCCTTACATTCCCCGGATAGTCATACTGAAGGAGCGCCATCATGGCTTCCTTTGAAAAACGCGCGGCTTTCGTGGTCCTGCTCCGGCATTTTCCGAGGGCGAAATCGACGAGCGCGGGGATGTCTTCTCTTCGCTCCCGGAGCGGCGGGATCACGACGGGAATGACATGCAGGCGATAATACAGGTCTTCCCTGAAACGCCCGGATTTCACCTCTTCTTCAAGATTTCTATTCGTTGCCGCCAGGACCCGTACGTCGATGCTCAGGGTCTCGGTGCCGCCCACTCTTTCGAAGGTCTTCTCCTGGATCACCCGCAGAAGTCTTGTTTGCGTGGAGAGCGGCATGTCCCCTATCTCGTCGAGAAAAATCGTCCCGCCGTTCGCCAGCTCGAACCTGCCCGGTTTTCTCCTGATCGCTCCGGTAAACGCCCCTTTTTCGTGGCCGAACAGCTCACTCTCGATGAGCGTCTCCGGCAGGGCGGCGCAGTTGATCCTGATAAGCGGTTTGTCCTTCCTGCCGCTCTGATAGTGAATGGTTGTCGCGACCAGCTCCTTGCCGGTCCCGCTCTCCCCGAGGATCATCACCGTTGAGTCCGTTGCAGCGACCTTTTCGATCAAGGAAAAGACCTTCTTCATGGCGGCGCTTTCGCCGATTATGTTGGGAAAGCAGAAATAGCGGTTGATGTCCTTTCTCAGCCGGATGTTATCTTCCCGGAGCCTCTTCATTTCCAGCGCCCGTTCGACCAGCAACCCAAACTCGTCCAGGGAAAAAGGTTTGGTGATGTAGTCAAAAGCGCCGAGCCTCATCGCCTCGACCGCATCTTTGATGGTGCCGAAAGCCGTCATGACGATCACGGGGACGTCGCTCAACGCGGTGATTTCCTTCAGGAGCTCGATTCCGTTCTTGTCGGGAAGCCGAATGTCCGTCACCACCGCGTCACAGGGGGAGTCCCTGAATGCGGCAAGTCCTTCCGCGCCGGTCTCGCAGGAAATGACGCTGTAGCCCGCGGCTTTTAGCGAGTCCTCAATGGTCACGCGCATCAATTTTTCATCTTCTATGACCAGGACTGTTTCCTTCATATTCCATTCACTCCTTCACCGCTGTCGGAAAACTCATCGTAAACCTGCTCCCTTTTCCCACATCGCTTTCCACGGTGATTTCTCCGTTATAGTTTTTCATAATTCCGTAGGTAAGCCACAAACCGAGGCCTGTTCCCTCCCCGGTCGGTTTTGTCGTGAAGAAGGGATCGAAAATCCTGCCGACATGCTCCGGGGCTATGCCGATTCCCGTATCGATTATATCGATTTTGATCGCGCCGCCGTCCCGATGCCCACTGATGCCGAGACGGCCTCCGGTATGCATCGCATGAACAGCGTTGATCATAAGGTTCAGCAGCATCTGCTGAAAATCGTGAGGGTCCACGATCACATGCAGCTCATCCGGCAGGTCGTTGACAAACAGGATGTTGTTTTTTTGCATCTTATATTCCACAAAATGATATACACCGTCCACGGCGTTCCGCACATTGACGTCCACCGGCGCATGCTCCGACTTCCGGGACATCCAGAGCAGCTTGCTCACCGTGGTCTCGATCTTGTCGAGGCCCTCTTTTACCAAACCGAGATACCTCTCGCGGAATTCAGGGTTGTCGCCGCTCTGCTTCAGCATCTGAACACAGTTGAAGAGACCTCCGAGAGGATTGTTGATCTCATGGGCCACGCCTGAGGCGAGAATGCCTATGGATGCGAGTTTCTCGGACTGGATCATCTTCTCATTGGCCTGCCGGATGTGCTCGAGCATGCTGTTGAAGCGCGCTCCGAGCACGGAAAGCTCATCATGGCCCTTCACCTCCACTTTAAGGTTGAGGTAATCGCCGCGCGCCTTCTCCATCGCGCTTGCGAGCTGCGTGATGGGGTTGATGAACCTCCTGCTGAGCAGCAGGACGATGACAAAACCGGCGGCCACAAGGACCAGGGTAAACAGGACGATCTTGCCTATCGCGGCAATGACCTCATGTTCAGCCTGTTTAAGGGAAACGCCTATCTTCAGCGTGCCCCACCGCTTCTTGCCTATGGACAGAGGAACGCCGATGTCCAGGGCGGCGTGTCCTTTGCTCGAAAAGCGCTGGATAAGCGTGGCCTCCGCCTTGCGGGCCTTCAGGGTCAGAGGATCGGAATAGAGCTTGCCGTATTCCGTGATGTCATTGTGAGATATTACCCTGCCTTCTTCGTCGATGATCACGAGATACAGAAGATCCAGGTCGCGGCGATTGAATATCTCCATGATGTAGTTGTCGAGGAGCCCTCCCTCTTCAACAAGGCCCAGCCGCTCGTAGATAAGGTCGTTCAGAATGGGGATCGCGAGCGTCTCGCCGAGCAGTTTGCCCTGTCGTTCGACATCGCTGTACAGGATGGCCTTTCCCCGCTCCACGGAAACATAGCCGATCACGCCCATCAGGATGATTATGGCCGAAGTGGTTATCAGGATGAATTTTGATTGCAGGCGCAGGCCGTCAATAGTGTTCCATATTCTCGTCATGGTCGTCGGTTCACAGCTGTATTTTCGGATGACACCCCGTGCCGCATGTTCGGGGCACGGCGTTTATTTTGGCGCGAATGTCCGTATAGTCGGCGTCCGTCGCGTCCGTAAAACCGTTCCTCAGGTCGTCATCAAGCCTTTGCAGTATCTTTTTATGGCCTGGCTCCTCGGGATGCAACGCCAGGAGCGCCCGTTTGATGCTCTCGATCACGGCAGAGGGGGTCCCGGGCACGGCCACGAGCGGGCCCGTTGGTATCGGTCCCGATTCCGCAATGACGTCGATGCCGAGCTTGTTGTATTTTCGCGCCACCGAATCCCGCACCGCCCCGGCATCCTGCTGACCTTTGAGGACCGCCTTGACCACTGAATCCTGATAGTCGAAGTTGGCATAGCGGCCGAGCTCGCTGAGGTGCAGGCCCGCGTTCGCCAGGAGATACCGGGGGATGAGGTTCCCTGAAGTGGATTTGGAAGCGGAGAACGCAACGCTCTTGCCTTTCAATTCGGCAAGCTGTTTGAGCGCGGAGCCCTTCTTTGTGATGATCACGCTCCGGTATCGGGCATCTCCGTTCACACCATTCGGCTTCAGAATGCTTACGGCGCCATACTTCGCATGGGCCTCAAGGTAGGTCAATGGCCCGAGCAGGGCCACATCCATGTCGCCGTTTCCCAGCGCATTGACCGTGTCCTCGTAATTCTTTTTCAACACCAGTTCATAGGCATAGGGGGTCTGCTCGGCAAGGTAATCGAGAAGCGGCTGATATTTTTCATAGAGAATGCGGGGATTGTCCCTCGGAATGACGCCGAAGTAGACGGTCTGCTTTTCCCTGGTCTTTCGCGCGACAACGGCGTCCGCAGCCACTGCCCGCTCCATTTCCCGGATCGGACCATAGGCGGCGTCCGCTATCCGCACGAAGCCGTCTATCATCATCGCTTCGAGGACCGCCTTGCCCTTTTCACTCTTGTTCATGTTTAAAAAGGCGTCCCGCATCCGGTCGCGAAGCTCCGGACTCACGCCCCTGGTCACTACGACTGGAGGGGTCCCGTAGGGAGGCGAACGCTTTATGATGCGCGTCTGCCGCGCATACGGCGACCCGGTCTTGAGCATATTTTCGTAGACGAGGTCCTCCACCGCCGCGCCGTCCACGATGTGTTTGGCCACCAGCTCGACGGACTTGTTGTGACCGTAGCTGTATATATGCCGTTTGAAGAATTGTTCCGGCGTGGCGCCCATGGTCTTGAGCAGATACGTGGGATACAGTTTTCCGGTGTTTGACTTTGGGTCCGTGAACGCAAAGACCTTTCCCTTCAGGTCCGCAAAGGATTTGAGGGAACTATCCTTATGCACAACGATATAAGAATGATAGTTCGGCCTTCCGTTCACACTGGGGGCCACGAGGAGTTCAACGCCGAATTTTTCCCGGTTTTTGACATAGGGCGCGGAGCAGATGAATGCCGCGTCAACCGCGCCCTGCTCAAGCAGAGCGTCCATTTCCTCGTACGTTCGCCGATGGACCATCTGAACGGGCCGGCCGACCTGTTCACCGATGTAGTCGATGATCGATTGATAGTATTTAACGGCGTCGACCGGCGTGATCATCGACGCAACGCCGATCTTAATGGGAGGCCCGTCGGAAATTGCGGGCAACGCCGCGGCGAGAAGGGACAGCAGGGCGATGGCGATGAGAATTATTGAACGGCGACCTTTTTCTTTTCTCTGAATCGGAGTCATCCCCCTTTCTTAATAACAGCGCCTGAGAATGACAACGCGGCGGTCCGGCAAAACGATATCCCGGGAGAGACTATATTAGCACGATGATTCGGACATTGTCTATGATGTTTTGTGGAGGATGTATAGCTAAAAAAGCTGCCCGGGGACTTTCCCGGACAGCTTCTGTCTGATGCTGACGGATTGCGGACCGCCTTACTTCGCCTTCACTTCGATCTCCGCTGCGCGTGATTCGTATTTCACGGTCACTTTCGCTCCGACCTTCAGGTCGCCCTTGACCTTCGTGTTGGCGTCCTTGGCCATTTCGAATTTCTCGCCGTTCTTGTCCACGATGATAACGTTGTCCTTGACCTCCAGGACCTTGCCGGTGAACTGATAGGTCTTTCCCGCATACGACACCGATGCAGCCAGGAGCATCACTACCGCACAGGCCGCAACCATTACTGAAAAATGCTTCATAGAAAACCTCCTCAACGTAAGATATGAATTTTGAATCGCTGTAACTATATCGCATCCGGACCACGCTGTCAATCGCCCCGATTTGTCCTCGACGTCATCGTCTCTTTCCCCTCCCTCCGAAAATCGATCCCAGCACGCCGCGTAGGATCTGCCGTCCGATCTGGCTGCCGACGGCATGGGCGGCGCTCCTGGCCATGGCTCCGAAGAGCTTTGCGGTCTCCGACTCCGGCTCGGCCGTGGGGCCGCGGCTTGTCGGCGCGAGGACCCCGCTCTGGATGTCGTTCAGGTTCAGCACGCGCGCGGGCAGCAGCGGTCCCATCTCGGAGATGGTTGCGCGTACCGGATGCCCCTGCAGGCCGAAAACGTCCCAGAACACGGTTGGGCAGCTCTCAAAGGCATAGTCCGCAATGCCGAGCTGCCTGGCGCGCTTGGCAAACTCGGGCCGGTCATTGCCGGGCTTTGCCATGCCGGAGAGATCGCCCTTCACGTCCGCCATAAATACCGGTACGCCGATCCTGCTGAACTGCTCGGCCATCACCCGGAGCGTAATGGTCTTGCCCGTGCCCGTGGCGCCGGCGACCAGGCCGTGCCGGTTGGCCATCCGCGGCAGTATCCCGACATCGTCCTCGCCTTTTGCTATGAGCAGAAATTCAGATTTTTGCGCCATGGTTCCTTCCATAAGAGCATGCACATTCCATCAAGGTGGATTATTCCATAAAGTTATTGGTAGAGTAGAAAAAAGGAGACCTATGCTGTAAAAATGTAATTGCCCTCCATTTTATGGTAATAATAGTTTGACGAACTAAACACCATAAACCAGGAGGGCAATATGGGTGTAACCCCACAAGGCAAAGGTATCACCATTGATTTCGATTGTCAATTTGAAGTGAATTTGAAAGACAGTAGTCTCATGTCGATACTTGCTGCCTTTGCTGTGCTTTTACCGCAGTAGCTGACGGATTTTATTCAGAAAGTTCTTATCGGCTTTGGCGAATATGCCATGGCCCTCAAAAGAAAGCCTTTTGCCTGTTCATGTGGCAATGACGAAGAGTTCACGTGGAAGACGCGGCATGGAAAGAAAACAAAAATCCATGCGTTCTACGGCTGGGTGGAATTACAACAGCTACAGGTTGTTTGTAAACGATGCGGGAGCAAGATGTCCATAACCCGGAAGCTGCTGGGCATGGCGCCTAAGAAGAGGATTGCCGCTGAGATCTACCGCAAACTTGGCCTTCTGGGCTCTCTAACGACCTACCGGGCAGCCGAGAAGACCGGCAGTATGTTCGGATGGGCCGTGGATAAGATGACGATATGGAGCGCGGTTCAAAAGACGGCATCAGAAATAGATTTCAAACTGGATGGCAAGGAAATTCCCCAGGGAGAAGCGGACGGCGCCGGAATCGGTATCAAGGGGATCGAGAAACGCGGTAAAGAGTTGAAGGTATTCGTCCAGTATAAAAAGGATGGCGGCGTACGAATAGCGGGCCTTGATATCGGGAATTACAACGGTTCTTGGGACAAACTCTTTCAGAATAGCATTGAAGTGTTCAGGGGTTTCCGCCGCCGGTTTCTCTTGACCACTGATGGCGACACCTCCATCTTGGACGGGTTGAAAAATACGGTTAAAGTAATCGTTCAGCGTTGTTTGTGGCATATCCCGCATCAGGCAAAGTATGTTTTGTGGCAGGACAAGGTAAAGCACAAGAGCACGGAATGGCTGTATGTGGTGTCAGAGCTCCTGGAGATATGTGCAATCCGGCCGTTTGTTGATTGCCAAAAGACGATCAAGACGATGATTGAATCCAAGAGGAGACGATTGGACGAGGTGGTCGAGCATTGCCGGGATATGGGCTATACACACATGGTTTCCTACTTGGAGAACGCCCGGCCCGACATGTTCACGGCGATCGAAAAAAGACTGAATGGTAAAACAACAAGTAAAGTAGAGCGCGTCATGCGGACGGTGAATATGAGGGTAAATGTAAGCAAGTGGAGTGATGCCGGCGCTCTCAACGTTACCAAGATTCGACTGGCCTATTACTACAACGGCTTTGATGCATAGCTGATATGAAATGGCGGGCTTTTGTCAGGTCTCCACTTGACAACGCTACCAATTATTTGTCAAGCTATTAGTTGTCCAGGTATCAACGTTATAATTCTTAAACCATTGATGACGGCGCAAGTTAAGCGGCTTTAACAAAGTATGAGCTTGACTCAGAGCAGGATTCAGCTATAATACCTTAAGAGGTACTAATAATACCTTATCGGGGTTGATTTAATAGAGGGAGGTATTTACTATGTCATTCGGGAAGAACGTGGCGCGGTTCAGAAAAGAGAAGGGCTTGACCCAGGAGGACCTGGTTAAAAAGAGCGGGGTGGCCGTCTCGCAGATCAGGAGGTACGAGGCGGACAAGTCCTCGCCCACCCTCGACGTGATCATGAAGCTGGCAAAGGCCCTGGGGGTTTCGATAGACGAGCTGGTGTTCGACAAAGCTTCCGGGGTCGCGGCCGGCAAGCTCATGGACCGGGAGCTATTGGAGCAGTTCGAGATGGTGTCCACTTTGGGTGAGGATGACCGTCTGGCGGTTAAAAAAATACTGGAGGGGATTATCGTGAAACATCAGGTGGAAAAAATGATGCGGCCCGCAGTGGAGAAGTCCTGGTCGCAGCGGTTCAGGGAGATCACGGACAGGCTCGCAAAAGGGGCCAAGGGGCATTCACAGAAGGAGATCGACAAGGTGATCGACGAGGCGGTGGCTGCGGTCAGGACAAAAGAGCATGCCCACACCTAAGCTGAAGGCGGTCATCGATACGAGCGTGATGGTGAGCGTGGCCTTTGCCAGGGAAGGACTGACCAGAGAGCTGAGGGACATGATCGCGGACGGGGCCTTTACGCTGGTCACGTCGAAGGCGATCATGGCCGAGCTTTACCGGGTGCTCCACTATCCCCACATCCAGAAACGGTTCAAGCCGTCGGAAGACGACATCAACGAGTTTATCGGCATGATCATCGAGCGCTCGCTGATCACCAAGGGCCGCTACAGCATCAAGAAGATCGCCGATGATCCATCGGACGATATGTTTCTCGCCTGCGCCCTGGAGGCCAAGGCGGACTACATCGTCTCACGCGATCCGCATATCAGGAACCTCAAGCAGTTTCACGGCGTGAAGATCATAGATGTGAAAGCATTCATGGAGAAGGTCAGGAAGAAGTAAGGCGGCGGTTCAGCCAGGTGGAAAAGCTGCCGCCGCCGAAGCGTAAGCAGATCGTGCAGATTCTCGATGCGTTCCTCGGAAGTGAAAAACTAAAGAAGAGTGGATAATGTTATACAGAGATCAGAAGCACTAACGACGATATTACCCAAGAGAAGAGCATTATAAATGTACTCGTCTTATATGAAACCTTGCCAACTGCTGCTACTGCGATCACTCCTAATATAAAACTCCAGATCGCAAAGATTTCAAATTCTGTCAAAAGGGAAAACGTAATTTTATTAGTGAAATTACTGTTAGCAACGAATTGAGCCAAGCTGGTTTTAAAGTAAGATATTTTATGCCGACCTCCAAAATCAACCGCCCCCTCGTATCCTGCCCAGAACACCCGAATAAATTCTCTAATAAGCAGCGGGACTATAGTAAATACCAGCACCGTCACTAACGTTCGCATATTTGATTTAATACGTAAAAAATTGAAAGCTATCTTTGCGCACACGACTTTTATAACCACTTGAAAACTCGTCTGCAGAACAATCAGCAGCCCAAATATTCCCGCGTAAAGAATCATGCCGAGCAGACCAGGTTCATTCTTCAAGTGTAACTGCTCTGCCATATTGCGATCAGTTATTATCTGTAATCCGTGAATCATACCTATAGCTAATACAAGCCAGATAGCATGATTCAGATTCGGCTTTTCAGACAACGTCGAATATAATTTTTTGGGTCTCGTAACGGTTAATACTACATTATCTAGAAATGTTTTCATGATTCCCCTATAATTTACGTGCGCCCTACTGCAGCAGGAATGTTGAAAGCTCCATCTATTCTGGGCACTGTCCACACCTGTTTCGCGGAACTTCGTCGAAACTTTCCGTGTAACACCCGAAGAGGTTCAAATATAAATTTCCAGCAGCGGAATAGCAGCCTTCTTGATTACCACCAAAACACTGGCCTATGTCAGTAAGCGTGGTTAGATCAGCTGAGTGTTCTGCTAAACATGCCGAATATTTCGCCTGATTGAATTTCCAGCACTTCGGACTTGGCGGTCCCGGTGGCGGCGGTGGTTGAGGGCCAATAACCGGACCGGGAGGTGGACCAATCGTCGTACCTGGTAAACCCGGCGGATTTCCAATCGTTGCACCGGGTCCGCCAAGAAGTAACCCACGACGATCAGTAAAACGGAGACTATTTGCAGCTACGTAAAGATAAAGATTAAGGCCGCCGCGTTGTCCAATCGGATCGGCTTGAATGTATCGGTCGAGTGCGGGATTGTAATCGCGATAGTAATTGTAGTGCAGTCCTGTTTCTTGATCGTAGTACTGGCCAGGGAATCTCAGATTGTTCGTGATCGTTGATACGGTGACGGTTGCTTCTCCGAACGGTTTGTAGTCGGCTGACCAGACTACAGTGCCGGAACTGTCCGTCATCTTCTGTGGAGTAGCTAAATGATCGTTGTGATAGAAGTAAGTATTCGCTCCTTCGATCTTCGCGAGCGGCTGGCTGTTGAGATAAGTGTATTCCGCTGTTACTACGCCTGCGCTGTTCGATTCAGCGATGAGTTGGCCTCGTTGATCGTAGTGGTAAATCGTGATTACTCCACTTACATTCTTCTTGACCCGCTGTCCATTGCCATTGTAGGTGTAGTACGCCGTCGTCGCGCCGTCATTTACCTGGATCAATCTCTGGTTCTGATTGTAGGTGTACGACCTCGCGGCCTCGCTTGTGGTGTTGCCGTTGTTGTCGTAGCCGAAGTTCAGGCTTCCTGCTCCTGTAAGTTTGTTCGTTCCGGCGGTATACGTGTATACCGTTGCGCCTTCCGTCTGCCTGTTCCCTACCCCGTCATATGTCCAGCCGAGGCTTCCCCAGATGCCGGATGACGTTGCAGTGGATAGCCGGTCAAGCGCGTCGTAGGTAAACGACTTGTTCTTTGTCGCATCGTGGATGTTGTTGATGGCCATGATGTTCCCGTTCGCGTCGTAAGTCGGGTAGCTGAGATTCATTACAGCACCGGCTGTGATGCCCGTGACTCGATACTGATTATCGTAAGAGAACGATCCGGCGAGACCGTTTCCGTAGGTGAGAGATGAGACACCGCCGAAAGGCTTGTAATTGATATTCATGGCGAGGTTCGCGGCGTTGTTCAGAACAGCGGTCACTTTATCGTTGGAGATCGTGTACGAGATCACCCGTCCGCTCGGATACGTCATCGTCCTAAGATTTCCGTTTTGATCGTAGGTATATTGCGTGACGTACTGAACGCTGTCGATGGTTTTCGTTTCTTTTTTGATCTGACCTTTGGCTGTGTATTCGTAAACAGTCGTGCCGCTCGTGTCGGTCATCGAGCACAGGCGACCTTTGCCGTTGACGCACGTATCGTAAGAATAAACGATGTCGTTATCAGACGGGAAGTCGATCTTCGTGAGACGATTAAGAGCATCGTAGAGGTAAGAGATCGTAACGCCTTTTGCATCCAGCTTCGACAGGAGGTTTCCGGCAGGATCATACGAGTAAGTTGTCGTTCCGGTATCAGGCGAGATGACCTGATACACTCTTGAGTGATCGTCCATTTTGTACGAGGTCGTGTGCCCATTCGCATCGGTCACGGAAGTCAGGTTATTATTCGTATCGTAGCCGTATTGAGTCAATGCGTCCAGGGGTTGAAGCGTTGAGGTGAGACGATTCAGGGGGTCGTAGGTGTACGTGGTGAGTTGAGAGTTCGGAGTTCGGAGTGAGGTGCGATTGCCGCGGCCATCATACCCGTACTGAGTGAATGTATTGTCGGGATTGATGATCGCCGTCAGCCGGTTGAGCGCGTCATACGAATAGCTCAACGTCTTCTGAAGCGCACCGCCGGAATCCTTGATCTGCTCGGTGAGCTTGTTCCCTTCTGAATCATAGGTGTAGTTGATGCTGTTGTTTGCGCTGTCTTTGATGGCGTTCAGGTTGCCCATGGTGTCGTAAGTATACCAGATCGAGTTGCCTTCGGGAAGCGTGATGTGGTCGATCTTTCCCGGTCCGCTGCAGGAGGCCCCGCAGGCTCCGTCTATATAGAAATACTGCGTTGCCGCCGCGTCGCCCGGGGCCTTGACGGTTTGCACCCGGCCGGTTGCGTCATAGGTGTAGGTCGTGCTGTTGCCGTTCGGGTCGGTCACGGTCCGCGGATTGCCGAGGGCGTCGTGGTCGCTGTAGGTCGTTGTGCCGATCAACGGCTGGGTAATGGAGGTGAGGTGGCCGGTTGTGGCGTCATAGGCATAGGTCGTGATGTCCGAGACATCGGTCCTCGGGCCGTTTATGGTTTCTATCTTGCCGTTTGTGTCGTAGGTATACGTTGTCGTGTAGGCGTACGGCGTTCCGTCTCCAAGGAGGCCCTGTTCCGTCGTGGTCAGTAGGTTTCCATTGGCTTCATCGTATGTGTTTGTGATGACCCTGTCCTGCGCGGGATTGACGACGCTTTTAACGATCTCCTGCGCTACTTTGTTGAACGTCGCCGGGGTGGCGGCAGGATTGATCTCGTATTGGTAAATGTAAGTTGTCGTTCTTTCTATCGCTGTGCCCAGGGCCTCGGTTTTGGTCAGCACGTTGCCTTTGGCGTCATACTCATATGCCGTGGTTGTGGTGATGCCTGTTGCGATATCCAGGTGGCCTTCCTGGAGTATCCAGGTAGTATTGTTATCTCGTACGTATGTGGTGACATTGCCGGAGGTATCGGTGACCTTGATCGCCATCCCGTTTGTGTCGAACTCCACGGTGCGCGTCCGGGTGTTCAGAAGATTGTTCGCGCTGTCCTTGATCAGGGTGGTCATCGTGGTTATTTTATACGGAGTGGTATAAGCGAAGTCGATCTCGCCGGTGCCGTGGGTCTGTTTGGTGACCCGGCCTGTTGTGTCATAGGTATTTTCGTACGCGCCCTGCCCTTCGTCTATGCTGGTCAATAAATGGTTCCGGGTTGAATCGGCGTAGCCATAGGTGGAATTTGTGATTGGGCCGGAAGCTGCAGTAAGGTTGCCGATGCTGTCATGGTCATAAGATACGGTCCTGCCGATGCTGTCGGTGATGGAGGTAAGCCTGCCGGTACTACCATCGTAGTGCAGATCGACGTATATTCCAGTGAGGTTGCCTGAGGCGTCTTTTTCTTCGATCTTGATCAGGTGATAGTCATACGCCACGATGAGAGCTGCGCCCTGGTCAATGTTGTACGGCAGGAGGCCATAGAGAAAATCCCTTGTGTCGGCCTGGTAGGTGAAGACGAGGGCATTGCCTTTTGCGTCCGCCATGCTCATGAGACGGCCCCGAGTGTCGTATATGTCCTTGTCGCCGTTTTTGTCCGTGTAGGTATGGGTGCCGTCAGCATTCTGGACGAGCGTGCCGGTGTCCGCTGTCTGGCCGATGTACCCGGAAGGAGACATAAAGGTGAAGCGCTTTTTCCCGCCGCAGTCACGACGGACGGTGACGGAGTTGTCCGCATAGGTGTAGAGGCGCTTGTCGTAGTTTATGGCCCAGCCGTAGCCCAGCGGGCTGTCGTAGGAGGTGCGGCTGTTGTAGCTGCGGGTGATCGTGATAGGGAATAGGTTTCCGAGGGTGAGGTCCGTGCCCGGGGCATAGGTCTCCATGCCCGACAGCAGGCTGATGGGCTTGCCGCCATAGGCGAGGCTGTTGCCGCTCCTGCCGCCTGTCTGACAAATGATGTCCGGAGGGCTATCTAAATCTTCGTATCCTGCATGGGCTGTGGAGGTGAGCAGGATGAAGAGCATGGTAACCAATAATTTATATACTCCGCGATGCATGAAGACCTCCCGATAGTTTGAAAGCGATAATTTCGGCATTATCATGACGACTCGATTACAATACGCGGTGATCGTTCATTCCGCTTGTCATTTTTCGAGGCATATTCCCGCATCATCTGATCCTGTGTTATTTTTCACCGCCTAATGAGTCTTTGTTGTGTTGTCGGCATTCGCAAGATGTAGGGTCCTTGCAACAGGGGTCATCTTCGTGGCCGCAGCAGGGGTCATCCGGCTTGTCGCAGCAGGGATCGGAGGGTGAGGGGCATGACGAGATGTCATACGAACAGCATACACACACCACGTAAGGGCAGGGATACGTATTACAATTTTGCCAGTGACATTTACAATCCTGTCCCGGCATATTATTGTCCCAGATACCCTCTCCACTCGATCCACTGAGGATAGAACTACATTCTCCCTGAGTTGTACACTTAACCGATCCAATGTATGGTACACACTCAGCGCGTACTAACACAGGCAATAGAGAAAAGCATAACACCAGTAAAAAAGACAAAAAAACTTTTTTCCCTGAAATGAAATATTCCAGTTCGGAGAATTTGTATCGATATCTTATCTGCTGAGACATGGAGACCTCCAATTAATATCCTATCCTCACATTTGCCTTCGAGGTTGAACTTGTTCCGGTTATGGGATTTACGGCCTGCACCGAGACCATGTAGTCGCCCTCCTCAGTGACCAGTTCTTTCTTTCCCGTAGTATCAGCCGGGTCGATGCCGTACCACTCGATTTCCTGAGAACCGGCAGTCTGCGGTTGGCTATTAACCACTGTTAATATCGTTCCAGAGGGCGAAACGAGCTTGACCGTAACATTGGCGTCCTTGGAGATCGTGTACTTAATCCGCGTAAATTGGCCGTAGGCGAGGTGAATCATGTACGGATCGGTTTTGAGCTCGTTGATCTGCACCGCATCTCCGGTCGTGATAATGAAGTTCTCCCTCAGGAGAGATGCAACTGAACAGGATGCCTTTGCGCCGATATCAAGAAGTTTGTTACTCGGATTTCTGCCGTCCCAAACATACGTATATGTTCCCGAGAGTACAGGGAACGCATCCAGTATCTTAAAATTCTGGCCTCCCCAGGAAATACTGATGTTCACCCGCGATGGCTGCGCCGCTGAATAGGTCACCGTCATGGGTTGATTACTCACGGGATCAAGGCCATTCGACTGCGAACAGGTCACCGTTCCCGTGCCTGTAGGCGCAGGTGGATTGTAGCCGCCAGTACGTGTTCCGTCTGAAGCCGTGAGAACGTATAGATACGCTTCGTCAGGCACGACCTTGCCCGTATTATCTTTTCCATCCCAGGTGAACGAACATGCCCCGGCAGCGCAGACCCTTCCGGTCTGATAAACGGGCGTGCCCGCGGGCCCTAGTTTCTCGGGAATGATATTGAATGTGACTGTGGCCTGGGAACTGATGTTAAAGAACACCGTGTTTGTCTCAGCAGCATTGGTATTGAGTGTATTGCTGCTTATGCCGACATTCGAAATTATCAGGTTGTCCGTGCCTATGGGGACGGTGGCCATCGAAGTGTTCCCTGCCTTGTCAGTCACGGTAAGCCGCAAGAGGTAACTTCCATTCGGAACAAGGATTGCGTTCGCCGGGTCGTTTGTGACCCAGGTGGCAAGAGTTCCGTTACCGACCGAGGTAGTTGCGCTGGAAATCAGGTTCCACGGGCCAGCCCCGGGTGCCGGGCCGTAATCAACGTTATAGGTAGCTATGTTGACATCCGTTGCGGTGCCGATGATCGTTACCGTGTTGCTCAGCACCGCGTTGGAAACAGGTGCTGTTATCTGGGCAGATGGACTAACGGTATCCGCAACGATCATGCCGGTTTTGGGCGCTGCTGCTGTACTGGTTCCCGATCCCGTGGCGTCAATCTGATATGTATATGTCCCATCGGGTACTACAAGCCCGCCGCTGTCTTTGCCATCCCATGTCTGGGTAGCGAAAGTTGACATGTCGCTGAAGGTCCGCACCACGGTGGCCGAAGAGTTCTTGATCGTTACCGTCCAGTTGCTCGGCTGGGTGAATATTGCGCTGATGACCGTGGCATCCTTCACCCCGTCTGCATTGGGCGAAATATATCCCTCGGACACGGCAGCATTCTGTATACAGAGGAAACGGACCCGGGAGGTCTCGGTCGCTATATTCCCCGCATTGTCATTGACCGTGAGCCGCACCGTGTATGAATAGCCTGTTAGGGATGACGTGTTCCACGCATAGAGTAGACCGTTTGTGGTAGATGTTGTCGAAGATTTCAGGTTCGTCCAGGACGTGGGGTTTTCGCCTGTGCCGTAGTCAAGGATGTAGTTCTTGAAGTCCGTGGAATCGGCGGCGGTACCGGTTATGTTGATCGTGCTTCCGCACTGGAACATCTGGTTATCCACAGGCGGGTCCATGATGGCGATGGGGAGCTGGCGGGAAACCATAATAAGGCCCTGCGGCGAAGAGGCAGTGTTGCCGCCTGTATCCATGGCGTCTACTTTGTAATAGTACACACCGTCAATGACCTTTGCTGACTGACTATCTTCGCCATACCACTTCTGATTGATGACCGTGCCCGTGCCGGAGAAGGTCTTGACCGTTGCGCTGCTCCCGTCAGTTATAGTGATCGTCCATGTGGCTGATGAGGAAATCGTTGCCGTAAACGTGACGTAATCTCCATCCGGGTTCATTGAGGCGGGCAGAACCTTTGCCCCAGTGATGCTGAGCGTGGTCCCTGGATCCTGGCCGAGCCAGGGGTTGTATAGCACATGGTCGCCGATCTTGTCGCCCGTTCCATTGGGATTGCTGCTATGCGTCGGACCGGATGCTAAACCCCACCAGTTGTCCCGCGCGTCCACGTCCATTGTGGTGGATGCATTGTAGACGCCGTAGGATGTGTTTGAAGTGATCTTCGTGTTCGTGATGTAAGGATTGGACGATGATGCATAAACGCCCCATTTGTTGCCGGTGATTTCGCTGTCGGAGATGACCGGCCAGTTCTGGCTGCTGGTCATGTAAATGCCGCTTTGTGAACTGTTCCTGATGAGAGTGTTCCTGATGACCGGCGACGATGAACTCAAAGTGATATTGCCTGTGGAGGCCCCCCCTGAACCGGCGTATTCTATAGTCGCATTCTCGATCGTGCTCGTGCTTGCGGCAGCGCCGGAGAAAGTAATGCCTCCCCAGTATCCGGCAGTGGGTGTTGTCTGGCTCGAGGTGAAGAGGATCTTATTGGCTGCAGTGCCTTTGGCGTTCAGTATGCCTTTGTAGCTGGAGGAGTTGCCGATCTGCATACCCGCACTTGCGCCAAACTTCACGGACACGCCGGGATCGATGGTGAGCGTGGACGATGTCGTTGTATCCTTGTATACCGAGACCGTGCCCGAAACCACATACGGTGCTGGTTCCAGAATCCAGCGTGTGTCCCGATTGATCACTTCTCCCGAGACCTCGATCCGTCCGGCAGAAGTCATGCCGTTGATCGTATTGTTGCTTAGTATTTGACCGATGACGTTTGCCCCAGCGTGAAACGGAGAATTATCCACGTTTGTGAAAGTGTTCCCAGTGATGGTCGGAGTGATGCCCGTGGTCCCAAGATACAAACCATTCGCGATCGTTGAATTTGTGATAGATAGAGCCGATGTACTGCCGCTGCTTAGATAGATCCCGTATTTTCCAGCTGTATTGACGATGGCGACCGCGTAGTTAGAGATTACGGGTGAGCCGTTGCCGTTGATACCATGGCCTGTGGTACTTGAGTTCGCAAGGCTTCCTCCAGTGATCACAGGCGACGAGGAAGAGAGATAAATGCCGTAGGTAGCATTATTTGTAATCGTTACCGCATCAATCATCGGATTGGATGAAGTAAGATTCATTCCGTAACCGCTCACATTCGTAAGAGTGCTGTTTCTGATTGTGGGAGATGCGGAATTCATGGATATTCCGCTGCTATACTGGATGTCAACGTTCTCAAGAATTGTCGAATTGTCTATGGTCCCGTCATAAAATGTTATGCTGCTCCAGTTGCCGGTTGTCCCATCTCGCGTAAAGGTAATACGGTTCCCAGGCGTGCCCTGCGCCACGAGAGCACCCTGGTTCGAGCCGCTGGCGACCTGCAGACCTCCTGAAGCGAACCTGACCGTGACCCCCGGGTCGATGGTGAGTGTTGCAGGACCGGTTGTGTCTTTGTACACCGCGACTGTGCCGGAGACCACCACATACGGAGCTGTCTGTTGGGTCCAGTGTGAATCCCGATTTACGTTGTCTCCCACAACCTCGATCCGGCCTGCCGAGGTCATGCCGCTTATCGTGTTGTTGCTCAGTATCTGACCAATTGCGTTCGCCCCGGCGTGAAGTGGAGAATTATCCACGTTCGTGAAGGTGTTCCCGGTGATGGTCGGGGTGATGCCCGAAGACCCTATATAAAGGCCATTAGCGATGTTCGAATTGGTGATCGAGAGCGACGAGGTCGTACTGCTAAGATTTACTCCGTATGCACCCGCGCTGTTTGCGATCGAGATCGAGTAATTGGATATGACAGGAGAACCGCTTCCAAAGATGCCCCCACCGACGGAATAGGCACTCGTGAGGCTTCCCCCGGTAATGATCGGCGAAGACGAGCTGAGCCTGATACCATAACCGTTGCTCGTAATCGTATCGTTTTCGATAATCGGATTAGAAGAATACAAGTCCATGGCCATGCTACTCACATCCGTAACAGTGCTGTTTCTGATGGCCGGCGACGCGGAATTCATGACAATACCGCTGCTGTACTGTATATCGACATATTCCAGGACTGTCGTGCTGTCAATCGTGCCATTGTTAAAGGTTATGGTGGACCAGTTGCCGCTTGTGCCGTTTCGCGTGAAGGTGATGCGGTCTGCTGCGGTCCCCCGGGCCACCAGCGCACCGAGATTGGTATTGTAACCAATTTGAATGGCTCCGGCCGTGAATTTAACCAACACGCCCGGATCGATGGTAAGCGTGACAGGTGTTGTGGTGTCCTTATAGACCGAGATAGTACCCGAGATCACGACGTAAGGCACCAGCCATTTTTCCCAACGGGTGTCCTGTGTGATCTGATCGCCGAGGACCTCTATCCTGCTCGCTGAGGTCATACCGGTGAATGTGTTGTTATCCAGGATATTATTCACGATCATAGCGCCTGCACGAAGGGGCGAATTGTCGTAGTTGGTAAAGGTATTGCCGGTGATAGTGGGGGTGATGCCCGTCTGACCGAGAAAGAGGCCATTCCCGATGGTGGAGTTGGTGATGGAGAGTGTCGATGAGCTGCCGCTCAGATTGATGCCGTAATTGCCGACGGCGTTCACCACGGAAATAGTGTAGTTCGAGATAATGGGCGTGCCGCTCCCGTAGATTCCGGACCCTGCTGGTGTTGAGTTCGCAAGACTGCCGCCGGTGATGGTCGGTGAGGACGATGACAGATAAATACCAAAGACGCCGCCACTATTACTGATTGCTACATTATCCAGAACGGGATTGGAAGAAGTCAGGTACATCCCCCAACCGGTCACGTTCGTTACGCTGCTATTTTTAATTGTCGGAGATGCGGAATTCATTGCAATGCCCGTGGTGTACTGCACATCCGCATTTTCTAGGATGGTCGCGCTGTCCACTGTGCCGTCATTGAACGTGATTCCTGCCCACGTTCCCGATGTTCCGCTCCGGGTGAAGGTGATCCTGCTGTCCGTCGTTCCCTGGGCCACCAGACACCCTTTGCTGGTTCCGCTGCTGGGGCCTACTTGTATGCCAACACCGGAGTCGAACTTCAGTACTGTTCCGGGTTCGATCATGAGCGTCGAAGCTGAAGTAGTGTCCTTGTAGATCGATACCGTTCCGGAAACCACGTACGGCGCGGCCCAGTTCTTCCAAAGAACATCTTGTTTGATCTGCTCGCCCGCCACCTCGATCCGTCCGGCGGAGGTCATCCCGTTCACGGTGTTGTTGGTCATTATCGCTGCGATGATGTTTGCGCCGGCATGAATCGGGGAATTATCAGCGTTGCTGAAGGTGTTGCCGGTGATAGTCGGCGTTATATTTACAGATGACAGGTATAAACCGTTTGCTATTGTTGCGTTGGTGATGGAAAGCAAAGATGTGGCTGAGAGATTAATCCCATATTTACCTGCGACGTTAGAGATAGAAACAGAATAATTCGATATTATCGGCGAGCCGCTGCCGTAAATGCCGCCAACTACTGTGGCGCTCGTGTTGGTAAGGCTGCCGCCAGTGATTACAGGCGAGGAAGATGACAGATATATACCATAATACCCGCTATTTGTGATCGTCACGGTATCGATTGTCGGATTGGAAGAGGTCAGGTTCAGGCCATAACCATTCACGTCAGTGAGCGTGCTGTTCCTGATGGTCGGAGATGCGGAGGTCATGACAATGCCGCCGCTGTACTGGATATCGGTATATTCGAGGATCGTGGTGTTGTCAACAGTACCATCGTTAAATGTAATAGTCGACCAATTGCCGCTTGTGCCGCTCCGGGTGAAGGTGATGTGATTATTCGACGTGCCCTGGGCCACAAGCGCCCCTTTGCTCGTGCCATTTCCGATCTGCAAACCCGATGAAAACTTCACGACTACTCCCGGGTCGATGGTGAGCGTGGCTGCTGTCGTTGTATCCTTGTACACATACAGCCAACCGCTCACGACATACGGAGCAGGCCACTCTTTCCATCGGGCATCCCGGTTGATCGTTTCGCCAACAACATCGATCTTTCCAGCCGCGGTCATACCGTTCACAGTGTTGTTGTCCATGATCTGGCCAATAATGTTAGCCCCAGCATGGACAGGAGAGTTGTCTACGTTCGTGAACGTATTGCCTGTGATATTCGGGAGAATATTGGTGGTATTGAGAAAGAGGCCGTTCGCGATTGTTGAATTGGTTATAGAAAGTGAGGACGTACTTCCACTGCTGAGATAAACGCCGTAATAATTCAAAGCATTTACGATGGAAACACTGTAATTCGAGATCACCGGTGAACCAGTGCCGTAGATCCCGTAACCTGATGGATTTGAGTTCGTAAGGTTCCCGCTCGTGATGATCGGCGATGAAGACGACATGTAGATACCGTAGGTACTGTTCGTCGTGATCGCGACATTCGTGAGCTGCGGGTTAGAGGACGCCAAATATACTCCGTAGGTTGGTCCGGTGGCGGCTATCGTGACGTTCTCAAATGTAGGATTGGAGGAACTCAGATTTACGTAGCCGCTCATGTCCGTGATAGTGCTGTTCCTGATCGTGGGCGAAGCGGATGACATAGTAATGCCTGTGTTGTACTGGATGTCCACATATTCCAGCGCGGTCGTACTATCCACAGTGCCGTCATAGAATGTGATGCCGGCCCATGTGCCTGAGGTCCCGCTCCGGGTGAAAGTGATCCTGTTCGTAGAAGTTCCGCGTGCGATGAACGCGCCCTGGTACGTACTGGTAGAGATCTGCAGGCCCGCGCCTGAATTGAATTTTACGACAACGCCGGGCTCGATGGTAAGGGTCACGGGGGTGGTCGGCGTGCCGTAAACCTGCACAAGACCAGTAACGACGTAGGGGCTCCCCGCGAGGGTCCACGTGGTATCAGTTGAAATTACACCCCCGTTTATTGTAGTGGAATTTGATGTAAATATGGCATTGATCGTATGGTTCGCGGTAACGTTCGTGAATGTGTACGTACTAGCTGTGGCAACGGAGGAACCATCCACTGATAGATTCGAGAGAGAATATCCCGTGTTCGGCGTCATGGTAAAGGTCTGTGTCGCTTCTGAGCTGACGCTCACAGCACCCAACGGCGATATCGTTCCATTGGCGCCTGCCGATGAAGTTATGGTGTAGGTAATGGCTGAGAAAGTCGCTGCTATCGTATGGTTCGCGGTAACGTTCGTGAACGTGTACGTGCTTGCTGTGGCAACGGAGGAACTATCCACTGATAGATTCGAGAGCGAATATCCCGTGTTCGGCGTCATGGTAAAGACCTGTGTCGCTCCTGAGCTGACGCTCACAGCACCCAACGGCGATATCGACCCGTTGGCGCCTGCTGATGCAGTTATGGTGTAGGTATTGGCCGAAAAGGTCGCAGCGATCGTGTGGTTCGCGGTAACATTCGTGAATGTGTACGTGCTTGCCGTGGCAACGGAGGAACCATCTACCGAAAGAATTGAGAGATAAGCCTCCTTCGCTGAATCTGGGGGGTTGTTTGAAGGATAAGTACAAAAGAAGAAGAGCATAGCTAACCAAGTCAGTGTAAGATGTTTCCACGACGAAATATCAAAACACAGAGAGGAAAGCCATGCT
>Ga0315281_10003983_pt1 | contig 21546 bp, 17 predicted proteins | sample YL17G07_0_MG_FD_204540 | JGI IMG/M metagenome (GOLD analysis project Ga0315281, IMG submission 204540) | Sediment microbial communities from Yellowstone Lake, YNP, Wyoming, USA - YL17G07_0 | ecosystem: Environmental > Aquatic > Freshwater > Lake > Sediment | place: USA: Wyoming | collected... | reverse complement strand
ATCCAAGATGCACGAATTCTTATTGCCAACGATGTCTTGCAGTACGAGTTCATCTTCGCTGTACTGTAGAATTCCCTTGAGGTTGCTCTCTGAAGCCTTCTTGAACGCGGCGTTCACCTCTTCCTTCGTGACTTCTTTCTCTAACTCGCACGTGAAGTCAGTGATGGAACCATTCGGCGTTGGGACCCGCAACGAGTAACCGTCGAGCTTGCCGTTCAATTCCGGAATGACTTTGCCGACTGCCTTTGCGGCTCCGGTAGTCGTCGGAATAATATTGATCGCCGCAGCCCGCGCCCTACGAAGGTCGCTGTGGGGCAGATCGAGGATGCGCTGGTCGTTGGTGTAGGAATGAATGGTGTTCATCATTCCCTTCTTCACTTTGAAATTATCGTGCAGCACTTTCACCATCGGCGCCAGGCAGTTTGTTGTGCACGACGCGTTGGAAATAATGTTGTGCTTCGCGGCGTCGTACATATTGTCGTTCACGCCGAGGCAGATCATGATGTCGGGCGACTTTGCAGGAGCGCTGATGATCACCTTGCGCGCGCCATTCTTCAGATGGTCTCGCGCAGCGTCGCCGTCGGTCAGGTGCTTCAACCCAGTGGACTCGACGACAACATCGACGCCGAGCTCTTTCCATTTCAGATTGTTGTGGTCTTTTTCTGAGAGCACTTTGACAATCTTGCCGTCCACTTCCAGTCCTCCTTCTTTCACGAGAACTGTACCATTGTAGTTGCCGATGACGGAATCAAACTTCAACAAATGTCCGAGTGTCTTGGGATCGGTAATATCGTTTACCGCAATGATTTCAATTTCGGGATGCTGCCTCGAGGCCCGGAAGACGTTACGCCCAATGCGACCAAAGCCGTTAATGCCTACGCGAATTGTCATTGAAAACCTCCAGAAGAAGAATCGAAAAGAATAATGTTTTCAGGACTGCAAAACAAAATTAGCCAGAAATGGAGAGAGAAGCAAGGTAGACCATTAGTGACTAAGGCAGTGGATCGAGGACGCAACACCTTATCCTAGGCAACATCTTTCTGCGCCAATGCTGCTGAAGCTGCGATGATGCTTGCTGCACCAGCGTTGAGCAATTCTTGAGCACAAGAAACAATTGTCGCCCCCGTCGTAATCACATCGTCGACAAGTAGGATATTCTTCTTCACTTCGTTCGTGCGGTTTGCGTTCAGCTCAAATGCGTCTTCCATGTTTTCCTTCCGTTGCTCGAGGTTGAGCTGTGTCTGCGTTTCAGTGAATTTCCGTCGTCGAATGAGGTTCGTTTGCAGCGGGATGCTGGTCGCTTCCGCAATCCCACGAGCAATTGCTTCCGCTTGATTGTATCCACGCTCGCGAAATTTCCGCCTGTGCAAGGGAATCGGTATGACTACATCGGCTCGGATTTGCCACTCGTTCATCGCAGCCCCGATACGCCTTCCCAGTTCAACGCCAAGAACCTGGAAGCCACCGTACTTCAGTTCGTGAGCAATCTTTTGGAACGCCCCTTCTTTCTCGAACACATAGCACGAAACAAGATCGGCTACGACCTTGTTCTCAGTCAGCTTTCCCTTTGTATCCAGATACAACGGATGCGACCGACTTAGGCGAGCGATGGAATTCCAGCACGTAAAGCATATCTTAACGCTGCCATCCTCAAGAGACGCGTCGCATGAGAGGCAGACGGGAGGAAAGAGAAAGTCGAGAAAAGAAGCGAAGAGAAATTTGCTAATTGGCAATTTGCGACTTGGCAATGTTTGTAAAACTATTTCTTGTTTGTTCTTGCGGTTTTGTTCGCGGCGGTGAAGATTGCAACGATTTCTTTCGATTCAATGAGGATCGAATTGAACTCGTCGCCTTGAATCTTCTTGAGATCAGAAAGCATTTCAAGCCAGAAGAGTGTTTCATCGGCCTCTTCCAGAACAATTCCCATCTTGTTGATAAAATCTGCCCGAGAGCGCGCACGTCCTACTGCTCGATAATTTGCGGCTACCGATGTCGCACTTCGAATGAGCTGTTTCCCGATTACTTGCGTAGCGTAATTGTTTGGCATTTTTTCAGCCAATTCGACAGTTCGTATTGCAAGTTTTTTTGTTCTCAGTCTAAGTTCGTCGGCATTCATGTTGATTACCTCAAATTGCCAAATTTTACTTTGCCAAATTGAAAATTCTTATCTCTTCTCCAGCCTCTCAATCTCATCCCGCAGCTGTGCCGCCCGTTCGAACTCCAAATCTTTTGCAGAGCGTTTCATTTCCGTTTTCAACTCTTCGAGCAAATCTTTGCGTTGATCTTTTGTGAGATATTTTGCCACAGTTTCGGAGAGGATCATCGGCCGGCGGGCGTCGGAGGCATCGCGCTTCGCCTTGACGTCTGCAATGGATGTGGCGGCAAGAATTTCTTCCACAGATTTGTAGATCGTCTCGGGTGTGATGCCATGTTGTTTGTTGTAGGAGAGCTGTTTTACTCGTCGACGGGTCGTTTCGTCCATCATCCGCTTCATAGAACCGGTGACCTTGTCGGCGTAGAGTATCACTTTCCCGTTCACATTGCGTGCAGTACGCCCGGCAGTCTGGATGAGTGAACGGTCGGAACGAAGAAAGCCTTCCTTGTCCGCGTCGATTATCGCCACAAGCGAGACCTCGGGCAAGTCTAACCCTTCGCGAAGCAAGTTGACCCCGACGAGCACGTCGAAATCCCCCAGCCGTAGGTCTCGCAAGATTTCTACGCGCTCCAGTGCATCTACCTCGGAGTGCACGAAGCGGACTTTGACTCCGATGTTGACGAGATATTCCGTGAGGTCTTCGGCCATCCGTTTCGTGAGCGTCGTAACGAGGATGCGCTCTTTCTTTAGCGCTCGCGCTCGAATTTCGGCAATCAAGTCGTCGATCTGATGTTTGCTTGGTCGAACGTCTACCTCCGGGTCCACCAAACCGGTCGGACGGATCACCTGTTCGACAAAAACTCCCTGGCTGTGTTTCAACTCGTAATCACCGGGCGTCGCACTAACGTAAATGATCTGGTTGGTCATTTTTTCCCATTCATCGAACATCAACGGGCGATTGTCGAGTGCGGAGGGTAGGCGAAATCCGTATTCTACCAGTGTCGTCTTACGCGATCGGTCCCCGGCGTACATCGCACCGATTTGCGAAACCGTTACGTGCGATTCGTCAATGATCGTGAGATAGTCTTTCGAAAAGTAGTCCAGCAAGCAGTAGGGTCTCGAACCCGGTGGGCGATTGGCAAGATGGCGGGAATAGTTTTCGATTCCCGCACAATAGCCGACCTCGCGCATCATCTCGACGTCGAATCGAGTCCGCTGCTCGATGCGCTGAGCTTCGACCAGTTTCCCCATACCCCGCAACTCTTCTGCCCGTTCCTTCATCTCTTTGATAATGTCGCCTGTGGCGCGGTCGATCGATTCGCGCGAGGTAACGAATTGCTTTGCGGGATAGATCATTTCGTAATCTGTCTCGCTCAAGATTCTGCCGTCAGTCTTGTTAATGATGGAGAGCTTTTCGATTTCATCGCCGAAGAACTCTATCCGCACTGCTTCCTCAGCTTCGTAGGCAGGGATAACTTCAACCACATCGCCTCGAACGCGGAACGTACCGCGTGTGAATTCATAGTCGTTACGAGTGTAGAGGAGGTCAATCAACTTTTTCAAAAGCTGCTGTCGACCGAGCTTTGCTCCCTTCTTCAGCATCACGGTTTGTCCGATCCACTCATCGGGCGCGCCGATGCCGTAGATGCAGCTCACTGAGGCGACCACGATCACGCTCTCCTCACCGCTCAGCAATGCGCTGGTGGCTCGTAAGCGAAGTCGGTCGATCTCTTCGTTCACCGAAGAATCTTTTGCGATGTACGTGTCAGAGGTTGGCACATACGCTTCGGGTTGATAGTAATCATAGTAGCTGATGAAGAACTCGACGCGGTTCTTTGGGAAGAAAGTTCGAAATTCTGCATAGAGTTGGGCGGCAAGCGTCTTATTGTGAGAAAGCACAAGAACCGGCTTCGTCGTCTTCGCGATGACGTTAGAGATGGTGAACGTCTTGCCGCTGCCAGTAACGCCGAGGAGCGTTTGGTGTTTGTCGCCGCGCTTCAACCCTTCAAGAAGTTGGCGAATCGCTTCGGGCTGGTCGCCCGCGGGCCTCATATCAGAGATAAGATCAAAAGACATTTGGCGATTTGGTGAATGAAGATTTGATGATTGAAAATCCGCAGAGAAGAGTGGCTGCGACTCTGGAGTTCACTGCAAGAATCCTACTGAAGCAAATGCACTATTGTTATTTTGACGGCAACCAGGGATGTAGCTAGCAAATATTTAGTCCCTGATTTTATCTCCCCAGACTTCATCTGAGTCTCCTTAATCATCAAATCAGAAAACCGTAATATCTCCAAATAGAAGCTATACCTTCGTTCCGAGCCTTGCAACATATAAGAATGCATCCCGAACAAAATCCGCGGCGTTCGTCGCAAAGGGTTCGGGAACACCTTTGCGCAACATTTCAAACGTGATGGCAACGCCGCCGGCGGAGATCGTCATGTTGGGATTGATGAGAATTGACCTCATTGCCTCGCCGCACTTGAGCACCACACTCGCCTTAACATTCGGAAAAACTGCCTCGACAACAGGGTCTGCGTTGATCGCCGTGCCGAGCACTTTCATCGCCTCCTGAGAATCGCATTCCACGTTGATGTTTTGCAGTTTTAGGTAGGCAAGATTTTCTTGGATTAGGTTTTTCGCGACAGCTGCAACTTCCTTCGCGGCAGCCTGTAGTTTCTCTCGCTCGGCGATAAATTTTGCCCATTCTTTGATGGTCGTATCGAGTAGTGCCTTCGATGCTGGATTCATAGTTGCCTCAAGCAGTTAACGTTGAGAAATAGGATTGGATATTGGGGTCGGGAGCTTAGAGTTTGGAGTTTGGAGTTTGGAATTTGGGATTTGAGATATTGGATTCAAGAGCAAATTGCGAAATGGTGATCACTCGCAACTTTCTCTCTCTTACCTCTTGGCTTCAAACATCGTCCACGGATGACTCTTCATGTCGACAAGATACGGCTGCATCCATTTATACTCGGGATGTTTTTCCACGAACGGACCGACGAGAAAATCTTCGCCGCACGGATGCCCCTTGCGAGCCCAGAATCGCATCTCCTTGGCCATGTCTGTTGTCGTGACCTTGCCTTGCACGGCACCTGCGGGGTAGAATTTTCCCCAACCGACTTCATCTGCTCCGATAGGGTCTTCATCGATGTGCCCGCAGATGACGCAACGGTCTGCGGACTTAGCGCCGATATTCGCATTGATGTGATCGCCTTCGAAGATCTTCGCAACCGCCGCGTTGATCTGACCTTTTTTCTCGTTCACCAATTGCTCCCAGCGAATCTTTCTCGAGGTCATCGTCGTGGAAGTATTCTTTGGATCAAACGTCGTTTCTTCCGCTATAAGCTTTTCATCCGAGCCGAAGTTTGAGCCAACATAAACGCCATCCTTTGTTCTCCACAGTTTCGTATTCTTCAGCCCTAAGTCTAACTTTCCGATCTCATTTGTTTTTGTATCACCAATAAGCCACGTGTTCGCGTAGGCGCCGTTGTTTCCTTCCTTCATGATCTCCACAAATTGATCGATTGATGAGGCGTATTGCCCAGCTTTTCGTGCGCGGACAAACTCCGGAATTGCATCTTCCTTGAATCCCTTGAATTGCGCAATCGTCGTCTCCGTGTAGAGCAAGCCCGCGCTGTTCATCAAGAAGTCATCGCCGCTGTGTATGAAGCCCGGATAGGAATCCATAAAAATTCTGTGGCCGCGCTCTGGTACGATGTCTGCGACGATATTCCAGCGCTCGCCGACAATGTAATCGACCCACGAGTTATGCGCCATAACGATCTTGCCGTCTTCTGTGTACGATCCGGTTGCGATGAAAGCGCTGCAATTGCCGGGGGCTTTGTTGTTCATCGAATCGGCTTTCACCTTATTGGCAAGTGAGGGAAGGTAGTACCAGGCAAGTTCCATCCAACCGTTAAGCGCGGTAACATCGATTGCGTCGTAGGCGTAGCCACGCGCTTTGAGGCCGTCGGCAATGCCCTGAAGTTCTTCCTGATATTCCTTCTCAATGTTCGGCCAGAAAATATTTTTTGCAGCATCGCGGTAGAAACTCCACTCCTTCTGTGTGCCCCCCTTCAGAAAGTGGGCCATCATCTTAAGCGCATCATCGATTTCTGGAGCAAGCAAATAACCGTGCTGGAACCCGATCGTTCCCGGCTTACCTTCCAAATGCACATACACCCAACCGTTTCGATCCTCGCGAAATGAATTCTTGAGGCGAGCGTCGTCGTAGGCTGTAGCAAGATTCAGGACAAACAGTGAAAGCATGAATAAATGTAGTGGTTTCCTCATCGTAGCATCCTTTCCTTGTTTTGGGAATTATTCAGCGCACCATAATCCGCTCCGGATCCTTGGTCGCAATATAACCGTTCCATCCTTGTTTATCAATTGACCTTCTCTCTTCTTCGCAGTAACTTTCCCGCGTCATTTTCTATCCTCATCCACACGCTACGCACGTTCAATCACTACTCACAGGAGTTGCTATGAAACAACGCTTGACTCTCCCCCTGTTGTGTGCCCTCCTCTCGTTGGGATTTCTCTTTGCCCGACAGGATGGCTTTAAAGAGATTCAAAAACAAGTTTCGGAGTTCACGCTGAAGAACGGACTCAAGTTTATCGTTCTTCCTCGGCACGACGCGCCAATCGTTTCCTTCCACACGTATGTTGCGATCGGTGCTGTAAACGAAAGCCGTGCGATTACTGGCATCGCCCACATCTTTGAGCATCTGGCATTCAAGGGCACCACCGAGCTCGGCACCAAGAGCTTTAAGAAAGAAAAGCCGCTGCTCGACGCGCTCGACAAAGCGTGGGAAGCGTGGCGTGCCGAGCAAATGAAAACGCATCCCGATTCCACAAAACTTGCCGCCTTGCGCGTGGCATTCGACAAGGCCGAGGTCGCGGCATCCGACCAGAACGACTCAGAAGAATTCGGTCGAGCGATTGAACAGAATGGCGGAGTCGGACTGAACGCGAGCACCAGCTCGGATGAAACGCAATACTACTTCAGCCTTCCCTCGAACAAACTTGAACTCTGGTTCTCGCTTGAGTCCGCGAGGTTTTACGATCCGGTCATCCGCGATTTCTACAAGGAAAAAAACGTAGTCATGGAAGAACGTCGGATGCGCACCGAAAGTAATCCTGTCGGCAAGATGATAGAAGAAGTTCTCTCAGTGGCGTACAAGTCACACCCGTACAAAGATCCGGTCGTGGGACATATGTCAGACTTGAAAGGAATTACAAAAACAGAGGCCACAGAATTCTTCAAAAAGTATTACGTGCCGCAGAACATGACAATTGCCATCGTAGGTGATGTGGACGTAAAAGAAGTGAAACGACTCGCGGAAGTGTACTTCGCGAGGATTCCCGCAGGAAAAAAATCCGACCCTGTCAGGACTGTTGAACCGCCGCAGAATGGTGAACGTCGCGTCGTGCTGAGAGAACAATCCCAGCCTGTTATCATTGTCGGATACAAGAAAGGAAGCGTTTCCGACCCCGACGACGCTGTGTACGATGCCATCGGAGATATTCTCAGCGCCGGACGAAGCAGTAGACTCTACAAATCGCTTGTGAAAGAAAAGAAGCTCGCAATCCAGGCGGGAGGCTTTAGTGGATTTCCCGGCAATAAGTATCCGAACCTTTTTCTCTTCTTTGCCTTTCCCGCCCAGGGAAAATCAAACGATGAATGCCTCGCCACCGTTGAAGCGGAAATCGACAGGCTAAAGAACGAACTCGTGACTGCGGAAGAGTTGCAGGCGGTGAAGACCCGCGCCAAGGCGAATTTGATTCGCTCGCTGAATTCCAATGGAGGGCTAGCAGGGGCCCTCGCTTCGAATGAAGGCCTCATGGGCGATTGGCGTGAATTATTCACCGGTCTTGATAAGATCAATGCCGTTACGCGTGAGGATATTCAACGCGTTGCTAAGGCGACGTTCGTCAACAACAATCGCTCGATCGGCACGATCGAATCTGCGAAGTAACCATCAGGGAGACCAAGACATGAAACGAGAACACAGACATCTATCACTTCTGCTTGCCGTGGGAATTGCCAGCAGTTCTTTTGCACAAAAGGGCACAAAGCCACTCAGCTACAAACAACTTAAGTATCCGAAACTCAACGAAGTCAAGATACCCGAGCCAGCTCGGTACGAGCTTTCAAATGGTCTCACGGTATTCATGCTCGAAGACCACACGCTCCCGACCATCAGCGCTTCGGTGCTGGTTCACACCGGATCGCGCTACGAGCCGGCCGACAAAGTCGGGCTCGCCGCGATGACGGGACAGGTGATGCGCACCGGCGGAACGGCAACGCGCCCCGGCGACAAGATCGATGAGATGCTCGACCGGGCGGCGGCATCGGTAGAAACTTTTATCGGCACGGCATCCGGCGGCGGAAACCTATCCGTCCTAAAGGAAGACATCGACGTGGGGTTGGCGGTGCTGGCTGACATCTTGCGAAATCCCGCATTCCCCGACGAGAAAATTGACTTGGCGAAGACACAGTCGCGTTCCGGCATCTCTCGGAGGAACGACAACGTTGGCGGTATTGCCGCGCGCGAATTCAATCGCCTCATCTACGGTCCGAATTCACCCTACGGCCGCATTCAGGAATACGGACACGTCGACAACATCACCCGACAGGACCTCGTGGAGTTCCACAAGAAGTATTACTTCCCCAACAACGCACTGATGGCGGTTTGGGGCGACTTCAACACGGAGGAGATGAAGCTCAAGATCGAAAAAGAATTTGGGTCGTGGGAACGAGGAGCCGTTTCCCTGCCCCCCGTTTCACAAACCCGCATGGCTCCAGCCAAGACGGTGAACTTCATCAAAAAAACCGACGTGAATCAATCGCAGATTCGATTGGGACATATTGGAGGCAAGCTGAACGATCCCGAAAGCGCGGTACTCAATCTTGCCGACCAGGCCTTCGGCGGCGGCTTCGCTTCGCGCTTGTTTGTCAAAGTGCGAACCCAGCAAGGTCTTGCGTACTCCGTCTACAGCTCGTGGGGCGAAAGCTACGACTACAACGGAGTATTCAACATGGGTGGTTCAACAAAATCCGGCACGACAGTCGCCATGGTCAAGTCTATTCTTGATGAACTGGGCACCGTCGTGAAAAGCGGTATTACCCAATCCGACTTGAATTATGCCAAGGATTCATACTTAAACTCATTTGTCTTCGAGTTCGCCTCAAAAGCTCAAGTGATCAACAAGTTGATGTCGCTCGAATACTACGGTTATCCGAAAGATTATTACCAGCAACAGCAGAAGAAGGTTCAATCTGCCACGCTCAAAGAAGTCAACGAAGCCATCGCCAGCCGCTGGTCGCCCGATAAGGTGAGCATCCTCGTGGTAGGCAATGACGGCGAGTTTGGCGAAAAGTTGGAGACGCTTGGAGCCGTGAAAACGATCGATATTACAATCCCACCACCGCCAGAAAAGATTCCTGAACCCACGACGGAGACACTTGCCAAGGGAAAAGAAATCATGAAACGCGCATTCGAAGCCGCAGGTGGCGCGAAGGTGCTGGCGGTAAAAGATTTGGTTGAAGTGATGAAGATGACCATGAACGTTCCCCAAATGGGGGGCGACATGAGTATGGATGGAACCATTACGATGATGTGGCCGGACAAAATGTCGAACAAGATGACGACGATGATGGGCGAAGTGGTTTCGGCATTCGACGGGACAAACGGATGGATGACGATGGGCGGTAACACTATGGACATGCCATCGCAACAAACTGACGCAATGAAGAAACAGTATACATTACATCCTATCAATGTTTTTCAGAACTTTGATAAGACCGACTATGTCGTCTATTATTTCAAGAACGATAAGGTCGACGGCAAGCAGGCTCAGGTTCTTGTCGTAAAATCGACTGCGTTTGGAACGACTGCGAAATGGTACATCGATTCCACATCGGCTATGCTTGTGAAGCTTGTCGCTCGTGGAGTCGGGATTGGGGGAAGCGGCATGCAAGAAGCAGAGCAGTTTTTCTACGACTATCGCAGTGCCGACGGTGTGATGATGCCGTTCAAAACAACGACCATGATCGATGGCAAACGCCAAGCAGAAGTTATTTTCAGTTCCATCAAAACGAACACCGGTGTAAAAGTAGAGTCGTTTAAGAAACCGAAAGAGTAAGCAGTAATGAGCGCTAGTTTTCAGCGGTCAGCAAAAGGCGTTACGATCCCAATGAACGGCGTTCATCGGGAAGAGCGCCTTTTGTTTTTCAAAAAGTTAAGTAGAGTTTTTTTCAAAACTTTGGCTTGACTTTCGTTCGACAAGCAAATAAATTTGCGCAGAGTCTTCTTGCCGTGCCGCCCCGCAAACGGCGTTGTAACGGCAAGTGGTTCGGAAACAAAGCAATAATCCTGCTGTCGCTTTAGAAGGAGGTGGCGGCGGAATCAGAGGCGTGTTACGCCAATGAGAATAATTTACCTCCTTCGACTGATTGTCATCCCACCAATCTTCTGCGGGTTGGCTCTCCGCGGTCGTTACTGCCTCTCTTCCTGCACATTACAGTATTGCGCTTTATATATTGCGACGATGGCTCGTTTGTCCGTGTGTCATTGGGCGCATCCCAGCCTGACTACTTGGTGCCGACTAGAATTTTCCATCTCCCGTTTTCAATTTTTCATTGACTACGCGCGCTCTCCGCCCCCGATTGCCGTTCAACTTGCCGTTTTGTAATTGCTCCAACACGTTTTATAAGGACAACGCCAATGACTCTCCCCAAACATCCATCATTCAGTTTCCCAACTCGGCCCTCTCCCTTTTTTCCTTTTTACTTTTTCATTTTGTTTTTCCTCGCCTGTCCTTCCGCCCCCACGCCGCCGAAGGAAGATGACTGCCGACCGGCCTCTCCCACCGACACGACCAGCCATAACTTCATCTGGCGACTTGATACGTTAGGCGATGGCAACGGCAGTGAGTTGAACGCCGTGTGCGTTATTAACGACACGCTTGCCTATGCGGTGGGAGAGATTTACTTGAAAGACTCCTTGGGGCAAATAGATCCAAGCGCCTATAACGTTGCAAAATGGGACGGAAAAAAATGGGAACTGCTGAGAATCCAATTCTACACTTTTTGCAATCAAGCGCACACCTCATCCTATCCCGGAACCGCAGTGTGGGCTTTTGGGGCGAATGAAGTCTGGGTTGCTTCCTACTCTCAGATTGCAATTTGGAACGGTAGCTCTCAGACGGGATTAACGTGCCTGCCTGTGTCTGTCAGTAAGATCTGGGCTACGAGCAATTCGAATGTGTACACGGCTGGTCCTGTTGGAAATCTCGGTTTTTACAACGGCACCACGTGGCAGAAGCTCTCCAGCGGGACGACGCTGGATATTTTCGACATCTATGGTGCAGAAAATTGTCGTGGTGAAACTGAAATCCTGGCCGTTGCCTCAAACTTCATTAATGTGCCTCAGGGAAAGAAACTTCTGCTTATTTCAGGCACAACGGTCTCTTCAGTTTCGGACGACGGGTTGCCCTTAGCAATCAGTGGAACATGGTTCGCGCCTCGGCAATCGTATTATGTTGTTGGCGATGGAGTATATCGGGCAGATGCGTTGGGGGGGCCGTGGCGGCTCGATTCGGGGCACCCTTTGGTGTACAAGTTCTGCATCCGAGGTCTTGCAGTAAACGATATCGTAATCGGTGGGTCGTTTGGGCTTATTATACACTTCAACGGTTCCACCTGGCGGCACTTCACGGGTTCGGAGGTTCCAAGCTTTTTCGGGAGCTTCACCAGCGTAGCGATTCATTCCAGGCTGGTGGTGGCAGTGGGAGATTATGAAAATGGAAAAGCTGTCGCCCTTGTTGGTCGCCGTTGATTCTAATCATTCTAAAAAGAAAAGGAGAATTGCTATGAAACCACCTCTGGTCCGACTATCCATTCTGATTTGTGCAATCTGGTGCTTTGCGCCAGCACTACGTGCACAGTACACACTCAAGCTACGTAGTTTAAAGATTGATACGTTGCTGCCTGTCGGTCCTGATAAGGGGAGTGAGTGGCTGCTTCCGGTGCATGTCGATGTTTTTGATGCAAACAAAAATCTACTACCGCCATCGGATTCTACTTACCGATGGTATCAGCAAGATCCCTGTACTCCAACCAATCCTGCGCCAAGTTTTGGGCCCTGGCCAGATCGTTGGAACGAAGCCACCTTCAACTGGGATGGCAACATTATCAAAACCAGTTCAGATTGTTGTAGTTCATGCTTTTTTCAGAGTTATTGGGTTTTTGCAACGGTCGAGGTAGAAGGCACCATATTCTATTCCGACACAATTCGCGTCCCTGATGAGGGGCTCGGATATATCGTCTGGGCAAAGGAACGTCTCGCAGTGGACCAAAAGCGGGAAAACCAAACGACTGCCGGCTTTTTTGGGCGTAAGCGCGGAGGAGCAATCTACAATTACCCCGCCCCCGACACTTTTTGGGTTGTGCCCACGACGACAGAAGTCTTGAGGGGTTCTCAAGGACTTGTTCCTAATACGAGCGATAAATATAATCGATGGGAAAACGACAACAACATAGTCAATCACAAAAGCTTTACGATTGTTGAGCATCAGCCAACTTTGAAATCTCTGCTAAAGACTGCCACCAACCCAACCATCCGAACCTGGGTTGCTGAAGGTGGGTTTGTGGCAGCTACAGTCGATTTCAAAGACCCGTGGCTTATGGATGATTACTCCGACGGTTTAGGCCCAAGAAACCGGGGCACGAACGCGGTGTTTGTTTCGAAGTCAACCCCGTTCTATCCTCTCAATGACGGGAACACGAAAGGCGTATTTACGGGCCAAACGGTTGCAAGTGGAAACTATTATTCTCTCCGCGCCGTACAGCCGATTCATGCGACAGGACTGGAATGGAACTTTAGCAGCTGGACATACTCGAACGCAAACGTTTCATCACCCACCAGTCTTGAAACGCAGGTCGTGTTCAACTCGGGCGCGCAACCGTTACGGCAGATTACAACACTGTCGTCCGACCGGAATTTCTCGATTTTGTCGGTATCGAAGCCGCATACGATGGCAAGATTCTTCTCAGTTGGAGCGAGCACCCGAGCGCTAACGTTACACAATACCAAATCTACAGAAGGGTAACTCCGTACGATGGAATCCCGGGCCCGCCCCAGCTGATTGCCACGCTCAACCGGGGCACCACCACATACAAAGATAATGCGTGGTACTTTAGCGATGAACATTTGTCCAACAACATTGGCTACGATGTTCGCTGCTATCACCAGCCGAGCGGCACGTACTCCGAACCATACTGGTGGTGGAACTTCGGCTCGACGTACCTTCCGCAAGCGTTCGGTTCTTCAAGCAGCGCCCGGGAGAAGCGCAAACCTACATCCGTTACGTTTGAGGGATTTCCGAATCCCTTCAACCCGTCCACCAAGTTGATGTACTCGTTGAAGGATGACTCCAACGTGGACTTCCGTGTGTACGATCTGCGGGAAGGGTTGTCGCTGAAATCGCTACCGGCTTTCAGCACGCTGGGTACTACAGCTACGAATGGAATGCGCAGAATCTCACCACCGGAGTTTATTTTGCGCGGCTTGTTGTTCAGTCAGAGCACGATCCGGCAGTAGTGCTGACGAACAGGTTGTTGCTATCGAAGTAAGTGAAGCAGCTATTAGCTTTCAGCAGTCAGCCATCAGTTATCGGCAAAAGGCGCCCCTCCCAATGAACGGCGTTCATCGGGAGGGGCGCCTTTAGTATTGTATTCTCCGTGAACGCTCCGTGGTCTCTGTGTAACTCTTTTTTTGGCCCCCTTGACATCCACTCCAAAATCCATTATTATTTACACGACAAATTTGTCCATTCATCATCAACTCAAAGCCATAATTGTCCTATGACAGCAAAGAACTCTATCGGAGCGCGATTGCGCGACGCCCGCATTGCCGTCGGCATGGATCAAAGCAAACTCTCTGCGAAAATCGACGTCGCATCGCGGACGCTCCAGCGTTGGGAAAAAGGCGAGCAAGTCCCCGACAGCTTGTACCTAATGCGTCTTGCCAAAGCACTCGGCGTAACCAACCACTGGCTCTTGACCGGTGAGACGGCTCGACAAGCACCTCCGAACGTGGTCCCGTTCCCCAACCGGATGAAGAAAGTGAACCTGGTTTCGTTGCCGCTACTCTCCTCCGTGCCCGGGGGATTGCCGAGACTCGCCTTCGCTTCAGAGTACGCCGAGAAGTACGTCACCGTCGACGACGTGAAAGATCCGAACGCCTTCGCGCTCGAAGTCAAAGGAAACAGCATGTCGCCCCGAATCGAAAACGGAGATATCGTGATCGTCACGCCGAAAGCGGAGGTTCACAACGGCGATATCTGCGTGGTGCGCGTGCAGGATGAAGACACGCTGAAGAAAATCAAGATCGACGACCAGTTCGTCCACCTCATTCCGTTCAACACGGAATTCGAGCCGATGGTCGTACGTAAACGGGATGTAACGTTTATGTGGAGAGTGGTGAAGGTGATAAAAAACTTGTAAGTGTAAAGTGAGATGTTCAATGTGCGAAGTTTTGAATGTCGGGCTATTTACAGAATATTTTGAGAAGGTGGTTCCTGGCCATCAGTGCAGGCTTCGACTCTCAAACTCATTTCACTTGGATTGAACTTGGCGGCTCATCGCCTTTGCAGACAGAGGCGATCGCTCGGCGAACAATTGTAGACGTAGGTTGGATTTCTGACTTTCTTCACTACAAACCTCTTCTTCACACGCAGCATCAGGTCGAGATCTTCACCGAATCGTAATTCCCGAAACCCGCCAACTCGTTTCAATACAGACCGACTCGCGAAGAATGTCCCGCCCACATAACACTTGCTGACGTGGATTTTCCTCTCCGGATCTTCCAAATCTAAAACAAACTGCTTCGCACGCGCTCCGCGGACAACCATGCCTCCGTGCAGCATTCCGGGCGATGGCCGGCGTTCCATCAATCGCACGCGGCGCTGAACGTGGTCGCGTAAGTACCAATCGTCTGAGTCGAGAAAGCAGACATATCCCCCACGTGCCAAAGCCAAACCTATGTTGCGCGCAATGGCTTGTCCACGATTTCTCTGTCGCACAAACACCGCCCGCTGTTCTCTTTCCGCCCACGCCGCAAGCTTCACAGCGGTGCCGTCCGTGCTGCCGTCATCCACCACTATCAACTCGATGTTCCGGTATGACTGACCCAATGCGGAACGTATCGCCCTCATCACCAGCCGTGATCGATTGTATGTGCAGAGGATGATCGAAACCAGAGGTCGGTTGAGGTTACGCTCCATCGTTTTCACTTTTATCGTCTATCCTTTTCGTTTTTTGCGCCGTAGGCGCATCCGCCTCTGGCGGAACTTTTTCCTTTTGACTTTTGATTGTGTCACTCCACCACCCACGGCTCCAACAATTTTTCGTCGATACCGGAGATGAATCGGGAGGGCTTCGTCAGGATCATTCCACTCTCACGGTCATAAATGTTCATCGGATAGGTGATAATGAGATTCTCCTTCGCACGAGTGCAGGCGACGTACATCAATCGCCGCTCCTCTTCCAACTCATCATCGCTTGCCACCGAGCGCATCGTTGGGAATCGCCCTTCGAGAGCGTACAAGACGAAGACGGTGTTCCACTCCAATCCCTTCGCACTGTGAATAGTCGAAAGCGCGAGAAATTCTGTTTCTGGTCCTGGTGATTCGATGTCGGTTACGCTTTCGTTCGGAGGCTCAAGGGCCAAGTCGGTCAGCAACTCTCCCACGCTGCGATATCGTTCGGTGATGTTCTGGAAGATCTCCAAATCTTTCTTGCGTTTCGGATGGTCGTCGTAGCGCGCCTTGAGGATTGGCTCGTAATAGCCAAGCAACTGGTAGGCCTTCTCTGCCGGAGAGAGTCGAGGTGCAGCAGTGGAGTTCAAAACACCAAAGAGTTTCTGGATGTTCTCCGCGTAGCCTTGAAACTGCATCCAGAATTTCGTCGTCGGGAGTGTTTCATCGGATGGTACTACTGCTTCGATGCGGCGCTTGAGGATGTCGTCAGTGATTTTTTCTGCGGTGCGCGGACCAACACCATCGATGAGGAGTAGAATACGATTCCACGAAACCACGTCGCGAGGATTCTCCAGCACGCGCAAATACGCAATCATGTCTTTGACGTGCGCCGTTTCGATGAACTTGAAACCGCCAAACTTCAGAAATGGAATGTTCGCCTTCGTGAGCTCGATTTCCAGGTCGAAGGAGAGGAATGAGGAACGAAACAAAACGGCAATTTCTTCGAGGGGTATTCCCTGCTCGCGAAGCTCTAGAATCTTTTGCACCACATAGCGCGACTGCTGGTTCTCATTCTCCGCCGCAACTAACTGGGGCATGCTTCCACCGGACTTCTTGGTGAAGAGTTCCTTCGTGTACATCGGTCAAGTAGAAAGGAAAAAGTCAAAAGGAAAAAGAGGATGTGGCAAAATAACACACATGCTCATGGTCGAACTGTTATTGCGTTCGAGGATTCTGGATATTCTCACTTTATCATTTTTCATTATTAATTTCTAATTGCCTCATCAGAGGCTTCCTCTGTTCAATATTTCATTCGCCAGCGTGAGGATCGGCTGCGTCGATCGGTAGTTTTCTTCCAGCTTCACGACCACGCAGTCGGCAAATTCCTTTTCGAATTCCAAAATGTTCCGAATCGTCGAGCCGCGGAACGAGTAGATCGACTGGGCGTCATCCCCCACCACCATTACGTTTTGATGTTTGAACGCAAGCATCTTGACAATCTCCGCTTGCACCCGGTTTGTATCCTGATATTCATCCACCATAATGTATTTATGCTGGTCGGAGATCAACATCCGAATGGATTCGTTGCTCTGCAGAAGCAAGGCGAGATTCACCAGCAGGTCGTCGTAGTCCATCAAATTATGCTGGCGCTTATACTGCACATACGCTGTGTGGACTTTCTGGATATCCTCCAACTGATCAAGGTAGTTGGGATAATCTGACGCGAAAATCTCTTTGAGGGGCGTCAGTGTGTTCACAGAACGGCTGTGCAAATCATAGAGGGCTTCTTTGCGAGGGAATCGTTTTTCTCGCGTATCGAATTTCATCCGCGTGCGGAGAAGGTTGACAACGTCTTCCGCGTCGGATTGGTCGAGAATCGTAAAGTTCGATTCGTATCCCAGTTTCGAAGCGTATTTCCGCAGGATCGTGTTGGCAAAAGAGTGAAACGTGCCGCCCGCAATCTGTTCGCACCGCCCATCCAACAACATCGAAGCACGGCGCATCATTTCTTGGGCAGCTTTGCGCGTGAATGTCAGGAGCAAGAGATGCTGCGGTTTGATTCCGCGCTCGATGAGGTAGGCCACGCGGTAAACGATGGTGCGCGTCTTGCCCGTGCCCGCCCCAGCGATGATCAGATGCGGGCCGTTGATGGAAGTAACGGCACGGTATTGCGCGTCGTTCAATTCTTTTTTGTAATCGATCTTGAAATGATGCGGGTCGATAAGCACGAGCCTATCGGTGGGAAGCGTTTTGAGCGTGAATTTTTTCATCGAGGGTGCGGTGAACTCGCTAAAGACCTAGGAGGATGAATACTCGAGCTTGACGAGCGGCCAGAGCGAAATAAGTCCAATGAGCGGACCGACGGCGAGCGATGCAAAAACATAGCTCGGAACTACGCTTTGCACGTGCAGCAGCCCGCTCGTCGTTTGGATGCTCGCGATCGTCAAAGCAAAACCGATGGAATTCATGATTGTCAGTGCCGAGCCGACAAGTTCACGCGGTGCATTTCTTGCTGCGAGAGCGGAATATTGGGGCGAATCGCCCACCACAACGATTCCCCAGAAAATAAGAAAAGAAAGGAAGGTAGCAGTCGAACTTTGAATGACCAGCGGCAGGCTGATGCAACACAAGCCCGAGAAAAGCAGTTGCGTGAATGCGACTCGAGCGCTGCCGAGTCGCCTGGAAAGCATCCCGCCGATTGCGCAACCGAATCCGCCAGCGGCAATCACGAGAAAAGACCAAAACGGCACGTTCTGGTTTTCGAAAGAACGACTGAGTGCGTTGAATGAAATCAAGAACGGCACAAACGCCCAGAGAGTGTAGAGCTCCCACATATGCCCGAAGTAACCGAAGGCCGCTGCACGAAAATCCTTTCGCCGAAACACCTGATACAGCGCCCGACTATTGAAGCTATTGCCGAGCACGTGATACGGCCCATCTGGAACAGCGATGTACATCGCCACGCCACCGATGGCAGCCGTCAGTGAGACACCGAGCATGACCACTTGCCACGGAATGTTAGCACCGAGGCCCCTGACCAAGTGGGGAAACGCAGTTCCGACGACGGTTGCGCCGACGAGCAATCCAAGAGCTTTTCCAAGACCTTGGCGAAACCATCCGGAGGCGATTTTCATTCCGACTGGATAAATTCCGGAGAGCGCAACCCCCGTAAGAAAACGAAGGACCATAAGGTTTTGAAAATCCCGTACGAATGCGTAGATAAGAAAATTAAAGAACCCACCGACGAGCGAACAGACGAGAAAGACCTTTCGTGGAGAAAATCGATCCGCGATGGAAAGAAATGCGAATACGAGTGTGCCAAGGATGAATCCGAGTTGAACCGCAGAGGTTACGGTTCCAAGCGAGTCCGCGCCCAATCCCCACTCCCGCTGCAGGTCGGGCAGGATGGCATTCCCCGCAAACCAGAGCGAGGTTCCAGCAAATTGCGTCAGGACGATTACGGTGATGATCCGAGCTGGAGGTTGCTGCAGTGATCCAGCGTTATCGTTTTTGCTGAACGTCATAGTTGTTCCAAGTTCTCCTTCGTTCTCTCATTGCGCAGGTTACCGGTGTTCAGCGTTGACTTCGGTTCGAACAACAGAATGTGGCACTCTTCTTCAGCAACAGGACAATGCTCGACTCCACGCGGGATTACGATGAACTCGCCCTCTTTGATCTCTTGGTCCCCGTCGCGGAGTTTCATTGTAAACGATCCTTTGACCACAAAGAACATTTCGTCTTCGTGTTCGTGATGGTGCCAAACGAATTCTCCCTTTATCTTTACAAGCTTGACGAAGCTATCGTTCACTTCGCCGACGATTTTGGGGGACCAGTGGTCGGAAAAAGTATCAAACTTCTTTGTAGGATTGACTTTTGCAAGCATGAAGACTCCCTATTTCTGAAGGAAGATATTCCAAAAACTCCAGAAAGAGAAACAAGTATTGGTGCATTTTGGATTTAGTACCTGACTGTCACGGTCCACACCGTGACAGAAGCGGGGAACCAGGTCGCGCCTGCCTGCCGGCAGGCAGGGAATGGTCCGCGACCTTCAAGGTGCAAAAACTCCACAAAGAGAAACCGATCAACTTGTCTTTCCCTCAATATCTGCCTAAGTTTTAGGTGATCAAAGCAGATCATTCTCGGCTCACCCCTTTTTGAATTTTTACTTTTAAGTTTTTCATTGCCATGAACATACTCGTCTTGAATTGCGGGTCGTCATCACTCAAGTTCCAAGTCATCGAAACCGACCTCGACTTGATTGAAAAGAATTCTGAACGGCAGAAGGCCAAAGGCATCATCGAACGGATCGGAGGGCAAGCGTTGATTACGTTGGAATCGGACCGTGGCGAAAAGCAGAAGCTTGCATCTCCCCTTCGCGATCACCGGTCGGCAATCGATTACCTTTTGCGTTGGATGGTTTCGCCGGAAGCAAAACTTCCAGGGATCCAATCGCTCGCCGATATTCACGCGGTGGGGCATCGCGTTGTCCACGGTGCGGAAAAATTTACCCGTTCAGTGGTCATCAGCGATGAAGTCATTCGAGGCATCGAGGATTGTATCGAACTCGCTCCGCTTCACAACCCTGCAAATCTCAAAGGCATTCGCGCCGCGCAGGAACTTCTCGGGCTCGGCGTTCCACAGGTAGCGGTGTTCGACACGGCGTTTCACTCGACCATGCCCGAGACATCGTACCTGTATGCGATACCGTATCAACTCTACCGGCGACACAAAGTTCGGCGCTACGGGTTCCACGGAACGTCGCACCGGTACGTCGCCTACCGCTATAGGCAAATCGTAGGAAAGAAAAAGGAAGAGGTCAACATCATCACGTTACATCTCGGCAATGGCTGTTCCGCGTGCGCGATCAAGGCCGGCGAATCCATTGACACCTCCATGGGATTGACACCGCTTGAAGGGTTGGTGATGGGAACTCGCGGAGGTGACTTGGATCCTTCGATCATAGAATTCCTTGCCCACAAAGAAGGAATGACGTTACCGGAAATTGACACGATGTTGAACAAGCAATCGGGATTGCTCGGGCTTTCCGGACTTACGAACGACATGCGCGACCTGCTCGCCGAGGAACAGGAAAATCAAGACCGACGTGCGAAACTCGCGATCGATATTTTTTGTACACGCGTCCGAAAATACATTGGCGCCTATCTTGCCGAACTCGGCGGTGCCGAGGCAATCGTTTTCACTGGGGGCATAGGCGAGAATTCACCGGCAATCCGAAAGCGAATTCTCAACGGGCTTACGTGGTTTGGAATTTCGTTGGACGATCAGAAGAACCAAGCCACCATCGGCAAAGAGCAGATTATCTCCGACGCCCCTTCCAAAATTGCTGTTCACGTCATTCCGACCGACGAAGAGCTGCTCATCGCGCGCGATACTGTGCGAAGTGTGAAGAACGCACCCAGGCGCTGGTAGACCGCACCACTTGCATTTCGCAATTTGAAGGGAACCACCAATGCACTCTCCACTTCTCACCATGTTCTCCTTTTATGGACTCGTTGGCGGGCTGATTGCCTCGGGCATTGTTGTCTACACCAATCCGTCGAATTGGAATTTCGCCCTTGCAGCGTTTCTCGCGCTTGTGGTGAGCTTCGTGAACCTGAACAGCAATGAAGTTCAGCTGCCAGCCTTGCTAACGCTCGGGTTCAGTTTCTTTCTTGCCTCGAACGATCCCAAAAGAGTCTTGCTCTGGTCGATTCTGATTCCAGTGTGGATCCCGATTGGTGAAATCTTGAGGTTCATCTTGAATTCCGAACGAACACTCGGTCCGTCAGAACTGTTGGGCTCATTCTTGGCGTTTGGGTTTTCCTTTGCGGGTTCATACCTCGGAGCCAAAGCGAAGAACGCTTCTTCGAAGGCAATCAAGCCTTAGTGGCCGCTTGGCGTGGTCAACTCATCTCCTCCAGACTTCCATTGGGTTCCAATCTGAAGCCTGGTAATTCCGAGACTTTTTTCCATATTTTGTCCAGCGTACTTATCTCTTCCATGCATCGCAACCATAGCGCTTGATATTTCTGAATGGCAAACGCGAAAACAAAAAACGGCTCCCACAATCATCTCGCTGAGCGTCTTCTCAAACTGACCCACAACCTTTGGTGGACCTGGAACCCCGACGCACAGCATCTTTACAAAGAATTGGCGCCGCTCACGTGGCGGTATTCAAATCA
>Ga0315281_10003982_pt1 | contig 21548 bp, 19 predicted proteins | sample YL17G07_0_MG_FD_204540 | JGI IMG/M metagenome (GOLD analysis project Ga0315281, IMG submission 204540) | Sediment microbial communities from Yellowstone Lake, YNP, Wyoming, USA - YL17G07_0 | ecosystem: Environmental > Aquatic > Freshwater > Lake > Sediment | place: USA: Wyoming | collected... | reverse complement strand
TCGGCGCCGAGCAGCCGGAACACCGGCTTCCCCGCGGCCTTGCCCTGAATGTCCCACAACGCGATATCTATTCCACCGATGGCCGCCATGATCTGCGGGCGCGCGCCGCGCGGCAATCCGCCCGCGCCGAGGCCGACGCCCGGCGAGGTCAGCGCGAACAGCCTGTCCCACACCGCGCCGTACGCAAGCGCATCCATGCCGCGCAGGATTTCACCGAAGCGCTCGACCCACTGGCAGATGTCCTTTGATGGCGTGCTGCTGATCTGGCCGTAGCCCGCGAGCCCGTCGTCGGTGCGCACTTCGACCAGGACCACGGTCGCGCCGGTGCGCGCTTCGTGCGCGGTCCACTGCTTGTGTTTCAGTTGCGTTGCGAGCGGATGAGCTTTGACGCTTGCGATTTTGCTCAACTTGGATTCCCCCCTGACTAGAGCGTGTTTCAAAAATGTGATTGTATCCTCCCAATTAAACCAGAATAGACAGGATTAACAGGATTTACAGGATTTTTAGGCGATTGAATCTTGTTAATCTTGTAAATCCTGTCCATTTTTTTCTTTTGTAGCCTGCTCTAGTTGCGCGCGCGAGGGCGCGCTGAGCCATTCAGGAATGTTTCAAAGCCTGGGGTACAATATGATGCAGCAATTGCGTGCGCGGTTGGAGTCAAAACCGAATTATTGAGCGTTCCATAATGGATTACAGTCGGAACGCTCAATCCCTCACCCCGATCCTCTCCCGGAGGGCGAGGGTGAGAATGGCACGAATTCGCTGTCGCGAATTTGTGAAAGTTTAATAAGGAGATCTGAATAAATGGAAATGGGGATCAAAGGCAGGTCGGCAATCGTGACGGGCGGCAGCCGCGGCATCGGCAGGGAAACCGCGCGCCAGTTCCTCGAAGAGGGCGTGCGCGTGACGATATGCGGCCGCAACGCCGAAACGCTGGTGAAAACTGCCGCGGAACTCGCCAAGGCGACCGGCGGCGAAATCCACACTGTCGTTGCCGATATGACGAAGGAAGCCGATATCGCGCGCCTCGTTGACAGCGCGAAGCAGCGCTTCGGCACCGTCGATATCCTGGTGAACAACGCCGGCCAGATGTATTCGGGGCGTTTCGCCGTGCTCAACGACGCCGGACTCAAGGAACAGCTCGAGACCAAGCTCTTCGGCTTCATGCGCGCAATCCGGCTCGTCTACCCGATCATGAAAGCACAACACTGGGGCCGCATCGTCAACATTATCGGCGGCGCCGGCAAGGAGCCCGATCCCTATATGTTCGGCAGCGGGATCACCAACAGCGCGCTGCTCAATATCACCAAATCGCTGTCGACCGAGTTTGGCGAAGACAACGTGCTGGTGAATGCCGTGTGTCCGGGCTGGGTCGACACCAATCTCTGGCAGCGCAACGCACAAGGGCTGGCGGCGGAGCTCAACGTCAAAAGCGAGGAGGAAGCGCGGCGGCTGGCTGCGCGCAAGAACTCGCTCAACCGCTTCGGCAAGCCGGCGGAGCTTGCCAATGCGATCGTTTTTCTGTGCTCGGAGCGCGCGAGCTACATCACGGGCGTTTCGCTCAATCTGGACGGCGGCAGGCTCAAGGGCCTGTGGTAGCTCCGGTGCTGGATACGCCGCGACGGTTCGACAAGCGTACGTGGACGCCGTAGGATAGTTTAATTGGCCGGGCTGGAGTCAGGCCTGCCATCAATTGAGGGAGGGGAACATGCGGAAATCTCTGGGGTATCTGATCGGCTTGGTCTTGCTGTCGCTGGGTTGCGTACACGCGGCACGCGCCGCGGACGCCGGTGTTGCTTACATCGTGAGTTATTTCGAGACCGCGCCGCAAGCTGCGAACGAGGCCCGCGGTTTGCTGCAGCGGTTGGGCGAGGCGAGCCGCAAGGACCAAGGCAATCTCCGATTCGAGGTTTTGCAACGGATAGGGCAGGCGCACCATTTTGCGGTCATCGAGGCGTGGCAGGACCAGCAAGCCCTGTCGGCCCACGGCGCGGCCGCACACACCAAACAATTCCGGGACAAGCTGATGCCCTTGCTCAGCAGCCCCTTCGACGAACGCCCGCATAGCGCGCTTGCGGTTGGTTCCATGCAGGCTGCGCCCGCCAGCGACGCCAAAGCGGCCGCTGTTTACGCCGTCACGCACGTCGATATTGTTCCGACGCAGAAGGACATCGGAATCGCGCTGGTGCAGCAACTGAGCGAGAACGGCCGCAAGGACGCTGGCAACATTCGTTTCGAGGGCCTTACCCAGATCAGCCGTCCCAATCACATGACCGTCGTGGAAATCTGGAAGGACCAGCAGGCCGTCGATGCGCATGCGGTGGCCGCCCACAAAAAACAATTTCGCGAAAAACTGATGCCGTTGAGCGGCAGTCTTTACGACGAGCGCTTGTACAAATCGATCAATTAGGACTGGCGACAGCTATATTAGAAGTCATCAAAAATCCCCTCTCCCCACTATCGCGGGGCGAGGGAGCATTTTTGAGACGGCTTCTAGTTATTTTAATAGCAGCGGAATCCCGCACAGGAACAGTGTGACGCAGATGAGCCGCCTGAATGCGCGCTCGCTGATGCCGAGCTGGATGCGATCGCCGATGTAGATGCCGGCGAGCATGAGCGGGAACGCGGCAGCGAACATGATCCATGCATCCGCAGTGAACTCGCCCACGGCGAAGTAACCGATGCCGCGCACCGCGCTCAATAACAACAGCATCGCCGACATGGTCGCGCGGAACTGGTCTTTGGCCAGCGTCCGCGCATCCAGGTACATCGCAAAAAACACGCTGCCCATGGTTCCGAACAGCGTGCCCACCGCGCCGGACAGTGCGCCCGCGACCGGGCCAACCACGCGCGGCAGCCAATGCCCGCCAGTGGCCGGCCGCGCTGTCTTCCATAGCGAGTGCGCGGCGTAGAGAAGCACCAGCACGCCGAGACCGCGCGCCAGGCTGCGTGCGTCGAGCGTCTTGAAAAAATAGAGACCGATTGCGATGCCGACCAGGCACCACGGGATGAAGGCGACGAAGGCGCGGCGGTTGACATGCTTACGGTCGCGTCCGAGTATCGCGACCGATGACGCGAAACCAAGCAGCGTCCACACCGGCACCAGCAGCTTGATCGGGACCACCAGCGCGAGCAGCGGCATGCCGACGGCGCCGCCAAATCCGGTGCTGCCGCGCAAGCCATAGGCCAGCAGCATCACCACCGCGAAATACGCGAGTTCGAACGCCGACAGGTCAGCCATGAAATATGCGGGAGGCAGGATTCAACCTAAAAGGAGCAATCGGATAACCGCAGAGACGCAAAGACGCAGAGAAAAGCAAAGGCATAAACTCAATTGACCCCACTTGGTGAGTAATTGCATGAATCCTGATTACTTCATGGTTTTTCTCCGCGCCTCTGCGCCTCCGCGGTTCAACTGCTTTTTTTCCTTTCGCGCGGTCAATCGAGGCGCATGCCCCGTTCCTTGACGACCTTGCCCCATTTTTCGAGTTCTTTTTTCAGGTGAGTGGAGAATTCCTCGGGGGTGCTGGTGACGATGTCGAGGCCCCGCTGACCGAAGTATTGCGCCTGTTCCGGAGTGTTCAGGACTTTTTTGAGCCGTTCATTCAGCAGAGCGACGATGGCAGAGGACGTGCCTTTGGGCGCCAGCATGCCATGCCAGGTGGTGAATTCATATCCCGGCAGAGTTTCCGCGATGGTTGGAATTTCCGGAAATGCGGCGACCCGTTTGGCGCTGCTTACGCCGAGTGCGCGCAATCTTTTGGCCTTCACGTAAACAGAGGTCTCCGCGATATTCGAGAAAGTCACCAGAATTTCGCCGCTCATGGTCGCAATCAGGCCGGGACCGCCGCCCTTGAAATGGACGACGACGATATTGACTTTTCCCAGATAATTGAAAAGTTCGCCGGCGATATGCGGATTGGTGCCGGCGCCTGCGCTGGCATAGTTCAGCGCGCCCGGCCTCGACTTTGCAAGGTGCAGCAACTCGCGCACCGAGTGCACGGGCAGCGAGGGGTGCACGGTCAGCACGGACGGCGACGATGACACGAGCGAGATCGCCGCGAAGTCGTTCAGCACATCGTATGGCACGTGGCTGTACAGATGGGTATTCACCACCAGCGGCACCGTATTCAGCAACAGCGTATAGCCATCCGGCGCGGCGCGTGCGACCAGTTCGGTGCCGATATTGCCCGAGGCCCCGCTGCGGTTGTCGACCACGATCTGCTGGCCCAGGCTCTCGCCGAGCCTGGGGGATACCAGGCGGGCGATCAGGTCCACGCTGCCGCCGGGCGGAAACGGCACGATTAAACGCACCGTTCTGTTCGGATAATTTTCAGATTGCGCGGCAGCAAATCTTACGGGCATAAATGCAATGCCGACCAATAGGGCGATCAAAACGATGAATCTCACGGCGCTCCTCCTTGTGCGCGGAAGCTTCCGCTTCGGCTGCGCCGGCGTCAAGCGGCAGCCAGCACCGGGCCGATATCCGTTGAAGTGTCATTGCCGATGGCGTAAATTCTCGGTGCCACAGGAGGAGAGTATGAAAATCACGTCTTGCAGCATCTCTCTGGCGGGCTGGGTGCTGGGCGCTTGCCTTGTCGCGGTGGCAACCGGCGCGAGCGCGCAACAGAACTATCCGAACAAGCCGGTGCGGTTGATAGTACCGCTGGCACCGGGCGGCCCCAGCGACATACTCGCACGCACCATGGCGCAGCAGATGACCGGCGGGCTGGGCCAACCGGTAGTGGTGGACAACCGCACCGGCGCAGGCGGCACCATCGGCACCGACCTCGCGGCAAAATCGCCGCCGGACGGCTACACCATGCTGCTGATTGCGATGGCCACCTACACTATCAACGCCAATATTTATCCGAAATTGCCGTTCGATCCGCGCAAGGACTTGACGCCGGTGTCGTTGCTGGCCGCGGCGCCGTACATACTCGTGGTGCACCCATCGCTGCCGGTCAGGACTTTGACTCAACTCGTCGCGCTGGCCAAGGCGCGGCCCAGGGACCTCAACTACGCGTCGGGCGGAACCGGCACCGGGCCGCAGATGGCGATGGAACTATTGAAACTGAAGACGGGCATGAGCATCACTCACATCCCGTACAAAGGCACGGGCCCGGCGCTCACCGACATGATCGCGGGGCAGGAGCAGGCCGCATTGTTCAACATGATCGCGGCACTGCCGGTCGTGCAGTCCGGCAGGTTGCGCGCGCTGGCCGTGAGCGGAGCAAAGCGCTCCCCCATGCTGCCGGACATCCCGACGATAGCGGAGGCCGGTGTTCCGGGATTCGAAGAAGTGGGCGGTCACATGATCATGATTCCGGCTGCGACACCCAAGGACATAATCGCGAGGCTCAACCGGGAAATGGTCAAGTCGCTGCAGACGCCCGACGTGAAGGCGCGGCTCGAAAGCGAAGGCGCCGATGTGATCGGCAGCACGCCGGAGCAGGCCGCGGCAATCATGCGCGCTGACCTGGACAAATGGGCGGAGGTCATCCGCAAGACTGGCATCAAGGTGGAGTGATTTCCCGCCGTTTTTGTTATTGCCCCACGAGTACCGGCGCGTCTGATTCCATCGATTTGACGACAGCCTCAAATGCCGCAACCGTGGCTATCATCTGCGCCGTCGGGATCGGATACTGCGTGAGGCCGGCGACCGCGTCAGCAAACAATTCGAGCTCGCTGCGCAACGTATCAACCGGCTCGAAGTTCAAATGCTGTGGTTTTGAGTTCGACATGCGCAGCACCAGTTCGGTTTCGCCCAGCGCCTCGGCCGAGCCCTTCGTGCCGAATACGTGCACCCGCCAAAAGAACGGCGTCGCCCTGACACCGCACAGCACTCCACTCACTCCGTTCGCAAACTCAACCAGCACGGATACGGTGTCGAGCACCTCGGGCGGCGGTTTGCGCGTTAGGAGTTGCGCCTGCACCCGGCGTACCGGGCCTATCAGGTTCACGAACGCATCCAGAATATGAATGCCGGTTCCAGTCATGCCTCCACCCGGCGATTCCTCAGGCGAATCGCGCCACGGCGTGAAGAATTTGCGCGAAACCTCGTTGCTGCTGTTGCCCTCGACGTGCAGGATTTCGCCAAGGTCGCCGCTGGCGACAACGCGCTTCAATTCGCGCATCGACGACCAGAAACGTTTGTCGTGCCCGACGCCGAGCAGCACCCCCGCCTTTTTGCAGGCGGCAACCGCGCGTTCCGCGTCGGCGCGATTCAACGTTAAGGGCTTTTCGCAAAATACCGGTTTGCCGGACGCCGCTGCCGCGATGATCTGCTGCACGTGCAGCGTATGCGGCGTCGCGAACACGACAGCCTGTACTTTGGGATCCGCAAGCACGTCGGCGAGATCGGATGACATCTCGATGCCATGCTGCCGGGTGAAATCGCGGACAGCCTCGGGGTGCCGCACGCAGCCGCGGACGAAACGCAGGCGCTCGCTCTTGCCCTGCACCGCGTTGACCATGTTCCGGCCCCAGCGGCCGAGGCCGACGATCGCCGCGTCGATCATTCGGGTTTGATGCCGGCGTCCTTGATGACCTTGGCAAAGCGCAGGTTTTCGCTGCGGATGAACGTTCCGAATTGCTCCGGCGTGTTGGTCATCGGCTCGATCCCGGCGCCCTTAAGCCGCTCTTTCAGGTCGGCGGACGTCAATGCCTTGGTGAGTTCGCTGTTCAGGCGCGTGATGATGTCACGCGGCGTGGCTGCCGCCGCCAGCATGCCGTACCAGATCGGGACTTCCAGGTTGTCGACGCCGGCTTCCCTGGTGGTGGGCACGTCGGGGAGCGCCACCGCCCGCTGCGTGGATAGCACGGCAAGCGCGCGCACTTTGCCGGAAAGGGCCTGGGGCGCGGAAGCGGGCACCGCCATAATCAGCAGATCGACGTCGCCGCCGATCAGTCCAATCAGCGCCTGGCCCGAGCCCTTGTACGGCACGTGCACCAGATTGATTTTGGCGAGGCTCTTCAGCAGTTCCGGCGCCAGATGGGTCGTGGTGCCGACGCCGCCCGAGCCGTAGTTGAGCTTGCCGGGAGTGCGGCGCGCGAGCGCAATCAGTTCTTTCAGCGTCTTGGCCGGCACCGACGGATGTACCAGCAGAACATTCTGAATGACCGCGACCAGCGAGATCGGCGCGAGTTCCTTGAACGGATCGTAATTGAGCTTCGAATACAGCAACGGACCGAGCGCGATCAGCGGCGAACTCAGCACTATCGTATAGCCATCCGGCGGCGACTTGGCAGCGACCTCGAGGCCGAGATTGCCGCCTGCGCCCGGACGGTTGTCGGCAACCACGGGCTGGCCTATCTGGTCGGACAGTTTCTGCGCGACCGCGCGCCCCAGCAGGTCGGTCGGTCCCCCGGGCGGGAACGGCAGGATCAGGCGCACCGGCTTGGCGGGATATGCCTGCGCCAACGCTATATTCGGTGTCAGCATGCAAAGTGCTGCGGCGAGGGCGCCGCAAGCGTTGTGCCAATTGATTTGCATTGAGTTACTCCTTTATCGATCTTTCGTCCACGAGTCCCGCAATGTAACGGTGCGGTTAAATACCGGTTGTCCTGAGCGGCTATCGCCGGCGTCAGCCACAAAATACCCGTGCCGCTCGAACTGGAAGCATTCGCCCGCTTTGGCATCTCTCAAGGCCGGCTCGAGCTGCGCCGTGACGGTTTTTTTCGAATCCGGATTCAGGTCCAGCAGGAAATTCCCCTCACCCTGGCCCTCTCCCGCAAGCGGGAGAGGGGATGATTTTCCGGGATGCGGAGATTTGAACAGCCGGTCATAGAGCCGTACTTCGGCGGCGTAAGCATGCTTCGCGCTCACCCAGTGGATATTGCCTTTGACTTTGACTTGGTCCGAACCGGGCGTGCCTGATTTGGTTTCCGGGTCATATTCGCAGTGCACGACGGTGACCATGCCCTGTGCATCCTTGTTGCAGCCGGTGCATTTCACGACAAAACCGTAGCGCAGCCGCACGCTGTTGCCAGGAAAGAGCCGGAAGTAGCCTTTCGACGGCGTTTCCATGAAGTCCTCGCGCTCGATCCACAGCTCTTTCGAAAACGGCACCGCGCGTTTGCCGAGATCGGGTTTTTGCGGATGATTCGGCGCATGACATTCTTCGGCCTTGCCCTCCGGGTAATTATCAATCACGAGCCTGATAGGATCGAGCACGGCGATGCGGCGCTCGGCGCGACCATTCAGGTCCTCGCGCATGCATTCTTCAAGCACCGAGAAATCTATCCATGAATCCGATTTCGACGCGCCGATGCGCTCGGCGAACAAGCGCAAGCCCTCAGGCGTAAAACCGCGGCGGCGCGCACCGACGAGCGTGGGCATGCGCGGGTCGTCCCAGCCGTCGACATGCCGGTCTGTGACGAGCTGGATCAGTTTGCGTTTGGACAGCACGACGTAGGTGAGATTGAGGCGTGCGAATTCGATCTGTTTGGGCAGCGGGCGCGCAAGCAGCCCCCCCTCGGCGAGGCGCTCGAGCAGCCAGTCGTAGAACGGGCGCTGGTCCTCGAATTCGAGCGTGCAGATCGAGTGCGTGACGCGCTCGAGCGCGTCTTCGATCGGGTGCGCGTAGGTGTACATCGGATAAATGCACCACGCGTCACCCGTGCGGTGGTGCGTTGCTTTCTTGATGCGGTAGATCGCGGGGTCGCGCAGGTTAATGTTGGGGGCGGTCATGTCGATTTTCGCGCGCAAAACCATGGCGCCGTCGGCATGCTTGCCGGCGCGCATTTCGCGGAAAAGCTCGAGCGATTCCACGGGCGGGCGCTCGCGCCACGCGCTGTTCGTGCCTGCCTCGGTCAGAGTGCCGCGGTTGGCGCGGATCTCCTCCGCGCTTTGCCGATCGACGTAGGCGTGGCCCGACTGGATCAGGTACTCGGCGGCCGCATACATGAAATCGAAGTAATCGCTCGCGTAATAAAGGTGTTCAGTGCCGTTGGCCGTCCAGTCGAAACCGAGCCAATGCACCGCGTCGAGTATCGAATCGACATATTCCTGTTCTTCTTTTTCCGGATTGGTGTCGTCGAAGCGCATGTGACACGCGCCGCCATAGTCGCGTGCCAGACCGAAGTTCAGGCAGATCGATTTGGCGTGGCCGAAGTGCAGGTAGCCGTTGGGCTCCGGCGGGAAGCGCGTGCGGATTCTTGCCGGATCAGCCGGCGCTTTCGAATGGGCGTCCGCCGGGCCCGGCCGGCCGCCCCAGGCGCGCGCCGAGTACGCGCCGCTCGCAAGGTCCGCGTCGATGATATTGCGGATGAAGTTCGTGACGTGCGGCGCGGCGGGTCTGGACTGGCTTTGCGACATGGTGTTTCCGTATCGTTTCAGAGCTCTATTCTAATAGATGGCGCTTCGCCGGTAGGCGGTTATCGGGTGCGGGGGCGCAAGCGGATTGCTTCATGGACAAAAAGCCGGCCAGCGGTTAGTCTAATTGCGCCCGGTTTCGGGGATCAACCTGCGCAAGGGGCAGCTATGACTGGAGTATGGATTACGTTGGCATTGGGCGCCGTCATCATTATTTTCGATTACAACGCAGCCACCAAGCCTGACCCGACGGACAAACACAAGCGCAGAAGGCCGCTTTCGCCGACTGATGGCAAACAATTGCGGGACCTTATCGTGGGAACCCTGGTGGCCGCGGCTGCCGTATGGTGGCTGTCGAATAACTGGGTCTAGTGTTCCGCCGCCGTTAATTGTCGATTTTGACGTCGGCGTCCTTGATAACCTTCGCCCATTTCGCGACTTCGTTTTTCAGGAACTGCGCAAATTCGGCCGGCGTATTGCCGACCGGCTCGATGCCGAGCTGCACGAAGCGGTCTCGGATTTCCGGACGCCGCACTGCTGCTGCTGCTTCCCTCGACAGTTTATCGACGACCAGCCGGGGGGTGCCGCGCGGCGCGTGCATTCCGACCCAGGTGCCGCCGACGACCGGCACGCCGGATTCGACGAGCGTCGGTATATCCGGCGCAACTGCCACTCTCTTCTCTGAAGCCATGCCGAGCGCCTTGATCTTGCCGCCGCGCACATGCGGCAGCATGGAAGAAGGCACATCCATCATGATGTTGATCTGACCGCCCATCAGGTCCTGCAGCGCGGGCGCGGTGCCCTTGTAGGGAACGTGGGTCATCTTGATTCCCATTGTCGCCATCAAAAGCTCGGTGGTCAGGTGCGCTGCGGCGCCGATGCCGCTCGACGCAAACGTGAGCTGACCCGGTTTCGCTTTCGCCAGCTCGACCAGTTCTTTCACCGAGTTCGCGGCGAGCGAGTTGGTCGCACACACGATCAGCGGCGCCGTTGCAAGCAGCGACACCTGCTCGAAGCTCGTGATCGAGTCGTAAGGCAGCTTGGGGTACAGCGTTTTATTTGCCGCATGCGCGGCGATCATGGTGCCCAGCGTGTATCCGTCGGGTGTCGCCTTCGACACCAGTTCGACGCCGAGAATACTGTTGGCGCCGGGGCGATTGTCGACGATGAACGGCTGGCCGAAGTTTTTCGCCAGTTCCAGCGCGATGACGCGCGACACGACATCCGTGATGCCGCCCGGGGGGTACGGCACGATCACGCGCACCGACTTGGTGGGATAAGATTGAGCGTGAAGTGCTCCACAGCCAAACAGTGCGGCGCCGACGAAAAAGCTGCGCATGGCGTATCGCATGGATTTCCTCCCCAAGGTGGATATCGTCTATTCTATACGACCCCGATGAATGCAATGTCGTTCCAGGCACTGAGGCTGCTCGCCGATGGCGAATTCCGATCCGGCGAGGCGATGGCGCGCACGCTCGGAGTATCGCGCGCCAGCGTTTGGAATGCGCTAAGCGGGCTCGACGAGGTCGGAATTGAACTGCATAAAGTACGCGGCCGCGGCTACCGCCTCGCACAATCGCTCAATTTGCTCGATGCCCAAACCGTATCGGCTGCCCTTGCCGGGGCCGCGCGGGTTTTCACGATCGAAGTTCGCGATCGTGCCGAATCCACCAACACATTGTTGCTCGAGCATGCGGCGCGGGGGGGCGCATCAGGCAGCGTGATCGTCGCCGAGTGGCAGACGCGCGGGCGGGGCCGGCGCGGCAGCGTCTGGCACGCGGCGCCGGGCGCCACGCTGACATTTTCCGTGCTGTGGCGCTTTCAGCAGGGGGCGGGATTCCTCGCCGGCCTGAGCCTTGCCGTCGGCATTGCCGTGGCGCGCGTGCTGGCGGCGCTGGGCGTGCATGACGCCGGATTGAAATGGCCGAACGACGTGTTGTGGCGCGGTCGCAAGCTCGCCGGCATCCTGATCGAAATGCAGGGTGACATGCTGGGGCCGAGCGCTGCGGTCATCGGCATCGGGCTCAACTGCCGCCTGCCCGCCGCGTTGCGCGACCGGATCGACCAGCCGGCGGTCGATCTCGAAACGGCGTGCAGTGCTGCGCCGGACCGCAATCACGCGCTCGCCTTGCTGCTGGCTGAACTCGCGCGCGTGCTGGACGCATTTGCGCGAGACGGCTTTGCGCCGCTGCGCGACGAGTGGCAGCGCCACCATGTTTATCAACACCGGCCGGTGCGTGTCGCGCTGCCTGACGGCGCCGTCGTGAACGGCACCGCCGACGGAGTGGCGGACGACGGTGCGTTGCTGCTCGCGACGCCCACCGGTCAACGCCGGTTTCACAGTGGCGACGTAAGCCTGCGCGCATGAACACGCTCCTCATCGACGCGGGCAATACTCGCATCAAATGGGGCATGCACGACGGCACGCGCTGGCTCAAACAGGCCTGGGTCAATACGGCGCGCGCTGCGGAGCTGAAGGACGCGCTCGCCGGATTGCCGTTACCGCAGGCCGTCGTGGTTTCGAACGTCACAGGGGAAGCGTTGCAGCGCCAGTTGGCATCGATGCTGCCTGCAGTCCCGGCGCCACGCTGGATTAAAAGCGAGCCCATGCAGTGCGGCGTCAGGAACAGCTATGCCGATGCGGCGCAACTGGGCTGCGACCGCTGGGCGGCGCTGATAGGCGCGCGCCAGCTTGGCGGCGGGCCGGCGGTCGTCGTCAATGCCGGCACCGCGCTTACCGTCGATGCGCTCACGGATGACGGCGTGTTTGTCGGCGGGATCATTGTTCCCGGCGCCGAACTGATGCGCGCAGCACTTGCGGGCAATACCGCGGCGCTGGGCCTGCAGCCCGGCAAGTTCAGTTTTTTTCCAAACTCGACCGGAGACGCGATCATGAGCGGCGCGATCAATGCCCTGTGCGGCGCGATCGAGCGCATCGCGCGGTTTCTCGAAACGACGGGACAGCCGCAGCCTGCGTGCGTGCTGAGTGGCGGCGGTGCGCAAATGTTGGCGCCGCACCTTAACCTGGAAGTGAAGGTGGTGGATAATCTGGTGCTGGAGGGGTTGCTCGCGATTGCCCGCGAAGAGCGGCCGGCTGGATAGATGTGCCGCAATTATTGAGCGTTTCAAAATAGATGACAGTCGGAACGCTCAATCCCTCACCCCGACCCTTGTATGTCGCAAAATAGCTTTTTGGTAGGGTGGGAAGCATGAGATCGCACGACCCTGGTACTGTGCGGTAACGGACAAGTACGCGGGAGAGCGAAGATCGGTGCTTCCTTTTTTTGGCGACTGTGTTGTGTAAACCCGAACGGTTGTACGGTTGCACACCGGATTGAACACAAGGAAGGGTCATCAACGTGGAAACCAAGTTTGTTGGTATTGATGTGAGCAAGTTAACACTGGATTTTGATTGTCTGCCGGTCAGTGCACCGCAACAGTTTGCCAACGATCTCGATGGCATTGTTGTGCTGGTCGATTTGCTCAAAGGCAGCGGGGTTGAACGTATTGTCATCGAGGCCACCGGTGGGTATGAAACCGCCGTGGCGAGTGCACTGGCGGTGGCTAAGCTACCGGTGGTCGTGGTCAACCCCAAACAGGTGCGCGATTTCGCCAAGGCCACGGGCAGTCTAGCCAAGACCGATCGCCTGGACGCCAAGTTACTGGCGTTGTTTGGCGAACGGATTCTGCCACCCGTGCGAACGCTGCCGGACGAAGCCCAGCGCGCCTTGGCAGACCTCACGGATAGGCGCATGCAGTTGGTGGTCATGCGCGCGCAGGAGAAAGCGCGCTTAGCCAGCGTAACCGAGGTGGCCCGCAAGAACGTCAAACAGCACATCGCCTGGCTTGATAAGTGCATTAGCAAGCTGGACGACGATCTGGAGAAGCGACTGCGCAATTCCCCGCTGTGGTGTGAGAAGGCGACGTTGCTCGAAAGTGCACCCGGCGTGGGGCACGTGACGACTTTTATACTCCTGGCGAGGTTACCGGAGTTGGGCCAGCTCAACCGGCAGGCGATCTCAGCGTTGGTGGGTCTGGCGCCCTTTAACGACGATAGTGGAAAGCGGCGCGGAGCGCGATACATCCGTGGCGGGCGTGCTGACGTTCGCTGCGCGCTGTATATGGCGACACTGTCGGCTATTAAACACAACCAGCCGATCAAAGCCATGTACGAACGTTTAACGGCGTCAGGCAAGCCGTTCAAGCTCGCCATGACCGCCTGCATGAGAAAGCTTCTGACCATACTCAATGCAATGTTAAAGAAGAACCAAACATGGAAAATCCAGGCTTCTTCTTGACACGGTTGCTCTCCCCCAGTGATGGGGGAGAGGGAGAATTATTTTACTCTTCACCCTTTACCCCTTACCCTTCACACGCGAAGCGTATGCGCCAGATAATTCTCGACACCGAAACCACCGGCCTTGATCCCAAGCTCGGCCACCGCGTACTTGAAGTCGCGGCGGTCGAACTGGTCGACCGCCGGCTGAGCGGCAATCATTTTCACCGCTATATCAATCCCGAGCGCGCCAGCGATGAAGGCGCGTTGGAAGTGCATGGCTTGACCGAGGAGTTCTTGCGCGACAAACCGAAATTCGGCGAGATTGCGAAAGAGTTGCTCGATTTCATCAGCGGCGCCGAGCTGGTCATCCACAATGCGCCGTTCGACATCGGGTTCCTCAACCGCGAGCTGGATCTGCTTGATCTTAAGCCGATCACGGAGTACTGCCCTGTCGTTGTCGATACGCTGGTGATGGCGCGCGAGTTGAATCCCGGTAAGAAAAACAACCTCGATGCGCTGTGCGAGCGCTACCAGCTCGACAATTCAAAACGCATACAGCACGGTGCGCTGCTCGACGCCAATCTGCTGGCCGAGGTCTATCTCGCAATGACGCGCGGCCAGGACAGCCTGATCATCGAAATCGCTCCTACTCCGCAGGCGGTGGCGGAAACGCGACGCGCCGCGGGCAAGCTCGAATTGATAGTGCTCGAAGCGGACGCCGAGGAACTTGCCGAGCATGAAAAGCTGCTCGCCGAGATCGACCAAGCAAGCAAGGGCGCGACGGTTTGGCGCAAGCTGGGAAGTGCAGAGGGGGCGTGAAGAGTAAAGAGTAAGGAGTAAGGAGTAAGGAGACTAAAGCGGTTCGCCGCGCGCGAGCTTGGCCGTGACGGCATTGATCATGCGGCGCGAAATGCTGATGCCGGCCGGCAGGTTCGGCAGCTGCTCGGCATCGAAAAAGCGCGCTTCCTCGATCTCGACGCCATCCGGCGTCACCTCACCGCCGGCATAGTCGGCGGTGAAAGCGATCATCAATTGATGCGGGAAAGGCCACGGCTGGCTGCCGAAGTAGCGCAGGTTTTTGATTTCGATCCCGACTTCTTCGCGCGTCTCGCGCCGTACCGTGTCTTCCAGCGTCTCGCCCGGTTCGACGAACCCGGCCAGCGCGCTGAAGCGTCCGTCCGGCCATTCCTTTTTGCGCGCCAGCAGGATTTCGCGGCCACGCGTGATCAGGATCATGATCGCCGGCGAAATCGGCGGATAGGTGGTGTATTTGCAGTCGGGGCAAATACGCGAGCGCTCTTCGCGCCGAACTTCGGTGGGCGCGCCGCAGCGGCTGCAGTACTGGTGGTTACGGTCCCACTCCATGATCTGGAATGCCCGTCCGGCAAGCACCGCCAGTTTTTCGTCGACGACGCCGAACACCGCGCGCAGTCCTTGCAACTGATGACCGGCCGGCAGCGCATTCGCATGCGCGAGTTCGGACACGTAGCAATGCTTGCCGCCGTAGGTTCCGAGGTAAAGGCTGCGCACTGAACTGAGGCCAAGCTCGGACAGTTCGTGGCAATAGGGCAGCGCTGCCTCGATTCCCGACTGCGCGATCAGCAATTCACCGCGGTGAAAGGCGAACCACAGCGCCGGCTCGTTGCGCTCGGTGGGCGGCGTGACCAGTGCCTGGTATTTATCCGACATGAAATGCGGTTGGCGCGTGCGGGCCGCCAGTGGAAGTTGGTGGGTGGTACTGGGATCGAACCAGTGGCCCCTGCCGTGTGAAGGCAGTGCTCTACCGCTGAGCTAACCACCCGCGGGACGCGAATCTTACCATTTTCACGGGCGACGCTCCATCAGGTGCGCGCTATAATTCAGCTGGAAATTCGACAGATTGCGCTGCATTTCCAAACCCAAACCGGGAAGAACAGACATGCGAGAGATGCCGTGACCGCACCGACTGGTAAGAGGGTGATAGCAGTCACTGGCGCCAGCCGCGGCATAGGCGCCGCGATCGCGCTCGAACTGGCGCGCCGGAACTTCACGGTCGCGTGCCTGACCCGCAAGGGCAGAGGAACCGAAACCGGCGATGCGAAGCGATACGGCAAGCGATTCGTCAATGTCGTGTGCGATGTCACCGACGAAAAAAGTATCAAGGCGGCATTTGCCGAAGTCGTGAAAAAGGCCGGCGCGCTGCACGGACTGGTCAACAACGCCGGCATCCATCTCGACGCGCCGAGCCATGAGCTGGCGACTGCGGTATATGAGCAGGTGATGGCGACCAATGCAACGGCGGTATTTGCCGTCTGCCGCGAGGCCTATCCCCACCTGGCAAAAAGCGGTGGCGGGACCATAGTCAATATCGGATCGATGTTCGACAGGATGGGCGTGAAACGCAATGTCGCTTATTGCGCATCGAAAGCCGCAGTCGGCGCCATTACGCGCTGTCTGGCGGTGGAGTGGGCGAGCAGAGGAATCCGCGTTATCGACGTCGCGCCTGGCTACATCGTGACCGATCTCAACAGTGACGCGATGACCAAGGGGCCGCTGGCCGATTACCTCAGAAAACGCATACCGTCCGGAACTGTGGGCACCAAGGCGGACGTGGCGAAACTGGTCGCGGCCATCCTCAGCGAAGAACTGCCGTTTCTGACGGGCGAAACAATCTATATCGACGGCGCCCAGGGCATCGCGCATTGATGGCGAAAAACGTAACCGTCATCGGTGCCGGCGTGGTCGGCATGGCGACTGCGAGCTATTTGTTGCGCGATGGCCACGACGTCACGGTCGTCGATATGGGGGCGCCCGGAGAATATTGCTCGTTCGGCAATGCAGGCATCCTGAGTCCCGGCTCGTGCGTGCCGTTTGGCCTGCCGGGCACGCTCACCAAGGTGCCGAAGTACCTGGCCGATCCGCTGGGGCCATTGTCGATCAAGCCGTCCTATGGGCCGCACGTGCTGACGTGGTTGCTGCGGTTTGTGGCGGCGAGCCGCCGCGAGCGCATCGGTCCGATCGCCGATGCGCTGCGCGCGCTGCTCAGGCAGACGTTCGACACCTGGTTACCGCTTGCTCAATGGGCGGGCGTGCCGGAAATCATCCGCCGCACGGGTTATCTCGTCGTCTACGAGAGCGAGCGGGCATTTCGCGGTGATGCGCTGGCGTGGAAAATCCGGCGCGACCGTGGTGTGGTGTGCGAGGACCTCGATGCCGCGCACGTCCGCGAACTGGAGCCGGCGCTGCGCGGTATTTATGCGTGCGGAGTATTCCTGCCCGAGCAGGGTTACGTGGCAAACCCGCTGCGCCTTACCCAGTCGCTGGCGGCGCAGTTTCAGCGTGACGGCGGCAGGATTTTGCGGCGCAAGGTGCTCGATATCCAGGTTGGAGAGAGCAGCCCGCGCGCGCTCGTAACGGATGCCGGCACGCTGCCGCTGGAAACGTTGGTGCTATGCGCCGGCGTGCATTCGAACGAGTTCAGTTCGAAATTGGGCAGCGACGTGCCGCTCGAATCGCAGCGCGGCTACCATGTTCATTTCGAGCGACCGGCCGTGACGCTGCAGCGGCCGTTGATGTCGGGGGAGGGCAAGTTTTTTGTGACGCCGATGGAAAACGGGTTGCGCGTAGCCGGTGCCGTTGAGTTGGCCGGCACCGAGGCGCCGCCGAACTATCGGCGCGCCGATGCGCTCAAGGTGCAGGCTGAGCGCATGCTGCCCGAGTTGTCGGGCAGCAGCGTTTCGCGTTGGATGGGACACCGGCCGAGCATGCCGGATTCATTGCCGGTGATAGGGCCGTCGCCACGCTTTGCCAATGTCTATTTCGCATTCGGCCATGGTCACGTGGGCCTGTGCGGTGGCGCGCCGACCGGCCGCCTCATCGCCGATCTCGTCGCCGGTCGCACGCCGAATATTGATATCGCGCCGTATCGGGCTGATCGCTTTTAGAGCAAAGCATTCACCGCAAAGGACGCCAGCCCTCATCCCTATCCCTTCTCCCCGAGGGAGAAGGGAACTCGAAGCTCCCCTCTCCACGTGTGGAGAGGGGTGGGGGGTGAGGATGGACGCAAAGGAAAAACGAAAAGCCACGTAACTAATTGCTTCATGCATCTGCGCCCACTGCACCTGACCAGGGCGACATGACGTCGGTGATGCCCTGGAATTCGCCGCTGGCGGGATCGCGCAGCACCGAGCTCGGGCACGCGAAGTGGGTCGGGTACACGACGAGTTCGGTCTGTTCGACCGGATATTTTGCCGCCAGTGCGTTTTGAATCGCGGCGGGCAGGCGCGGATCGACGCCGACTGCGTCACCGCCGCTGGCGTCGATCCGCGGCTGATGGAAAGCGTCTTCCAGCGTCATGCCGTGGTCGATCAGGAATGACATGATCTGGAACACCGCCGGAAAAATCTTGCGGCCGCCGGAGGCGCCGATCGCAAACCACGGCCGGTCGCCGCGTCGCACGATAACCGGGCACATGTTGGTGAGAGGGCGTTTGTTCGGTGCGAGATAATTCGGCGATTCCGGCCGCGGGTCGAACCACATGATGCCATTGTTCATCAGGATGCCGGTATTCGGCAGGACCACCTTGCTGCCGAAAACGGAAAGCAGTGTTTGCGTGACGGCAACCATGTTGCCATCGCGATCGACAACGTTGAAATGCGTGGTGGTCGACGGATCCCGGTGGTCACTGGTTTCGCCCATGGTTTGCAGTCGCTCGGCATAAGCGTCGCGCAGCACGTTCGCGTAGGCGACAAATGCATCGGCACGCGGACCGCCAGCCTGGAATTTCGTGTCACTCAATGCCTTGAGCGCCCGCACCATGCTCGGGCCGGCGGTAAGTCCGCCGGCAAGCGCAATGCGCGCGCCGCGGTAATCGACTTCGAGCGGATCGACGAGCCGTGCCGCGTAGTGCTTGAGATCATCGGCGCGGATGATACCGCCCGTGGCGAGCATGTCCTCCAGGAAATTACGCGCGACTTCGCCCTCGTAGAAGTCGCGTCGGCCTGCGCGTGAAATCCGGTAAAGCGTTCCGGCAAGTCCTTTCAGCTTGAGCCGGCCGAGCGGGGAGCCGATAGGTGTGACCGGCGGCAGGCCGTGCGGCAGCCAGATGTCGCGGGTCGTTGGATAACGCGCCAGTTCGCGCGCCATGGTTGCGACTTTCAGCGTAGTGAACCAGTCGATTGCAATACCTTTTTCGGCCAGCTCGATTGCGGGCTGGAGCAGATCGCCGAAAGGCTTGGTGCCGAAACGCTCATGGGCGAGGCCAATGCCGTCGACAAGGCCGGGCACCGCGAACGAGCGTGGTCCATGCACATTGCGGTCATCCTTGACAGTCGGCCAGGTGAAGAGGTCCGAAGTGAAGCCGCCGGTGAGCGGGTAGTCGGCAGGGTTCAGGTTACGCGGCGAAATCGGGCCGAAGTCGATGACCTGCACGCGTTTTTCGCGCGCGAGGTAAACCAGCATGAAGCCGACTCCGCCCAGACCGCTGTTCCACGGCTCAACGGTTGCCATCGCGAAGCTGGTTGCAACCGCTGCATCGACGGCATTGCCGCCTGCGGCCAGCACGTTGGCGCCTATCGTCGCGGCAATGTGATTTTGGGTGGCGACCACGCCATGAGGCGAGCGTGCGAGCGGCTTGCGCACGGACCAGTTCTGGACCTGATGTTCAAGTGGCATTGTTTGCGGGCCTGAATTTATGGAATTCGAATGATGCTAGAAAAAGCTATTGAACCGCGGAGATGCAGAGGCGCGGAGAAATCAAAAACATGAATTTATCTGAATATCCACCAAATGGTGTGATTGTACGAATATTGATATTTGCATGATTTTCCTCTGCGCCTCTGCGGTTATGTTTTGTTAGGATGATAACGAATTAGCGCGCCGCCTGCTCGCTGCTATAATCGATTCAGATTAATTCCTCTCCGCATATCGCATGGCCAAACCCATCGTCTGCCTGAGCTTCGATTTCGACGCGATATCGGGCTTTATTGCACGCGGCACTTCGACTCCGAGCCCGATTTCGCGCGGCGAGTTCGGGCCGCGCGTCGCCGCGCCGCGGCTGCTTGCGCTGATGAAGAAGTACCGGATCAAGTCGAGCTGGTTCGTGCCGGGGCACACGATAGAAACTTTTCCGGAAGCGGTGAAGGCAGTGGTCGATGCCGGCCACGAAATCGGGCACCACGGCTGGAAACACGTGTCGCCGTCCGCCTATACGCGCGCGGAAGAGGAAGCCGAGCTGGTGCGCGCCAACGAATCGATCAAGCGCATTTCCGGGCACTATGCGCGCGGTTACCGTTCGCCCTCATGGGACCTGAGCCCGCACTCGGTGGATCTGTTCCTCAAGCACGGATTTACTTACGACAGCAGCATGATGGGCGACGATTACACGCCTTATTACGCTCGCAAGGGCGACGTGATCGAGCTCGAGCAGCCCGCGAAATTCGGCAAAATAACGTCGCTGGTCGAAATGCCGATCAGCTGGTCGACCGACGACTCTCCGCATTTCGAGTTCATGCGCCTCGGCAATGCGATCCGACCCGGCCTGATGAATGCGGGAGACGTGCTGGAAAACTGGATGAGCGATTTTCTCTACATGCGCAAGGCGGTCAAGTGGGGCGTGCTGACCTACACCTGCCATCCATTCATCAGCGGCCGCGGCCACCGCATCATGATGCTGGAGAAACTCATCCGCAAGCTCAAAGACAAGGGCGCGGTGTTTCAGCGCATGGACGAGACGGTCACGGAATTCCGCAACCGGACGCGGGGAAAATAGCCGCAAAGGCCCGTCTCGTGCGGCTTCCAGGGCGTTTGAGTATCGGCCCGGCGCATGTGCGGGAAATTCCCGAAGTGGCCATTCTTTGATGTAGAACAAGGAATGGAGCTCGCGCATCGCGTTACCTTGATGCTTTGCCGGCGGCTGCCGCTGCCACACTCACGCCAAACAGGAGAATGACCGATGTCCGACCCGATCAAATACGTGCTCGACGAATCGCGCATGCCGAAGTTTTGGTACAACCTCGCTGCCGATTTGCCGAAACCACTGCCGCCGGTGCTGCACCCCGGCACGCAAAAGCCGCTCGGCCCCGACGATCTCGCGCCGCTGTTTCCGATGGCGCTGATCATGCAGGAAGTCAGTACCGAGCGCGAGATCGAGATCCCGGAGCCGGTGCGCGACATTTATCGCCAGTGGCGGCCGTCGCCGCTGTTTCGCGCGCGGCGGCTCGAGAAGGTGCTCGATACGCCGGCGAAGATCTACTACAAGTACGAAGGCGTGTCGCCCGCGGGCAGCCACAAGCCCAACACAGCGGTCGCGCAGGCGTTCTACAACCAGCAGGAAGGCGTGAAAAAGCTCGCGACCGAGACTGGCGCCGGCCAGTGGGGCTCGTCGCTCGCGTTTGCGGGCGCGCTGTTCGGGATCGAAGTGCTGGTATTCATGGTGCGTGTATCGTACGATCAGAAACCGTACCGCCGCGCGCTGATGGAAACCTACGGTGCGCGCTGCATCGCCTCGCCGTCCAACGAAACCCAGTCGGGGCGCGCCATCCTCGCCAAAAATCCGAATCACCTGGGCAGCCTCGGCATCGCGATTTCGGAAGCGGTCGAGGTCGCGGCGCAGCGTCCCGACACCAAGTACGCGCTGGGCTCGGTGCTGAATCACGTGCTGCTGCATCAGACGGTGGTCGGCCAGGAAGCGATGATGCAGATGGAAATGGCCGGCGATTATCCGGACGTAATCGTCGGCTGCACCGGCGGCGGCTCCAACTTCGCCGGCATTGTGTTTCCGTTCCTCGGCGCGCAGCTGCGCGGCGGCCGGAAAGTGCGCATCGTCGCGATCGAGCCTGCGGCGTGCCCGTCGCTGACGCGCGGTCAGTATGCGTACGATTTCGGCGATACCGCGCACCTGACGCCGCTGGCCAAGATGCACACGCTGGGCTCGACATTCACGCCGCCGGGATTTCACGCCGGGGGGCTGCGCTA
>Ga0315281_10003981_pt1 | contig 21550 bp, 22 predicted proteins | sample YL17G07_0_MG_FD_204540 | JGI IMG/M metagenome (GOLD analysis project Ga0315281, IMG submission 204540) | Sediment microbial communities from Yellowstone Lake, YNP, Wyoming, USA - YL17G07_0 | ecosystem: Environmental > Aquatic > Freshwater > Lake > Sediment | place: USA: Wyoming | collected... | reverse complement strand
CTGGTTATTGTCTGATGTGTATGCAGGGACAAAGTTTGTCGATGGCGTAAAGGTGAAGCATGAATCAAAGGCACTGGAAAGGATGGCCGCCTAAATGCTATTTACACACCTATTGACAAGACCTCTGTGTAGTTGGATTTATTGGTGGCTATTATAAGTACAGGGCAAAGCATTTATATCTCTTTCATTGCTCTCGTCATACTGTAACTGAGACAAAGGACATGCAACCTAAACGTTATCTCCTCTTTTATTTGCTATTGATTGTGGTCTTCTTGGTCATAACGGCCATCAAACCTTATGACAGAGGCACCTGGCTTATGGAGGTGGCCCCGGTCCTGCTCGTCATGCCGGTGCTGTTTTTTACCCATAGACGTTTTCCCCTTACCCCTCTTTTGTATTCCCTAATCTTCCTACATGCAATTGTGCTGATTGTCGGCGGGGCTTACACTTACGCGCGAGTGCCGCTTGGCTTTTGGCTCCAGGACGTCTTTTCCTTCAGCCGCAACAACTATGACCGGATCGGCCACTTCTTCCAGGGCTTTGTCCCGGCCCTTGCAACACGTGAGATATTGCTCAAAAAAGGTTATGTAACCCGCCGCCCCATGGCGGCGTTTCTCTAACTATGCGTTGCGATGTCTATCAGCGCCTGGTACGAGCTTATCGAGTGGGCGGCAGCCCTGATCCTTGGTCAGGGGGCCGATGAATTCCTGGGCACGCAAGGCGATGTATGGGACACACAATGGGACATGTTCATGTGCTTTGTCGGGGCCACGGTTGCTATCCTCAGTCTGTCCCGAGTGCAGGATAAACAGATGGAGAATGGGTGACACATCTCCTTTTTTGCTAACATAGGCGCAAACGACTATGGCAAAGGTTCTTGGAGAAGCAGCGCGATATCTATAAAAAACGGGGTGGGCTAAAGCTAAAAAGACAAATATCAGCTTTCGCTTTGCAGTTCCTTACAATCAAGATATAACTTTCATCCCTACTTTTTCAGCTACCGCGGCCATAACCTTGTCGGCGCAGAGAAAGGAAACGTCGCCTGCGCTTTGAGCGACTGCTATCTGTATGGCGTCAAGCGTTCTGATGCCGTGGCGGGCGCCCAGTTTCCTGATAATGTCGGCAGCCCGTTCATACTGCCGTTCGTCGGGCAAAAGGACATCAATCCGGCCTGTTCCCAAATCGTCCAGAAAAGTGTTCCAGATAAGCAGTTCGTCCGTTTTTTTCAGCTCACCGGTCCGCACCTTTTTCATGAGGGCCGATGCCGTTTCCGTGACGCTCAGGCTTGAGATGCATACTCTACGGGCCGTGAGCAGCAGGTGCTCGATCCGGTCACTGTCTTTTTCGGGGTAATAGTATTTGACAAGGGCGCTGGTATCGACAAAGACCGACTGCATTTACGACCGCTCCTCATCACGAAGTGCAGCGACCGTTTCTGAAAGAGGGCTACCTTTCTTTGCCAGTGCATCGCGAAAAGACTTGTGGCTTTCGAGAGGGCTTTTTGTATGTTTCCTGTATGGTGTTACCTTAGCAACAGGCACTCCGTGCTTGGTGATAACAACTTCCTCGCCTACCTGCACCTTTGAGAGAAGCGCCGGCAGGTTCTGGCGGGCTTCTTTAATGCCGGTCTTTATCATTGCAGAACCTCCTTGTGTCTACCAGTGTACATCCTTAAGACAGGACTCGTCAAGCGAAGGAAAAAACCCAGCATGTCACACTTCCTGGGCAGGCTCTGATATAATTCAGTGTGCTTCCGCACAGGGGAGGAAATGTTAATATGTCGCTGAGCACCTTTCTTTCATACCTGCTCCTGGTGTTGGCCTCTGTTCTGCTGGTACTCGCCATTGTCGTGCTCTACCGCTCGATCCGCCGGTACCGGGGCCACATGGAAGTCCTGGCAAAGGCCCTTAAAGGCACAACCGAAACAGCATCCACTCCGTTCACCCGCATCTTCATGCTTCAGGGCACTCACCTGGGCCATCGCTACCTCTGCAGCTTTAAGCCTCCCGTCCGCAATGCGCCCCCTGAATTCACCATTTCCTTCCATGGATCATTCCCTGAAGGTCTTTCCATCAGGAAGAGGATACAGGACCTAAAAGCACTAAAGAAACCCACCGCGCCTGAAGAGATACATACGGGCGACGACACCTTCGATATGCTCTTTGTTGCGAGGGAGCGCAAGGGACGTTCTGAAAAGGCGTTCCTTGAAGAGCAGGCCAGGCGGGATCACATTACGGCACTGCTCATAACCGAGGAAGCGCGTATGTTCTTCGAAGGGGGCTCGGCCCGGGCCATCCTGTACGGCCTGGACCTGCAAGAGATAGTTCCCGAGTTCCTGCTGGAGAGCCTAGACCGGCTCGCCTCCCTCGCCCGCTGAAGAATGCAAGGAATTAAAACAGTTCACACCTTCCCCCCGCAGTAATACCTCTGCCTCACAGCCTCATACAGGCATACTGAAGCTGATTGCGCCACATTCAGACTCTCAGCGCGGCCCAAAAGTGGTATCTTCACAAGGCCCGCCGCGCTCTGCATCAGCGCCTCTCCCGCGCCGTGCGCCTCATTGCCGAAAGCCAGCGCCGTCGGTCGCCTAAAGTCATAATCAAATACGGACGTTTTAGCGCGCACATCGGCTACGACCAGCGTTATTTCTTTTGCCGCAAGATAGCGCACAAGGTCATCCACACCGGCATGCACAAGGGGGATGGTGAAAAGACTGCCCGCCGTTGCCCGCACGGTCTTATGCATAAAGGCGTCACAGGCGCCGGGCAGGAGTGCCACCGCATCCGCGCCGGCAGCGTCAGAGGCGCGGATGATGGCCCCGAGATTCCCGGGGTCCTGCACACCGTCCACCACTACAATAAATGGCTCTGCCTTAAACACCACTGAATCAAGAGCGCTCTGGCTGTATGCCACAATTGCCACGATCCCCTGGGGTGTCTTCGTATCGGCAAGCAGGGAGAGTATCTGCATGGAGATTTCTATCAATGCGCCGTCTTTTGTAAAGTTGCCGCTCCGCCGCAACCGCTCCAGAAGTCCGCGCCCTTCCCTCTTTTGCGCAAAGGCCTCCGTAAAGAAGACCTTCTCCAGGGCCACGCGCGGGGATGCAAGGGCCATATCCACAAGGTGCGGCCCCTCGATGAGGAAAGAAGCGTTCCTGAATTTTCCGCGCCGCTCTCTTATCTTCAGCGCCTCTTTGATTATAGGGTTTGCGGGACTGGTTATGCTGAGGGTTCTCACGAGGATATTTTAAAAGGTGTTGGAGTAAAAGTGATGATAAAAATAATCAGGGCCGCAAAGGCCACTTTTTTCCTCGAAGGCTCGAGCTGCATTTCCCAGTAAATCACCGGGGGATGCCTGAGCCCTAAAATGGGCATCAAAACAGCCCACAAAAGCCAGCCCTCCCACCCCGTCACACCAAAAAGCGCGGAGATGCCGAGCAGCGCCAGGATTGTCACAAGGGCCACGGACAGATACCGGTGCCTGTTCCCCAAAATGGCAAAGGCCACATGTCCGCCATCCAGCTGCCCGATGGGAATCAGGTTCAAGGCGGTCACAAAAAGCCCGATCCATCCGGCAAAGGCCACGGGGTGCAGGAGAATATCCGCGTTGGCCGGAACAACGCCCACTATCAGCCGGGCAAGAGCTGAGAAGAGAAGTGAATCCCCCAGACTGATTGCGCCGTCTCCGGTTACCTTTGACAGAGGCACCACGTCGGACATGCTGAGGCCCACCACCGAGGCGACAACAGAAACGATAAACCCCGCAATGGGGCCTGAAGCCCCGATGTCCACAAGGGCTTTTCTCGTCAATATTGGCGATTTCATTTTAATAAAAGCGCCGAAGGTCCCTATGAGCGAAGGAGCGGGAATAAAGTAGGGGAGCGTGGCATGCGTATGGTGCAGCCTGGAGGCGATGTAATGGGAGAACTCGTGGCACAGGAGGATAGTCATGAGCGTTCCGGCAAAGGGGAGTCCCAAAATCAGCCCCGCCGGATTACGGAAAATATCGGCGCCGCGGTTTAAGGCCCCGGCCGCAAGTGTGGTAAAGAAGGTGAGGATGAACAGAGCTATATGGAGCCAGGGAATCTTCCTCATATCGGTCCTCTGCGTTAGGGCACTTAATCCGGCCTTACCCCGGAAACCGGGCGGCCCTTCAGATCATAATCATACGCATCCGTAATATCGACAGTCACCACATCACCGGCCCGCAATCCTGCAATATCCTCAATAATAACCACGCCGTCTATTTCCGGCGCGTGTGAGTAGAGGCGCGCAAAGGCGACCTCTCCCTCGATTTCGTCCACAATGGCCTTGTAACGTTTCCCCACCAGTTCCCTGTTCTTTTCAAGCGAGATGAGGGCCTGGCTCTTCATGATCTCGTCGAGCCTCCTTAACTTCACCTTTTCAGGCGCCTGGCCCTTGAGTTTTGCAGAGGGAGTGCCCTCTTCTTTTGAGTATATGAAGGCCCCGAGCCTGTCGAACTTCACCTCTTCGATGAAATCCATCATCCCGTTGAACTCACTTTCCGTCTCGGTGGGAAAGCCCACAATGAAGGTCGTACGCAGGGCAATGGCAGGGACGCGGCGTCTTATGTTCTTCAGGAGTTTCAGGTATTCCTTGCGCGTGCCCCTTCTGCCCATAAGCCGCAGGACCCTGTCTTCGGAATGCTGCAAGGGGATGTCGAGGTATTTCTGTATCTTTTCCTCCGAGGCGATGAGATTGAGGAGGTCATCGGTGATAGCGGTGGGGTAGAGGTAAAGGAGACGGATGGAGAAGTCGCCGCTGATGGCCGCGATATCTTTGAGCAGGGATACGAGGTCGTACTCGCCCTTCTCTTTGCCGTAATTGGTTATGTCCTGCGCAACAAGTATAAGCTCTCTTACGCCCTTGCTCACCAGTTCCTGCGCCTCTTTCAGCACCTCTTCGTGGGGCGTGCTCCTGAAGGGCCCCCTGATGGCAGGGATGACACAGAAGGTGCATTTCTTGTCACAGCCCTCCGCGATTTTCAGATAGGCATAAGAAAGGTTGCCGCCGCTCTCAGCCTTGTCCTTTTTCAGGACCGTTTTAGTGCGCTTGCCCGGCAGCGCCCTGCAGTATTCGAGGATTTGCGGCTCTTCGGCAACGCCCCAAATACCGTCAATCTCGGGGATTTCCTTTACCAGTTCATCACCGTATCTCTTGGCGAGACAGCCGAAGACGAGGAGTTTTTTACCTCCTTTTCCCTCCGCGAGACCGAGGATCTCTTCAATGGATTCCTCCTTGGCGTCCTTCACAAAGCCGCAGGTATTTACGAGGAGGATATCGGCGTCGCCGCTCTCCTGCACCTGCTCGAAGCCTTCGGCGCGGAACATATTGCCGAGGTGGTCGGAATCAACGGTGTTTTTTGGGCACCCGAGAGTGGTGATATGTATTTTATTCACGTATGTCTGCTCCAGTTCCGTTAAAAGTAATTGTTTATTGTACCACGGATAGAAACCGGTTTCCAAAAAGGAGGGGCTTAAAAAGTAGTGTTTAATGAGCAGATCAGAGAGTCACTTATTCCGGCCCTTGACCACCGCATGGTAGACAACGATGTACCCGATGACAGCGGAAAGAAAGCCAACAAGAAGAGTGCCGAAAACAAAGGGCCAGAGGAGTGGTTTCATTTCGTTCAGCAGGTAGGAAAAACTGAGGGCGTGCCAGTCAATGGGAGACAGGAACCTGCCGGTACCCAGCAACCGCACCCCCACCCATGTGGCAAAGGTGTAGATGGGAACGATGGTCCATGGGTTGGTGATATAGACCCCTATAATGGTCACGAACTTGTTCAGCCTGAAGGCCCAGGCCGCCGCGATGCCCAAAACGGTGTGAAGCCCCAGAACAGGCGACATACCGATAAAAACGCCGATAGCAAAGGAAGAAGCGAGTCTCCTGGGCGAGTCATGAAGACTGATGACTTCCCTTAATTTATCCCTGAGCGCCAAAGTGCCGGTACCCCTCTGCTTTTAATTCCGTCTCCCTGCCATCTGCGTCCACAAGCACTCTATCACGCTCCGTTATTTCACCGATGCAGGTGATCTTTACCCCCAGTAAGGGGGGGATGGGGGGGGTATGCGGCGCGGTGAAAAGAAGTTCGTAATCCTCTCCGCCCGAGGAGACAAGCAGGAAAGGGTCGAGCCCAAGGGCCGCCGATGCCGACTTCAGCTCTTGAGAGAGCGGTATTTTGTCACGGTACACCCTGGCCCCTACGCCGCTCTCATCGCATATCCTGCAGAGATCGATGAACAGGCCGTCGCTTACATCTATGAGGGATGTCGCATAGGGCAGCAACCCGGCCGAATCCCGCGCCACCGGCATTAGATGCCTTTTGATAAGAGGAGCGGCTACTTTCCAGTCAAGGGCAACGGGAACACCCTCACATACCGCGGCAAGCCTACTGTCCCTTTTTTCATCAATGGAGTCGGGGAGGCCTGAAAATTTTTCAGCCCTTACCCTATCACGTGAAGCAGGCGTCAGTCTCTTCAGTATTTCGAGCCCGCAGGCGGAGTCCCCGGTGGCAGCGCTCACATAAATCCTGTCGCCGGGCGCCGCGCCGCTCCTGCAGACAACCTTGCCGGCGCTGCCTAAAACAGTCGCCGAAAGCACCGTGTCATTCCGCGCTGCCGTGAGGTCCCCTCCCAGAAGCCGTACGCCGTACAAATCCAGGGCAGCGGCTATCCCGTCATAGAGACTGCGGAAGAATTCCTCGCCGGTGTCATTCCGCAGGGAGAGGTTCAAAAAGAGGTACTGCGGCCTGCCGCACATGGCCATGATATCGCTGACATTGACCGAGACTAGTTTGAACCCGAGTTGAAAGGCAGAGGTAAAGCCCAGGTCGAAGTGGACACCTTCATTCATGGTGTCCGTGGTGACAAGGATATTCCCGCACTGGGGCCCGATTACAGCGGCATCGTCACCGATGCCGATAACAATACCGCTGTCCCGCATCCGGGAGGAAAAGCCGAACCTACTTCTTATTTCGCTTAGGAGCGCCAGCTCGCCTATGTGACTGAGTTGCATTTTTCCCCTTTGCCACCTTCTTCTTCATGCCGATAGCGGTCTTGAGGACTTCATCCATTGTGTCCACGGCAATAAAATGCATGCCCTTTTTCACATAAGCGGGGAATTCGGTCAGGTCCTTTTCATTCCTGCGCGGAATAATGATGGTCTTCACTCCCATCCGCTTGGCGGCAAGGGTCTTCTCCTTGAGGCCCCCGATGGGAAGCACCCGTCCACGGAGAGTGACTTCTCCGGTCATGGCGACATCCCTCCTCACCGGCTTGCCGGTGAGCGCCGAGGCTATGGCCGTGGCCATGGTGATGCCGGCTGAAGGGCCGTCCTTGGGGATAGCGCCTGCGGGCACATGGATATGCAGGTCCGATTTTGCAAAAGTATCATCATCAATGCCCAATTCGAGCGCACGCGACCGCACATAGCTCAGGGCCGCCTGGGCCGATTCCTTCATAACATCACCCAACTGGCCGGTGAGGGTGAGATTGCCCTTGCCCTTCATGAGCGACGCTTCGATATAGATGATATCACCGCCGGATTCGGTCCATGCGAGACCTGTGGAGACACCCACTTCGCTTTCCTTCATCTCCTCTTCGGGGAGGAATTTCGGAACGCCGAGAAGCTTTTCGAGGTTTTTCGAGGTAACGGCAAATTTATTCGCCTTCTCTTCAGCCACCTGCTTCGCCACTTTCCTGCAGAGATGGGCTATCTCGCGTTCGAGGTTCCTTACGCCCGCCTCCCGTGTGTAGGAGGAGATGATCTGGCGTACGGCTGAATCGTCCATGGTCAGGATTTTTGTCGTTATCCCGTGCTCTTCGAGCTGCTTGGGGATAAGGTATTTCCTGGCGATCTGGAGCTTCTCCTCCTCGGTATACCCCGACAGGTAGATAATCTCCATCCTGTCCCTGAGGGGACTGGGAATGGGGTCGGCAAGGTTCCCGGTGGTTATGAACATCACATTGGAAAGGTCGAAAGGCACCGCCAGGTAATGGTCCATAAAAGTATTGTTCTGTTCCGGGTCCAGCACTTCGAGGAGCGCGGAAGACGGGTCGCCCCTGAAATCAGTGCCGATTTTATCGATTTCGTCCAGCATGAAGAGGGGGTTGTTGGTCCCCGCCTGCTTGATGCCCTGTATGATCCTGCCGGGCAGCGAGCCCACATATGTCCTCCGGTGTCCCCGTATCTCCGCCTCGTCGCGCACGCCGCCCAGGGACATGCGCACGAATTCCCTGCCTATGGTGCGGGCGATTGAGCGGCCCAGGGAGGTTTTGCCCACGCCGGGAGGTCCGATGAAGCAGAGGATGGGGCCTTTCATCTTCGCTTTCAACTTGCGCACGCTGAGATATTCCAGTATCCGTTCCTTTACTTTTTCAAGGTCGTAATGGTCCTCGTTCAGCACTTTTTCGGCCTTCTTTATGTCCAGCTTGTCTTCGGTGCTTTTGGACCAGGGCAGTTCAACGAGCCATTCCAGGTAGGTCCTGATGGTCCCCGCTTCAGCGCTGTCGGGATGCATCTTCTCGATACGCTTCAACTGCTTCTCGGCCTCTTTCATGACCTTCTCGGGCATTTTGGCTTCCTCTATCTTCTGGCGCATCTCCCGTATCTCTTCGCCGCGCTCGTCTATATCGCCCAATTCCCTCTGGATGGCCTTCAATTGCTCGCGCAGGAAATACTCGCGCTGGGTCTTGTCGATCTCTCCGCGCGCATCCGTCTGGATCTTCTGCTGTATGGTCAGCAGTTGCACTTCCCTGGTGAGGATTTCCCCTATTTTCTTCAGCCTTTCCACGGGATCGTACATCTCCAGTATCTCCTGGGCCTGTTCCGTCTTCAATCCGAGATTTGCGGTGATGAGGTCCGCGAGCCTCCCCGGCTCGTCTATGTTCTCGATAACGACCATCACGTCCGGGAGAATGGTCCTTCCCAGGGACACCACCCTGTCCATCTGCTCTTTGACATTACGTATCAGCGCTTCGTTCTCCAGGTTGGATTCAACCGGCTTCTCCTCAGCCGCTTTCCTGATGTCGGCCACAAAAAAGGGCTCCTGCTGCGAGAAGGCCTTTACCCGCGCTTTACTCAACCCCTGCACAAGTATCTTCACCCGGCCGTCGGGGAGTTTGAGCATCCTCATGATCATGCAGACGGTGCCCATGGTGTAAAGGTCTTCGGTTTTCGGCGCTTCCACGTTCAGGTCCTTCTGGGCCAGGAGCAGCACCATCCTGTTCGTACTGAGCGCATGATCAATGGCCTTTATGGATATGTCCCTCCCCACAAACAGCGGGAGGATCATGTACGGGAAAATAACAATATCCCGCACCGGCAGCACCGGCACCGTATCAGGTATCTCTATGTTCTGTTCTTCTTCTTTATCTTCAATGTCAGCCATTGTCTGGACCTCCCTGCAGACGGGCACAGGCCCGTTTTTTCCCCATACTCCTCATGACCCCAAAGCAGGCGCATTAAGCCAGGGACTTCACCCTTTCGATCAGAAATTCCCTGAACTCCTTCGACAACTCGTCACTCTTGAGCGCGAAGTCCACCGTGGCCTTAAGGTACCCCAGCTTGTCCCCTGCATCGTACCTGTTGCCGCCTTTAATCTGATAACCATAAATTACCCGCCTGTTCAGCAACTCTCTCAAGGCATCGGTAAGCTGTATCTCCCCTCCCGCTCCAGGCCTCAGCTTTTCAAGAATATCGAAGATATCCGGAGTAAGGATGTATCTGCCGATGATGGCCAGGCGGGAAGGCGCGTCCTCCGGCCTGGGCTTCTCCACGAGGTCCTTTATCCTGAACACTTTTCCGTCCTGCACCCCGTCGACGATCCCATAGCGGGATGTCTCGGACACCGGCACTTCCTGCAGGGCGATGATCGGACATCTTAATTCCTCGTACACCTGTATCATTTCTTTTAGGAGGAAACAATCCGGGTCTATTACATCGTCGCTGAGAATAACGGCGAAAGGCTCGTCCTTAACAAAAGGCTGGGCGCAGAGAATGGCATGCCCGAGTCCCAAAGCGACCTTCTGGCGAATATACGCGAAATTGATATGGCTCAGCTTGTTAATTTCTTCGAGCAGCTTATTTTTCCCGGTCAGCCTGAGTTTCTCTTCCAGCTCGAACGCGGAATCGAAATGGTCCTCTATGGCCCTCTTATGCTTCCCCGTGATAATCACAATTTCCTCTATCCCGCACGATATGGCCTCTTCCACCGCGTACTGGATCAGGGGCTTGTCCACAATAGGCATCATTTCTTTAGGTGACGCCTTTGTCGCCGGCAGAAAGCGCGTCCCGAGACCTGCGGCCGGGAAAATGGCTTTCTTTACGCTACTCTTCATCGCGCTACCTCCCGTGATCATCTGGTGAAAATGGTGCCGGAGACGAGACTCGAACTCGTACGAAACAGGTTTCGAGGGATTTTAAGTCCCTTGCGTCTACCAATTCCGCCACTCCGGCGTTCTGCTTTGCACACCGGAAAAGCATATCTATAATTTACGGCATACAGGCAATCTATTACATTAAAAACTATCCGCCGTAAATGTCAAACACAGCCCCGCCTGTACTTATGCTATAGAGCTGATAATGGTATAATCCGAAAGAGACGCGCCGGAGACGGGAGGACGCACTGATGATCCAGGACGAAATTCTGCACAAAACACTGAAAGCCGCTCTTTCCAGCGGTGGAGAGTATGCTGATATTTTCATCGAACATAAAAAAACCACTGCCATCCAGGTGGAGGACGGCAAGATAGAGAAAGTCACGACCGGCTCCATCTCCGGAGTGGGGATACGCCTCATTTACGACGGGAAAACGGCATACGCCTACAGCAACGATTTCTCCGAGGCGAGCCTGCTGCTGAGCGCTGAAACAGTGAGCAAAGCGTTGTCCGGCGCTTCAGGGGAGAAGGTCATAAATTTGAAAAAACGGTATCCTGAGGTGACCTTCCGGATCAAAACAGCCCCTGAAACAGTTCCCATGTCGGTCAAGGTAGACCTTGTGCTGAAGGGAAATGAAGCCGCGAGAAAATACGACGACAGGATAAAACAGGCGACCGTCATCTACAGGGATTCTTTACAGAAGGTGAAGATAGCGACCTCGGACGGCTTTATATCCGAGGATGAAAGAGTATCCACACTGGGGATGGTCCAGGTGGTGGCCATACAAGGGGATGTAATCCAGACAGGCTACGAGACGGTGGGAGGTCACGCCGGATATGAACTTTTGGAGGAAACCCCGCTCGGGGCAATCGCCCTCATCGCCTCCAGGAGGGCGATTATGATGCTGGGGGCGAGAAAAGCGCCTGGCGGCAGGATGCCCGTCATAATCTCATCAGAAGCGGGCGGCACCATGATTCACGAGGCCATAGGCCATGGTCTCGAGGCAGATCTGGTCCAGCAGGGGCTCTCTGTCTATACAAAAATGAAGGGCCTGCGGGTGGCCTCCCCTGCCATTACCGTCATAGACGATGCAACCCTCCCCTGCAAGCGGGGCTCCTTCTCCTTTGACGATGAAGGCACACCCTCCCGGAAGAACGTCCTTGTGCGGCAGGGTGTCCTTGCCGGATTCATGTATGACAAGCATGCGGCAATGCGTGAGGGGACCTCTTCAACAGGAAACGGCAGGAGGGAATCATACGAAAGCAAACCCATTCCCCGCATGACAAATACATTTATAGAGCCGGGATTAATGAAGCCTGATGAAGTGATACGCTCCGTCAACTCCGGTCTTCTGGTCAAAAAAATGGGGGGCGGTCAGGTAAATACTGTTACAGGGGATTTCGTTTTCGAGGTGCAGGAGGGGTATCTAATTGAAAAAGGCTCCGCAGGAGAGCCGGTGCGGGGTGCTACGCTTAGCGGAAACGGGCCCGACGTATTGCGGTCCATTGACTTGGTCGCCTCGGATATGGGATTTTCCATCGGCACATGCGGGAAGGACGGCCAGGGGGTCCCTGTATCAGACGGTATGCCCACCCTCAGAATACCTGAGATGGTAGTGGGTGGAGAAATTTTTGTGTAGCAAATAAGACACAACATCGAAATTAATCAACACCTCCTGCTTGTTACCTCTTTGTTTTATTAGACATCCAACCATGGCACATAAATTGCTTTAATATGAATCCTAATGAGATTACAACGTACAATAAAGAAAGAAATCACCTTTCAGGGCATTGGTCTGCACACGGGCAAATTCGCTACGGTAAGACTAAAACCCGCACCGAGGGACACCGGCGTAGTCTTTTACCGGATCGACAAGGGAGCGATCATCAAAGCGAACATCGCCTCTGTTATCGATACCGCTTTTGCGACTACCATCGGCTACGAGGGAGTAAAGATCAAGACTGTCGAGCATCTCCTCGCAGCAGCAGCAGGTCTCGGCATCGACAATCTGTTCATAGAAGTTGACGGGCCTGAAATCCCTATCCTGGACGGGAGTTCCACGGAACTAACCGGACTAATCCTAAACGCGGGGATAGCAAAACAGGGCAAGAAAATGCCTTTTATCAGGATTATAAAACCCGTGGTATACGAAGACTCTCACGCCCGGGTGGTTGCTTTGCCCTTCGACGGCTTGCGCATCTCATTCTCCATTAATTTCAACCACCATTGCCTGGGCCATCAGGAGTTAACGCTGGATATGAATGAGAGCGTATTTGTGAAAGAGATTGCCCCTGCCAGGACCTTCGGATTTCTGCGGGATGTGGAGATGCTGAGGGCGAACGGCCTCGCAAAAGGGGGGTCCCTCGACAATGCGGTAGTGGTAGGCGACGAGGGCATCCTGAATACGGCCGGGCTCAGGTTTAGCGATGAATTCGTGAGACATAAGATACTCGACACAGTAGGTGACATGTCCCTTATCGGGTTCCCCATCCAGGGGCATATCATGTTTGAAAAGGCCGGTCACACCGCAAATCTGAAGTTCCTGAAAAAGCTCCTTTATTCCACGGACTGCTACACCCTTGTCTCAGAAGTTGATCATATGGAGCACCACGTTCTAAACTACATATAATAAAAAAAGGGAATACCCAATTTTCCATTCTCTGGCCCTTGAAAAATTTCCGGGTATTCCCTTTAAAACTACCGTCTTTCCGACTCTTCCCTATTTCTTCTTTGCAGTCTTCTTTGCAGGAGCCTTTGAAGCAGTCTTCTTTGCAGGAGCCTTTTTTGTTGCAGCCATTCTATTCACCCCCTTTCTGTCCCGATAGCCTCTACAGCAAGCAACCGGGATACAGTCATGATTACGCCCTTCCAACCAATGTAATTCTCTTCTCTGAAAGGATGCGCCTAAGATTAAAGTCCTTCTTCTTTTTCGCCTTGTATTCGGACTCTTCAATCACCATGCAATTGATTTTTTTCCCGAACTTCCTTTCAATGTCCTGCAACCCCATGAGGAGGGCGGGGGTTGACGGCCCTATCACAAACAAATCAACTATGGACGGGTCTTCACCTTCCGCGTATGGCCCGTAGATAAAAGCCACCTTTACCTCGTTGGCCCGCAAAAGGCTCTTGAGCGCCCCCGGGAGACCGAGTGATTTTGCGATCAGGTTTTTTAGTTCGGAGAACAGGGGGGAATCATTGTTGGCCTGGAAGTATTTAAGGTTTGCGACCTTCTCGCTGGTGACGATACCCATCTCCTCCAGTTTGTCGAGCTCCCTTTTTACTCCGGAGGGATTTTTTCTGAGAAGCTTGGCTATCTCCCGGACATAGAACCTCTCGTCCGGAGTGTTGAGAAGCAGAGAAAGAACATCTGCCCGTATGGATGATGAAAATAAACTTTTTAGCATTTCATATCCTCTGGTTTTTAATATAAACGATTACATTTTTTTTGTCAACATAAAAATGCATATTTGAAACGAAAGTTGTATTTAACAGAACATTCACTTTTGCAGAACGATTGTTCATTCTTAAGACATGCTTGTTTCAAAGCTCTCTACAGTGAGGAAACAGGCGGGGAGAAGCGTGGGACGCCTTAGGGAAAGCGCAGGTCAGCGGCGCCTTTCCTGAGAATGAGGACCGTGCCGCCGGCAACCTCCACAACAGTGGAAGGCAGCGCTGAGTTCAGTTCGCCGCCGTCGATAACGAGATCGATCCCGGCGTCAAAGTACGCAAGGATCATGGCGGCGCTGCGCGCCGGAGGTTGTTCCGAGATGTTTGCGCTTGTGGCCGTAAAGGGGAACCCGGCGCGCACGGCCAGGCGCAGGGCAAAGGACTCGCCGGGGACCCTGACCGCCACCCGGCCAGACGACGTTATATGTTCAGGGAGGCCCGGGCGCGCTTCGAGGACAAGGGTAAGGGGCCCGGGCCAGAACCTGTCCATAAGGTCTTCGGCCGCTGCAGGCACTGACGCCGCAAGGAGCGATAACTGCTCCCTGCTCCCGATGATAAGCGGCATGGCTTTTTCCGCAGGTCTCCTCTTGAGCCCGTATAGTTTGCCCAGTGCGGCCCGGTTGTCGTACTTCACGCCCAGGCCGTACAGGGTCTCGGTGGGATATGCCACAATCCCTCCCTGTTCCAGCACGGCTACGGCAGCCTGCAGGGCTTCTTCCGGGTTCTCACAAGCGCTTTTCAGTACCATCTTTTCATTATATCAGGAATTCCCGGGCTTTGAATTAATCAGGCCCCGGCTTCTAGCATGGCAAGAACGCTGGGGGCGGGGAAAAGACAGATACCGGCCGCGGCGCAGGAAGCGCCGGCGACCTTTACGCAGCAGGACTACAGCTTCTTCACATCGAATACGGTAATCAGGTTCAGAACATCCAGAAGGTTGTACAGCCTCTCGTCCTTCACCAGCATGGCAATCTTTACCTGGTCTCCGTATGTGAGCTTCAGAAGGAACCCGATAACCGACGAGGTCATCGACAGGGAATCGGGTATTTTTATCACAAGGGAGTTTTTGCCGCTGCTCACGAGCCCCTTCACCGCATTTTTTATCTCCTGATAGTCCTCGATGCTCTTGATATCTCCATACACGGTTACTTCAGATGCTCCGGATACTTTCACTTCCATGGATTCACCCCCTGGCCATTCTCTTCAGTAGTGTCACTTCATTGCCGACCCTATTATAAAACAATTCGTCGGTAAAACACTGCGTAATTTTTATTCCCCGACCGTTCATGCTCCGGGAATCGAGCCCCGATTCCTTCAGCAGGGAGGTGTCGAACCCCTTCCCCTCGTCGGTAACGGTGAGCATCAGGTAGTCCTTCCCGTTCAGCGCCTGCAGCGAGAGGCTGATGATTATTCTCTTTGGGGCATTCCTTTCGGCGTTTACGAGGTAGTCTTCATACGTACCGTCCTTCACAAGCCTGTTCTTCAGCTCAATATCGATATTCAGGTTCCCGTGCTCATAGGCATTCATAAGCATTTCGGTGAAGGCGTTTATGAACATGACCCTGAACTCCGCGCCGGCATCCAGGGACAGCAGGCACTCTTCCACCTCTTTCGTGACAGCCGTCAGTTCCTCAAACCGGGAATCGACGGTAAAAACCTTTGTCCATCCCGGGTTGAGCTCTATCCTGCGCAGAAAAAGAAAGGTGACGTCATCGTCCGGCTTTTCAATGGTCTTGCTGAAGTGGTCCGAAAAATCGCTCTTGAATTCCGAATCCCTGAAATCATCATCCAGGCATTCCTGGTACAGGGAATCCACATTTCTGAAACTTTCGTTAAGCCCGTCCGTATGCACCAATATCTTGTTGAACCCCGAAATGTCGTGCCGGTCGATCCTGTTCCTCTCGGGGTATTTCATGAGCGGCAGGTTATTGCTTTTTATCCTGACGATGGAATTGTCCGCCGCGTGGCAGATAACCGGAGGCATGGAAAAGATGGCTGCGTCCATAGTCTCGTTGACGAGATCGATGAAGATGAAGGAGGCGCAGACGATCTCGTCATCGAGGAGTTCCTTTTTGATGAACTTGCAATAGTCGGCGATGAACTCCTCGAAATCGAACCCGCCCCTCTCCTTTGCTTCATTGACAAGATGGTTCGCAAAGGATGTGGAAAGAATAGAGGTAATGGAAGCGGAAAGCCCCTTGCCCATTGCGTCCGCAAGGTAGATAAGGACTTTGCCCTCTTGTATCTCGCGGATGGAATAACTGTCCCCGCTCAATATATCAAGGGGCTTGTAGTACAGGTCTATGACCCACTCGACCGCCAGGCCCCTGCTGTTCACCACATCGACCTTCGTAAGGAACAGGTCATTCTTTATGATGTTCAGTTCCTTCTTGAAGGCCCTTTCCTGCTGGGCGAAATGATACTTCTCGCGATACTTCAGCAGTTCCAGTTCCTGCTCCTGCGATTTCCTGGTAAGGTTCTCTATAAGTACCCGCTGTACGGCAATCTCGATGGCCCTGAAGAGGTTATTGAAGCTGACGGGTTTTGCGGAAAATTGGGTCACGCCGAGATTGATGGCCTTTATCAGGAACTCCGTGTCCATGTATGCGGTGATAAGGATAATGGGCACCTTGATGTCGGTCTTCCGTATCTCCTCGATTAAATCCAGCCCGTTCATCCGCGGCATCAGGTTGTCCGTAAGCACGATGTCCACAGCATTGTGCGTAAATTTTTCGAGCCCTTCCTGACCGTCTTCGGCAATGATGACCCTTTTAAAAAGCGGGGTCAGCATCTTTTCTATGATCTTCCGCGTTACCTCTTCATCTTCCGCATACAAAACGGTAAGGGTCCCGGTAAATTCCGCAAGCTGTTTCGACTGGTTCATGCAACATTATACCAGAAGTGCCAAACCTGCCCGGCAACCGGCCCGGCCGGGAGGGTCCCTCAATAAAGGAGAATAATTTAGGGCCCGATGGTATAATCTTATAGTGAATACGGCAAGACTGGTGGACATCTACGGAACGGACAGAGAGGCTATCAGTGAAATATTTGGACTTTTCGTGCGGATGACAGGACCGCAGCTCGAAACGCTGCGCCACGCAGTGCAGGAAAGGGATATGGAAACCGTTTTGACCGTCGCCCACACCCTCAAGGGCTCCGCAGGCAATATGGGCGCGGAGGAACTTGCGGAACTCCTGCAAAAGACGGAAGAAGCGGTAAAAGCAACTGACTGGGCCCAGGCTCTTTCCCTGCACGCTCAGATCATGGAGGCCTTCTCCAGCGTCAGGGAATTCATTGAGGCATATGGCCATGATTAACGACAGGAAAAGCATACTTGTTGTGGATGACGATGAGATCAACAGGCGTCTTCTCACAGCGGTCTGTACAAAGCTGGGGCACGAGACACGCGTCGCCGTAAACGGCCGCGAGGCCATCGAAGCCGCGGGACGTTACCTCCCCGACCTCATCCTGATGGACGTGATGATGCCGGAAATGGACGGCTTCGAAGCCACTGAGCGGCTGAAGGGAAACGACGCCACAAAGCATATCCCGGTCATTATCCTCACCGCCCTCAATTCGCGGGAAGACATGCTGCGGGGGATCGCAAAAGGCGCCAATGATTTTCTTACCAAGCCCATCGACTCACAGGAACTGACTCTCAGGGTGCTCAACAATCTCAAGATCAAGGAGTTCCATGACTTTCTGAAGGACCATAATGCCATACTCAAACAACAGGTGGCTGAAAAAACCGCTGAGATAAAGAAGGCCTTCGACCAGTTGGACGCGGTCCACGAAAAGGTCAAATCGAGCCACATCGAGACCATACAGAGACTTACCCTCGCCTCGGAATATAAAGATGAGGACACCGGCCTCCACATTAAGAGAATAAGCCATTTCACCAGAGAACTGGCCTTTGCGCTCGGCATGGACAGTTCCTATAGCGAGACCCTCTACCACGCTTCCCCCATGCATGACTTGGGGAAGGTAGGCATCCCCGACAATATTATCCTTAAACCATCGCGGCTCATCCCGGAGGAATGGGACATACTGAAAACTCATACCACCATAGGCGCCGCCATACTGATGGGCTCCGGATCGGAATACCTCAGGATGGGGGAGGAGATCGCCCGTTCCCATCACGAGAGGTGGGACGGCGGGGGATACCCGGGCGGGCTGAAAGGGGAGGGAATCCCCATGTCCGGAAGGATAACGAACCTTGCGGACCAGTACGACGCGCTCAGGAGCAAAAGGCCGTACAAACCTGCGTTGGACCACGAAACCGTTGTGAAAATCCTCACCGAAGGCGATGGCAGGACCATGCCGGGACACTTCGATCCCGGCATACTTGACGTATTCAAAAGATCGTGCGGCAGGTTCAGGGAGATTTACGAATCTTTCCAGGACACCGGGCAATAACCACGCATTTGCTCATATGCCATATAGGTTTCGAGAAGTCTGACTGGTTTGCCGTCAATCCTTTGAATAGATTTTCTTCATAGAAACAGTGTAACATGTAACGGCATCTTAGTGAATAAGTCTTTGAAATAATTATACATTTTTCACCTCAATCTGTAACGAGTTACGGTTTTGTTATTTCTCTGCGCTGCAACCAGCTATGAGCACAGACATTACCCGGCCCGGTGTTGCCGGACGGGGCTTTTGGGAAGCATGAGAGATGGGGGATCAGACAGGTTCAGGACTCAGGACCGAGCATATTTTTATGGCGAATTCCCTATCGAAAAGTATCACGCCGTCCTTGGTGAGCATGAGGCCGACATCGATGCCCTGGACAATCCTGCCGATATTTTTCAGGCAGCCCGTAATTAGAAAGACTTTGGCCTTCTCCACCTGCAGGAACCGGATTATCCTCTCATACTGTTCCTCGCTCCTCCCGTATATCTCATCGATCACCAGCACCAGTTCCTTCTCAGGGAGGGATGCCGGGTCAAAAGAGAGCAGTTCCTTTTCCCCGGCGATGATATGCATGTCCTTTTTCCGGGAAGTGATGTAATTGATGTATTTATCGTAGCCCTTTGGTCTCGGCTTTCCCACATAATCCACGGGGTTGCCGATGTAATAGACGTTGTCGGCGTCATGGAGGGCTTCGAGGGTATTGGTGATCTTGCCCACGCCCTCCTCGCCGCTGATTACGATATTCTTGTACTGTCCCATTGCCTCGCGGACCCTTGTGATGATGGCCTCCTTGTTTATTACCTGAAAGCCCATTTTGTTGGATGTTATCATGGTTCCTGCTGTTATGCCTCTCAGCGCACCCGCCTGAGGACTATGCCAGCCTGAACTGGCTGGTGGTCTTCTTAAGATTCGACGCCAGGCCGGTGAGGTCGCGCGATTCCGCTGCTATCTGGCCCGCATCCGAACTAGTTTCCTTTGACAGCGACGCAATGGCCTCGATATCCATATTGATTCCCTCGGAGACGGTTGACATCTCCTCAGTGGCTGACGCTATTTGCTGCACCATGGCCTGCAGGGCATTCACACTGTCCACTATCTTGTGCAGGGCCTCCCCTGCCTCGCGGGAAAGGCTCGTACCCGCCTCGACCTTGCTCAAACTCTCCCCCATACCCGAGACGGCCCTCTGTGTCTCCCCCTGGATGGCGGTGATCATCTCGCTGATCTCGGTGGTGGCCTTGCCCGTCCTCTCAGCCAGCTTCCGCACCTCATCGGCAACCACGGCAAAGCCCCTGCCCTGCTCACCGGCCCGCGCTGCCTCAATGGCGGCGTTCAGCGCCAGGAGGTTCGTCTGGTCCGCAATGTCCTTTATCACATCCACAATCTCCCCGATCTGACGGGAGCGGTTCCCCAGGGAGGTCATAAGCCCGGAGGATTCAGACACGGTCCGAGCAATTTCCTGCACTTCCTGCACTGTCCTGCTCACCACATTCTCTCCGGCCCTGGCGGTGGTCAGGGTGTCCGAGGCCGACATCGCTATATCGGAGGCGTTTTTGGCTATATCGATGACGGTCTGTGACATTTCGGTGGATGCGGTAGCGACCTGCGTGGCCCTGCCGGACTGCTCCTCCACCCGCATGGTTATGTGTCCGACAGTTGCGGACAACTCCACGGAACTGTTCGCCACCGTATTGGTGACTGTATGTATCTGGCCCACTATGTCCCGCAGGTTTCTCATCATCAGGTTAAAATTCTCCGCCATATGGCCAACCTCATCGCTGCTGTAAACAGCCGCATCGTGAGAGAGGTCCCCCTTTGCCGCCATGCCCGCGGCCTCGCTCACCGCGAATATGGATTTCAGGATGGTGCGCACGATGAGGACGCCCACCACCACGGCAAAGACGGTCGCGGCCATAGCGGAAAAAGCAATGAAGATTTTCAGCACCGAGGCCACGGACCTCAGGTGCTTTGCCTTGGCCTCGTAATTTTTTGTGGAAATTTCGTCTATGCTCACGAATGCTTCCCTCAAGGGCTTGTCCACACCTTTCAAAGCTTTGTCCACAGCCGCTATATCATCGCCGGCCCGGCAGGCTTCCACAAGCTTCTGCATGGACTGCTCGTATGAGGCAAGCGCTTCACGCGCCTTTGCCACAGCCGCCTTTTCTTCGGCATCAGCCACCAGCTTATCAAACTTGGCCGCCTGCGTCTTTATTTTATCCACAGCGTCTTTGAATTCCTGCACGTACTTATCGTCCTTCCTCACGAGATAATTCTTATATGCCTGGACAGCAAGACCCAATTGCACCTGGCCTTCCATGGCCGCCTCCCGCTGAACGCCGTCATCTGCCGAAAGCCCTTCGTAGCCGTTGACCATATAGCTAAGGCTGAAGAAGGCGGTGGTGGTGCCTGCGACGATGACACCAGTAAGCATCCCGATTACCAGGTAAAGCTTTGTGGATAGTGAAAGATTCATCTTCAATTGTAATCCTCCAGTTCTGCCATGATTAAACTAATGCCTGTGCTGTGCCTATGCTGTGATAGTACAACAAAATACATCTAAAAATGAAGCACCCCGCAAGCATCTCGTTGAGAAATTCATCTCGTATGTTTTACAATAAAATGCAGTTTTTAGATACACGCAAGAAAAAGGGGTGCATGGAAAAGTACTTCAATATACAGCAAGTGGCAAAATATCTCAGGATTACCGATCAGGCCGTTCAGCGCCTCCTTGCCGGCGGCAAGATCCCTGCCATCAAGACTCCCACGAACGTCTATATCTTCAGGAAAGGCGATGTTGACTTGTGGCTAAAAAGCAAGAGGGACAAGGTCAAAGGGATGCTGGAGACTCTCGATGCCCTTTAGGAATTCCGGATACAACGTCCCTATCGCCACTATCAGGTTATGATTTATTGTTTTTCGTCAGGACAGATTCGAGCTTCTTCTTTGCGGCTTTCTTGACGGATGCCTGGAGGGCCAAGGAGAGCTCAAGGAGTTCAAGAGCCAGTTCCATATTTTTTCCATTCGGTTTCAGAGCTTTCTTTTTCACAATAACAATCCTTCCTGTGTAATGTCTTCAGTCTGCAATTCAGGGTAGGAGGGCTTGGGGTCAGGCTTTGGATTGTTGAATTTTGACAAACGCTTTCTCCAGCATTTTTTTCTTTCTGTCAAGACCCCCGTTCTCTTTTGAACATCGCATAATCTTGTCAGCAGCCTGACTCAAACTGCATGGATCACGCTTCAATCGCTTGCCCAAATCAGTGAGCGACAAGCCACTTATTTCTCTAACCAAATAG
>Ga0315281_10003980_pt1 | contig 21551 bp, 20 predicted proteins | sample YL17G07_0_MG_FD_204540 | JGI IMG/M metagenome (GOLD analysis project Ga0315281, IMG submission 204540) | Sediment microbial communities from Yellowstone Lake, YNP, Wyoming, USA - YL17G07_0 | ecosystem: Environmental > Aquatic > Freshwater > Lake > Sediment | place: USA: Wyoming | collected... | reverse complement strand
TCAGCATACCCGGCATCGACCTGCAGCCTTGCGGCGGGACGCACGTGAAGAACATCGGCGAGATCGGAGGCATCCGCGTGCTGCGCATACGCAACGAAGGCAAACGCAACAAGCGCGTGGAGATTGCTCTGGCGGCGTGAGCGAAAACCAGGGCAAGGGAGCGTGCGCGTGCGCGACGCAGCGGGATTCGGCTAAGGTGCAGTAATCGCCACTTGATCTGATGCCGCCTGTCAACGAACGGCCTATCAGTCAACAACGACAGGAGCAAGCGATGAGCGGCTGCAACTCATTCGATCACCTGGTCGGCGCGCAAAAGCAGCTCCTGCGGAATCTTGATACCTAGGGCCTTGGCGGTTTTTCCGTTGATGATCAGTTCAAACTTGGTCGGCTGCCGGACCGGAAGATCGCCCGTTTGCACTCCACGGAGGATGCGATCAACGTAAGTCGCCGCAATACGCCACATATCAGCGGTATCCGCGCCATACGACAGTAGGAAGCCACCGCGCGAGAATGGCGATGGCATCCTCCCGAAAAAGAGCCGTCTTGCGCTCTCTCATGTCCATCACAAGAATTAGACGGCTACGCAGCCTGAGAATCCAGTTGCGGTATTATTCACCGGCAACCCGGCCTTGGGAGGGGACACCGGTGGCCAACACTGAACTCAAACAACGCTTGGCGGCGATCCTCGCGGCGGACGTGGCGGGCTACTCGCGCCTGATGGCGGCCGACGAGCGCGCAACGGTGGCTGCGCTCGATGCAGCACGGGCAGTGTTCCGTACTCAGATCGAAATCAACCAGGGCCGCGTGATCGATATGGCCGGCGACTCGGTGCTGGCAGTGTTCGAGACGGCGATTGGAGCGGTGCCGGCAGCGCTTTCCATTCAACAGGAACTCAATGCTTCCTCAACCCCGGTGCTCGAAGACCGGCGCATGCGTTTTCGCATCGGCGTTCAGCTTGGCGACGTAATCGAAAAGTCCGACGGCACGATCTATGGCGATGGCGTGAACATTGCCGCGCGGCTGGAAGCGCTGGCCGAACCGGGTGGCATTACGATATCTGACGCCGTACACGGTGTGATTCACGGTAAGGTGAGCGCAAGTTTTGTCGATCAGGGCGAACAACAGGTAAAAAACATCCCTCACCCGGTGCGCGCATTCGCGGTGCAGCTTGATCGAACGGGGAGCGCAAGTGTGCTGGCCGGATTTAGCGTCTCAGCACCCGTGCGTGGATTCGGTGGCCGGCCGGCGATCGCGGTGCTCCCTCTCGACAATATGAGCAACGATCCTGAGCAGGAATTCTTCGCCGACGGCATCGCCGAAAATATCCTCACCCGGCTCTCCATGTGGCGGTGGATGCCGGTTATCGGGAGAAATTCTTCGTTCATCTACCGAGGCAAGTCGGTTGACCTGAAGAAGGTTGGCGCCGAGCTCGGGGCAAGGTACATCCTCGAAGGCAGTGTGCGCAAAGCGGGTAACAGGGTACGGTTGGCCGTTAAATTCAAGAGCGACTCGGATTTCGAGCACTACATCGCAGGTTTGCGCAAGCTCGGATGTAATGATTAGCCTCGCATGCCCTATTACCCTGACAAGCTCGTTGGGGTCGCACTCTTCGCCAACCGAGCACAAGGACAACCTCGCCAAGGCGCGTTTCGCGGATCGCGCCACGGCTGTAATGGATGATCACGGCCTTGCAAGCCACCGCTCAAAAACGACAAGATCCCCATAACCGAGCATGGCCAAGCTGCTGCTGGTAAAACAATCGGAGTGGCCGCGGCTGGGCTATTTCTTCCTGCTGTTCTTCGTGATCAACGCCGGGCTTGCGATCGGCCGCGGCACGGCGGATGCGCTGTTCCTGAAGCGTTTCGGCGTACAGTACCTGCCTGTCATGTACATTGCGATCGGCGTGATGATGATGCTGATCAGCACCGTCTACGCGGCCTACGCCGACCGCATGTCGCCGGAGCGCACATTTTACGTCATGCTCGGCGGCCTCGCGGTGTTGCTGGGCGGCAACTGGTACCTGATGTCACTCAAGGTCGATGCAGTGGCCTACCCGCTTTACTACCTCGCATTCGAAATCAGCTCCGAAATATTGTTCATGCATGCGACGCTGTATTTCAGCGCGAATTTCGACGGCGACCAAAGCAAACGGCTGTTGCCGATGACGTTGGCTGGTGTACAACTGGGTGAAATGTGCGGCGGCTTTCTTCTCACGCAGTCACCAGTGATCGGCGTCCAGGGCATGGTACTGGTATGGAGCGGCCTGACGGCTGCGGCTCTGATAATCGTCGTGGTGCGCCACCGCAGCGTCGGCATGTCGCCGTTTTTCAGCCCGGGGCGGCGCGGCGGCGGTCTGAAAAGCACGATCGAGCAAGTCATGCAGGGTCTGCGTTTCGCGCGACGTTCGCCGTTGCTGCTGTACTCATCGCTGGGCGTATTTTTCATGGGGGTGGCGCTTTATTCACTGGGTTACGCTGCTTACGCCGTATTTAACGAGACTTTCAAGAGCGAAGCCGAGCTCGGCGTCCTGTTCGGCGTGCTGACCATCGTTTCGAGCTCGGTTACGCTGCTGCTCCAGGTGTTCTTCTCAGGCAAACTGCTCAAGCACTTCGGCGTGCGCACCATGAATTTGGTGTTTCCGGTGACGACGTTTGCCTGCTTCGCCGCGTACTTTATCAGCTTCACGCTGCCAGCGGCGCTGGTCAGCACGATCAATCGTCGCGTTCTGCTGCCGTCGGTACGTACTCCGTCGCGCAGTCTGCTGTTTGAAGCGCTCCCCGACTACATGCAGGGCAGGGCGCGGGCGTTGACGCTCGCGCTGGTGCTGCCCTGCTCCTATATTTTTGTCGGCCTGGTATTGCGCCAATTGCGCACGTTTCACGCGCCTTATTCGTATCTGATCACCGGCGCGGTGGCGGGCGCGCTGTATCTCTATTTCAGCTTCAAGACCAACCGCGCCTACGTCGAGGCACTGCTCGCGACGCTTAAGGAACGGCTGTTTCTGCCAAGCGACGGGCTTGGCCAGATGAACAACTCGGCCGATCCGGAATTGTTCGCGCGGCTGGCGGAAGGCGTGCGGCACCGCGACGAGCGCATTTGCCTCACCTATGCGCGGATGCTGGCGCGCCATTTTCCCGCAGAGGCGCCCGAAGTCATTTTCGAACGCGTGCTGGATACCACCCCGCCGGTGTGCGATCAGTTGATCAAGCTCATCAGCGGAAACCTGTCGGACACGCTGCTGCAAAAACTGGGCGAGGAGCGCCAATGGGGGGACGAGCACTTGCGCGCGACCGTGATTGCCGCACGCTTCGAAGCCCGCGACCCGCGGGCACTCCCGCTGGTCGACGAATACCTGGCGGCGGAGAATCCAAGGCTGCGCGCGTGCGGCATCTATGGCGCGATGAGTTATGGTCCGGACGGCCGGCGCGCCGCGGCGCTGAAACTGTGGGGGGAATTGCTCGCAGACGGACCCAAGGAAAAGGTCCTGCCCGCGCTGGCGTTGGGACAGAAGCTGCCGCTGCCGGAAATGCTTCTGCCGCGAATCTTGGCCTTGCTGCGGGAATCCGACGACGTGGTCAAGAAGGCGGCATTGCTGGCGCTGGGACGCAGCACGCTGCAGGACACGCAGCTGCTGCCGGTGCTGGAGGAATTGATAACAAAGTCGCCCGACCCCAGGATGCGTGTGGCTTGCGTCGAGTGCTTCCGCGTGCTGCCGGCGGCGGCGCGGGAGCGACCGTGTTTCGCGGCGCTGACGGACCGGCACCAAAATGTGGTCCAGGCGGCGCTGGACGTACTATCCGAATCGGTCGACGATTGGGTTCAGCGGCTGTTCTCCTGGCTGGGCCAGGGCGGCACCTCGCCGCGCGAACAGCAGCGGGTGCTGGAGGCGCTTTCCGCACATCAGTTGGCGACTCCGCCGTTCGAGCAGTTCGCCGAGCGCAAACTGCAGGAGGCGAATTTGATGTCGCAGGCGCTGCGCGTGCTGGAACGCGATACGCAGCCCGTCACCAATGCTTTGGAACTGGTCAGAATCGTGCTCGCGGAGCGCCTGACAGAGACTTTCGAGGTGGCACTGGTAGCCATGGAACATCTGGGTGATCGGCACACCATCCGCATTGTCAGTCTCGGGCTAAAAAGCAGGGACCCGCGGCAGGTGTCGCGCGCGAAGGAGGCCTTGGACAGCATCGGGAACATCCGACTTACCGCTCAACTCGCCCAATTGCTGTCCGGTGCCGAGGAGACAACCGGCTCGCGGCAATTTGCCAGCGTCGACGAAGTGCTCAAATGGTACCGCACGCATGCCGACGCCTGGCTTCAGAAATGCGCCGCGCACGCGCTCCAACTCGCGCCAGGTAAGGTCTAGGCGATGGCGGATTTTTTTCTCCGGATCGTGCGCCTCAAGAACAGTTCGATATTTATCGGGGTCACCTATAGCCAATACCGGCCGTCCGATAGCGGCGATTCTTGAAACGATGGAAGATCGCTTCTGGCCGTACTCGGCCTATTGTCTATAGAACAAAGCGGTGGCTCGCTCCGCTGGCCGCAGCTGGACTTCTCCATAACGCACGTTTGCAGGTCGCAGATCGTACTTGAGCAGATTTTCGCGCTTTCCTGTAGCTGCCCGTTCAAGCGTAGACTGACCTCCGACTAGGGTTGCACGGGTCTAGCGGCCCGCCCGATCCAGGTGCTTGCGCTTTGTCGTGGCAACGGAAGGGGGATCAGATGAATAGGCGCGACACTCTTGTCTTACTCCTTGCACTCAGTTCGACCGCTGTCCCATGGCGCTCACTCGCTCAACAACAGCCTAAGGTATGGAGGATCGGTTATATCTCCCTCGGATCCGGTCCGACTGAGATTGCGGCTGCGTTTGTCCAGAGATTTCGCGAACTCGGTTACGTGGACGGCAAGAATGTCGTGTTCGAGTGGCGCTATGCGGCTGGCGACGTGGCGCGCCTGCCACAAATGGCCTCGGATCTGGTACGGCTCAAGGTTGACGTTATTATCGTGACAACCAATTACATTGCCGAGGTGACCAAGCGCGCGAGCCGCACGATTCCGATTGTTATCCCCTGGGCTGCCGACCCGGTCGGTAGCGGTCTTGCGGAGAGCCTCGCCCGGCCGGGTGGCAACGTGACTGGCCTTTCGGTGATGGGCCCCGAACTCGCGGGGAAAAAGCTGCAATTGCTGCGTGAGATTATTCCCGATGTACGGCGCGTTGCCGTGCTCGCGCTAGCGCATGCGACCGAGCCCGGATTCGCCACCGGCGCGCGCCTGCTTATAGACCAACTGCGACAACCGGCGCGGCAGCTTGGGATCACAATCCTTCCGCAAGCGCCAGGCGTCGCAGCGGATATCCCGAAGGCTTTTGATGCCATGCACCGCGATGGCGCCAAAGCGCTCATCGTGCAATCAAGCGCGCTCTCATTTGAACACCGAAAGCTAATCGCTGAGCTCGCCGCGCGGCAGCATCTACCCGCGATCTATGATGTAAAGTTTGCCGCGGAGGCAGGGGGACTAATCAGCTATGGACCGGACGTGATGCAGATGTTTCTTCGGTCTGCGGAATTAGTGGACAAGATTTTCAAGGGAGCGAACCCGGCCGAGATCCCATTCGAGCAGCCGAGCAAATACGAATTGGTGATCAATCTGAAAACCGCCAAGGCGCTCGGGATTAAGATTCCACAGTCGATTCTGCTGCGTGCCGACCAACTAATTGAGTAGTCCGCCCTGACCAAGACTCCCGGCCAGCGTCTGCTATGGAGCGAGGGCCCGAGCGGCCGGTCCCAATATTTGCCAAGGACAGGTTTGGACCGGGCTGATCTTACCCACGCTCGGTGGACATCGTCTGGCCGGTCAAGCGGCGATCGCTACAGCCAACGCGTGCCGGCCGAATGCCGCTAGCCGAACTTAGCGGATTCGCGGGGCACGAGCTAATCAAGTGATTGATTTTTCACGAGGTGACACCCAAAGGTCTGCACTACACGGCTGAGGCGCGGGCGATCTCCTCGGCAGTGATTTTCGGTGGGGCCTGAGCCGGCAAAGTGAGTTTGAGTTTTTCCAGCAGCAGCTTGATCTCCGGCTCGGGCTGCGTGTACCGCGTGAGGCTCAGTTCGCGTCCGTCGGTGGTTGGGATGTAGACATCGATCATTTGCACGGTCGCGAATTTTTCGAGCACGCTGCGCGCAGTGAGCCCTGGGGCAAGCGCCTTCAGTTGCTGGCCGAGCGTGACGTGCAGGCAATAAGCGAGGAACGCGATAAAGATGTGCGCTTCGATGCGACTCTCCTCCTGATGGAAGACCGGCCGCAGCGCAAGATCACTCTTGAGCGTTCTGAAGGCGGCTTCGACCTGGACGAGCTGTAAATAGAACTCCCAGAGTTTCGCCGGATCAGACTCCGTGAGATTGGTGCGTAGCAAATACCGGCCTTCGCGGCGGCGGACCTGCCTGAGCTTGTCACGATCAAGTCGATAGGCGAAGCTTGCGCCACGCTTGGGCACTTCGATCTCGATCAGCCGCCACGCGGCGGGTGCCTTGGTCTGTGCGGCTCCAAGCTTCATCAGCAGCGCATCGCGCGTGAGCTTCATGGTGCTCAGTTTCTTCAGCCGCTCCCACAGCCACTTCAGTTGCCGACGGCGCATCGAGCGTTCCTTGGCGATGCGATCGCGACTCTCGGCGAACACGTAGAGTTCACTGTCCTGCGCCAAGAGCTTCACCCGCACCTCGGGGCGAGCGATGTGCCAGGGCTTGTCCAGCAGCGCCTCCTCCAGCCGCGTGAGACGTCCCTTGGGCGTGCCCACGAGGTAGTGCACCGGCGGATCACTCGCACGCATCTGCGCGAGTACTTCCTCGGTGGGCACGCCTCGATCCATACACCACACACGGCGCGCTTTACCGTACTGGCGCTCGATGCGCGCGAGGAAATCCTTGAGCGTGGTCGAGTCCGCGGTGTTGCCCGGGAGCACTTCGTAGGCGAGCGGCAAGCCCTCAGGGGTCACCACCAACGCGATCACCACTTGCACGCAGTCGGGACGGTGATCGCGCGAGTAGCCGTGACGGCGTTTATCGTCTTCGTCTACCGGTGGATCGGACTCGAAGTAAGTGCTCGTGAGGTCATACAAGAGCACATCGAAACTCGCGTTGAATAAATCCCGCCAGCGACCTACCAGGTGATCGAACACGGCCTGCTTGTGCTCAAGCAGCCGGTCGTGACAACCGTAGAGCGCGTGGATATCGGCAAGCGCGGCATCGGCGCCAAGCAAATCGCCGAGCGCACTCCTCTCAAACCAGTGCCGATGCAATCGCCACTCGCTACCCGGGGACAGGAGCCGATACGCCACCAGCACGAACAGCACCTGATCCCAACGCGTACCTTTACGCGAAGGCGCCAGTCGCTCGCCCCAGAACTCATCGAGCCCCAATTGCTGCCATAGCTCCAGGGTAAGCCAACACGCACCCCACTGCCGCGGCCGCTCCAGCCGCAACTGCGCGAGCTTCAGACGCACAATCGACTCGTCCGGTATGACCCCGTCGCAATGATCCTCGGGAAACAGCGAGAGCGTTCGCGCCGCTTGCCTCGCCTCGTCCAGCACCTCGATCGAGCGGCGCCACGCACGCTCCTGCGAGCTGTTGATCTCCCCCAGGTACAGCACGTGCCGTTGCAGCACGCGACCACCACTGACGCGCTTGTTCTCCACCACGCTATAGTAGCGGTGCTCTTTGCCGTCCTTCTTGCGAGTGGTGGCGCGCAGGAACATATCGATAATCGATTATCCGCATAAATTCACCGATCGCCAGAGGCAAGGTCTTCACTACAGCCACTTTCGCGCAATTGCCGACACCAGCGCTCAGATAAACCAATGGGTTATGCCACGCGATTACCTGCAATTACCCAAAAACCGGGCCGAATCCGCTAAGTTCGGCTAACAGGTGAGAAGGAGCAGGCCTCGATCGCCTGGAAGCCGGTGACGGACCGAACAACGGTCCCGGGAAAATGGCGGAACCCGTCCTTTTCGTTTCGACGTGCTCCGAAGGCCGCCAACCCGTGGCGGAGGCAGACTAGTGCGCGCAAACGAGTCGATCGGGGCTTCCTTGGCGTATAATTTCAACCTGTTGCATCGAATCCGACGCTGCGCGCGCAGCGCCTTTCAGCCTGCCTATAAGATGTGGCGGCGGTGCTTGACGAACCCAAACCCTTCAGCCTTGAACCCATGAACGTGCTGTACGAAGAGACCGGTTCTTTCAAGGTCGGTGCGGTGCTCACCGAAGGCGATGCATCGCTACAGGTGGAGGCCCCGCACGGAAAGAGGAGCAAAATCAAGGCGGCGAACGTGCTGTTGCGCTTCCACGCACCCCCGCTCGCCGAACTCTTGGGCAATGCCGAGGCGCTCGCTGCAGACATCGATATCGATTTTCTATGGCAATGCCGCGGCGAAGCGGAGTTCGGTTTCACCGAACTGGCGCGCGAATATTGCGGCCATGCGCCCAGCGCGCTTGAGGCCGCGGCGATTCTGATCAAGCTGCAATCGGCGCCGATGTACTTCTACCGCAAGGGGAAAGGCCGCTTTCGCGCGGCGCCCCCCGACACGCTCAAGGCGGCGCTTGCGGGCATGGAGAAGAAGCGCCTGCAGGAGGAGCAGATCCGGACATGGGCTGACCAGCTCCAGCGCGGCATTGTGCCGGAAGCGCTGCACGCCATGTTGCCGCGGCTGTTGTACCAGCCCGACCGCAATCGCATCGAGAGCAAGGCCCTGGAGCTGGCTTGCGAGGCGAGCGGACTGTCGCCGGCAAAGCTACTCGAGCGCGCCGGCGCGCTGCCCTCTAGCCATGACTACCACCTGGGGGCGTTTCTGTTCGAATACTTTCCCCACGACAAAGACTTATTTGAGAGCATCGCCGCAGACGAGCCGCCCGAGTTGCCGCTGGCCGAGGTCGCAGCATTCAGCCTGGACGATGCCAGCACGACCGAAATCGACGACGCATTTTCCCTCACACGGCTAGCCAACGGCCGCTATCGCGTCGGCATTCACATTGCCGCGCCGGCGTTGGGCTTCTCACCCGGATCCGCGCTGGACCAGATCGCGCGCACTCGGCTGTCCACGGCCTATATTCCGGGGCAGAAGATCACCATGCTGCCGCCGCGGGTGATTGAGCGCTATACCCTCGCCGAAGGACGCGAATGCCCGGCAGTGTCGCTATACCTGGACATCAATCCGCTGTCGCACGTGGTGGAGGGGCAGCATACGCGCATCGAGCGGGTGAATATTGCCGCCAACCTGCGCCATCAGCAGGTGGAAGCGCTTGACGCGGCCTTTCTCGCCGGCGAAGAACGGGGTGAACTGCCGTTCGAGGCGGAGTTGTTTTTCCTGTGGCGGCTAGCGCTTGAACTGGAGGCGGCGCGCGGCAAGCCCGGTGCGCACCAGGATCGCATCGACTATAATTTTTACGTTGAAAATGGGAGCGTCAGCATCGTCGAGCGCAGGCGCGGCGCACCGCTTGACAAGCTGGTGTCGGAGCTCATGATCAGCGCCAACAACAACTGGGGCAGGCTGCTCGCCGACCGCGGCGTGCCGGCGATCTACCGTGCGCAATCCAACGGCAAGGTACGCCTGACCACAGTCGCCTCTCCACACCAGGGTCTGGGCGTGTCGCACTACGTTTGGGCGAGTTCCCCGCTGCGCCGCTACGTCGATCTGCTAAACCAGTGGCAACTGCTCGCCTGCCTCTCGGGCACGACGCCTCCGTTCGGAAAGAATTCCGCCGATCTGCTCGCGGCGATGCGCGAATTCGAGCTGGCGTACACCGCTTATGACCAATTCCAGGAAAAAATGGAGCACTATTGGTGCCTGCGCTGGCTGCTGCAGGAGCAGGTGACGCTATCAATAGCGCAGGTGCTACGCGATAATTTAGTCAAATTCGAGCGGATTCCGCTTTATGTCCGCGTACCGTCGCTGCCGGAGCTGGAAGTGGGTACCCGGGTACTGCTGGAAATCGAAGGGATTGACCTGATCGATAACTCGGTCAAAGCCAGATACAAAGGACTGGCTGAGCGCTAGCGGGCAGCTGAGCAAAAGAAGGTTGCGACGTGCGGGCGTGAATCGAGGCAGGCTCTGGGCAATGGTCCGGTTCGCTGGCCTCATTTTCCCGGGTCCGGCGGTTCGGGCGCCGCCACCGACAAAAGTTAACATAACTTCTCATTAAAAGCATAAAATACATTGATTTCAATAGTATTTGAGGTCTGAGTGTACGGCGTTTATCTGCTCGGTTCCAAGCGCATGCGCTGGCCTGAGTTCATGGCTGGCATGGATCCTTCATCGCGCAGTTTCACCCTGGCGCTGGGGCTGTCCATCCTGTTGCACGCGGTGGCGCTGTCCATTCATTTCAAGCTGCCCGAGATCTTTCGCGACAAATACATATCGCCGTCGCTGGAAGTGGTGCTGGTGAACAGCAAGACCCGCGCGAAACCGATCAAGGCTGACGCCCTGGCGCAGGCCAATCTCGACGGCGGCGGCAATACGGACGAGAACCGCCGCGCGAAGACACCGCTGCCGGTGCTGAAACAGGACGAACCCGGCGCCGACACCAAGCGCGCTGCGCGCCGAGTACAAGAACTCGAGGCGCGACAGTTGAAGATGATGACCCAGTTGCAGGCGGCGAAACGCGTGACCGCGCCGGAACAGCTCAAGTCTGCGACCGCCGCGGAGACGCCCCAGCCCCAGGTGTCGGGCCAGGACCTTGCCACCAGCGCGCTCGCGATCGCGCGCATGGAGGCCCAAATCTCGCATCAACTTGAGCAATATAACAGGCGTCCCCGAAAGGCTTTCATAGGCGCGCGGGCTCAGGAGTACCGCTTCGCGCAATACGTCGACGACTGGCGCCTGAAAGTAGAACGCATCGGCAACTTGAATTACCCGGACGACGCGCGCGGCAGGGTCTATGGCAGTCTGGTGCTCAGCGTTTCAATTAAGGCCGACGGCAACCTCGACACAGTCGAAGTGCAGCGCTCCTCGGGACACCAGGTTCTCGACCGCGCTGCCGAGCGCATCGTAAAAATGGCCTCCCCCTACGCCAGTTTCCCCGTCAATATCAAGCACGATACCGACATTCTCGTCATCACCCGTACGTGGACGTTCGCGCCGGGCGACAAATTGTTTGGGGAGTAACTTCCCGCCATGCCTGACCTATACGCCGTCATCGGCAACCCGGTCGCGCACAGCAAGTCGCCGCAGATCCACGCCGAGTTTGCGCGCCAGACCGGACAGGATCTGACCTATGACCGCTTGCTCGCGCCGACGGACGCATTCATAGAGACCGTCAACGCATTCCGAGCACGCGGCGGGTGCGGCCTCAACGTCACACTGCCGTTCAAGGGTGACGCGTTCCGCTTCGCTGGCACCCTGTCGGAACGGGCCCGGGCGGCACAGGCGGTGAACACGCTCAAATTCGAGGGCAACGCGACGTTCGGCGACAATACCGACGGTGCCGGCCTGGTAAATGACCTGGCACGCAATCTCGGCTGCGCCGTAACCAGTCGGCACGTGCTGCTGCTTGGGGCGGGCGGTGCGGCGCGCGGCGTGATCAAACCCCTGCTCGAGCAGCAGCCGGCGCGGCTGGTGCTCGCCAACCGCACCATCGGCAAAGCACAGCTGCTGTTGCAGATTCTTGGCAGCGGCATTGAGGTCAGTACCTTTGCGGCGCTCGCCGGACAGCATTTCGACCTCGTCGTCAACGCCACCTCGGCCAGCCTGGCCGGAGAACTGGTGCCGCTGCCGGCCGGCGTATTCGCGCCTGCCGCGCTGGCTTACGACATGATGTACGGCAGGGAAGAGACGCCGTTTCTCGCCTTTGCGCGCAGCGAGGGCGTGGCGACACGTGCAGACGGCTTCGGCATGCTGGTGGAGCAGGCGGCGGAGTCGTTCTTTATCTGGCGCGGCCTGCGTCCGGACACCGCACCGGTACTAAAGCTGCTCCGGCAAGCGAACGCTTGAGCATGGCCGGGGTGACAAGGCGTACTCTCACCTGGCTGTGGAACGCGTTTTGCTACACGCTGGGCATATTGTTCATCGCTCTGCTGCTGTACCAGAGCTGGTTTGCCACGCATATCTGGTACTGGGCGGGCCACAACCCCAAGAACACCAGTTTCATGCAGGCGCGCCTGGAGCGTCTGCGCGAAAAGGACCCCAACGCGAAACTAAAGCAACAGTGGATAGCTTACGCACGCATCTCCGATGAACTGAAACGCGCGGTAATCGTGGCCGAGGACGCCAAATTCGCCGAACACGACGGTTTCGACTGGGAAGGCATACAGAAAGCGCTCGAAAAAAACCAACGGAAGGGTAAAGTGGTCGCAGGCGGCTCTACCATCAGCCAGCAGCTGGCCAAGAATCTGTTCCTCTCCGGCGAGAAAAGCCTGTGGCGCAAAGGACAGGAAGCCATCATCACCTGGATGCTGGAGATGCTGCTGGACAAGGAGCGAATCCTGGAAATGTATCTGAATGTCGCCGAGTGGGGCAATGGCGTCTTCGGCGCCGAGGCGGCGGCCCGGCATTATTACAACGTCAGCGCGGCCAGCTTGAACGCCGAGCAGGCGGCGCGGCTGGCTGCAATGCTGCCGCGGCCGCTTTATTTCGAGCGCAACCGCGACTCCGAATTCCTGCAGCGTTACAGCGAGACCATACGCGCGCGCATGGCTTCCGCCCAGCTGCCATAAGACCCGGCAGCATCGTGCTTACGCGTTCTTCAGCGCGGCGCGCCGGCCGCGGCGCGCGTCGATACCATGAAGTATCAGCAGCCCCGCCACAAAGAAAGCGCCGGTAATCAACATCGCGAGGCGGTGGTTGCCCTGCGACATCCAACTCACGGTGCCGTACGTGATCGGGCCGAGGATGGAAGACAGATTGGTCGCAAGCCCCCATAGCCCGAAGAACTCGGCGCGGCGCGCGCGCGGGCTAAGGTAACCCACCAGCGCACGGCCCGCTGACTGCGAAGCACCCAGGCACAAGCCGGCGAGGTTGGCGGCAATCCAGAACAGCGGCCGCGTGTCGGCCGCCCATACGATCAGCACTGTCGCGATCCAGCCGGCCAGCGTGAGCGCTATGGTCGGGACGTGGCCGATGCGGTCCTGCACGTTGCCGAGAAAAAATGCGCCCAGCGCGGCAGTGACGTTGACCACCAGTACCAGTATGAGCGTGTCCTTGGTGCCGAATCCCATCGCCTGTTCCGCATAGATCGCCGCAAGTGTAATCACGGTCTGCACACCGGCCTGGTAAAACACGATGCAAACCAGGAAGCGGCGCAAGTCCCGATAGCGTGCCGCATGGCGCAAGGTGTCCGCCAAACGCACGAACGCCGAAGCGACCAGCGATGTGCCCGCACGCGCCGGCTGCGGCGTCGCGCGTTCGCGCAGGAAGACGAAGGTCGGCACACTCGCCAGAGCGAACAGCGCTGCGGTGATGAGCATGGTCACCGGCACGAACTGCGCCGCTGGGTGGCCTGCGCCCTGAGCCCAGGATACGTAAGCAAGGCAGGCGCCCAGCGTAAGCAGGCCGCCAAGGTAGCCCAAGCTCCAGCCCCAGCCCGATACCTTGCCTAGGTCCCTGCCGCGCGCCAACTCGGGCAGAAAGGCCGCTACCAGATCACAGCCGGTGCAAAAGAAAAAATTGGATACAACCACGCAGACGACGGCGATGACAAGATTGCCGGGGCCGGCCAGAGCGAGGGCCGCGGTGCCGATTACGCAGCCGATGGTGGTAATCAGCAGCAACCGCTTCTTGTTCGCGCGCAGGTCGGCATAGGCGCCGATGACCGGGGCGGTGGCGATCACGAGGACATAGGACAAGGACAATGTCGCGGTCCAGGCAAACGTCGCCCAGGGCGCGTTGCCCGCGACCACCGCAACGAAATAAGCGTTGAAGATCGCGGTGAGCACCACCGTCGTGTAGCCGGAGTTGGCAAAATCGTACATTGCCCAGGCCCAGATTTCCCGTGGGCTTGCCGCCCGTGCAAACCCGCCGTCATCGCGCACTTCGGCCATATTCTGGTAACCGTCGGAAAAGCGATGCGGCAATGATAACCTGCCTGCTAGAATCCGCTATAAGTAGGGGTACCACCGGCTATTCATCATCTGTTGTCTATTGAAAGGAGACCGACAGCATGCTCAAGGAATTCAAAGAATTTGCGATGAAAGGTAATGTGATCGACCTAGCCGTGGGCGTAATCATCGGCGCCGCGTTCGGCAAGATCGTCGACTCCGTGGTGAACGACCTGATCATGCCGGTGGTGGGGCGCTTGCTGGGCGGCCTGGATTTTTCCAACTACTTTCTGGCGTTAAAGGATATTCCGGCCGGCACGGCCGCGACCCTGGATGCGGTGAAAAAGGCGGGCGTGCCGGTGTTCGCCTACGGCAATTTCCTCACCATCTTCATCAATTTCCTCATCCTCGCGTTCATCATTTTTCTGCTGGTGCGCTGGATTAACAAACTGAAACGTGCAGAAGCCGCAGCTCCGGCGCCGGCCGAGCCGCCGGAGGAAGTGAAGCTGCTGCGCGAGATCCGCGACAACCTAAAGCCGCGCTGAACGCGGGCAGCGTTGCCGCGCGAATGCTCTGCGCGAGACCGCGGACACGCTCGCGGTTCGATGCGCGCCTTCTATCTACCCAGGCTTGCGAACACCGCTTCGGCCGCACTGATGGTCGCGGCTATGTCCTGCTCGCTGTGCGTGGCAGACACAAAGCCCGCTTCGTAGGCCGAAGGCGCAAAATGCACGCCGCGCTCGAGCATGGCGTGGAAGAAACGGTTGAAGGTCTCCTTGTCGCATTCCATCACCTCGGCGAAGCTGTGGGGGACATTCGCCCGAAAATAGAGGCCGAACATGCCGCCGATGGCCTGCGCTGAAAACACTACGCCGTGTTCCTTCGCCGCCGCGTCCAGGCCTTCGGTCAGCGCGCGCGTGCTGGCGCCGAGCTTTTCATAGAAGCCCGGGGCCTGCACCAGCTTCAACGTGGCCAGCCCGGCGGCCACCGCCACCGGATTGCCAGAGAGCGTACCCGCCTGGTAGACCGGCCCGAGCGGCGCGATTTTCTGCATGATTTCGCGCCGCCCGCCGAAAGCGCCGACCGGCATGCCGCCGCCGATGACCTTGCCCAGCGTGGTCAGGTCGGGCTCGATACCATAGCGCCCCTGCGCGCCGGTCAAGCCGACGCGAAAGCCGGTCATCACCTCGTCCAGAATCAGCACTGCGCCATATTCTGTGCACAATTCGCGCATGGCGCGCAGGAATTCTGGCTTGGGCGCGACCAGATTCATATTGCCCGCGACCGGCTCGACAATCACCGCCGCAATATCCGTGCCGCATTCGGCGAAGGTATGCGCCAGTTGCCCGGCGTCGTTATAGTCGAGCACCAGGGTATGGGCAGCGAGTTCGGGCGGAACGCCGGAAGAGCTCGGCTGTCCGAACGTAAGGGCGCCCGAGCCTGCCTTGACCAGCAAGCTGTCGGCGTGGCCGTGATAGCAGCCCTCGAACTTGATCACGCGGCTGCGGCCGGTGTGGCCGCGCGCCAGGCGCAACGCAGTCATCGTCGCCTCGGTACCCGAACTCACCAGGCGCACCAGTTCCATGCCGGGCAGCAATCGGCACAACAACTCCGCCATTTCAATTTCTGCTTCTGTCGGCGCGCCAAACGACAGACCTTTCTTCGCCGCCGCGCACACTGCGTCCACCACCTCGGGATGGGCGTGGCCCGCTATCATCGCACCCCAGGAGCCAATGTAATCGATATAACGCCGGCCTTCGGTGTCCCACATGCAGGCGCCCTCGCCGCGCGCAATGAAGCGTGGCGCACCACCCACGGCGCGAAACGCCCGCACCGGAGAATTAACCCCGGCCGGAATGAACTGCTGGGCCCTGGCAAACATGGATTCGTTGTTCATTGCTGGATCCACTCTGGTTGATGAAGTCTGGAAAAACACGCCGCGCTGGCAGCGACGTCGCCGGCGTCGAAAATCGCGCTGATCACGGCCACTGCGTCGGCGCCGGCGGCGAAAACCTGGGGTGCATTTTGCAGGGTAATGCCGCCGATCGCCACCAGCGGCAGGGCGAAGCGGCGAGCCTCGGCGAAAATCGCCAGCGGCGCACGCACCGCACCGGGTTTGGTGACGGAGCTGAAGACGCTGCCGAAAGCCAGGTAATCCACGCCCGCCTGCGCCGCCGCCGCTGCCAGTTCAATACGGTTGTAGCAGGAAGCACCGAGCAGTTTGCCTTGCCCCAGGCCCCGCCTCGCCTCGGCCAGATCGCCGTCGTCAGCCCCCAGATGCACGCCGTCGGCATCGAGCGAGAGCGCGAGTGCGAGATCGTCATTGACGATGAAGGCCGCGCCGGCTGCGCGGCACAACGTTGCAAGCGCACGCCCCTGCTCGAGCCGCAGTTCCGGTCCGGCGGTCTTGTTGCGGTATTGCACCGCCGAGGCGCCGCCTCGGAGCGCCTCACCGACTTTTCGGACGAGAACGTCCACGCGGGGCTCATCCGGCGTTATCGCGTAGAGCCCGGCAAGTTTGCGTCTCACGCCTCACTCCTCATGCGTCTTCTCGTCGTCCTCGTCTTCCCCGGCTTCCCGCGCCCAGAAAAAACGGTCAGGGATATGCTGGCCCATGCCGGGGCGAAAGCCGGCATTGAGCGCCTGCCAGGTGTATTCCTGCGCCTCCCGCACCGCTTCAGGAATATCCAGACCATTGGCGAGCGTGGCGGCGATGGCCGACGCCAGCGTGCAGCCTGAGCCGTGGTAGCTGCCGGGCAGGCGCTGCCAGCTGTCGCTGCGAATCACGCCTTGCCTTCCGTAAAGGGTATTGACCACCTGCGGCGTATTCTCGTGCGTGCCCGTGATCAGCACGTACTCGCAGCCCATTTCCAGGATGCGTTTGGCACAGTCCTCCAGAGACGGCGCCTCGTCGCTGCCGTCCTCGGCAAGGCGCCGCGCTTCCAGGCTATTGGGTGTGATGATAGTAGTCTGCGGGATCAGCATCTCGCGCATGGCCTCGATCATGTCTTCTGTCGCCATCTCGTCACCGCGGCCGGAGGCGAGCACCGGGTCGAGGATCAGCGGCACATCCGGGTAGTCCGATACTACTTCGGCGATGGCAGCGCAGTTTTCCACGCTGCCCACCATCCCGATCTTGAATGCGGCCACCGGCATGTCTTCCAGCAGCACGCGCGCCTGGTCGCTGACCCAGTCCGCTTCGACCGGCAGCACGTCCTCGACCCCCGCCGTGTCCTGTACTGTGATCGCGGTTACGACGGTGAGGGCGTGGCAGCCCATGCTCGACAGCGTGAGCAAATCAGCTTGGATGCCAGCCCCGCCGGTAGGGTCGGTGCCGGCAAAACTGAGAACAATTGGGGGCGGTGGGGAGGGCATGGTCGGCGCCGTGCTGGAACAAGGCATGGCAACAAGGTAAGATGCGGCGCTATTTTAACCTAAACCGAGCCCCGAAACATGACATCAGCATCGGCCAGCACCGAATTCAAGACTTGGATGTGCCTTATCTGCGGCTACATCTACGACGAGGCTGCCGGCGTGCCTGACGAAGGCATCGCGCCGGGTACGCGATGGGAGGATGTGCCCATCAATTGGACCTGCCCTGAATGCGGCGCGCGCAAGGAAGATTTCGAGATGGTCGAAATCTAGACGCGCCGCCACGGCACAAGACTGACCGCACCAGGCGGCCGGTCCCGGCGCCCGAAGAAGATGCGGAAATTGTGTATGTTCCGCCGGAGGTTTAAAATACCGGCGTGGCGATCGATCTTACCCACCATTTTCTTATCGCGATGCCGAACATGGTGGACCCTTATTTTGCCAAATCCCTCACCTACATTTGCGAGCACAACGATCAGGGCGCGTTGGGCGTGGTAGTCAACCGCCCCATTGACCTAAGCCTGCAAGCACTGTTCGAGCGCATCAATCTCCGGCTTGAGCCACACGAGCTGCATGACCTTCCCGTATATTTCGGCGGGCCGGTGCAGACCGACCGTGGCTTCGTGCTGCACCAGCCGATGGGGGAATGGCACTCCACCCTGAAGGTGCGCGACAACCTCGGTCTCACCACCTCCAAGGACATACTCGAAGCGGTGGGCAAGGGCATCGGTCCGGCCAAGTTGCTGGTCACCCTGGGTTACTCCGGCTGGGCAGCGGGACAGCTCGAGCACGAACTGGGGCAGAATGCCTGGCTGACTGTAGAGGCAGGCGCGCAGATCATCTTCGACCTGCCCGCCGAGGAAAAGCTGCCCGCAGCGATGGAACTATTGGGCGTGGACTTCGCCAACCTGTCCGAGGATACCGGACATGCTTGAGCGCGGGGAGGGCGGAGGAGCGAGGAGTAAGGACAAGGCCCGGTCGGCGACGATGCCCAGTTCTCCTTCCGCGCCCCCACGCCCCGCTCGCGGCAATGCGACGGGAACGGTCCTCGCGTTCGATTTCGGCAAAAAATTTACCGGTGTCGCCGTCGGCGAGCCCAGCATAGGAATGGCGCACCCGCTAGGACTGATCACGGCGGAAAGCAACGCGGAGCGCATGCAGGAAATCGACGCGCTGGTCGCCGAATGGAAACCCGGCTGCCTGATGGTGGGGCTGCCACTTTCGATGGACGGCTCGGAGCACGAATTGACGCGGCGCTGCCGCCGTTTTGCGCGCCAGCTGGAATCCCGCTTCAGGCTGCCGGTCAGGCTGGTGGATGAGCGCCTGAGTTCGGCCGCTGCCGAAGAGGCGTTGCGGGCGCTGGGAAAGGGGGGGCGCAAGCACAAGCTGCACGCTCACCAGGTTTCGGCGCAGATTATTTTACAAAGTCATTTCGATGATCCTGACTCTTCCTGATCCTGAGGTCCTGTGCGCCGGACTGGTGCGCGACCTCAAACCGGACGTCACCGCCGACACCGCGCTGGTAGGCATCCATACCGGCGGCGTTTGGTTGGCCGAGCGGCTGCACGCGGCGCTCGGCATCGCGCTACCGCTTGGCCTGCTGGACATCTCCTTCTACCGCGACGATTTCGACAAAACCGGGCTGCATCCGCAGATAAAACCTACGCAGATCCCGTTTGACGTCGACGGCCGGCACATCGTGCTGGTGGACGATGTGCTCTACACCGGCCGCACGGTGCGCGGGGCGATGAACGAATTGTTTGACTATGGCCGGCCGGCTTCGATCAGCCTTGCCGTCCTGATCGACCGCGGCGGGCGCGAGCTGCCCGTCGCCGCGCAATACATAGGCGCCAAACTGGAAGTGCCTTCAAGCCAGATGCTGGTGCTGGACCGGGACGAGAACGGCAAACTCAGGTTGAAACTGGATGCATAACCCACAGCTAAACGAAAAAGGCGAGCTGCAGCACCTGCTTACCATCGAGGGGCTTCCGCGGGAAACCCTGACACACATTCTCGATACCGCCACGTCGTTCGTCGGCGTCACGGTGCGCGAAGTCAAGAAAGTGCCGTTGTTGCGCGGAAAATCGGTGTTCAATTTATTCTTCGAAGCCTCCACGCGAACCCGCACCACGTTCGAGATCGCCGCCAAGCGCCTCTCAGCCGACGTCATCAACCTCAACATCGCCGTGTCCTCCCATACCAAGGGCGAGACCCTGCTCGACACGGTCGACAATCTCTCGGCCATGCACGCCGACATGTTCGTCATCAGGCACGCGCAAAGCGGCGCGCCGCATCTGATCGCGAGCCATGTTGCCAGCCACCTGCATGTGATCAACGCCGGCGACGGGCGCCACGCCCACCCGACCCAGGGATTGCTCGACCTCTACACCATCCGCCACTACAAGAAGGACTTCACCAGGCTGTCGGTGGCCATCGTCGGCGACGTGCTGCATTCACGCGTGGCGCGCTCGCTGATCCACGCGCTCACCCTGATGGGCACGCCCGACGTGCGCGTGATCGGGCCCATGACCTTGATCCCGGCGGGAGTTGAAAAACTGGGCGTCACGGTGTTTCACGACCTGGAACGGGGCCTGCGCGATGTCGACGTGGTAGTGATGTTGCGTCTGCAGAGCGAGCGCATGCGCGGTGCGCTGCTGCCATCTGCACAGGAATTTTTCAAGTACTACGGCTTGACCCCGGAAAAGCTTGCCCTGGCCAAATCAGACGCCATCGTCATGCACCCGGGACCGTTGAACCGCGGCGTGGAAATCGATTCCGCGGTCGCGGACGGTTCGCAGGCGGTGATCTTGCCGCAGGTGACTTTCGGCATCGCCGTCAGGATGGCCGTGATGAGCATACTGGCGGGGAACTGAATTAAATGAAAATTCATATAAAGAACGGCCGCCTGATCGACCCGAAAAACAACATCGACGCCCGCGCCGACCTGTATGTCGCCGCCGGCAAAGTCGCGGCTGTAGGCCATGAGCCGGCCGGCTTCGTCGCCAAGCGCGTAATCGACGCCGCGGGACTGGTGGTCTGCCCGGGCCTCATTGATCTGTCGGCAAGGCTGCGCGAGCCGGGATTCGAGTACAAGGCGACGCTGGAGTCGGAAATGCTGGCGGCCGTGGCGGGCGGGGTGACCAGCCTCGCCTGTCCGCCCGACACCGAACCGCCGCTGGACGAACCCGGCTTGGTTGAAATGCTCAAGCACCGCGCCAAGACCCTCAATCTGGCGCACGTCTATCCGATCGGCGCGCTCACCGTCGGCCTCGCCGGCGAACAGCTTACAGAGATGGCGGAACTGCGCGATGCCGGTTGCGTCGGCTTCTCCCATGCGGATGTGCCGCTGCAGGACAATCAGGTGTTATGGCGTGCGCTGCAGTACGCCGCCACTTTCGGCTTCTGCGTCTGGCTGCGCCCGCAAGACGGATATCTGGCGAAGGGTGGGGTCGCGCACGACGGCGAAGTGGCGACACGCCTGGGATTGCCGGGAATTCCCGCCTTCGCCGAGACCATCGCCGTTGCCACCATTATCGAGCTGATTCGCGCCACTGGTACGCGCGTGCACCTGTGCCGGCTGTCGACGCGCGAAGCGGTGTCCATGGTACGCGCGGCCAAGCGCGACGGCTTGCCACTCAGCTGCGATGTCGCCATCCACCACGCGCACTTGTCGGAAATGGATCTGGGCTATTTCGACTCCCATTGCTACCTGCTGCCGCCGCTCAGAAGTGCGCGCGACCGCGATGCGCTGCGCGAGGGACTGAAGGACGGCACCATCGACGCAATTTGCTCCGACCACGCGCCGGTAGACGAAGATTCGAAGCTGCTTCCTTTCGGCGAATCCGAGGCCGGCGCCACCGGCCTGGAACTGCTGCTGCCGCTCACGCTGAAGTGGGCAATCGAAATGAAGGTGCCGCTGGCGCATGCGCTTGCGCGCATCACGCAGGAGCCGGCGCGCATCCTGGGCCTCGATGCCGGCCATCTGTCTGAGGGCCATGCGGCCGATGTTTGTATATTTGATGCGGAACACTACGGAAAGGTGAGCGCCGCCGCCCTCAAAAGCCAGGGCAAGAACACGCCGTTCCTGGGCATCGAACTGCCAGGCAAGGTGCGTTACACGCTGGTGCAGGGCCAAATCGCCTATGACGCGGGAA
>Ga0315281_10003979_pt1 | contig 21552 bp, 20 predicted proteins | sample YL17G07_0_MG_FD_204540 | JGI IMG/M metagenome (GOLD analysis project Ga0315281, IMG submission 204540) | Sediment microbial communities from Yellowstone Lake, YNP, Wyoming, USA - YL17G07_0 | ecosystem: Environmental > Aquatic > Freshwater > Lake > Sediment | place: USA: Wyoming | collected... | reverse complement strand
CCCGGATCCCGTCCAAGCGTATGTTAACGTGACAACGATCTGGGTCGCGCCTGACTTCACGTTGAAAGCGTACGATGCTGGAGGAGTGACGGATAGGGTGGCCGTTACGTCATGGCTTTTCGAGGTGCTCTGGGCATGGACGACCACCGAATAGCTTCCGCTAGTGGTAATCAGGGTTGGAACGGAAAGCGTAGCCGACCCAGGGAACGAACTCATCGAAGTTGGTGACACTTCGCATGTGACACCGGAGGGGCAACCGGATGTTACACCAAGGCTCACGGTCCCAATGAAGTCGCCTGAGGCTGCCAAGTCTAGCGTGAATGAAGCGGTGCCTCCAGCTCCGACACTCTGCGAGGTAGGCGTGCTGGTGATTGTGAAGTCAGCCGGCGGCGGTCCTGCGGTGTAGGTTACGCGCATATTGGCGGTAAAGGCTGTGATCTGTGTGCTTGAACTGCTCCAGGTCGCGTCGAAGGCGCCGTAGGTCTTCGTATAGTAGCTCAAGCTTCCGCCAGTGTTCATGTAGTATCTTTTCTCCGCACTGAATAGAAACGCAACCCAATAACTTCCCGACGTGACCGAGCCGCTGACAGTAATGTCCTGCCAGCCAGTGCCCGTGCTCATGGCCGTGCTTGCGGTTTCTGCAACCAAGCTCGCAGGCTTGCCTGATCCCGTGGTGTACAAGGCGAGTCTAACATTGCCGCTTTGAGTTCCAGCCCAGTCTATCCCAAGAGTTTGAAGAGCTCCGCTCTGCGAGATCGTAATCGGGAACGCAAGGACATAGTTTGGACTGGTCGAATTAGAAGAGCCCGTTCCGCCAATAGTATCACTTGCGGCGAACACGACCTCAGGACATATGCCCAGAGTCAGCGTGATGGCAAGGAGAGTCGCTGCCAGCAGCCCAATTCGTCTGCAGGTCAAAGCCTATCGATTGATAAATGTTGCGACCCGTAGCTTTTTAACACTTACGACCGGAATCGGGTCTGCTGTTGGGATCAGTCGCCATCTGCCAGCGCGGGCTTGCAAGAATGATGAAGACTCCGAAAAGGCACCCGGAAAGCCCACCATTGAAAGGCAATATGGCTGTAACTAAGTAGGTTGAGCGAGATGGGTGATTGACCTGCAGGTTCTTGTGACAGGGGCCGGCGGACTGGTCGGAAGCCATGCAGTCAGAGTCCTACGTGAGAACCGCTACATGGTCGTGGCATTGTACAGGAAGCTGGATGAACGAAGTGCAAGACCTCCTTGGGGCACTGTGCGGGGCGATCTGCTTGACAACAGTTTCGTACGCACACTGGGTCGCGTCGAGTTTGACATCGTTGTACATTGTGCCGCAGTCCTACCCGACCAATTCCGCGGGATTCACGCCGAACAAGCAGCCCAGGCAAACCTGCTCATCGACGAGCGAATAACCAGCTTGTGTCTAGAGAAGGGTAGCCGTCTGGTGTATTTGTCGGGCACGAGCGTATACGGCATGGGCAGCAGCTCACCTCTGACCGAAGATGCTGATCTCTCACCGATCGGGCCCTATGTTCAAGCGAAAGTTCTGTCTGAACGGAGGATATTGGATGCGTTGGCTGGAGCTTCTACAGTTCTGCGCGTGAGTTCCCCGTACGGTCCGGGTCAGCGTGCAAGAACGGTTCTAAGGTTATTCATTGAACGAAGCCTTACCGACCTTGATTTGTTGTATCACGGGTCAGGCAAACGGGAGCAGGATTTCATTGCAGCCTATGATTTGGCCAAGGCAATCCTCTGCTCGGTCTCCAGTGCGAAGGGTGATGGTGTCTTCAATATCGCGGGAGGGCATCCCATCTCCATGCAAGATCTGGCAGAGCTCGTCGTGCGAACGGTACCGGGTACAAAGAGCAAGGCCCTTCCGTCAGGACAACCTGACCCTCAGGAGGGCTACCGAGCCAGATTCGATACAGGGAAAGCGTGTAGGATTCTCGGCTGGCGTCCCACCATCTCTTTACAGGAAGGGATACTGGAATGGGCTGAACACCTGAGGGGGAGAAGATGAAGATAGGTATCATATCGGATGCCCACGGTAACGCCTACGGGATCAGGAAATGCATAGGCTCCCTGCTCAGCTCAGAGATTAAGAGGATCTTCCACCTCGGGGATTCTGTAGGATACTTCCCCGATGTCAACGGGGTTCTGCGGGAGCTGAACTCCGCCAAAGCCATCTATCTCATGGGTAATCATGAAGCCATGCTGCTGGGCCGACTGAATTTCGATGAGGCCAGAGAGAGGGATTACAGAATAGCCGAATCTCGCACTCGGATTTCTGGAGAGAATCTCGCGGAGATGTCACGGTGGCTCCCATTTTGTGAGAAGACGATTGACGGTCGTAGGCTGCTACTTGTTCACGGAAGCCCATGGGACCCGCTCAATGGTTATGTCTATCCCAATTCTGATCTAAGCATATTTGGCAACCTTGACTTCGACGCCGTTTTCATGGGACACACGCATCTCCCCTTTGTGTCGCATGTGAACAACGTGCTGGTGGCGAATGCCGGCTCCTGCGGACTACCGCGTGATCATGGCAATTTGCTGAGTTGGCTGGTCTACGATACAGATCGATCAGTCTGTGAGATCATTCGGAGCGAGCTTGACGTGAGCGAAGTCATTCGAGAATATGGAACCAGCATAAGCAAGGTCGTCATCGATTGCCTAATGCGTAAATAGGAGATAAATCGACAAGCCGTGCGAATGGGCGAGAGTCGCATGAAAAAAGTAAAGGCGATGGTCACAGGTCTTGGAGGGGGAGGGCATGGAGAGCAGATCTTCAAGGCCCTCAGAATGGCCTCGACGCCATACGAAATAGTGGGGGGTGATATGTCTCTCCACAGCAAAGGCTTATTCGAGTCAGACTTCGCGTATCTGCTGCCTCCAGCCAGCGACCCTTCGTATGTCGATACTGTAATCGCCGTTTGCGAGAAGCACGACGTGCGAGTCTTGTTTCACGGATCTGAACCTGAGCTTAGAGTGATGAGCAAGAAAAGGAAGGTATTCCAGGACGCAGGGTTGTTTCTCCCCATCAATCCTGATCATGTGATCGACTTGTGCATGGACAAGGCAAGAACGATGAGGTGGCTGAAAGAGAAAGGGTTCGACTTTCCAAGAACAGTGAGTGTGTCAAAAACTGAGGACTTGGAGAGCATTGACTTCTTGCCGGCCGTCCTAAAACCATCGATAGGCGGTGGAGGTTCTGCCAACACCTACCTTGCACAGACACAGGAAGACCTGACCGCATTAGGTAGGCACCTGCTCAAGACGCATCCGCAGTACATCGTGCAAGAATACGTGGGCACGCCGGATTCCGAATACACGATTGGAGTTCTCACCGACATGGATGGAAACCTACTGAACTCAATCGGTGTAAGAAGGATGATCATGTCAGGACTGAGCAACAGAATCAAAGTGCCAAACAAGACAGAGCATCACGACCTCGGCCCAGCGCTTGCGATCAGCAGTGGGATTTCACAAGGCGAGATAGGTCCTTTTCCGAATGTAGCGGGGCCGTGCGAGGAAATCGCTTTGTCCTTGGGATGCCGTGGGGCAGTGAACATACAATGCCGCTACGTGAACGGTCGGGTGTTGGTGTTCGAGATCAACCCGAGGTTTTCCGGGACAACATCGCTGCGTGCGATGGTAGGGTACAACGAACCTGATGTTCTCGTGCGTAAACATCTCTTGGGCGAGCATATCGACCCGCGCTTCAAGTACAGAAGCGGGTACATCATGCGCGGACTAGTTGAAGCATACGTTGGAAGCACCGATGTACCCGTCGCCGCCGAGTTGATGAAACGAAAGAACACGAGTTAGTATCGCCTGAGGATTCGAACACGGGCTCAGGAACTGGGGGAAGATGATTTGAGCGGAGATACTGGTTCAGCTGGTCGGCCTTGGGATGTGGGGGCACTCCCATTCGTCTATGCTCCGCTTAAGGCACCGACCAACGGGCCCGATCTCCCGGACCTATTGCCTTTCGCTCTTGACGTGGACTCACAGTCCGGGGTTCTTGTGCAGGTACCAAATGAAGCTGTCACATGTGCAGTGGAGAAAGCGTATCTAAGGGGCTCGACAATCGCTGGCACAATGGACTCAGAGGGCATTGGAAAGCAGTACGCTGAAGACTTTCTCTCGTTCTTGGAACATCACTCGGGCCGAACCTCATTCCACGATGCGAAGATCTTGGAAATAGGATGCGGCACCGGCTACCTTCTGCACCGCCTGAAACTACTTGGCGCAGATGTATTGGGCATCGAGCCAGGCGACCACGGTCAAGAAGGATCCAAAAGATACCATATCCGCATCATCAGGGATTTCTTTCCTTCCGCAGCGATCCGAGGCAAATTCGATCTCATTCTTGCATACGGCGTTCTAGAGCATGTCCAGTCTTCGCGGGACTTCTTACATCACATCGCAGCTCACTTGAACGACGGAGGTCAGATTGCGATCTCTGTTCCTGACTGTGAACCTTACATAAGGTCCGGCGACGTGTCCATGCTGCTGCATGAGCACTGGAACTACTACACAGGAACAACGCTCCGGAATTTCATTGCACAGAATGTGAATGTCGGCGTTCAGGTTCAGAGATCACAGTTCGGAGGCGCTCTGTATGCGGCTACGGATAAACGGCATCCGGTTGAGACGACAGAGAGAATGGGAATCGATCACAGAACGGATGTGCTTGCCGACTACAGACTTGCGGTAGAGCGAGCGATCGGTAGGCTGGTCAGCTATTTTGAGGATGCCGCGCGGAAGCGCGAGTCTGTGGGCGTGTTTGTCCCGGGGAGGGCAATCAACGCGCTCGCAATGATGAGACGGCGCATCGATCCGTCAAGCATACGCTTCTTTGATGATAACAGGATTCTGCATGGCACGTACTTCCCCGGATTTGATATACGCATCGAGGGCCGCGAGGAATTGATCAGCTCGCCAACTGATAGAATCCTAGTCATGTCTCATGCCTTCGGCACACAGATAGCCGAGGAGCTGAGATCAGCCACGCACAATAGGTCAGCATTCACGACTTGGGAAGACATCTTCGCGAACTAACCGGACGAGTAGGCTACTACAGAGCTTCTCAATTCAACAAGCACGATTCGGCACAACAAGGCTCACAATGAGTCTTGCAGACTCTAGGAGACCCGCCGCACCGGTCCTGTCGACTGCATTTGGGATGCTAGTGCGAGAGTTGACCTCGAACAATGTCCTCCAGTAGCCTGATGGGTTTCTCATGGTGCTCAGAGATAACCCATTCCCGAGACCGCTTGCCAACATCGGGTAGGAGTTCAGGATTCTCAAGGGCCCATCTCATCTTCTCGAATATTTCTTGCTCGAGGTTCGCTTGAAGGTTAGGCGGCAGGCGCCCGAGATGAGGTCTATACTTGTTCGATTCGATATGAACTATCACAGGTTTCTCGCACGCCATGGCTTCGAGCGTTGTGGTTCCGTATGAACCTAGCACAAATTGGTCGATAACTACATCAGAGAAACGATAGAACTCCGTCAGGCGGGGCTTGCTCAGCACGTACGGAAGAAAAACTACAGACTTCTCGGCCCTGTTCTCTCTAACAATTCGCCTAACTGTGGCGGTGTCGTTCCCCCAGCTGGGTGTGATGAGAATCGCGTCGTCTCTCACGCGGCATAGTCTGAGGAACGCCCTAACCGCCTTGTCGGTGCCTTTCCAGTGGAAGTCGTGTCGACATGGCATGAAAAAGATGAACTTGTCGCTGCATGAAGGTGGAAGGGACTGAAGAACTCTATCATCGTCCACCGAAGCGCTAGTGGGGGCGTATCTTTCCGTATCAATAGGGCACGGCCAATACGTCCACCGATCAGAAAGGCCTAGTTTGTCCAAGCAATCGATGAAATCCGGATCTCCCACAAGAATCCGAGACGCTTTCGCGTAAGCTGCTCTTTGCATCTCTCCCGGCAAACCGGTTCTGAAGGCGCTGATCGTCAAGTCAGCGCCGTATGGTATCGCAATGAATGGGACTCTTGAGAGTCGGGCGAAGATCACGCCTTCGCCAAAGATTGTGACGAAGTCAGATTCCGAGAACGACTCAATTATGTGCAAGTTCTTGAGTGCCAGCTTGATCTCAGTTTGAGATTTGCCTCCGTTGATGATTGCATTAATCGCCAGCGCCGGGGACCTGACGCACTTCGAAAGGACTTGCTCTCGAGTAAGAGTGTTAATGTCAATCTGCTTCACCCAATCTGGCATTCTCCAATTGAGTTCGCGTGCCTTCTCATCCCAGAAAGCCCTCGTGGTCTTTCCGCTCATCAAGAAATCCCAGTCCAAGGCGAGGCTGCAATCTTCCCATAGCGGATGGCCCAGCGCAAAAGTCTCGTACGGAAACAAGGTGAGCTTGACGTCGAATTCCTTTCGCAACAGTTTCCCAAGAATGTAAGCGTTGTTCGCCAGGTTTCCAAATAAGCCCACGTGCAAACTCAGTTACCTTTTGTTAGCGACGTTTCTGCTCACGGGGCTGCAGGAAAGGTCTTTTAAGCCGTGTGGTTTTAGCCAGCAGTCCTGATGCTTCATGAAAGTCGCAGTTTTAGGCGCCACAGGTTTCATTGGCCAGAACCTTGTCGAGCGACTGCGCAAAAGTGGACTTGGAGTCTTGGCTTGTGATATTGCACGGCCTCCTGACAGTCAAGATGATTTCATGCTGGTTGATGTTACTCAATACGATGAAGTGCAGAATTCCGTGAAAGAAGCTTCCCAAGTAGTCTTTCTAGCGGCTCACTCCCTTCCGGAATCTCTCGTCGATCCAAGACGCAATCTTGAGGTAAACCAAGGGGGTCTGCTGAACGTACTTGACGTGCTTCGCAAAGCAGGAGGAGGAAGACTCCTTTTCGCGTCAGCCTCATCAGTATACGGGAATCCGCCTCCAGGCCCCGTTCTTGAATCAACAGCATGCACCCCCAAGACACCCTACGCTGTCACAAAGTACGCGTCTGAACACTACCTGCGAGTCTTCCACGAGCTATACGGGATAGAATACGTTGCTTTCAGGCTGTTCAATGTCTACGGACCAGGACAGCTCCCACAAAGTAAAGCACTGATACCGCGAGTTCTCGACCTGATAATGCGAAACCAAGAAGTCGAAGTTTTCGGAGACGGTTCTCAAAGCCGTGACTTCATTTTCGTAGATGATGTTTCCAGAGTCTTCGAGAACGCTCTCAGACTAGACGTGTCAGGGGAAGTTGTCAACCTCGGAACCGGCCAAATGACGTCCATTGCCGACGTAGTCAGAATATGTGGTGACGTATCTGGTCATGATCCTAGGATCAAACGTTTGCCGGCTAGACCAGGGGAGATCTCGAACTTCTGTGCAGACACAGGAAAATTGCGCTCGCTTCTTCAAATGAAAGAGACAACAAGTGTTCGTGACGGGATAGGGAAGACTTATGAGTGGTTGACCTCGCTAGTGGACGAGAAATCCGAAAAGACCTCACAAGAGTCGTCGCAGAAACGAAAAACAAGGTGATGATTACATGGGCTCCGAAAGAGTCTTTCTGATGCGCCCCACAACCGGGCCAGAAGAACTCGCGGCGGTAGGACGCGTGTTTGATTCGAAATTCCTGACCGAGGGAGCTGAAACCCAAGAATTCGAAAAACGCGTTGCCGAGTACGTAGGCGCGAAGCATGCAGTAGCTGTCACTTCATGTACCACCGCACTTGAATTGGCGCTTCAAGTGGCGGGAATTAGAGATGGGGCTGAAGTGCTTGTTCCAGACTTCACCCATCTAGCCACGGCAGACTCCGTTCTAAACGTCGGAGCGGCACCCGTGCTAGTGGACATATCTGAAGAGAGCTTCAACATCGATTTTGCGAAGGCGAAATTGGGATTGAGCCGGAAGACTCGATGTGTGATGCCGGTTTCGCTTTTCGGTCGCCCAATAGATGTGGAGGGGCTAGCTGACTTTCTGCGGCGTCGAGACATAACTGTAATTGAAGATGCTGCTTGCAGTCTGGGAGCTGACGTGAAGGGCAGGAGGGTGGGCACATTCGCCGACATGACCTGCTTCAGCTTCCACCCAAGAAAGGTCCTGACAACAGGAGAGGGCGGTATGCTCGTGACGGACAATGAGGAGTATGCCGAAACAGCTCGTTCACTAAAGAACTTCGGAATTGCGCCACATAAAGGGCGACTTCAGGGAGTTCGTAGAGGAAGCAACTACAAGATGAGCAATATCTTGGCTGCTATAGGTCTGGTTCAACTCTCGAAGTTCGAGAGTGTGCTGAGCGGACGCATCAAACGAGCAGAGATATACAATGAATTGCTAAAGGATAACCCACACGTTCGAATCCCCCAGCCGCCTGAGGGGGTAAGATGTACTTACCAGTCATACTGTCTTTTCTTGAATCATAATGGGATTCGTGATCGAGTGAGACAGCGGATGATTGAAAAGGGAATTGAAGTCCAGCTTGGCACAAATTCCCTCCACCTGGAGCCGGTCTTCTCACAAGTCAAAAGGACGCGTCTTGTCAAATCGACGAAAGTGTTTCGCAATACCTTGACCCTTCCTCTACACAATGAACTGACATTAGACGATCAGAAGAGAGTCTGCTCTGAACTCGAATCAGCCATAGGAAATGTGCTCTAGCAAGTAACTAGGCTGCTTGCCGGCGGAAGACTGTCTTGAATACTGGCAGTCGATCTCTCCGATCTCAAGGCGAATGCTTCCGGTTCCGGGACGAACCTGCCGAAATTCCACGGTCTGAGGTGCGAGCAATCCATCGTAGGCAGTCACGGTCAATGCCTACGATCGTTTTTCAGGCGCCGATGATTTCGTCATACGCTTGAAGGTGTTGTGAGGCCACTTTGCGGCTGTCATGTTCGTCCAGAACCCACTGGCGAGCGAGCTCACCAAGTCTGCGTTTGGTCTCGTCTTGCTCCAACACGACGAATGCGTTGAAGATCTCTTCGCTTGTGCGAGCGTTCAGGACAGGCGGCGTCTTTTCATTATGGCATTTCTTGAAGTGATCTGAGTTAGCGTACATGCAGACAGGCTTTCCGATCGACATGGCTTCGGGTGCGGTTGTACCGTAGGCGCCTAGATTGAATTGATCGAATACCGCGTCTGCCCGATGGTATTCTTTGATCAAATCCCGTTTGGGCATCAGAGGCAGCCACACAACATTTCGTTCAATACCTGCCGCCGACACGAGGCGGCGTGTCTGTGGCAGGTCAGGTCCCCAGGCGATGGCGCGTAGTTGTGCATTGGGTTGTCGACCACGGACATATCTCGTGAATGCTTCGAAGAGTTTGTCGTTACCCTTCTCAGACCATGCCTGGCGCGTTGGATGAAGGAAAACGGGACCATCCGAACTTACGTTCAGAGAATGGCCCCCGCTCGGTAGTGGCGCATACTTCTCTGTGTCGATGGCAAAAGGCGTGTAGATGATCTTGTCCCCCCAGCCCCATCTTCTGAAGAGATCAATTGTGTCGACATTGGTGAAGAAGATCAATTTGGTCTGATCATAAGCCCGGCGAGCTTGACGGTGGCCAGTCCAGTTCTTGTGGAGATAGCGAATCCACCCTGCATCATAAAGGACGTACGGTCTTCTCCATAGGAGTGAATATGCGTCCGCAAATGCTGCAAAGGGGCAATGGCCAACAACTAGATCATACTCACGTAATGATGCCAGCAGTCTGAAGAGACTGATGGTGCGAGAAAACGGGAGCTTGCCCTTTCTTGTGTCCCAGATGTGGATCCAGTGAGGGACGGTCCAGTGGAAAGCGTCCCAGTTCGGATTGAACGGATCTCCCAATGTAGCTAGGTCAACCCCTCCATCTTCCCACTGAGGCAGCGACGCCACGTGACTCGGACGCTGAATCACCAAATCTGCGTCGATGTGGATCTTCCTTAAACCCTTGCAGATTGCAAACGCATCGTTCGCCATGTTAAATGCATGACAGATTCTCATAATGTTCTTGACAACCTCATCATTCTACACGCATTGATCTAGGGAACTGACCTGTGAATGGGAGCGCAGCCGTTGAGACAAGACTTCTTTGAAGATATATCCTCGATGCTCCGATGTCTGGTATTCCATGTATGCAGTTGTGTAGCACCTACGTTAATGACGTGTCGGTAGTTGGCTCACGTAGACGTGACTCCAAGTCGCGCCCTGGCTGGAGAAGAACCCTCCGAAAGCCCCGCCTGAATCATTCTCTGGCTTCTTGTCTCGGTCACTCTGCAGCATCTGACATGCTCGGAATGCGTATGTGAGGGCTATCAGGTTTTCCTGGCGAATCGGGGTTTCTGAACGGCGTTGCCGCTGAGGTAAGCAATGTACTCTTTGAGGGCTACTTGAAGCGGGTGCTTGATCTCGAAGTTGAACGTTTTCTGTGCCTTCGCGTTACTGTAACACATACGACGAATGTCACCTACTGTTGGTGGACCTCTCTCGGGTTCGGCCTCTTTTCCCAAGGCATCTAGTGTCATGCGGAGCAGGGAGTTGACTGATGTTTCCGACCCTGTGCTTATGTTGAAGACCTCTCCATCAGCTGCCTTCGAGTCAAAAGCCTTCACGAGACCGTCGACCACATCTTCCACGTAGATCAGGTCACGAGTCTGTTCGCCGTCTCCAAAAATGACAGGTCTCCTCCCAGTCATTAGTCGCTCAAGGAATGTCGCAACGAGTGGACGCCAGTTGAGTCTCTCGTTCACTTTTTGTCTTGGTCCATATACAGTTGCCAATCGACACACAACAGTCCTCAGTCCGTACTGTCTGGCGTGGGCTCTGATTTGAAGTTCCGAGGCATACTTGTTAACATCGTAGGGTGTCTTGCAGTCAATGCGATGCTTCTCGTCCATGGGGAGGTATTCTGGCTCGCCATAGATGCCGGAGTTTGATGTGAAGATTAGCTTCGTATCGTACTTCCTGGAAATGGCAAGCATATTCACAGTTGATCTCACGTTCACGTCGACATCTCGTGCCGGCTTGTCGAAACTGAAAGACCGTGGGTGGCACGCAAGATGAAGAATTCCATCCACTCTTCCCACCTTCCTAGCGGCAGACTCTTTGGAGACGTCGGCGTTGACAAATCTGATTCTCTTTCTCACTGACTTGAGGTTCGAAAGAGAGCCATTGCTCAGGTCATCCATGACAACGACTTGATGCTCTTGAGCAAGGTGCTCCGCTAGATGAGACCCGACGAAACCTGCGCCGCCAGTTACCAGAACCTTCAACTCTTCCCACCGTTCCGTGAACGCGAGTCTCGCTTAGTACAAGAATGTTCTATAATTGTCTAGCGTATCTGTGACAAAACCGCGCATCTCGGGTGACCAGAAGTCGATCGTGTCTGATTTCGACGTTCGGCTTCCGTGATGTTTTCGCAATTCGCTACACCCAAGAATCCTCGCTCAATAGGGGTCGCTATCAATGACGGACCTCATAAGCAGACGGGCGGGTTCTCTCCCGGCAAGGGCGGACCGATAATTCGGGGCATGCGTCTGTCTCTTTGCCTAGGGTCTACATTCCTATGCGTGCATTCATCGCTTATGTATCGGGGCTTCATGTTACTGATCATCAGGTTTTCTCGACGATTTCAGTGATCATGTTACGGGTGATTCTCGTTCCATCGATCTCTTGGGTCTTTGTCACGTGTGCCATCCATATTCCACAGTTCTCGCAAGCTGGCCAACGTTTCAGCTCGTTGAGGATCAGATCGCGACGCAGGATCCGAAAGGGTTCCCCGCGCCAGATTTCTGGGATGCTCTGCTCGGGATAACGTCCCATACTTTCGAGGTGTTCGAAGGCGAGCTTGGACACCGTTTCACAGCAATAGTAGACACGCCCGTCTGGCAGTAGATAGATTTCTTGGAAAGGATTCAGGCATGGCCACCGGCCTTTTGCCTTGTCCATGGTCTCGTTCGCGACGTCCATTACTTCACGAAAACGACTGTTCCCCTTGTCGGTTTCGGCCAGATTATAGAAGATCACGCCGTCGGTTTGGGGCAGCCAACGTTCTCTGAACTCCATGGTCTCCTCACATGATGTGCCTTTGTTCCTGACGAAAGACATCAAGACTCGACAGCGGGATCTCATCTCACGACGCAGGCGTAAGAAGTCATGTGCGTTTCGCTCCACTCGTTCTATGTCCGTACCACGCACTCTACTGTACGTTTCTCGCCTTGCAGCGTCCAAGCTGATGTATAGGCTGGTCAACCCCGCCTCTAGCAAAGCGCGCCCCTTGTCCGCAGTGAGGAGCAAACCATTGGTCGTAATGTGGAATGACGGTGCACCGCGAGAGCGGCATGCACTGACGAAATCGACAATTCTCGGATGGAGCAGAGGCTCCTCAACGTTTCCCACCTTGACGGGAACTCTCAGTTGGCCGCACTCGCTCGCTATCCGATCCATGATCTCATAGGCCATCAAGTTAGGATGCCTGAAGAAATCCGTGCGATGCGTGGGTGTGATTTCCGGGCTATGATAAGGGCACATGATGCATTTCAGATTACAGACGTTGCCTAAGACCACGCTAACCTGTGTCGGCGCAGGGCACACCTCATGAAAGTGATCGGCGAAATAGTGCACCTGCTCGTCCTTACTGGTCTCGACAATCTGCGTGCTGCCAGAAGGCAGCAACATCGACCTCAAATTCGAGGCGAAAGGCATATGCAGTGCCGCAAGCTTGACACGATCTATCACTCGCTCTCTCGTTTTCGGGATCCAATACAGAAGTGGATGGTAACGCGTCAATCCAAGTTCAGTTGAAACCGGAATCTCCGGCACAAAGGAAATAGTCTCACTCGGTCTTTCCTTTACATATTGCACCAATCGCTGAACCGATTTCGTGTGGATCGCAACACCGCAGTCTTCTGCTATGAGCGTCCCGGAACCAAGCTGCGTCAAGTAACCGTTGGCCTCTGTGGGCAAACGCATTCCGGGATCCCTGATCTTTGCCATCAAACTATGGTCTTCTCTCCAAGAACTGCTGTTGCGGCTTCAGCAGTTGGTCAAATCGCTCTGTGAGAACTCAACAGGCCTCCTGAGGAACCTGCGGCGCTACACTGACGGCTTGCTGCAGATCAACCTTTCGCCTCGCGAAACTGAACACATGCAATCGGGACCCGACGAAGGAATGTCGGCGGGGCTACGGAAATCCGCTCAAATGATTTGGTCATCTGGAATCAAATATGCTCGCGAGGGAAGGCCACTGCTTCCCCGTACTGATTGAACGATATTTGCCGATCTGTTGAAGCAACGAGTCTGCGCAACGTACTGTTCCAGTTCCTGTCCGTCTTGTCGGTCTGCTTGCATAGGTAGCACATGTTGTTCTGCATCTCTCGTGGAGCGTTCACTGTTTCTCGGATATGCTGCATTCGCTTTGAGTTCCACGCCTTCTTGAAGTCAACATACACCGATGGGCTCACATATGTGTTCATCCCGATGCCCGAGCAACAGATTGTGAATATTCGTCTTCCGATATCATCGTTAGTGATATAGGCGCTCATCCAAGGCAAAGCGCACACCTTTGGCGGGCGCGCAGACTCCGCCAAGAGAAAGTCCACGCCGTTATTCTGTGCATAATCACGTAGCCGCCTGACATCGTCAAGGATTCGCTGATCTTCCTTGACTGATTGTTCTTGATCAACGCGATTCGTCGTGGCGACATATTGTGCTGCGATCACACGCTGGAAACCCAGACGTGCAGCCAGCTCGATCATCGGTCTCGCATCGCCCGCGGTGCTCTTCATGAGCACCATACTCAACTCCACGTAGAATCCAGCAGGTTTCCTGCGAGAGAGCTCCTCGAGGTTTGCCATCGTCGCGTCATAGTCGCCCTTAATCAAGCCGTCGAAGGTCTCCCTCTTCACCGCGTTTAGTGATATGTGTAGGCGGCTAAAGTTCTCGACGATCGCATCCAAGTTCCTGCCCCGAAGGGCAAGTCCGTTAGTGAAGGCGTCCAAACTCGAGTGCCGGGCAAGTCTTCTGACGACGCGAGCGATCTCGGGAAAGTGCGGGTTCACAAGGGGCTCTCCGCTACCCGCGAAGAGGTAGATGTGCGAAACGTACCGCAGCCACTTCATCTGCCTGAACAGGTCTGCGTCCAGCCAGTTGTCATGGTCAACCCTCGAGTTGTCGTGAGAGCAGAAGAGGCACTGTTGGTTGCAGATATTGGATATGTTGATGCTATCGATCTAGGATAACTCCACAGATGTTTGCGGCCCATCCGCCGTTCGAAGCGGTTCAGCGTGTCATTGAATTCCACGGGATTGAGTGGGATCTTCAATCTCCGATCCCTCCATTCATACGCTTGCACATGCACAAAGGCGAACTATCTAACATTGTCTCTTCACAGCCAACGCCTCCAGAACTCTGTCCAGCCACGTGAAACCCTTGTCGTAGACGGCACGAGCCTCCATGGAGTTGACGGTTATGAATCCCTCGCTATCCTTGGCCAAGACTTGGAAACCAGCCCCTTCGAGCATCTCAACCATCCTTCTCATGGAGAAGTACTTGGTTCCCTTCCTCTCTCGCCACGTGTTCAGGATTGTCTGAAGTGCCTGAAACTTGACGCTTCGGTTATACTTGCGCGAAAGGATTAGGTAGAGTGACCATCCGATGGCGTTCCAACACAGATAGAGGCGTGCATCATTGCATGACACTCGGTTGAATTCTGCTAGTGTCTTCTGTGCGTCGACGAACATTATGACGCCGTAGCATATGATACTCTTGAATAGGCCATCCCTGAAGGGGAGCGTCTCGACTGATGCGCGTATCAGGTGTGTCTGTCCGTGGAGGAATATTGAGGCAATTTCCAGCCTGCTATTTCTAACGTCAATGCCTACAGCCTCTTTTCCGAGGGAGGCAAGCGCATCGACCCACTGCCCAGTCCCGCATCCCGCGTCGAGAAACGGCCCATCTCTTGTGTCCAAGCCCAACTGTTTCAGGCGATGGATGTAGAAAGGCAGTCCGCGCGCCCATTCGACGTGGGCGTTGCTCCAATCGTAGTTAGGTATCATTCGAGTCAGGATCATCAATCCTTCTCATTGCGACTTGGCCATTCAACGCCGATTCTCTGAGGATTCCTCCTCACGCACCAGACGATTGAGAAGATCTGATATTCGAAGAATCTCTAGTTCTCCTCTGTCTCTTCGTTCAGCCAACTCTCTCAGGCACTTGTCAGTGGCGTCAGTGACTGCGAAGTCCTCAACGGGCCGAGATCTCAGAGGTGTCTTGTCTTCCCTCTGGGCATAGAAATGCGTGTAGATGATCACATCATCGGGGGACTTGTGCCAAATGCTGCGTTTCTCAGCCAGCTTGATCTGGCGGGGGAACCAGTCGAACGTGATTGAATGTGCTTCAGATTTGGGCGGACCGCGAAAGCGCCTGAAGTATTTGCCATCCAAGAGGACTTCTCGCGACGGGCGGGACACATCAATGTCAACATTGCGACAGAAGAATCTCACTCCAAGCGACTGCGTGTAGTCCATATGGTAGTAGTTGCTCTCCGTGATGTCGCCTTGTCCGAGTGGAACTAGGTTCTGCAGATCGTTGAGTCCGCCGTGGGCAGTCCACGCGCCGAAACTAACGCGTTTGTCCAGAAGTGGATAGCCTTTCGATGCCAGTTCTCTACTGAACCCGCCATTTGGGAAGTCGCCCCAAGTATGAAGCGTATCTATCTTGCCCTGCTCTATCAGGCCTACGAGAAAATCATAGTCAGGTTGCTTGCGTGTCACCATCCCGTTGGCAGAGGCGAGAAGGCTCACGCCGTTCTCGGCGAGTATCCAGCAGCTCTCGCTGAATGGGAGGCCGTATTCCTCAAATCTCGCTTGGGCTTGCCTCATTGTCCTGAGTGTTGCATAGTCGCAATCGTTGCTGATGACGAGGCGCTTCGTCTATCCCACCTCGAACGTATGTTCATCGGATGGGAAGTAGTAGGTCCGTGGTTCTTTCTCTCTGTGTTTGTCGATCGCTTTGACGGACCAATAATACTTGCCGGGGTCAAGTGCTATCTCAATCTGACAGTCCTCAGTGAGAATCGGCTTGCCTGATGTGTCTCTCGGAACGTTGTCATAGACAGGATCTTCATAGTTCCAACCTCTCGATTGCGCACCGACTAGTACTTCGTAGCCCACGAGATCCTCATCTCGATCTTGAGACGGGCTCCACGAAAGAACGACTCTGCATCCTCGTACCGATGAGGACAGGTTCTCAGGTCTCTCAGGCGGATACTCCAGAGGAAGTCCCAGGTTCATCTGGTAATAGTAGCTAACAAATCCTGCTTCTTGTGGTTCGTGGAAATTGGGAGGATGAAGCAAATCTGCTGGTGCACGCCGGTAGGGTACATACTGCCTTGTGTATACGTATACGGTTGGCGGAAATCTGTCCATGAGGTAGTTGCCCTGGGCTTCTCGTATAGATGGGATTTCCCCATCATCTTTCCTAGGCACTATGCCATGTTTGAAAAGGTCCGCATCGAGGAGGTGCCATCTCGCATTCCACTTCGCCTCGACGACCGTGTGCTTCAGCAAGAACACGATCCTATTGTCGATTCCTGAGCGATCAAGAAGATAGGCAAGTGCCACTGATGCATGGCCGCATCTACCTGACCCAATTCCCAAGATTTCTTGAGGGTCCCATGTCGAGGGTTCATCCAACGCGTTGTGGAAAACCGTTCTTTGCACGCGACGCAGATGAGATAGGGCTATGGCTTCTTCCTCTTGCACTGCTCCTCAGCTCTTCCCGCGTATGTGCGAGCCGTAGCGGCCTGTCCTTGAATACGGCGTACGCAAGGCCAGAGTGAAGACTCTCCTGACGATTCAGTACTCAATATCAGTGGGTGTGAGTGTTCGCAATCCCCGTGAACGATAGAGGGCAGCTCAGGCTACACAAGATATTCTAGGCCTTCAGAGGTTGGTTCGAGGCGTTCCCACTAGTTGGCCATCGATCAGTCGCTGCATCTTCTGCTCTATGTCTTTGATCTGCGACTTATCCTGATCCGTCAGTAGCCCTTGAGCGTCAAGGAGTCTTGTCTGTAGACTCAGTAATTGAACAAAGAGCGGCGCATAGGCCTCCCTGTTGTAGCCTGGTGGGAGCTTGTAGTTGTACGGGTTTGCTTCTGCTCCGATGTCCATTTCTGAGCTATAGGCTGGGGTCCGTTTGAGGTGAAGCCATCCGGCTCCAATAGAAAGCGGTACTCCCACCACTACTGCGACTACCGCGAACGGTATGAAGTGACCGAAGAAGTCTTCGATCAGGGGGATCTCCTTTATCGCAAGATACCAAACAACAATCAAAGTATTGGCAAACCCTAGCAGGAAAGTCAGGTAGGTTCCATACCCGATTCTGAAGTAGTACCAGAGCCTCGCAACGAAGCCTAGTTTGGTTGTCATCTGCATTCGAAGTCCCTTGCTCTGGGCGACACTATTATACAATTCGTTGGCTCGTTCCGGCAAAACAATACACAGGAAGAGGCTGCAGTGTCCCCTTCAAGACGTTGCAGATCCACTTGCACGGTTGCCCATGTGCCAAGCATTTTGAATGGTCATTGCCACAGACACGCCCTAGCAGTTGTGAAGTTGGAAACCCTTTACTGACAGGAGACTTACTTCAGACTGCGTTTGATACGGGAAGGGCACTGACTCGTGAAGATCGGGCTCGTCATGAACATGGCCAACAATCAGTGGCTCATCGCGAAGTCGCTTAGACGAGCCGGCGTCGAAGCTGATCTTATCATAAATGCCAAGGATTTCGGGATGGGAGTTCCCCATTGGGAAGAGGCCGACATAGTCGGCGTGGATCCCTATGCAATGGACATGGACGAACTTTCAAAGTATTACAGGCTTCCAGAATGGGTTAAGGTCTGGAATCCAAGCGATCTGCACGTATCGCCCCAAAATGTCATCAATTTACTCTACATGGTCAAAGAATACGATCTGCTACAACTCTCGCCACCGTCCGTAGTATATCTTCAGTTCATGGGAAAGAAATTCGTAGTTCATGAAGCTGGCTGGATCAGAAAGTTTCCATTCTTGGACGGGGCTGCAGAGAAACTCGCCAGACGCGGGTATAGCAGAGCAGAGTGCGTAGTGATGACAAATCCCGACTGTTACAGCTTGCTCGAGAAGATAAAGTATCGCAATGAGATCTTCATTCCTTTCATAGTTGAGGCAGACCGTTATAGGCCGATTCCAACCGAGAGAAAAGGGGACATACTGACCTTCTTCCACCCCACACGGCACGTATGGAATGTGAAGGGAAATGATAGGCTACTGTGCGCATTTGCGAAGTTCTTGGGCCGCGGGTACAAAGCGAGGTTGCTGATGGTCGATTGGGGCACTCTTGAGGATGCTGAGCGGTCCAGGAGTCTTGTCATGAGTCTAGGTATCGAGAACAGTGTCGAATGGTTGAGCCCTTGTTCGAAGCCTCGACTCATCCAGCTCTACAATCGTTCTGATGCTGTATTTGATCAGTTCTTGCTCGGGAGTTACGGCACCACCGCGCCAGAAGCAATGGGCTGCGGAAAACCAGTTGCTATGTACTTGGAGCAGTACTGGAACAAAAGATGTTACGGCGAAGTGGCCCCCGTCATGAACGTGAGAACGACTGACGAGATATTCGATGCGATGGTGAAGCTGACTGATCCGAATCTTAGGCGCAAGCTTGGAGAGGACTCTCGAAACTACGTGGTTCAACATCATAGCCCGGAGACGGTCGCAAAGCAGTACATCCGGCTCTACGAGGAGATACTGGGTTGACTAGAAAACCCTCAATCTTCTACAGCGAGAAGAGGGTGCTGACCATGTTTCCATACTGGCTTGTGGTCTCGATCCTTATCGGTCTGACAGTCCTGAGTTGTTTACCCCTGAGGGTTTCTAGTCAGGTACTACAATCATCGATTTCCAGACGGATGATCAGGCTCGTGATGCGGAGCAGAGGCCTAGCTAGGTAGTTCAAGTGCCCTTAGATGGATCACGTTTTCTTCTGTGACTGTTTGGCGAGCAGTGAGGCGCACAGCGCATGAGAGTGCTTCTATCGATCGAGCTTGGCATGCTTCAACCAGAGTTCTAGGGCAAGCAAGCCGAGCATCTTTGTAATGTATCTTGGGTCATGTTGGGATGATTTCTCAAAACCGTGTTTGAGCCAGCTCTTGTTGATTATGCCGAGTTCGACGAATGCTGGCGATTTGAACAGATCTTCACAGGTGGTCCTGATGTGTCTGTCCCACATCTCGGCAAGATCCATGCCCCATCCTACCTTCTCCTTCGTTGCTGGTTTGTAGGCGAAGTTCTCAAGCAGGATCTGTCTTAGAATCACCTTTCCGAGGTTGTTCACTGGGTCATACTTCAACGCGTATGGTATGTGTGTTGCAATATGCAGAACTTCGGGTTTGAGAAAGGGCGCCTCAGCCTTGATGCCGAAGTGTTCTGAGAGGGCTGCGTTTGTGGGCGCGAAGTCGTACAGTAGTTTGCCGTTGTAGTCGGCTAGGAACACCTTTCCGAGGGGAGGTAGATGATTTGCAAAATGCGGTGCAAGGACCCTGTAGACGCTTTCCCAGTCAAACGGTATTGAGAAGAGCTTCTCTTGATCAGGAACCCAGTCTCGGGCATGGCCCTCGAGGTATGATTTCGGAGTCACATTGTCTTTGCTGCGAAGCACCTGTGCGTACCTGAAAACGTAACCGCCGAAGAGTTCGTCGCCGCCGTCACCCGTGAGAATCAGATCACATTCCTTTGCAGCTTCTCTGAAGAGAAAGTATGTGTAGAGGTTCCACCTTGGCTCGTTCACGATCCCTATTTGATCTTCCAATTCTGCAAAGGGGGTCTCTATGTTTACGTTTTTGTGATCTGTTGAATAAAGCTCAGAAACATGCTGTGCATCTTTTGCTTCCTTCGTATCGGACCCGAATGTGATACAATAGGACTTGATTTTCAAGTCCGGAAAGCATTTACGAGCTAGGGCCAGCACAGTAGTGCTATCAACACCGCCGCTGATACCGATGCCAATCTTCCTGGGCTTGTATTCTCGGAGGATTCTCCTCGTCACATTCTCAAGAAGCTGCTGAACAAGTGGGGCGATGCCTTGGTACTCAACGAAATCCTGCCATTGAAGAACCGGTAGTAGTGTAGGGCCTGCGGGGTCGTATCGGAGGGTCAACATGTTCCTGATCTTGTCTGTCAACGCGACGTCCAGTGCCGAACGCTTCATGCTCTCTCCCAACAGTCCGTGCATGGCAACACGAATTGATAAGACTTGGGAATCCGCTACGAATCTGTTGCCGGCATCAGTCAACGGCCAGGACCGATTCGGATGAGTCTAGCGCACCACAGAATGGGAGGCTTGTGTTGCCAACGTCGACCGGCACTCACTTCGTTCTTTGGCATCGAAAATGCTTATAAGGTGTCGATAATGCTTGGCGCAGTTTGTTAGGTCTACGGTGGAAGGTTCGCTGTTAGCCGTAACGTGAATGCGTGTAGGCCAACGTTCCTTTTCCCTGTCCTAGCGTAGAACGACTGTGACGCGAGGTGAATCTGTTGAGCTCCGAGGAAAAATCCGGTGGCAGATCCTTCAACAAACCAGTTGAAGAAGGCAAAGAGTACGAGGTTGACATCAAAGAGACCAGCCGCAAAGGCGACGGCGTCGCCCGCGTGGAAGGCTTCGTCATCTTCGTCCCCGAGACCAAACCTGGTGACCACGTTAAAGTGCGTGTTACTCAGGTCGGTCCTAGATTTGCAACCGGCGAGGTCGTCAAGTAGACGCCTCCTACAATAACCACCGAGCGTTTCGGTGCCACAATACCCCGCTGTTTTTCTTTCGACCTATTATGCGTGGGCTGGTTCCCATAACCATGATGAGAGCGTGTGCAAACTCCTCTCTTCAGATATGGAGTGAGCGAGCCCTCAGCAGTCTTAAACGAGCAGCAGCACAGCCCCTAAACGAGCCATTGAGACCCGCGAAGAACAGCACCCTGAACGCCAATTGTGGCCACGGTTGAATACATGACCATGGCAAGGCGAGCGCAAGCTCCCGACTTCAATCACGGAGAGAATCAAGAAGTGAGCGGCAGGCCTGCGCAGCCGACCTTGCCTCTCACTCGTCTGTTGAAGTTGGGGCAAGTGAAACATTCGACGAAGGAAACTCTCTTCGCCTTGACCGGGCAATCGACAGCTTCCTTCTTCATCTTCGCTAGGGCTTTCCCTTTCACTGCGCCCTTGATGGCTTCAAGGCTCTCTTTGGATGCAGGGATCGATTTCGGAACCTCTACAACGTCAACTGTGTACTTGTCTTCTAGGATTTCGCTCAAGCCCGATCACTCAAATCCTCAGTGCATCGCTCAGATTAGAGAGGCGTCAGAATGGGCCGGGTCTTAAATGAGTTCCGATCACTGCCGTGCGGCCATCTCGATGCTTCAGAGCGCTCCTCGGAAAAGGTCTCGCCCTCTATGCATCGTTAATCTGGGCCGGGCGTTCCGTTTGTTCATCCTAATTCTATTGGTGCCCTTGATGATGGCTGCCGGGACCCCTTCTGCGCCTTGGCCCATCACGAGCTCTCCGGCACAGGCAAGCTCGTCAGCG
>Ga0315281_10003978_pt1 | contig 21553 bp, 11 predicted proteins | sample YL17G07_0_MG_FD_204540 | JGI IMG/M metagenome (GOLD analysis project Ga0315281, IMG submission 204540) | Sediment microbial communities from Yellowstone Lake, YNP, Wyoming, USA - YL17G07_0 | ecosystem: Environmental > Aquatic > Freshwater > Lake > Sediment | place: USA: Wyoming | collected... | reverse complement strand
TGATCGCCCCACACGCATTCTTCTTCGCCGTGCAGCAGGTGCGGCAGCATCCGGCTGTCGGCCACGTTGGCCGCCGTCGCCACCACCGAATGAATCAGTTTCCTCTTGCTGTCCACTCCCACGTGCGCCTTCATCCCGAAATACCACTGCTTTCCCTTGCGCGTCTGGCGCATCTCCGGGTCCCGCTCTCCCCGCGCATTCTTCGTCGAACTCGGCGCGTTGATAATCGTCGCATCCACGATCGTCCCGCTGCTAATGCGCATCCCCTTCTGCTGCAAGTGCCCGTTCACGCGCTCGAAAATGCGCGCCCCGCAATCGTTCCGCTCCAGCAGATGGCGGAATTTGCACACCGTCGTCTCGTCCGGCGCCGGCTCGTTCCCCAGGTCAATGCCCACAAACTGGCGCACCAATTTCGCTTTTCGTCTCCCTCTCCCCCTCAAAAAATCCCCATCCACCGCTCCATTCCAACCATTCCCTGCAAATCACTTAACCAATCCGCCCCTCCATGCTATCCTCCACCGTGTTCGCCAAGCCCCACCCCCGCCAACTCTCCCCAACTCAAGCGCAACTCCTCCAGAATCAACACTTCCAGACCCCTCCCGTAAGTGCAGAATCCAAACGACTTACAGCGCAAGAAAATCTCCCCCAACTCCTTTCTTTCCCTCACTTACGAGCACTGCCCGTAACTGCGGAAAACAAACGACTTACAACCCCTGTAGAATCTGCACTTACGCAAAACCATGCCCGTAACCCCTTTATATTCTGCACTTACGAAAATACCGGGGGGAGGGGCCCCCACCCTGTGGAAATCCCTCGCGCACCCCGCGCCTTTCCCCGCGGCTCTTCCGAATTTCGAGTTTCCAATTTCGAGTTTCGCCCTTTCCCCGCCCTCGCGCCCCGCCCCCAAATCACGCTAGAATGGAAGAGCATGCTCAACCAGATCAAAGGCTTCGACACCACCGGCGCCCGCCACCCCCGCCGCAAAACCTACGGCGTAAAAGTCGGACACATCCAGGTGGGTGGCGGCGCTCCCATCGTCGTCCAGTCCATGACCAACACGGACACCGTCGACGTCGAGACCACCTTCAAGCAAACCATGGAACTGGCCGAAGCCGGCTCGGAAATCGTGCGCTGGACCGTCAACGTCCCCGAAGCCGCCGCAGCCGTCCCCGTCATCAAAAAGCGCCTGCTCGACTCCGGCTGCACCGCGCCCATCATCGGCGACTTCCATTACAACGGCCACATCCTGCTCACCAAATACCCCGAATGCGCCAAAGCTCTCGACAAATACCGCATCAATCCCGGCAACGTCGGCGCCGGCCAGCGCCGCGACGAGCAGTTCGCCACCATCTGCAAGGTGGCTCGCGACAACAACAAGTCCGTGCGCATCGGCGTCAATGGCGGCTCGCTCAACCAGGAACTGGTCATGCGCAAGATGCAGGAGAACACGGACAAAAACCTCGGCAAGGAATCCGAAGAGATCATCAACGACTGCATGGTCCTCTCCGCTCTCGAATCCACCGAACTGGCTCTCGAATGCGGCCTGCGCCACGACCAGATCATCATCTCCTGCAAAACCTCGCGCCCCCGCGACCTCATCACCGTCTATCGCGATCTTTCCGCCAAGACCGAGCAGCCTCTGCACCTGGGCCTCACCGAAGCGGGCATGGGCGTCAAAGGGCTGGTCTGGTCCGCCGCCTCACTCGGCGTTCTCCTCCACGAAGGCATCGGCGACACCATCCGCATCTCGCTCACTCCGCGTCCCGGCGGCGACCGCCGCGAAGAAGTCTACGCCGCGTGCGAACTGCTGCAATCGCTGGGATTGCGCTCCTTCTCGCCCAGCGTGACGGCCTGCCCCGGCTGCGGCCGCACCACCAGTACCACCTTTCAGGAACTCGCCGAGCGCATCCAGGACTACATCCGCGACAGCATGCCCACCTGGAAAACGCAGTACGACGGCGTCGAAACCATGACCCTCGCGGTCATGGGCTGCATCGTCAACGGCCCCGGCGAATCCAAAGCCGCCAACATCGGCATCAGCCTCCCCGGCACCGGCGAAGCCCCGCGCTGCCCCGTATATATTGACGGCCAGAAAGACGTCACCCTCGAAGGCACCTACGACGAACTCGCCGCCGCCTTCCAAGCCCTCGTGGACAACTACATCGCCACCAAGTACCCGCGCAAATCCGCCTAGGCACACGTCGCCGGGGAGTAGCCAACTAGGCAAATCGAAAAGCTATGGCATTGTTCCTCCGGAAGGCCCTTGCTACGCTGTCCACCATTAAGGCAAGGCAGCAAGCCGGAGATGCCCAAGAGCATATGGAAAATCGGCATCCCACCGGCCATCCCCACACGAGATGAGGTGCACCGCAATGAGAGAAAGGAATTTTGTTTCTCGAATGGTTCGTGCAAGAGCAGGAAATCTGGCCGGGCTGGTTGCCGCCATGATGCTTGCTGTCCTATTCGCAAGCCCGGCGCCGGCGCAGAACCGGGAACCGGGAACGCAGCCACGGGAAAGAAGGCAACTCGGCAAAGGAGTTCTCGCCGGAAATCTGGTGCATGTTGCGCCGGAGAAGATGGTCATCCGGCCCAACTTGCTGCAGACGCAGAGCCGCCCGGCCATCGCATTCAAGGCTTTCGAAATGAAGGACCCCAAGACGGGCAAAGCCATCGCGCCCACGGCCCTCATCAAACTGCCCAACGGCAAGACGCCGACGGCGCAGCAATACTACAGCGAGCTGAACAACTACGAAAAATGGCTCAGCGAACATGGCCAGTCCCTGCACACCACGGCGCGCGGCTCGAAAATCAAACTGCATGAAATTCCGCTCAACCGCGGATTGATTCAGCGGCAGATTCAAGTGGCCCCCCGGCCCTCCGCGCTGGCGCGCCGGCCGAACCTGCTGGCGCTGAACAGCAATCGAACGTTCTTTACTCCGCAGGCCGTGCAGTTGAAACCCGGAGCCCCGGCGATGAACCGCGCGCCCATCGCCAACCGGGCGGTGATCGATCCGGCGGTGAAGCCGCCAAACCCCAACACGGCCGTGGCGCCGGCCGGAACGATGGCCATGAAACCGCCGACTCCCAGCGTAAACGCGGTGGCGGCTCCTCATGGGCTAACGAGCGAGGCGGTCAACCAAAAACTGGCGGCGGCCAATGTGCGGGGAATCCTGCGGGATGGGCTGGTGGTGGACACCAAATCAATCGCGCAAATCGCCAAGGCCGTTTCGCTGGAGCCCTCCGATCCCTCGAAGAGGTTGGCGCTGGGAAAGTGCACGACGATCAACAAATCCGAGAACTGGAATTGGGAAGTGGGCGATCCCAACACGTTTGAAGCCTATGTCAACGGCACCATCAGCCTGACCGGCAAGGCCTGCAGCCCGAGCCTGGCCAACAACTTCGAAAATAACGACAGCAAATTCAACGTGGTGGCGGAAGGAAAGGCCGGCGGGACGGTCTTCGGCATCGGCGGCGAACTGCTGCGGATTACCGGAAACATCGGCGGAGACGGGAAGGCGAATACCGTATCGGCCGGGCTGGGCGTCTACGCGCTGGGCTTGAGCGTCTTCAGCCTGACCAAACAGGAAAACTCCCAATGGGGCATCGACGACCATGTCGGGAAGGATGTGGATTTCAGCGTCAGCATCCCCATCCCCGTGGGACCGTTCAATATCGAGGCCACCATCGGGACAAAAGGCAGCGTCGGTTTCCAGTACTCGATCAACCTCTTCCCAACCAATATCTCCATCTCCGGAGGCCCGTTCGTTCATACCAGCGTGTATGCGCAGGCGGGCTTGAATGTGGTGATCGCCGAAGCCGGGGTGGGCGTGCAACTCACGCTGGTGAACTGGGACATGACCCTGCATGGCACGGTGGGGATCGGCTGGAACGAGCATCTCTTCATTCAGGAACACCTGTATGCGGACAGCAACCTGAACATGCTGGGAGGCAGCATGTATATCTACGCCAAGGTCTACTATCCCTGCTTGGACCCCTGGCCGGACATCTGCAACAGCGAATTTCACACAGACCTGTGGGCCTGGGAGGGGTTGCAATACAACAGCGTGCTCTTTGACGTACAGAATACGACGCTGCTTCCCTGGTAGCACGCAAACCGGACAACTTCATAATCGACACGACCGGCTTCCGCTTCCCCTCCCAGGAAGCGGAAGCCGGTTTCTTTTTGGGAGAGCGAAGCCACAGCCCTGTTCGAACCGAGCAGGAGTGTTCATTCGCGCAACCGGGGGAAAGCAGCGGCTTGTCCGTGCGGCAGAGGGCTGATAACCTGACGGCAATCGGAGCAAGGCAACAAGCCGGAGATGCCAACTTGGGACAGAATTCAGCAAGCACGCAGACCCACCGGCCATTCCTGAAATGAGGAGGAGCGCAATGGAAGAGAAGAATCTCGCTTCAGCAGCAATTGGTGTGCGCACGAGAAATCTGGCGCGTCTGGCGGGCGCCGCAATCATAGCAGCGATTCTGGCAGGAGCGGCCGTGGCACAGAACAATCCATCAGGCGGGAAACCCCCAGGACTGCGGCCGGGCACACCGCCCGCGCTGCTGAGCGGGAATCTGGTAAAAATTCCGGTGCACGCGATCACGCTGAAACCAAATCTGCTGCAGACGCAGAGCAAGCCGCCCATCGCCTTCAAGGCATTCGAATTGAAAGATCCCAAGACGGACAAGCCCATCGCGCCCACGGCCATGATCGCGCTGCCCAACGGGAAACAGGTGCCCGCGCAGCAATACTATAATGAGCTGAATACCTACGAAAAATGGCTGAACGAGCACGGCCATTCCCTGCGCACGACGCCCAAGGGCGCACAGATCAAGCTGCATGAGATCCCCGTGGACCGCGGAATGTTCCAGCGGCAATTGCAGTCGGCGCCCAAGCCCGCTCCTGTGGCGCGCCGGGCCAATCTGCTGGCGCTCAACAGCTACCGGAGTCTTTCCACGCCGCAGCCCATTGAATTGAAAGCCGGCAGCGGGGCGATGAATCGGGCCCTGGCGCTGGACCACAATAAGGGCGGAACGGCAGTTCCCTCCGTCCAACACATGGAATCAAAACCCGCTCCCCCGCCGGCGAGAAAAACTCCTTCCAAACTGGACGGGCCGGAGCCCGTTCTCGTTCAGCCGCCCGGGGGCATCAAGCCGCCCAACCCCAACATCAGCAAGATAGACGCCACGCCGCCGCCGAATCTCACGGGAGTCAAGCGGGACGGCATGGTGATCAGCACAGCCACACTGAGCCAGATCGCGCTGCTGCTTCCGCCGGTGGCGATTGCGCCGGGGTCGATTCCGCAGTGCACACCGGTGAACGAGTCGCGGAACTGGGACTGGAACGTGGGAGATCCGAATACCTTCGCGGGCTACGTCAATGGCAGCATCAGCCTGACCGGGAATGCCTGCAAGCCGGCGGACATGGCCCATTTCGACAACAACCAGAGCAAGTTCACGGTGACCGCGGAAGGAAGAGCGGGCGGCACGATCTTCGGCGTCGGCGGCGACCTGCTGCGGATCACCGGGAACATCGGCGGAGACCAGGGCAATCATACGGTCTCGACCGGGCTGGGCGTCTACGCGCTGGGGATGAGCGTTTACAGCGTAAACCGGACGGACAACGGACACTGGGGCGTGGACAACACGGTCTCGAAGGACCTGGATTTCAGCACCAACACGACCATCCCCGTCGGACCCTTCTCGGTGAACACCCTGGTCGGAGCCCATGGAACGGTGGGTTTCCAGTACTCGATCATGCTCTATCCAACGAACATCTCCATCTCCGGCGGCCCGTTTTCGCATACCACGGTGTATGCGCAGGCGTCCTTGAACCTGCTGGTGGCCGAAGTGGGCGTGGGGGTGAACATGAACCTGATGGACTGGAGCATGACCCTGCATGGGATGGCCGGGATCGCCTGGAACAACCAGTTCTACGTGCAGCAGGAAATCTATGCGGACGGAAGGCTGCACATGCTGAACGGCAACCTCTATGTGTTTGTAAAGGTCTACTATCCCTGCTTCGACCCCTGGCCGGACATCTGCAACAGCCAGTGGAACACGGACTTGTGGACTTCGGACGGGATACAATTCGACGGCGTTCTGTTTGACGTAAAGAACACGACGCCGCTGCCCTGGTAACCTTCAGACCGGGCAAATCCTCAATCGACACGACCGGCTTCCGCCTCCTATCATGGAAGGCGGAAGCCGGAAGTTTTTCAGGGAGCGGAAAGCCAATGAGAGACGAAGGGAACGCCCGCGCAAACGGAAGACACGGAAGAAAATGGCCAGCCGCCGCGAAACTGCTCGGCGGGGCGCTGTTCGCGGCCGCCGTTCTAAGCGCGGCGTTGCCGGGAGCGGGCAGCGAAATTTCCGCCGCAAGCGGGGTCGCAGCACAGCAGACCGCGAAGAGCTTTCCCAAATACCAGTGGATGGCGGGAAGCAGCGTGGCGTACCGGATTGCGTATGTATCGCGGGCCAACGCAGACTTGCGGGTGCTTTTCGAGGGACAGCAGCAGGCTGCTCCTCCCTCCTCGAACCTGTCCTATTCGCTGCATGCCAGCCTGCAGGGAGTGATGCGGGTAACCACCATGCGGACCAGCGCGAGCGCGACACAGGTGATTCTACTGTTTCAGGACCCGGCGGTGCAGCTGGTGGTCAACGGGCAGCCCCAGGATGCGCAGGCGCGGGAGGTGGAGCGCGAGATGAAGCGGGGCTTTCTGGTGGAGATGACGCCGCAGGGGCGGCCGGTGGCGGTGTATCTGCAAGAGGGCGCCAGTAAATTTTCCGAGGACTTCACGCTGACGCTCATCGGCATGTTGCAGATTGTGCTGCCGAAGACGGCTCCCGCCGGCGGACAGGCCTGGACGGTGCGTGAAGAGGACCGCAACGGAGCTTATCTGGCACACTACCGCATCGAGAAGGAAGCGGCCGGCACGGCCGAAGGACTGCTGGGATTGAGAAAGAGCAAGGTGCGCTATCTGCCGGAGAATGCCGCAAACGCCGATCCGGTAATGCCCGGAAGAACGACCGCGCAGAAAGTGGTGACGCCGCGGATGAGTTTCTTCGCGCAATTCGATCCCCTGAACGGGGAGATGGCCACGCTGCAAGGGACGGAAGCGGAGGAAACCGAGATCCAAGGCAAGAAAGTGGCTCACGCGGAGACCCTGCTGAGCCTGCGGCGGGAATCGCGGCGGAACGCGACGGCGGAAGAACTGGAAGTTCTCTTCCGGATGGCGGACCGGGTCCGGGCAAGCTCGCCGGCGCTGGCGCTGTTCACGCCGAAATCGCCCGCGGAAATCGAAGCCAGCGTGCAACGCACGGAGCTGGGCGAAGCCACGAGGAAGGATTTGCTGGCGCAGCTGGCGGCGATGCCCGGCAAAGTGGAGGACAAGGAAAAGCAGCAGGCCGATGAATTGCCGCTGTACCTGAAATTCAAGGCGCTGATTTACCTGCATCCGGAGGATTGCCCGGAACTGGGCCAGGCGCTGGCGGCAGCGCCGGAGGAGAGCGCCACCTACCGCGTGCTCTCGGCCGCGCTGGGAGCCGTGGGCCATGGAGAAGCGCAAAGCGCTCTGTTGCAAGCCATCCGGGTGCAAGCCGAGGATGCCCATGCGCTGCCGGAGCTGATCGCCGCGCTGGGAACCGTGCCGCACCCCTCGGAGGAGACGGAAAAGGCCATGCGCGAGCTGGCCGCCACGGCGAAGAATCCCAACGCTTCGGGAGGGGCGCTGCTGGCGCTGGGCAGCATGGCGCGGAACTTGAGCCGGACGGAGCCCCCGCGCTCGGAGGCGCTGGTGAAGTCCCTGCTGAAACTGGGGAGCGAGGCGGGAGCTACGGATGAAAAAATCCAGCATGTGCTGCAGGCGCTGGGCAATACGGCTTCGCCCGGCGCACTTCCCTTCCTGAAGCAATGCCTGGGCAGCGCCACGCCCAGCGTGCGCGCGGCGGCGCTGGACGGCCTGCGCGCGCTCAAGATGGCGGAGGTGGACTCGCTGCTGCTGACGGCGCTGGCCGCCGACGCCGAGCCGGTGGTGCGGCGGGAAGCGGCGTTTGCGCTGGGATTCCGGCAGGCCAGCCGGGCGTCGGTGGATGCGCAAAGCAAGGCGTTCGCGGCGGAGAGCGACGACAAGGTGCGCGCGGGGATTCTCTCCAATCTGGGGAAGATGTACGCGCAGTTCCCCGAAGTTCGCACCGTGATCGCGGCGGCGGCGGAGAAGGACGAATCGGAATACGTGCGCAAGACCGCCGCGGGGCTGCTGCAGGTGATGGCCCCCGCCGCGCCGGCCAAGCCCGAAGGCAAACCGTAGCCGCGTTCCGCGGGAATCCGGCGGCACGCGGGAGCGCGCCAAGCCTGTGCTAGAATCTCCTTCTGTTTTGTGCGGCATTGCGACAGGGAGCAGGAATGAAGATCAGCCGGGAAGAAGTGCTGCGGGTGGCCGAACTGGCCTATCTGGAGCTGAGCGAGGCGGAGATCGAGACCTACCGCGCGCAAATGGACGACATCCTCGAATACGTGGGCAAGCTGAACGAACTGGATACCGCCAGCGTCGAGCCCATGACCCAGGTTCTTTCCAGCGACCAGGCGGCGGACGCCACGGTGCGCGAGGATACGGTGGTGGTGAGCGACGTGGCCGCTGCGGTGCTGAAGTACGCCCCCGACGCGGAGGCGCCGTACTTCCGCGTGCCTAAAGTGATTGAAAAATAGGAAGAATGACCAGCCCCAATGACCAACTGGACGATTAGCGGAGTAAAGGAAGCGCTGGCGGCGAAGAAGATTTCGGCGCGGGAGCTGACCGCGGAGTTTTATAAGCGGATTGCGGCTCGCAATCCGGAGCTGAACGCCTATCTGGCGCTCTCGCCGGAGCGCGCGCAGGCCCAGGCGGAGCGCGTGGACGCGCTGGTGGCCGCCGGAAAACCGCTGCCGCCGCTGGCGGGCGTGCCCGTGGCCGTCAAGGACGTCATCAGCACGCGGGGAACAAAGACCACCTGCGGGTCCAAAATTCTGGAGCCTTACGTTCCGGCCTACGACGCCACGGCGGTCGAGAGATTGGAAGCAGCCGGAGCGGTCATCCTGGGCAAGACCAACTGCGACGAGTTCGCCATGGGCAGCTCGAACGAGAACTCGGCCTACGGGCCGGTGAAGAATCCCGTGGCGATGGACCGCGTGCCGGGAGGCTCAAGCGGAGGATCGGCGGCGGTAGTGGCGGCGGGGCTGGCCGTGGCGTCGCTGGGAACGGATACGGGCGGGTCCATCCGCCAGCCGGGGGCGTTTTGCGGGATACCGGCGATGATGGGCAGCTATGGGCGGGTCTCGCGCTACGGGCTGATTGCGTTTGCGTCGTCGCTCGACCGGATCGGGCCCTTCGCCACGAACGTGGGCGACGTGGCGCGCGTGCTGCAAGCGATTGCCGGACGCGACCCGCGCGATTCCACTTCGACGACCGACGCCGTGCCGGATTACCTGGCAGAGATGGACAAGCCGGTGAAAGGGCTGCGGCTGGGTATTCCCAAGGAGTATTTCGCGCCGGGGATGGACGAGGGAGTGCGCAAGAAGATCGAGGCGGGGATCGAGATTTACCGCAAGCTGGGCTGCGAACTGGTGGAGCTGCGCATGCCGCATACGGACTACGCCATCGCGACGTATTACATAATCGCCACGGCGGAGGCCAGCTCGAACCTGGCGCGCTTCGACGGCGTGCGCTACGGACTGCGCGTGGAGGGCGACTCTCTGGTGGGAATGTACCGCAAGACGCGCGGGGCGGGCTTCGGCGCGGAAGTGAAGCGGCGGATCATGCTGGGAACCTATGTGCTCTCGGCGGGCTATTACGACGCGTATTACCTCAAGGGGCAGAAGGTGCGCGCGCTGATCGCGCGGGATTTCCGCGAGGCGTTTACGAAGGTGGACGCGATTCTGACGCCGACTTCGCCGGTGCCACCGTTCAAATTGGGAGAGCGGACGGCGGACCCGCTCCAGATGTATCTTGCTGATATATATACAGTTACGGGGTCATTGGCGGGCGTGCCGGGGATATCCGTGCCCTGCGGAAAGATCGACGGCAAGCTGCCCGTGGGCTTGCAGCTTTTTGGTCCGGCCTTCGGCGAAGCGCGCGTGCTGCAGCTGGCCCAGGCTTTCGAGCAAAACGGCGGCGCGACGGTCTAAATTCCTCCAGGAGAATTTCCACCTCCATGCCTTCTCTCGATTCCCTCCGCGAGCACCTGAAAATCACGCGCGAAAAACTGTGGCGGGCGGCGGACGCCGTCAGCGCGGAACAGTGGAAGGTCAATCCCGCGCCGGGAAGCTGGTCCGCCGCGGAGGTCTTCGCGCATCTGACCATGGTGGAGCGGGTCATCTTGGGAGGAGCGGATCGCATGATCCAGCAACCGCCGCAAGTGGTTTCGTTTCTGGGGCGGCTGCACCGGCCGCTGTGGCTGGTGAAGCTGCGAGTACGGCGGGTGGAAAGCCCGATTCCGCTGGACCCGGAGCAGGTAACGGAAAAGGAAGCGGCGCGGGAACAATTGCAGGCCATCCGGGAGCGTACTCTGGTATTCCTGGAAGAGACCAGCCGGCGGGATTGCAGCGCGTACCGCTGGAAACATCCGTTTTTGGGAAGTCTGAATTTTTACGAGTGGTTTGAGTTGCTGGGGAATCATGAAGTGCGGCACGCCAAACAAATTCAAGAAACCGTAGAAAAATTTCAAAAACAGAAACATTTTTCATAGTTTAGCGGTTCCTTCCTCAGGAAATTCAAATCAAAGTATTTTTCGTTTTGGCCGATAACACTTGTGGGATGTGGGTGTTAGGCCGAAAGTACTATGCAATTCGTTTTGGTGAATAGAACGGCACGACTATTGCAGGGATAAGCATGCAACGCTTACGCTCGATGCTGTATCGAACCGAGTGTAAAGCCAGGAAGCGGCGGAGAGACTGAGAGGCTGAACGTGGTCACGGTGAAATCAAGCCAGAAGATCTTCACGGATGCGGAAGTGGTGGGACTGACGGGCATATGCCTGGACCACCTGCACAACTTCGCGCGCAGCCGCCACCTGGGATTCATCGCCCGAGCCGCGGAAGCGGCGGGCAAGCAGGCCGACCAGTGGCTGTTCACGCTGAGCGACCTGATGGTGCTGGTGACGCTGTTCCCCAAGTGCACGCACTGAAGCGAAATTTTCTAGGCAAAGATTGAAGCGGGCTCCGGGAGTTTCCGGGGCCCGTTTTTTTGTGCCGGCGAGATTTTTCTATTGAATGGCGTTAGCTCGTGGTTCGGTTACGAAGGCTATATTGCCACTATCTTATTGTAAATAAGGCACTTATTATAGACAATGGACTGCGGTTGTCGCTACAGGGGAGCAGCGCTATGCTGGCGGCTGGCATCTTAGAGCAAGGAAGCCTGTTGGCGATGGAGTGAAATGTCCTGCAACGCGCGAATTCGGTGCATTTTCCTTGGATGGCTGATCTTGTGTCTGAGCGCCTCCGGGTACGCGATCGTGCAGGCGGCGCAGGAACCTGCCGCGAACGCACCTCCCGCTGAACAATCCAGCCCGCAGCCAGCTATTGTTCCCGACGTACCCCTTCGGGGTACGAAGCTCATCCTGAAAGACGGAAATTTTCACCTGGTGCGCAGCTACGAGAGAAAAGACGACCGCGTGCGCTACTACAGCCTGGAGCGGCACGCCTGGGAAGAATTGCCGGCGGAACTGGTGGACTGGGAAGCTACAGCGCGGGCCGAGGAAACGCAAAAGCAGAAAGAACAATCCCTGCTGCAGAAGGTCCACCGAGAGGAGGAGGCCAGCCGGGTGGAGATCGCCCTGGACATAGACGCGAGCCTGCAAGTGGCTCCGGGGGTATTTCTGCCCCCCGGAGAGGGAATATTCGCGGTGGCGGGCAAGGCGGTGACGGCGCTGGAGCAGGTGGAGACGCGGCTGCGCACGGACAAGGGGCAGGTCTTGAAGCAGGTGCTGGTGCCGATTCCAATCATTCCCAGCAAGCAGAATCTGGAAATACCGGGAACACGGGCCAAGCAGCGATTTGCGCAGGGCCTATTGGAGTTTTACCTGCGGGAGGCGCCGCCGGACCCGGAGAAGCCCGCGGGGGTAAGAAAAAGCAGCCGGCCGGGGGAAGCGGGGCCGGAAGTGGAGTTGATTCAGGCGAGCGTGAAGGGCAACAAGCGGCGGGTGGAATCGCTGCGCAGCTATTTCGGCATGGGGATGGGGGCTACGCGCACGACTCTATCGCTGCAACGATGGCAGATCGCGCCGAACGTTTTCCGGTTTACGCTGAGCCAGAACCTGGCGCCGGGGGAGTACGTGCTGGCGGAGATCCTGCCGGAGGGAATGAACCTCTACGTGTGGGATTTCGGGGTGGACTGAAAGACCGGGGAGAACTATTTGCTCCGGCCGGCGTGCTCGGCGGCGATGAAGGCATCGGCGAGAATCGAGAGCACCTGGGAGATGCGGAAGGGTTTTTGCAGCTGGAATTCACGATCGGTGGACGCGGCCGCGGGCGGAGAGGAAACCAGATCGCCGGTCATGAAGATGACGAAGGGTTTGCGGGTCTGCAGTTCGCAGATCTCCCGGGCGAATTTCCTGCCATTGGCTTTGCCGCCGTCCAGATTGAGATCGCAGAGCAAAACTTCATAGACGTTCCTGCCAGCCAGGGCCACAGCCTCTTCGCCGGTGGCGACGCAATCCACACGAAGACCCTGAGCGGTTAAGCCCTCGTGCAGCAGCATGCGGATGCTTTCCTCGTCATCGAGAACCAGAAGGGAGCGGTCCTTGAGAATATTGGCCATCTGGCGCAGGCTCGCGGAGCTGACGACGGCGGTATCGAGGGGCGAAGGAGCGGCGCTGGATGCGGGCAGAGCGGGCAGCAGAACAGTGAAGACCGTGCCGCCCTCCGGGTGGGCCACGGCTTCAATGCTGCCGTTATGTTCGCGAATGATGGCCTGGGAGATGCTGAGGCCCAGGCCGGTGCCGCCGCCGGGGCGCTTGGTGGTGTAAAAGGGATCGAAAATCTGGGGAAGAACATCGGGCTTGATGCCCGGCCCGTCATCGCGGATGCGGATGGCCACGTTGTCGCCGACGGTGCGGAGCTCGATTTCGATACGGCCGGATTGGCGGACCTCGCGGATGGCCTGTTCGGCGTTGGTGATCAGGTTGAGGAGAATCTGGATAAGCTGGTTGGCGTCGCCCAGAACCAGGGGCAGACCCGGAGTGGGCGTGAATTGCAGGGAAACGTTGCTGCGGCGGAGGGAGTGCTCGTGAAGCTGGCCGGCGCGCTCGATGAGGGCGTTGACGTCCAGGGACTTCTTCTGGGGAGCGGCGGGGCGTGAGAAGTCGAGAAGATTCTGAACGATGCGGGCGGCGCGGCGGGCCTGGCGGTAGGAGAGTTCCAGCTGGCGCTTGGCGTTTTCGGTGGTTTCGGGCTGATCGCGGAGAAGTTCGGTGATGCCGAGAATGGCGGTGAGGGGATTATTGAGTTCGTGGGCGACGCCGGCGAGCATCTGGCCCATGGCGGCGAGGCGTTCGGATTGAACGAGCTGCTCTTCGAGGCGCTTGAGCTGGGTGATGTCGCGGGCGGAGATGATGACGCCTTCGATTTTGCCGGTCTCGTCCACCAGCGGGCTGACGTGGCAGCGCATGAGGCGCCATTCGCCGGATTTGTGGCGGGCGCGCAATTCGACGGAGCCAAATTTCTGCCTTCCGGCCATGATTTCCCGGAGCAAGCTGGTTTGCTTGTGGCGGTCCTCTTCATGGGTGAATTTTCCCATGCCGATCTTCTCGACTTCCTCCGGATCGTAGCCAAGAACGTCGTGAATGCGCGGGCTGACGAAGGTGTACTTGGCGCTGGTATCGAGGACCAGGATGAGGTCCGGGAAACTTTCCATGAGGCGGCGGGCGAATTCCTGTTCCTTGTGCAGCTTGCGCTCGATGGCGCGGCGTTCGGAAATGTCCATGACCGCGCCCTGATAGCGGACGACGGCGCCGGCAGCGTCGCGGACGGCGGTAACGGTATTCAGGCAGGTGAGCGAAGAGCCATCCTTGCGGCGCAGGGTCACCTCCCTGCCGAGCAAGGCGTGTGATTCTTCCGCCTCGCGCTGCAGTTCCTTCTGTTCCGCGGGGTCGGCGAAGAGTTCGGAGAAGGGGCGGGTCAGGAGAGCTTCGCGGGATTCATAACCGAGCATGGAAACCAGAGCGGGATTGGCGTCCAGGAGGAGATCGCCGGGAGTGGAGATGTAGATGCCTTCCTGGAGGGTGGTGAACAGATCGGTGAAGCGCGTTTCGTTTTCGCGGACAGCGGTGATGTCGCGGGCCAGAATGGTGATTCCCTGGACCTTGTCGCCGCGAACCATGGCGTGGGCGACGCAATCGTACAACTTCCGTGCCGCACTGCCCTTGACCTGGACCAGGGCGATTCCCGACCAGTGGCCCCGGGCCAGAAAATTGACCAGCACCTGCGAGTCTATCTGGACCCCTTCGGATTCGGCCGAGGCCACCAGATTCTGCAAGTGCTCTCCGATCACCTGCTGGAAGGGCTTGCCAATCAGCTCGATAAAGCTGCGGTTGGCGGCGCGAATCTGTCCTTCCGGAGTGAGGGCGATGAGCAGTTCGTCGAAAGAGTCGATCAATTCGCGGTAGCTCTGCTGGGAGCGGGTGATGATTTCGTAGAGATAATCGAGCTGTTTGCCGCTGGGACGCAGGGAGTCGCGGGCTTGCAGTTCGCGCAGGATGCGGCGCAGGCTGGCGATCTCCTCCGTCTTTTTCCAGAGATAAATTCCCAGAGCGGCCACCAGCAGGACCACCAGAAGGGGAATGGCCCGGGCCGGAAAAGTGGCAAAGAGGCTGGATTGCCAGGCAAACCAGGTCAAAGCGAGGGCGAGGGCCAGCAGGAGAAAAAATGCGACGCGCCAGAGGATGTGCTGCTGGCGGTCAAAGCGCTCAAAAATCTTGAACACGCCGCCTCGAGAAGCGCCGGGAGGGCGGGAATCGGAGGGCGGCAGTGATTCGTGAAGAGCCATGCGATTTTCGCTTGCCGCTAATCACCCCTTGGAAAAAGGCAAAAGGGCGCAGAAGGGCTTGTTTTCCAGTTTAGCGAGGCGGGGCGGCAGGAACAAAGGAATCAGCGCACAAGTTGTCCGAAGGATACCCCGTGCCAAAGGACAGGCCGCTCCGCGCAAAACAAGAGCGGCATTCCCCGTCCCTTATCGGACGTGAAATGCCGCTCGAGTGCATCCAGAGATGGACGGAACGCGGTTAGCTTTCGGCCACCAGGTCGGCGTCGGAATCGTCGTCCTTGCGGAGGAAGTCCAGGGCCGCGGCCTCTTCGGCGGTGAGTTCGGCGGCTTCGGGAATCTCCTCGGAAGGCGGCGGCGGGATTTCCGTGAGCAGGCGGACGTTGCGATAGTGTTCCAGGCCCGTTCCGGCGGGAATCAGGCGGCCCATGATGACGTTTTCCTTGAGGCCGCGGAGATAATCGACCTTGCCGGCGACGGCCGCTTCGGTCAGAACGCGGGTGGTCTCCTGGAAGCTGGCGGCGGAGATGAAGGAGTCGGTGGAAAGCGAGGCCTTGGTGATGCCCAGGAGCAGGGGCCGGCCGGTGGCCGGGCGCCCGCCTTCGGCGATGATACGGTCGTTCTCCTCGCGGAAGCGGAACTTGTCGATCTGCTCCTCGAGAAGGAAGGTGGTGTCGCCGACGTCCTCGACCTTGACCCAGCGCAGCATCTGGCGGGCGATGGTCTCGATGTGCTTGTCGTTAATGTTGACGCCCTGCAGGCGGTAGACTTCCTGAATGGCGTTGACCAGGTACGCTTGGGTGTATTTTTCGCCGAGGACGGCCAGCAGGTCATGGAGATTGAGCGGACCGTCAATCAGGGCCTCACCGGCCTTGACGTGTTCGCCTTCCTGCACGTTGATGTGCACGCCGCGGGGAATGAGATATTCCTTGGTGGTCTTGCCGTCTTCGCTCTCGACGTGAATCTTGCGCATGCCCTTGCTGATTTCGCCGTAGCGCACCACGCCATCGATTTCGCCGATGACCGCGGGGTCGCGGGGCTTGCGGGTTTCGAAAAGTTCCACGACGCGGGGGAGACCGCCGGTGATGTCCTTGGTCTTGGTGGTTTCCCGCGGGATCTTCGCCAGAACGTCTCCGGCCTGGACCTCGTCGCCGTCCTGCACCATCAAGTGGGCGCGGGAAGGCATGAGGTACTTCTTGCGGGTCTTGCCCGAGGAATCGCGGACCAGAATGGCGGGCTGATGCTTTTCATCGCCCGGAGGCAGAGTGACGACGAGTTGGGACAAACCGGTGACTTCGTCCACCTGCTCTTCGATGGTGAGGCCGGGACGCAGATCGTCAAACTTCACGCTGCCGGCGGTTTCCGTCAGGATGGAGAAGGTGTAGGGGTCCCATTCGGCGAGGGTCTGGCCGTGGATAACGGCATCGCCGTCGGCCACGCGCAGGCGGGCGCCGTAAACGACGTGATAGCGCTCTTTTTCGCGGCCCTTTTCGTCCACCACGGCAATCAAGCCGGAGCGGTTCATGGCGATGAGTCCTCCGCCACGGCCGGTGACGTACTTGAGGTCCACGAATTTTACGGCGCCGTTATTGCGGGCTTCCAGGGTGGAGCGCTCGCTGACGCGCGTGGCGGTTCCGCCGATATGGAAGGTGCGCATGGTGAGCTGGGTGCCGGGTTCGCCGATGGACTGCGCGGCGATGACGCCGACGGCTTCGCCGAGTTCCACCATGCGTCCGCTGGCCAGGTTGCGGCCATAGCACAGGGCGCAAACCCCGCGGCGGGATTCGCAGGTGAGCACGGAGCGGATGCGCACGCGCTCGATCCCGGCGGCCTGCACGGAGTTGGCCAGCTCTTCGGTGATTTCCTGATTGACGTCCACGATGATGGAGCCTTCGAAATCGCGGATTTTTTCGAGGGAAACGCGGCCCACGATGCGGTCGCGCAGCGGTTCGACTTCCACGCCGGCTTCCACGATGGGTTCGACGTAGATGCCTTCGCTCGTGCCGCAATCCAGTTCGTTGATGATGACGTCCTGGGCGACGTCCACGAGGCGGCGGGTGAGGTAGCCGGAATCGGCGGTCTTCAGAGCGGTGTCGGCCAGACCCTTGCGCGCGCCGTGCGTGGAGATGAAGTACTGCAGCACGGTCAAGCCTTCGCGGAAGTTGGAGGTGATGGGGGTTTCCATGACTTCGCCGGAGGGCTTGGCCATGAGGCCGCGCATGCCGGAAAGCTGGCGGATCTGCTGTTTGGAACCGCGGGCGCCGGAGTCGGCCATGACGTAGACGGGGTTGAGGACGCCTTCCTTGTCGTGGGCCTCGAGCGTTTTGAACATCTCGTCGGCCACGCGTTCGGTGACGTCGCCCCAGATGGCGATGATTTTGTTGTAGCGCTCGCCGTTGGTGATGGCACCGTCGAGGTACTGCTGCTGCACCTTGACGACTTCCTTTTCGGCGTTTTCCACCAGCTTGGCCTTGTCCCCGGGGATGACCATGTCATCGATGCCGATGGAGATGCCGGACTTGGTGGCGTAGAAGAAGCCCAGTTCCTTGAGGCGGTCGAGGAGCACCACGGTGCCTTCGAGGCCGAACCGGAGATAGGCGTAATAGACCAGCTGCTGCACGCCCTTTTTCTTGATCAGCCCGTTGATGTAGGGCATGTTGGGCGGCAGGTGCATGTTCAGAATGACGCGGCCGACGGTGGTCTGAATGAACTGGCGCTCGAGCTTGACCGGCTCGACGTGGGTGACGTCCTGGTTGTCGTAGGCCGTGGTCAGGTCCAGCACTTCGCCGGTGTAGCGCAGGCGGATGGTGCTGAGCAGTTCCACTTCGCCGGCTTCGAGAGCGAGAACGACATCTTCGGGAGTGCCGAAGACGCGGCCTTCGCCCTTGCTGCCGGGGCGGTTCTTGGTGAGATAGTAGATGCCTAGAACCATGTCCTGCGAGGGAACGGCCAGAGGCAGGCCGTTCGCCGGGGAGAGGATGTTGCGCGAGCTGAGCATGAGCACGGAGGCTTCCACCTGGGCTTCGGGCGAGAGCGGGACGTGCACGGCCATCTGGTCGCCGTCAAAGTCGGCGTTAAACGCGGTGCAGACCAGAGGGTGAATGCGGATGGCTTTGCCTTCCACGAGCACCGGCTCAAAGGCCTGAATGCCCAGGCGGTGCAGCGTGGGAGCGCGGTTGAGCATCACCGGATGATCGCGGATGACGTCTTCGAGAATGTCCCAAACGACCGGATCCTGCTGCTCGACCATCTCCTTGGCCTGCTTGATGGTGGTGCAGTGGCCGTGGGCTTCGAGCTTGTGGTAGATGAACGGCTTGAAGAGCTCGAGGGCCATCTTCTTGGGGAGGCCGCACTGGTGCAGCTTCAGTTCCGGGCCGACCACGATGACCGAACGGCCGGAATAGTCCACGCGCTTGCCCAAGAGGTTCTGGCGGAAACGGCCCTGCTTGCCCTTGAGGGTATCGGAAAGGGATTTGAGGGGGCGGTTGTTGGTGCCGCGGAGAACGCGGCCGCGGCGTCCGTTATCGAACAGGGCGTCCACGGCTTCCTGGAGCATGCGCTTTTCGTTGCGCACGATGACGTCCGGCGCGTGCAGCTCCATGAGTTTTTTCAACCGGTTGTTGCGGTTGATGACGCGGCGGTAGAGATCGTTAAGGTCGGAGGTGGCGAAGCGGCCGCCGTCGAGAGGCACGAGGGGGCGCAGTTCCGGCGGAAGCACGGGGATGACGTCCAGAATCATCCACTCGGGCTTGTTGCCGCTCTTGCGGAAGGCTTCGAGAACTTTCAGGCGCTTGGCGAACTTGATGCGCTTCTGCAGCGACGGATCGGTCTTCATTTTTTCGCGGAGTTCGTCGGAGAGCTTATCCACTTCGACGCGGCGCAGGAGTTCCTTGATGGCTTCGGCGCCCATGATGGCGCGGAACTGGCCGGGGAATTCCTTCTGCAGTTCGCGGTACTTGTCTTCCATCAGGACTTCGCGTTCGCGCAGGGGAGCCGTCTCGCCGGGATCGACGACGACGAAAGCCTCGAAATAGAGGATGCGCTCGAGATCGCGCATGGAGATGTCCAGCAGGTAGCCGATGCGGCTGGGCAGGCCCTTGAAGAACCACACGTGGGAGCAGGGAGCGGCCAGTTCGATGTGGCCGAGGCGCTCGCGGCGGACCTTGCTGAGCGTGACTTCGACGCCGCACTTGTCGCAGATCACTCCGCGGTGCTTCATGCGCTTGTATTTGCCGCACAGGCATTCCCAGTCCGTGACGGGGCCGAAAATCTTGGCGCAGAACAGGCCGTCGCGCTCGGGCTTGAAGGTGCGGTAATTGATGGTCTCCGGCTTGGTGACTTCGCCGTGGGACCAGGAGCGAATTTTTTCCGGACTGGCCAGGCTGATGCGAATCGAATCGAAATCCGCGATCAGGCTGGCGCGATCATAAGGGCTGCTGCGATACAAGGTGTTTCCTCCCTCCCGGAGCCTTGCGGCCGCGGGCTGCGTTCCGGCGCCCCTTGCGGGACATGCGCGGAACGGCTGAGAACCCTACTGCGAAAGATCACTTCCCGCCGTTCAGGTCTTGGCGAAGCTTCCGGGGGAAACCGGAAGCTTCGCGCAAATCGTCAGTCCGCGGCTTTTTCCACCGCGGGCTTCTGGCGCTTCATCAGCTCGACATCCAGGCACAGCGACTGCAACTCGCGCACCAGGACGTTGAACGATTCGGGAACGCCCGGCTCGATGCCCGGTTCGCCCTTGACGATGGCCTCGTAGATCTTGGCGCGGCCATAGACGTCGTCGGACTTGGCCGTGAGCAGTTCCTGGAGAATGTGCGCGGCGCCGTACGCTTCGAGCGCCCACACTTCCATTTCTCCGAAGCGCTGTCCGCCGAACTGAGCCTTGCCGCCCAGCGGCTGCTGGGTGATGAGCGAATAGGGCCCGATGGAACGCGCGTGAATCTTGTCGTCCACCAAGTGCGAGAGCTTGAGCATGTAGATGTAGCCGACGGTGATCGGCTGGTCGAACTGGTCTCCGGTCATGCCGTCGAAGAGATTGATCTTCCCGGCATGCGGCAGGCCCGCGACTTCCAGCAGGTGGCGGATTTCCGGTTCGTGCGCGCCGTCGAAAACCGGGGTGGCGAAGGGAATGCCGTTGCGGAAGCCTTCGGCCATTTCCAGCAGTTCGTCGTCGTCCAGCTTGGAGAGGGTTCTCCAGATGGCCGTGTCGCTGAAGACCTCGCGGAACCAGCGGCGCAGGGCTTCGGCGCGCACTTCCTTGCTGAGCAAACGCTTCAAGCTGTTGCCCAGCTCCTTGCTGGCCCAGCCGAGATGTGTTTCGAGAACCTGTCCGACGTTCATACGCGAAGGAACGCCGAGGGGGTTGAGGACGATTTCCACGGGCGTGCCGTCCGGCATGTACGGCATATCTTCTTCCGGAACGATGCGCGCGATGACGCCCTTGTTGCCGTGGCGGCCGGCCATTTTGTCGCCAATGGAGAGCTTGCGCTTCATGGCGATATAGACTTTGACCAGCTTGATGACGCCGGGGGGCAGCTCGTCGCCCTTCTTGAGCTTTTCCTTGCGCTCATCGGTGATCTTGCGCAGGACGTCGATCTGGCGCGAGGTCATTTCCTCGATCTCTTCGATTTTTTCGATCAGCAGAGGATCTTTTTCGTTGAGCTTGAGGCGCTTGAGGTTGCGCGTCGAGATTTTCTCGATGATTTCGCGGGTCAGTTCGGCGCCCTTGGTGAGCAGGCGCTTGTTGGTCTTTTCGTCGTGCAGGTCGGCGACCAGAGTCTTGCCGTCCAGCAGGGCGGAAAGGCGCTTGAGGCGCTCGTCGGTGAGGATGCGGATTTCATCGGCCAGGTTCTTTTCCAGCTTGAAGACCTGGGTGGCTTCGATGGTCTGGTGGCGTTCGTCCTTCTCCGCGCCCTTGCGGCAGAAGATCTTGATGTCCACGATGGTGCCTTCGATGCCCGGGGGGCAATAGAGGGAAGCGTCGCGGACGTCGCCAGCCTTTTCGCCGAAGATGGCGCGCAGCAGCTTTTCTTCCGGGGTCAGCGTGGTTTCGCCCTTGGGCGTCACCTTGCCGACGAGAATGTCGCCGGGCTTGACCACCGCGCCGATGCGGATGACGCCGCTCTCGTCGAGGTTGCGCAGGAATCCTTCGCCGATGTTGGGGATGTCCCGGGTAACTTCCTCGGGCCCCAGCTTGGTGTCGCGCGATTCGATTTCGTACTCCTCGATGTGAATCGAGGTGTAGTAGTCGTCCTTGACCAGCTTTTCGCTGACCAGGATGGCGTCTTCGAAGTTGTAGCCGCGCCAGGGGAGGAAGGCCACGAGCACGTTGCGGCCGAGGGCCAGTTCGCCGCGGTCGGTGCAGGGTCCGTCGGCCAGGACCTGGGCTTTTTTCACGCGGTCGCCGGCGCGCACGAGTGGTTTCTGGTTGATGCAGGTGTTCTGGTTGGAGCGCTTGAACTTGGTAAGCGTGTAAATGTCCGCGCCCACTTCGCGGCTGAGCACGCCGGAATGGTCGGATTCGACGCGCACGATGATGCGCTCGC
>Ga0315281_10003977_pt1 | contig 21553 bp, 19 predicted proteins | sample YL17G07_0_MG_FD_204540 | JGI IMG/M metagenome (GOLD analysis project Ga0315281, IMG submission 204540) | Sediment microbial communities from Yellowstone Lake, YNP, Wyoming, USA - YL17G07_0 | ecosystem: Environmental > Aquatic > Freshwater > Lake > Sediment | place: USA: Wyoming | collected... | reverse complement strand
GACGGCACGTACACCGCCGCCTACCTCGGCAGCCGGCCCGCGACCGAAAGCGATGTCGCGGTCGCCGCACTGGATGTGAACGGGGAGAGCGTCTTTGTGAACGAGCATGACCTTTCTGGGGGCGCAGCGAAGAGATCCAGCGCTTTCTTCGAGGGCCAGCGCGGGGAGCCGATCGAGATAACGGTGAATAACGGCTTCGTCACTGATTGGATGACAGCGGCTCCCGGAAAGTGATGGGTTCACAGCACCATCGCGGCGTCACTCCGGATAATGAAGGGAAAGACCTCGGCAGAACAAAAGTAATTCTTGGCAAGGTTCCGGTATGAGAACAGCCTCCGAGTTAACAGAGGGAGGCCGGAGAAAGGGGGGAACGGCAATGGAGGAGAAAGGCTCCGGATGGCTGGCGTTTGCTTCGATCATGATGATAATCGCGGGAATCGGCAACTTCATCTGGGGGATCACCGCCATCGCAAGAGAAGAGCTGCTGATCAACAAGCTGCTGTTCGCGAACCTGACTTTCTGGGGCGTCGTCTTCATGATAGTCGGGGTACTGCTGATCGCCGCCGGGGTTGCGGTTATCGCCAAGGCGCAGTGGGCACGCTGGTTCGGGATCATCTTCTGCGCGCTCAGCATTCTCTTCTACTTCATGGTGATTTGGGCGTACCCGGTATGGTCCGTGCTCGTAATCGCTATCGACGTGCTGGTGATCTACGGACTTGTTGAATACGGAGAGGGCCGTACTACCTGAGGTCTTAGGCTCGAGCTGTAGAAGTCCAAATCCAGGCCACCAAGCCTGAGGAAGTGAGGAAGGTTAGATGGTAGAGATCCTTGGCAATACAACGGACGCATGTGTGGCGGTGCGGTTCGGGGGGAAGGTTACCGGTGAGGAATACAAGCGGTTCCTCGACGCCGTGGACGAGAGGCTTAAAACGCATGATAAGGTCGACATGGTGGCCGACCTCTCCGAGTTCGAGTTCTATGGGGACTTCGAGGCGTTCAAGGAGGACTTCCACTTCGGCGTGCACGAGTACCGCCGCGTCGAGCGTGCCGCTTTCGTGGGTGACCAGAGGTGGATAGAGCTGTTCGTCAAGCTGACTGGGCCCCTTTACAGGGCGACGGAGAAGCATTTCCCAGCGGGCCGGCTGGAGGATGCATGCGCCTGGGCCTGCTCTGAACAATGACACATCGGGGCCAGGCCCCGATGTGTCATTTTCCGCCACCAGCGGTTACGGAAACCGCCAATGCTAGGCGGAAGGTGCGTATGATTCCAGGTACCCGCATTTCTCACAACGATACATCAAGATGTCGTGCCGGTTGCTCGCAGCGCCCTTCAAGGGGAATGGGGCGTCATCAGAAGGTACCCATTGGTAGGGCGATGGACCGTACAGAGTACGTTCTTTGAGTGATCCCGGACTCATCATCCCGTTGCATTTGGGGCAGTTGCTCGGTTCTAACACAGTTAGACCCCTTTCTATCTTGAAAGAGCTAGCCTCAATTATATTACAGGTGTCGTTGTGGCTTCTTGGAGCAGCCGCAGATTGACTTTAACTTCGGCGTATTCTTGGTATATACTCCGGAACTGAAAGGGAAATTCTGGCAAGGGGGGATTCAAATGGCAGAAGAGCGATTCTGGACCAAGTCGTACGATCCCGGGATAAAGGATCTCGACCCCGCAAGTTGGGAGACATCGTACGTCGAGGCGGTCAAACCAGTCTTCAAGAAATTTCCCGGTAAGGCGGCCTTCGGCTTCATGGGCGTGGAGGTTACCTTCGGGGAGCTCGACCGGTATGCCAACAGGTTCGCCAACATGCTGATCGCCAAAGGGCTCAAGAAAGGGGATGTGGTGGGTATCAACCTGCCCAACATCCCCGAATACGTCATCGCCTGGCTGGGTACTCTCAGGGCAGGATGTGTCGTATCCGGCGTATCGCCCCTCCTTTCCGCGGAGGAGATGGAATACCAGTTGAAGGACTCGAACGCCAGAGGGCTGGTTACACTTGACGCCATCTTTGAAGGCCGCCTGTTGGGGATTGTCGACAATCTCCCTGACTTGAAAGTCATCGCGACGACCAGTGTGGGGGCTTTTCTGCCGGCGATCAAAAGGGTGCTCGGGCAGCTTCTCAAGAAGATACCCAAGGGGAAGGTCACCCCTCTTCCCGGGCGCGTCGTCCTTGATGTGAAGACTGTCATAAACGATCCTCGGTACTCGGCGGATCACCCGGATATGAAAATCACGCCTGACGATATCGCCTACATCCAGTATACGGGTGGCACCACCGGGTCCCCAAAGGGCGCGATGCTGACCCACAGGAACGCGGTTTCTGACCTGCTGATCGTACAGAACTGGCTGGGATGGGAAGAAGGCAAAGGCGTGGCCCTCTCCGGTTTCCCCTTCTTCCATATCGCCGGTCTTTTCTTCAACGCGAACTGCATCTATCTGGGCTGGACCCAGGTACTGATCGCCAACCCCAGGGATACGGACCACATCTGCAAGGAGTTGGCGAAATACAGGCCCACGGCCCTCGTGAATGTGCCGTCGCTTTTCCAGATGTTGATTGCCAATCCGAAATTCAAGGAACTCGATCATTCCAATTTGGACAGATGTATATCGGCCGCCGCTCCGTTCCCGGAGGAGTCCCAAAGGGAACTGGAGAAAATCGTCGGCCAGGGGAAGCTCCTGGAAGTGTACGGAATGACCGAGACGTCCCCACTGACCACCATGAACCCGAGCAGGGGGAAGAAGAAACTGGGGTCCATCGGTTTGCCCCTCATCAATACCGATCTCAGGCTGGTCGATCCGGACACGGGGAATGTGTCCTCGGCTGGAGAGCCGGGAGAGATCTGTGTGAAAGGGCCTCAGGTCATGCCCGGTTATTACGACAAACCGGATGAGACAAGGGCGGTCTTTGATTCTGATGGGTATTTACACACGGGCGACGTGGCGGTCCAGGACGAGGAGGGATACCTGAGCATCGTCGATCGCACAAAGGACATGATCATTGTAAGCGGCTTCAAGGTCTTCTCAAAGAGGGTGGAGGAGCTGCTCAGTGCGCACCCGGCCATTGATATGATTGCCCTGATCGGCCTGCCCAATCCGGAGCGCCCCGGTTCGGAGGTTGTCAAGGCTTATGTGACGATCAGGCCCGATTATACGTTCGACGGCGATGAGGAATCTCTCAAGGCGGGTATTCTGGAAATGGCCAAGGAAAAGTTGACCCCCTATGAAGTTCCGAAATACATCGAGATCAGGAAGGAACTGCCACTTACAACAGTCGGGAAGGTTGACAAGAAGCTTCTGAGGAAAGAGACAGGCTAGAAGCCGGCTTCCAGTAACACGTTTATCTGACTGTTCGACAGCCTTGCCCGCGGCTGTTCAGTTGATGCGCTCCCGCATGTCCAGATCGGAGTAGGCGGCGATGCCGCTCTCTCCCATCATGTTGAGGAAATCAGCGGGGTCGAAGCATCCTTCCGGGCCGTAGACGCCCCCCTGTTCCACGGTGAGCCGCCTGGCGGCCAGGAGCTGCGCCCCGATGGACAGGGCGATGCCGGTGGCATCCCGCATGGTGCCGGTCCCGCAGACGGTAAGGGTGGCAGGATTGCCGTCCTTCTCGCCGCTCACGTCGACGCGAAGCGCGCCCTCCGATGGCGGTCCCTGCCTCGGGGGCGACACCTTCATGAGCAGCCTGGCCATCTTCTCGATCCTCCGCGGCGTGGCGAAAGCGCCCAGGCGCCCCAGGGCCACAACGGCCTCCGTCCCCTTGCCCATTCCAAGCATGATATTGACCTCTTCCAGCTCGGGCACATGCCGGGGCACGGTCACGGGTTCGCCGTGTCCGATGTTCCAGACCTTCAATGGACCGAACCGGGGAAACTCCACGGTGCGGCGCAGGCTCCCCGCGGGGAGCATGATCGTCACCCCGTCCCGGAAGACGGGAACCACGGTGCCGAAGATGAAGAGGGTATGCTGAGTCACCGCTTCGCCCTCTCCGGAATCCATGGGCATGTAGACAAGGACGTCCGCCCGGCGGGCGCGGTCGAGCCGGCCGGCCAGCAAGCGCACGGCTATGTTGGACATTCCAGGGCTGACACCGCACCCGGTCACCACAAAGCGGGACTGGTTTCGAGCCGGCTCATCGAACCGGATGATGGTGTCCTGCACCGCGCACCAGTCGTCGCATATGCTGATGTAATCAACGCCGGCTTCCAGCGCCGCCCTCACCAGTTTCGTCTCGAAGAGAAAAAAGGGACCCAGGGCCGAGGCCACAATGTCATGGCCGCTCATGGCGTCGACAAGTCCGCGGTGGTCCCTCGCATCAACCGCCGTGGCCGTCACTTCGGCCGGGGAACCCGCCAGGCGCGCTGCGAGCTCACTCGCCGAGGAAAGGTTCCGGTCCCCAATGGTCACCCGCTCCACGCCCGCCGCTGCCGCAAGGTCCTCCACCGCCTTCGAGCCCATGTCGCCCGCTCCGCCCATAACCAGGATCTTCATCTCCGTCACACCCCTCTAGTCGTCACTGCCGGGTCGAGTACCCGGCACCCCAATTCTATCACTCGGCATCCTGTTTATTCCTTGGTAGATGAGCGATACCCAAAACCCATACAAGACTGGACGGACCACAAAACGCATAACAAAGCTTCTACTAGAAATAATAGAGCACCGCGAATACAGTGTGGACGAGGACGATGACGAGGAGTATCAAGAGCATCACCCTCGTATGCACCTTCAAAGGCAGCTTGATCACGCGAAGGCCCAGCAGTATTTCGAATACGAGCAAGGCCAGGGCTAAGAACCCGAGCCATATGAATATCGGTTTTGAGAACAGTATCGGTACTTTTACTGCGGCTGTCATTTGACGATGATCTTCCCGGTCATGCTGGGATGAATGGAGCAGTGATAGTCATAGGATCCGGCCGTCGCGAACGTGTGCTTGAACTCCCCGCCAGGCTGGATGTCCCCGCTGCCGAAGTCGGTTCCCGTGAAAGTGTGCTTGACCGAGTCCTCGTTCTTGAAGGTTACCTCGGTGCCCGCCGTTACGGTGAGTTCCTGCGGGTCGAAGGAGAAGTTCTTCGCTGTGACAGTGTTCCCCGACGTGGTTGAAGGTGTAGTGCTCGGCACCTTCGGAGTGGTCGTCTGTGTCTTCTTCCCGCATCCCGCGAAAGCGATGAGCGAGAGGAGCAGCAGGCCCATCATCACAAGTACCAATCTCCGTTTCATCTCCGACCCCTCTCTCCGTGGCATTTCCTTCAGAGCATACAACAATATTTAACAAGATGTCATGCGATACTTTTAACTGTAACGACGACGTTTTCGATCGGATGAATTCGAATATACTTTGAAACCCGGCCGGTTGCTATTGAATGGACCCTGCTATCTTTTCGAGCTCATCAGTCCCGGCGGCCGGGTCCGGCTCGAAGATCTTCGGGTCGTCGATAGAGAGCCGGTACTCGAGGTTATCGTCCCACCATACGAGGTACGGCATGTGGAACGACTGCACGCCGGTGAGCGGGCGCTTTTCGACGATAACGCCCCCCTTGTGCACCCAGAGGATGCCCTTGTGGCCGGCTATCTCGACGGTCTCGGGCTCCTCGTAAGTCTGCAGCCTGGGCGGCAGCTTGTTGATATAGTCCTGGTGCTCGGCCAGCGCGGTCTGGTAATTGCCCGAATCCTCCCTGGGTTTCTCGCTGATGGTCAGCTCGTTGGTATAGAAAAGGTCGACGTACTTCCTGTCCGCGGTGACTTTCACGACGGTTATGTGGTCGAGCTTCGCGCCCATGGTGTCCCCGGGAGTCCTGATCTGGAAACCCGCCGCCTTCGACGCCGAGCCTACATCCTTGAACTCCTCGACGATGGGGTATCCGCTCTTACTGGTAGGCACGGTCTTGACCGGCTTCTCGGTCTTCTGCCCGCACCCGGACGGCACGATGACAAGGGCGGCAGTGAAAGCGAGGGCCAGCACTGCCGTGGTCAGCTTCGGGATCTCGGTAATCACTCTTTTCATGCGGGTCCGATCGGCGACGATTGCAGGTGAATTATACCAGAGCGTGCGTCCGGCATGAGCTTTATCATTGCCCTGGACCTATAACTTCTATAATAAGAAAGTGTTCGGGTAAGAAGATCGACCGATACCTGGGGTGGTGACTTGGAGAGCAGGACTGTTAACCGGAAAAGGGGTCGCGCTCCGCACAGGGCGAGGATAGCCGGCGTAGCGGCAGCTCTCATAATACTTGTCGCGGTGGGCGTCGGGGTGGGCCTTTACATCAGTTCGAGATACTCCGAGAAGGCCTCCTACTCGATCGAGGTAACCGCTAGGGCGAAGGGCGATTACCAGTCGATGGTCGAGGAGTTCAGAAAGGATAACCCGAAGCTCAAGATAGTCGGCGGCGGCTCCCCCGATTTTGTCATTGACACGCGGAAGCGGCCGGGCTATTCATATGTCCTGCTTCATACAGTCCCTGCGCTGAGGCTGAAGGCCGGGGACAAGGAGGTAACGGTCGGCCGGAAGAGCGACTACTATCTCCTCTTCAAGGACAACGACGGGTTCACAAGAAGGCTCAGCGGCTACCTCAAAGGAGCTCCGCCGGAGATAACACTGACCGCCTGCGGAGACATAATCACCGGCAGGCACGTGGCCGAGAGAATGGCACAGCACGGCGTGTATTACCCGTTCGAAAAGTTGGCTCCCTACACGAAAGGGGCGGACATCATCTACGGTGTACTGGAGTGCCCGCTCTCGGACAGAAAGAAGGCCCCGTATACCGGGACGGAATTCCTGGCGCCCTCGAACACGATCGAGGGGATAAAGCTGTGCGGCTTCAACATCCTTGCCGTCGCGAACAACCACAGCACCAATTTCGGCAGACAGGTCTTTACCGACACGTTGGACCTCTTGAAGTCAAACAACATCAGGTACGTGGGCGGAGGAAAGGACTCGACGGAGGCGTTCAGCCCGACGTTCATGGACGTGAAGGGGGTCAGGTTCGCCTTCCTTGACTACAACTCGATTACCGGGTCGGCAAGCGCGGGCGCGAACCAGGCCGGGGTCGCCGACATCCACATGAGGCCGTGGTTCACGGACGACCCGGGGGACTTCGAGCTCGTGAAGAACGCGGTAAGCGAGGCGAGGAAGAAAGCGGACGTGGTGGTGGTCGGCTTTCACTGGGGAAAGGAGGACGAGTACTTACCCGGCGAATCGATGAAGAAAATGGCCCACAACGCGATTGATGCCGGCGCGGACCTGGTCATCGGCACCCACCCGCACTCGGTCGAGTCGTTCGAGTACTACAACGGGAAGGTCATCGCCTACAGCCTGGGTAACTTCGTCTTCGACCAGATGTACATGACGTCGGTCCGGGAAGGCGTAATAATGAAGTGCGGGTTCTCCCGGGCGGACCTGACGAGTGTGGAGCTCGTCCCCTACAAGATCTACGACTTCTGCCAGCCCAACGTCCTGACCGGCAGCTCGGGCCAGTACCTGCTCGACCACATCATGAAGCTGTCAGGTCTTACGGACTGATATATCGCCGACCAGGATTCCCGGGGCCTGAAAGCCTTTTATCAAGCCCAGCGCTGAGCCCTGCCTACCGCTTTCTTCCAGCCGGCGTAAAGCGATTCCCTGGCCTCTGAAGAGATGTCGGGATTGAATTCTTTTTCGACGTGGTGGATCCGCAGTATGTCGTCGGGGAACTTCCAGTAGCCCGCAGCTATTCCCGCGAAATAGGCAGCGCCCAGGGCCGTTGCCTCGAGCATGCTGGGACGCTCCACCTTCGTGTCGAGGATATCGGCGAGAAACTGCAGCAGGAAATCGTTGCGGGAGGCCCCGCCGTCCGCCTTGATGTCCCTCACCTTCATTCCGGTGTCCTTTTCCATAGCTGCCACCACGTCTTTACACTGATACGCTATGGACTCCAGCGTGGCCCGCACGACCTGGTCCTTGGTAGTCGCGCGGGTAAGCCCGATCACCATGCCCCTTGCGTACGGGTCCCAGTAGGGAGCTGTGAGGCCTGTGAAAGCGGGCACCACGTATACCCCGCCCGTGTCATCGCAGCGGAACGAACATTCCTCCGACTCTGCAGCGTCCTTTATGATCTCGAGGTTATCTCTGAGGAACTGTATGGAAGAGCCCGCGCTGGATATGAATCCCTCCATCATATACGTGGTCTTCCCCTTAATCTTCCAGGCTATCAAGGGCGTCAACTGATTGATAGAAGCCATAGGCGCATCGCCGGTATTCATGTCTATGAAGGTCCCGGTCCCGTTGGTGCATTTCACCCTTCCGGCCTCAAAGCAGGCCTCGCCGAAGAGGGCGGCCTGCTGGTCGGCCACCACGGACCTTATCGGTATGGAACCGCCGAAGACATCGGTGACCCCGAAGTCCCCGCTGGTCTCTCTTATCTCGGGTAGCACCAGGTCGCCGGGAAGCCCGAACGGCTTCAGCAGCAACGAGCTCCATCTCATCCCGAAAGGATCGTACATGCCGGTGTTGCTGATGTTGGAGTAATCGGTGGCGTGTACCGCTCCTTTTGTATACTTCCAGAGCAGCCAGGTATCGACGGTCCCGAAAAGGAGGTCGCCCTTCCCTGCCTTCTCCTTTGCTCCTTCAATGTTGTCCAGCACCCACCTTACATGAGCCGATGACATGGCGGGGGTCACGGTGAAATGGGCAGCCGTGATCAACAGCTTTCCCATGGAGTTATTCTTCAGGCCCTTGCTCAAGGATGCGATCCTCTGGTATCCACCGCCGACCACGTGCAGCAACTTGAAAAGAAAACTGCGGTTGATACTTTCGCATTTATCGGACATCCTGGTGTCCTGCCAGGTTATAGCGTTGTAGACGGGCTCCCCGGTGTTCTTGTCCCAGAGCATGCTGGTGGCCCTCTGGGTGGCTATTCCCATAGCGGCTATATCCTCTGGCCCCACCCGGGCGCTCTCGAGCGCCTGCCTGGTTACCACCACGGACTTTTCATATATGTCAACGGGGTCCTGCTCTGTCCAACCGGGCTTCGGGAAAATCTGCCGTAACTCTGAATAGGCCTCGGAGACAACGTTGGCCTCGCGGTCGTATACCACCGCCCTTGTCCCCGTGGTACCCACATCGTTCACCAGGATGTATTTCTTGCTCACTTTATCCCCCTTTGATAGTGGCAGTCCCCGATTGACCTTGCCTACGCTTACCGGATATATAGTGTCGCCGCGGTGATAAATAAGTCAACCGCTACCGTGGTGCCGAGTTGTTGAAGACGATTGCAATAATAATATATGTCACCTAGCGGTTCCACGCCTGCATCCGGAGGACGCTCGCAAAGAACATCGCTGCGGTAAAAGCCACCAGCATCAGGACGCTGGTCAACATCCCGAAGTAAGCGCGGAAGCCCAGCCCCTGGTAGAGCAGGTCCGTACAGTAGGAGACCGGACTGAACCAGGCGATTACCCGGCCGTAGTAAGGGAGGGTCGGTATCGCTATAAAGATGCCGCTCATGAACATCAGCGGCAGGCGTACGACGTTGAGGACCATCATCACCTTGGGGGGCGTGTCCGCCTTGACCGTCGAGACCAGCATGCCCATGGTCGCCATGCACAGGCAGCCCAGGAACAGGCCCAGGGCCAGCGCGGCCCAATCCTTGATGCTGGAGCCGAAGAATATCAGGCCTATCAACAGCGGGAAGAGAGAAACAACCAGCCCGAACAGGAACGCCGAGATGACCTTTCCCAGGACGGCCTCCGACATGGAGAGCGGCGCGAAAAGTAGCCGCTCGAAAGTGCGGTTCATCTTCTCCCAGGGCACGCTGAACGGTGCCACTGTTGTCGTGGAGAAAAACAGGGTGAGAGCGATGAGGCCGGGGAACAGGTTCACAGCCTTGACGTCCCGCCCGATCATGAAGGCGAAGAATATAGCCACCGGGAACACAAGCCCGAAGATCAGCACCGCCGGCTGGAAGTAGTATATTTTCATATCCTTGCTTGAGACGGCCCAGGCCTTGCGCAGCCCGTCAAGGACTGCGGGCCTCCCGGCCTCGACGGCGGTATCATTCATCAGCCTGCGGCTCCTTCCCCTTGCCGGTCAGCTTCAGGAACACGTCCTCGAGCGAGGGCCCGTATGTGTTCACCGATACAGGCTTGAGGCCGCGCTCGTTCATGAACGGGTATATCGCATCCAGGACGCACGGTGGGTCGGAGGCGATGAGGCGGTATTTATCGCCGAGGGCGCGGAGTTCGCTCACGCAGGGAATACGCGAAAGGGCATCTTCTTCTCCCGGGTCCAGGGTGCGGTCGAAAGAAACCTCCACAGCCTGGGCCTCGGTCGCGGCCTGCTTCAACCGCTCGGGGGTGTCCACCGCTATCAGTTTGCCGTGATCGATGACGGCGATGCGGTGGCAGAGCTGGTTGGCCTCTTCCATGTTGTGCGTGGTTATGAATACGGTGACCCCGTTCCTGTGAAGGTCCTCTACGATTTCCCGTATGAGGCGGGAGCTCTCCACGTCGAGCCCGGAGGTCGGCTCGTCCAGGAACACAACCCTCGGCCGGTGCATGAGAGACATCGCGATGGTCAGCCTGCGCCTCAGGCCCAGGCTAAGCTCGACGGCTTTCTTGTTCCTTTGGGTTTCGAGATTGAAAAGGCCTATGAGCTCTGCGGCGCGAGCGGCTCTCTGACCGCGGCGCATCCCGTACAGGGCTCCGGTGAAGGTGAGGTTTGATATGGTCGTGAGCTCGAAGAAGACGTTCGAGGTCTCGGGGACGATTCCCACGACCGACTTGATCGGAAGCGATTCGCGGACGGTGTCCATTCCCAGGATGAGAGCGCTTCCCTCGCTAGGGCGGGTGAGGTTGGTGAGCATGCGAAGGGTCGTGGTCTTGCCCGCTCCGTTGGGTCCGAGGAAGCCGAAGATCTCTCCCGGCTCGACTTCGAACGAGACGTGGTCTACCGCCAGCAGCTGCCCGTAATATTTCGTTAGTCCGCTTACTTCGATGGAGGCGTCCATTCATCCATCCGTTCCGGCGAGGACCTGGTACAATTCTACATGTTTCCGAACACGGCTGCTCCGGGCTTGAGCCGGCGCATCCGCGGCCGGAGCGGAATGTGATAACCTACAGGCGATTTCACTTCGTGGAATCCGCATCAAGGAGGAGTGAACCATGTCAGAGGATTCTGGTCCGGGCAGCCAGACACTGTTCTTCACGGAGGGCGGCATCGAGCACTTCGGGAACGGGGTGCACCTGCTTCGCCTGTTCGCGAACACCTGCATCATCGAGACCGACGAGGGAGTGGTCTTATTCGACGTTGGGCTGGAGTTCAACGGGCCGCGCATTGTGGAGGAGGTCAGGGCTATCACCGATAAACCGGTACGGTACATCGTATATGGTCACGGGCACGCTGACCACGCCTTCGGGGCGCAGGCGATTCTCGCGGACGCGGAGGTGCGCGGCCACCCGCGCCCCGTCATCCTTGCTCACGAGAACGTGGTGAAGAGGTTCGACCGGTACCAGGAGATGCTCCCCTACCACGAGCACATCAACCGGATCCAGTTCGGGATTCCCGAGGACTTTCCCGCGTTTTCGAGGATCTACATATACCCCGATGAGACCTATAGCGATGCGACGAGCTTCACGTTGGGCGGCATCGTCTTTGAGCTGAGACACGCCATGGGAGAGACCGACGACGCCACGTGGATGTGGGTTCCCGAGCTTGATACAGTCTGCGTGTCCGACCTGTGGGTGTGGTCCTGTCCCAATGTCGGCAACCCGTTCAAGGTACAGCGTTACGCGCTCGAGTGGGCGGAAGCCCTCGAGGCCGTCGCCGCCCTGTCCCCGGGGCTGATGCTTCCCGGCCACGGTGGAGTCATCGCGAACGCCGAAAAGGTGAAAGATGCCTGCCTCACGGTCGCCGGGGCCCTCAGGTTTCTAAACGACCAGGTGGTCGCGATGCTGAACGAGGGGAAGTGGCAGGAGGAGATTCTGCGCTCCTTCGAGTGGCCGGCGGAGTTCGCGGAAAGCCCCTACCTGGCTCCCGTCTACGGCCACCCGTACTTCATAGTCCAGGCGCTCCTGCGCCGGTACCACGGGTGGTTTGACGGCAATGCATCGCACCTTTTTCCTTCCAGCGGCAGCGAGATTGCGGGGCAGGTATTGGAGCTCGCCGGTAGCCCCGATAAAGTCCTTGATAGAGCAAGAGCCCTGGCCCAGGAGGGAAAGACGCAGCTTGCGCTTCACCTCGTGGATTTCGTCCTGGATGGTGACACCGGGCCGAGAACCGAAGCCCTGGAGCTCAAGGCCGAATGTCTGAACCAACTCGCGGACCTCGAGAAGAGCTTCATAGCGCGCAATATCTTTCTCGGCGGGGTCAGAAAGATCAACAAGCTACTGGGTAAGCAATAGTGCCAAGGCGCTAGACCGCAGTCCCTTCACCAGGCTACCTGCCGCTCTCAGGGATTTCTCAGATTTGCACCCTAGACTCGAGAGCGAGAATCGCAGTCGCGACTATGATCGGAAAGAGGAGGTCGCATATGGACCCGACGGTTACAGGCGACACGAAGCCCGAAGAGAAGCCGGACGAAGGGGCATCGGAGAAGAGACCGCCCGAGAAGCGAAACTGGACACTCATTGCCCTGATTGCTGTCTCATGCGTGGCGGTGCTCCTGCTTGCTGCGACGGTTTCGCTTGCGGTGACAGTAGGCGTAGACCACCAGTGCGGGCACGAGAGGTTCGAGAGACCCGGCGGCTGGGACATGGGCCCGATGCACCGGAGAGGGGAAGGTTGGAGGCGTGACCGGTTTCCTCAGCAACCGGAGAACTCAGCCACCCAGAACCCTCAGACAAAGCCCACTACCCCGCAGCAGACGCAACCTGTACCGGCACCCGGGCAGGGGCCGTAAGAATAGCCTGCGTGGTCAGTTGGGATCTTACAGGTCTCATCTGCACTTTGTCGGCTTTTCCGCAAGACGAGGAAGACAACGCCGCTACCCCGGTCAGTGTAAGAATCCCGAGTACAAGCACGGCGGCGTTGTCTCTTCTCGATTGCATGGATGTCATATCATACTATTCAGAGAGGAGGGCAAGGTTACGGGAGGCTCCGGCGTCCCCGGGGCAGGTCCATCGATAGGAAACGGGTAGATATGAGGATCCTGATAATCGAGGACGACCGCAAGATAGCCAGGGCGATCAAGAAAGGGCTCGAGCACGAGGCGTTCGCGGTCGATACCGCGGCAGACTACCAGGAAGGGCTGGGTCTCGCCGTCGCACAGGAGTACGACCTGCTCATACTTGATCGGGTGCTTCCGGGTTTTAACGAGGGAATGGATGTGTGCAGGGAGGTCCGAAGGAGGGGTATGGAAATCCCCATCCTGATGCTCACGGCCAAGGACAAGATAGAGGAACGCGTGGAAGGTCTGAAATCGGGAGCCGATGATTATCTGGTCAAGCCGTTTGCGTTCGAGGAGCTGCTCGCCCGCGTCAGAGCCCTGCTGCGGAGGCCACAACGCATCGTAGATGAGATCCTCAAGGTCTCCGACCTCACGCTCAACACGGGCACTTTCAAGGCTGAACGCGCTGGAGTTGAGATACCACTGTCAAAGACCGAGTACGCGCTCCTCGAGTACCTGATGCGAAACGAGAACATAGTCCTGAGCAGGGAAAGCATCATCAGCCACGTCTGGGATTACGATGCCGACGTACTCCCCAACACGGTCGAGGTCTACATCGGTTACCTGAGAAGCAAGGTCGACAAGCCGTTCAGGGGCAAATCGCTTATCCACACCGTGAGGGGCTTCGGCTACATGATAGGGGAAGCGCCGTGAACTTCAGGCGGGCCTATATCAAATTAACCCTCGGCTATATGGTACTGATAATGCTGATAAGCGGGTTTTTGAGCTACGGCATATACAGGGGAGGAGCCGCGCCGCTCGAAAGAAGGCTCGAGCGCGGGGAGGACATATTCCAGCGTGAGCCTCCCCCAGATGAATTCATGAGACGGCTGGAACCTCAGGCGGTTGAAGAGGTCAAGCATCGAGTCGCAATATCCCTGATCTACTTCAACATAGCGGTATTGTGCCTTGCGGGCTTGATAAGCTACGCCCTGGCCAAGCGAGAGCTCAGGCCGATGGAGGAAGCGCTTGAGCTGCAGAGCCGTTTCACCTCCGACGCGTCGCACGAGCTGCGCACCCCGCTGACCGCCATGAAGACGGAGATAGAGGTGGCGCTCAGGAGCGGGGATCTTGAGGCTCGCGAAACCCGTGAGCTTCTTGAAAGCAACCTCGAGGAGGTCGGCAAGCTCGAGGCGCTGTCCAGCGCCCTTCTCAAGCTCGCGCAGTACGAGGAGAGTGTCCGCAGAGCGGATGTCGGGAAAGTCGAGCTGACTGCGGTGATCGAAGAGGCCGTGGACAGGATCGAGGGTTCAGCGGAGGCGAGAAAAATAGGCTTCGACCTCCATCTGGAGGGGGCGACGGTACCCGGTGACAGGGCGAGCCTCGTGGAGCTGCTGGTCATCCTGCTCGACAACAGCATCAAGTACAGCGATGAGAATACAACAATAACGATATCGACCGAGCACCAGAAGCTCCACGTGCTTACAAAAGTCAAGGACGAGGGATATGGAATCAGCGAATCCGACCTCGCCCATGTGTTCGACCGCTTTTACCGCGGGAAGGTCTCTGACCCTGAGAAGCAGGTCGTCGGTTACGGGCTCGGCCTGTCGATCGCGCAGAGGATCACCGAACTGCACCGCGGCTCGATGAGCATCGATAGCGAGCTTGGAAAGGGCACTACGATCACCATCAAGCTCCCCCTCGCCAGGACGAAAGGCCGCTCAGTCAAAGCATAAGCATCTTACCCAACGATCAACTTTGCGACTTTTTCTAAGCGTTTTCTCAGGATTCCTCTGTAAAAGTGGGATAAAACAACGGGAAGTTAGCATGGTGAAAGGAGCGATGCATGAAAGGGACAAGACGCAGATTAGGGCACATCGGTGTCGGGTTATGCGTTGTACTGGCGCTGGCTTTGATGACTATGTGGCTGGTTTCCTGCGGTGGGGCCAAGGTGAAGACACAGTCGAAGAGCAGCGGGACCGAGAAACTACCGCCGGGCATTACCGAGAGTCAGGTCGAACAGTCGTCGGCCACCTCGAGTTCCCAGTCTGGTACCCAGAGCCAGAGTGCCACCCAAAGTGCGACCACCTCACAGCAAACGACCAAGACCCCGTCTGCGTCCGCGGACCTCGTCGGAGGACGTTTCACAACTGTCAACGCTACCAGGCCGGACACCAACAAGAGCGTGATCTCGTCGAGCGCGCGGGAGGTCACGGGGGACTACCTCGAAGTGGGGTTCACCATTCAAAACGTGGGGACCGACCTCATCGATCTCTCCCAGTACTCCTTCCGCCTGGAGAGCCCGGGCATAGACGCGGACACCTACTCTGATTATTACGGCGACACCGGGACGTACGGCAAGTACGTCAACGAACACGAGATATCGGCGACCCTGCTCGACTACGCGAACCTGCAGCCGGTAACCTACAAGGTCAAAGCCGGGGAGCTGATAGACAAGGTCTTGTGCTTCTTCGACCTGAACCCGGACAACGTCGCAAGGAACGCCGGCGTCACCAAGGACAACACCAGCCTGGTAATCCGCAAGGTGAGCGGTACCGACTACGGTGACGAGGTCAAGATACCTCTCACCGGCTATCCCGACTGAGAGGCAGGTCAAGCTGATGAGATCTTTCTTGAGAGGATTCAGGAGCTTCAGGCGCAACTACGCCCGCAACCTGATAGTGGTGGTCCTGCTGTTCGTTTGCCTCACCTTCTCCATGTCGATGCTGGCGGTGAAGCTGGCTGCGGATAACCAGGTGGAGACGATCAAGCAGACGGTAGGGAACTACGGCGAGATAAAGGTGAGCTCCAATTACCAGATGAAGCAGTTCCAGGCGGAGCGCCAGAAGAGCACCGCGGAGCGCGCCGCCGAGGCCCGCAGCATGACCCCGGCGCAGGAACTCGCAAACAGGACGCAGGACCTTGTACCGGAGACACTGACCGACAAATTTTCCAAGGTTGCCTACATCAAGACCTACGACAAGGTCCTCGAGACGAACATAACGGTACCGGGACTTACCAACACCAACTTGCAGCAGCTCTCCCAGATACGCGAGAGCGGTCCGCAGGAGCAGAACGCAGGACCCCCGGGCAGCGGTATGAACCAGAACAGCTTCTTCTTTCAGGGAAACACCAACGGGGCTTCAACATCCGATTTCACGACCGGCGCCAAGAAGCTCGTAGAGGGGAAGTTCTTCACATTCGCTGACTACAAGAATGCCAACCCGGTTGTGGTTATCGAGAAGAACCTGGCTGAGGATAACGAACTCAAGGTGGGCGACACCGTCGAGGCCCAGGTGAGCGGGGAGACCGGGACGAATTCTCTCCTTGAGCTCAAAATAGTCGGCATTTACGAGACTGTTGAGGCGGAGCAGCAGAGCCAGAGCAGCGGCTCGGCCAACTTCAACCCCGCGGGAAACGCGTTCTACGCGTCGCTCTCGGTCGTCCAGACACTGAACAGCACCCCGGGGTATGTCGAGCTGGGGTCGTATTATTTTGACTCGGTGGACGACACGAAAGCCCTCAAAGCTACCTTCAAGACGGAGACCAAGGGCGCGAGCAGCAAATACGAGTTCGCCACCGACCTGACGGATTACCAGGCGATAGCCGACCCACTGATAAAAGCCAGGAACACCTCCGTTATCGGCCTCGCGGGAGCGCTCGGCGCCTGCGCCCTCATCATCCTGCTGGCCATGGTCATCATCGTGAGCGGCAGGACCCGCGAGCTGGGCGTCCTCAAAGCGATAGGCTCCACTGACCGACAGGTCATCGCGCAGTATGCATTCGAGGTCCTCTGCATCTGCCTGGTGGCGATCATCCTGGCGATGGGAGCGACCGCGCTGATCGGCCAGAGCATGGGCAACTGGCTCCTGCCCAAGAGCCAGAAGACAACGGCCAGCCAGCAGTCCTCGACGCAGGGCGGGCCGGGCGGCCCCATGAGGATGTTAGGGCAGGAGAGCCTCTACAAGGAGGGCGGCAGGTTCAGCATGGGAGCCTCGAGTCAGAAGCAGCAGGCCGCCAAGCTCAACGTAGTCTACAGGGGTTCGCTGTTCCTCTACGGAATACTGATACTCGTAGGGATAAGCCTGGTGGGCATGGCGATCCCGGTGTTCTGGATAATCAGGTTGAGACCCGCAAGGGTCCTGAGCATGGAATGAGGTCGTGAGATGTCAGAGCAAGAGATACTGAAGGTGGAAGACGTCAGCAAGACTTTCCAGGTGAAGGCTGGCGAGGTAACCGCGGTGGACTCCGTCAGCTTCACCGCCAACAAGGGCGAGGTAACGACTATCGTGGGACCTTCCGGTTCCGGGAAGACCACCCTGCTATACGTCATCGGCTCGCTGGAGAAGCCGGAGTCGGGGGAGATAATGGTTTCGGGTCAGGACATCCTCGACCCGGGAACGGACCTGGTCCGGTACCGCAGGGCGAACGTGGGGTTCGTCTTCCAGTTCTTCAACCTCATCCCGACCCTCACCGCCCTCGAGAACGTGATGCTCCCCATGGACTTGGCGGGTGTCCCGCCTGAACAACAGAGGAGGCGCGCGTCGGAGCTCCTGGACAGGATGGAGGTGGGCGGGAGGCTCCTGAAGGCGAGGCCTAACAAGATGAGCGGGGGCGAGAACCAGAGGGTGGCGATAGCGAGGGCGCTCGCCAACGACCCGGACGTCATCCTCGCGGATGAACCCACCGGCAACCTGGATACAGCCACGGGCCGAACGGTGATCGACATCCTGAACGGGCTGGCGCGTGAGAACGGTAATTGCGTACTCATCGTGACACACGACGAGAGCATAATCGGTGTCTCGGACCGGGCGTTCCACATGACGGACGGCCGGTTGAGCGAAATCCGCGACTAGGGAGTCGCCGGTTTCATAGAGGAGGAGATACTTGAAAATGGACGAGGACCAGAGAACATGGCAGACACCGGGTCAATCAGGCGTGGGAGGCACGAGACCCGGTGCGTACGGAATCCCCGGTCCAGGTGGCGGTACGCCGGTGCCATACGGTACTGTGCCCCCTCTTGCCCCGCCACCTTCTCGCCGGGGTGGCAGGAGGAGAGATGGCTGGGGCAAGACAATTGTGGCGGGCATAATCGGCGCCCTTCTCGTGATCCTGATGATGCCGTTGGCTTTCGGGGTCAACCCCTACGACCTGGTACGGGGCAAAGTGGGGAAGGTGGAGAAGCAGGAGGCAACGAGCCTGACCAAGACGGTATCCAACGTTATCAGCGCGACGCAAGGAACAGGCGGAGTTACGGCAATTGCCAAGAAGGTCACACCTTCGATCGTGAACATCGACGTACAGATTGCCTCGCAGGAGACGCCCTTCTTCAACACCGGACAGCAGGAGGGTACCGGCTCAGGCGTAATCTATACTGACGACGGCTACATCATCACCAATAACCACGTCGTCGCTGACGCACAGGATATAACTGTGGCGCTCGCAAGCGGGCAGGAGCTCAAGGCAAAGAAGGTCGGCACCGACCCCGAGAACGACATTGCTGTTATCAAGATCGACAAGACCGGACTGCCGGCGATCACGGTTGGGGACTCGGACAGTCTGGAGGTCGGCCAGCTGTTGGTCGCGGTCGGGAGCCCGTTGGGTTTCGAGCAGACCGTGACATCGGGCATAATCAGCGCGCTTCACCGCAACGTGACGGCTGGAGACGGGAGCGGCCAGGCGACGACCCTGACTGACCTGATTCAGACAGATGCGCCGATTAACCCGGGTAATTCCGGCGGCGCACTTTGCGACGCGAGCGCAAGGCTCATCGGCATAAACGCGATCATAGCCAGCCAGTCGGGAGGCTCGGAGGGCATCGGCTTCGCGATACCGATCGATACCGCGAAGAAGGTGGCGGACGACCTCATCGGTGGGCGGTCCGTGTCACACCCGTACATCGGCGTGCAGGGTCAGACAGTAAGTGCCGATATCGCAAGACAGTACGACCTGCCAGTTACAGATGGCGCGTACATCACACGCGTGGTTAGCGGAGGCCCCGCCGACAAGGCTGGGATAAAGGCCGGGGACATCGTAGTCGAAGCGGATAACCAACCGGTAAAGTCCATGGACGAACTCATCGCGGCGATCCGCAGGAACGGCGTCGGAGGCAGGATCTCCGCAACCTTCTATGAAGGCGGCGATAAAAAGACCGCCAGTTTGAAGATCGAAGAGAAGCCGAAGAACATCGGGTAGTCATCATGCCAACGTCTTGCCGATGAAGGTGGAGTGCACCAGCGCTCAGAGCATAATGACGACAGGCACGATAGGTGAGAAGGGGAAAAGGGCACTCGTGGGAGTGCCCTTTTCATCACCGCTTCAGGGGGTCCGTACCTTACGGGTCCAAACCCAGCGCTGAATGTCCACCCATCATCTCGTACGGTTGTATTCCTGGGGCTTCACGCTTGTCCCAGTACATGCTTCGCTCGGCGACCAGTGGGGTGTTGGATTCTATCAAGGTCGAAACGTGGAAGTCGTTAGGCATGTAGTCGCTTATTCGTATGGTACTGCGCGACCGGGGCGGTATCTTCACGTTGATCGGAGCCCGTGGCCCTTCAGCGTTCATGAATGTCACCGAGGCGTTTGCCTCGACGTCACCGGGATTGCTCAAGAGTATCCAGGTGTCGAACCCTATGCCGGTGCTGCCTTCCGCTATCATCCAGGTGGTCCCCAGGGATGATACGCCGATCGAGGAATGGCCATCTCTCATCTCCCAGGTCTGTTTGACCGCGCGCTTGTCCCAGTACATGCTTCGCTCGGCCACGATGCCCTGGTCAGCGGTGACCTTGGTGGAGACATGGAAGTCATTCGGCACGTAGTCTGAGATTCTGAGTGTTGCCCTTGAATGCGGCGCCATGTCAAAGCTCTTCTCTGCGGCAACCCTTTCAGCGTTCATGAAAGTGGCCACAACATGTGCGCTCGCATCCTGCGGGTTCTGGACCAGGACATAGGTCTCAAAACCCTCCCCGGTCGAACCTTCGGCCAGGAACCACTCTTTGGCGGGGGAGGATGACCCGGAGCTGGAGTGACCTCCCTTGGCCTCATACGGCTGGATGTTTTTCATGTTCGGATCCCAGTACATGCTTCGCTCCGCCACTATTGGGGCGTCGCTCGTTATCTCTGTTGCCACCTCAAAGGCGTCGGGCACTATCTCGTTCAGGTGCACCGTCCTTCGGCTATAAGGAGGCACCTTGACCGCGTTCTGTGCCGCGATCCCCTTCGTCGTGGAAAAGGTCAATTGGGTGATCGCTTCCCGGTTGTTCGGATTGCAGAGCAGGATCCAGGTATCGAACCCTCCTGCAGTAGATCCTTCCGGGAAGTCGGTTATGGTGCGCCCGGTCCCCGAGTTTCCCTTCGAAGTAATCGACTCCAGGGTCGTACCGATGTTCGAATGGCCGCCCTTCATCTCGTATGGCTGGGGGTTCCCGGGTACGCTGCCCTCGCCCGGGAACCTCTTGTCCCAGTACATGCTCCTGTCAGCCATTACGGGAACGTCGGACGTGACCATTGTCGATACGTGGAAGTCGTTCGGGACATAATCGTTGATTCTTATGGTGGCCCTGCTCTTCGCCTCCATGGAAACAGGGAGAGGAGCACGGCTCCCGTCTTGAGTCATGAACGTGACTTCTACATTCGCCTTCTCGGTACCGGGGTTCTGGATAAGTATCCACGTGTCAAATCCTACGCCTGTCGAACCCTCGGCGAGGAACCACCCTTTGGAGCCGAGGACCTTTCTCGCCGCTTGCACGGTTACCGCGACATCCACTTCAGAACTGGCCGGTTCGGGGATCTCGTCGCAGGTGGCCGTCGCCTTGTTATGTATTTTCGGCGCGTCATTCGCCGTCACCGGTCCATAACTGGGGGTGAACTCCCTGGATTCACCGACTCCCAGGCTTCCGATCGTCTCGTCGAGGCCGACCTTGGTGTCAACCACGCGCACATTGTGCAGGGTGGCGTTCCCGGTGTTGGTGACCGTGATGGTGTAATTGGCCATTTGCCCCACCGCGACTGAGATCGGACCTTTCTTCTCGATCTTCAGGCCTGGTTGTGGCACTATCTTGGTGACGACCTCGGTGTGGGTGACGTCGTCCTTGTTCCCGGTCTCCGTCTCCACTATTGTGGCCTTGTTTATGAGATCTGTATCACCAGCGGCGAAGGACGCGTTCCCCTTCAACTTCGCCTCGTAGGTCTGGGTGTAGTGAGTAGGTCCAGCCGGGAGTTCGCCCAGGTTCCAGACTATCTTGCCCGAGCCCAGTGTGCCTCCACCGGATATCGCGGTGGGCGGGTCGATGAGCGTCTCGTCGTAGTCGTCGGTCAAGACCACGTTAGGGGCTTTGGTCGGCCCTGCGTTCCAGTAGGTGATGGTGTACTTGAGGGTGTCCCCAGGTGAGAGACGGCCGTTGGAGTCGGCGTCGACTATGCGCACCGCCGTCTTCTCTATATTCAGGTCAGCCACTATCTTGGTGACGACCTCGGTGTG
>Ga0315281_10003976_pt1 | contig 21554 bp, 19 predicted proteins | sample YL17G07_0_MG_FD_204540 | JGI IMG/M metagenome (GOLD analysis project Ga0315281, IMG submission 204540) | Sediment microbial communities from Yellowstone Lake, YNP, Wyoming, USA - YL17G07_0 | ecosystem: Environmental > Aquatic > Freshwater > Lake > Sediment | place: USA: Wyoming | collected... | reverse complement strand
TCATCCACCGCTGCGTCGCGCGCAACCTGGGCGTGGACGTGCTGCTCGATATCGAGAACCACCACAACTTTGCCTGGAAGGAAGAGCACGACGGGCGCGAGGTGATCGTGCACCGCAAGGGCGCCACTCCGGCGGGCAAGGGCGACCTGGGGATCATCCCCGGCTCGATGGCGACTCCGGGCTTTTTGGTGCGGGGGCGGGGCGTGGAGGCTTCGCTGAACTCGGCCTCGCACGGCGCGGGCCGCAAGATGAGCCGCAAGGCCGCCACGCAGCAATACACCTGGCACGACCTGAAGAAGTTGCTGACGGAGCGCGGCGTCACGTTGATCTCGGCGGGCATTGACGAGGTCCCGATGGCCTACAAGAACATCGAGACGGTGATGGATGCGCAGAGCGACCTGGTGGAAATCATCGCGCGGTTCGATCCCAAACTCGTGAAGATGTCCCCGGCGGGCGAGAGACCCGAAGACTAGCCGATTGCGGATTGAGGATTGCGGATTGCGGATTGTGAATTGCGGATTGTGAATTGCGGGTTGCGGATTGCGGATTGAGGACAGTATGTAGTGCGGCCTTCAGACGTCCCGCTTCAGAATCTATAACAAGGATTGACATTCCTTGTTATTCCCGCTATCCTGGGAACGAATGGAGGCGGAACCTATGAATATCTCATTAACCCCACAACTCAAAGCGCTGGTTGACCAGAAGGTGGCTTCGGGCCGCTACAATTCAGCCAGCGAGGTCATTCGCGAGGCGCTTCGGGCGTTGGAGGATCAGGACCGTTTGCGCGAGCAGCGCCGGCTGCGGGAACTGCGGCGGGACCTCGACCTCGGCCTTGACGATCTGAAGCGTGGCCGGTCGTCCGCGGTTAATAAAAACACGCTGAAAGAAATCCGGGCCGAAGGCCGGAAGAAGTTGGCGTCCCTTAAGGCCAAAAAAGCGCTATGAGCAAACTTCGACTTTCCGACCACGCCAAGGCGGACCTCAGCGACATCTGGCTCTATATTGCGCAGGATAACTCCGTTGCGGCCGACACGTTTATCGCGTCTTTGCTTGAAAAAATGGGTCTCCTCGCCCGATCTCCCCGCCTGGGACGGCAGCGGGATGAATTGCGGCCAGGATTGCGGAGTTTTCCGGTTGGCAATTACGTCATCTTTTACCGACGGGCTGACCGTGGCATTGAGGTAGTTTGAGTATTGAGTAGATTTCGGGATATTGTCTCTCTCTTTTGACTTTGGCGAGGCCGGAGGTGTTGAGCGAAAACAAGAGAAAAAACGGGAGATTCTTACACGGATGGTGTATGTTTATTTATGGGTGGTGAAATGAAATACACGCAATACTTCCTGGACACGCGCGAACGACCGGACCGGCGCCAGATCCGGCTTGAATGGATTGAAAGGGTCATGAAGAAGCCCGAAGCCGAATTTGTTCAGGCCGACGGTCGTATCCGCCGCTGGGGCAAGATTCCCGAAGCGGGAGACAAGTATCTTCGCGTGGTCGTGTTGGAAGACCGTGAGACCATTCACAACGCATTCTTCGACCGTCATTTTCGGGAGGAAAGTCATGAAAGTTAAGTATTTCCCTGACACAGATACTCTTCTTGTTAACTTCAGCGACAAGAAGATCACGGAAACTCGCGATCTCAACGAAAACGTTCTCGTGGAACTCGATCAGGAGGGGCGCGTGGTCAGTATGACCATCGAACACGCCAAGCAGCAGACGGATGTTGGCGAGTTCTCGTACCAGCTCGCCTCTGTCTGATCGGCGAGGCAAGAAGGTGGCGTCAACGCGCAAGCGCCGGCCAAGAGCCAAGGACAAGGAGCGGGTATAGTATCCTGCCCCCGAAATGAAAGATGCGGCACAACTGAACTCTTAGTTCGACGCTAAAAGATAGGAAATGATCATGACAACATGGTCCAAAGAGTCAGCACTCAAGGAACTTGAAGCCCTGACAAAAGCTGTTGACCAATTGCGTGTTCTGGGCCGAGGATCAGCGGAACACACCCGCTGGGTTTTTCGGACGCTCAAGTTCCTCGAATCAGTCTTTGGGCCCAGTTCCATGTACTATGGGACTTTCGCATCTCTTCCGTGGCGCGCAACCGGGAGTTTTGTGTTTCGAGGTTTCGACATCCAGGGAGCGATTGAAGAAAGACACGAACGGGCATTTTTACAGAACTTTGAGAAAGCTCGTGGTCTGCTCCAAGCTGCGTTGGACGAACTCAACGCTTCATCCATTGACGATGTGTACGAGGCGAAAGATTCTCCCGATGAGTCAAATGCCTTGTTGCGGGTCATAAACCTGGCTGAACGCAAACTCAGAAAGACCGTCAGAACTGCTCCTCAAAAAGAAACAGAGATTCAGGACGCCTTTGAGAACCTCCTTATCGGGGCAGAGATAGCGTACAGTCGTGAAGCCGACTCTATCGAATATTCCTCAAAGAAGTACATACCCGACTTCGTCATCAAGCACATAGACTTGGCCATCGAAGTTAAGCTCTGTGCAAGAGATGGGCGGGAGAAGGAGATCATCGCAGAAATAAACGATGATATCCTCGCGTATCAGACCAAATACCGAAATCTCTTCTTCATAGTCTATGATGTCGGACAGATACGGGACGGAGAGAAGTTCGCCAAATCTTTCGAAGACCACGACAACGTCGTGATCAGAATTCTAAAACATTGAGGCGTCGAACAGCGTCTCCGCCCTACGCGAAACCCGCAGCGGGTTTTGCGCCGGCGGGGCGTGACGTTCGGAGCACGTAGAAATGTGGGCACCTTTCCAGATTCTCGTTATCCTCTTCCGCTCAGACTGGAGACTTGAGGAAATGAAGAAGAGAAGCAGTATCTACATCCACAGTCTCCAGCCCGCGGGCTCCTGCAAACTATGCGATGCCCAACTACTGAGTCCAGCCGACCGTCGGACCCCTTGGGTCCTGCGGCGGCGGGCTCAGCGCGTTCGCCAACGGCGTGGAAAGCCGTCATTTGCGTTGCGCGGAGGAGTGAGATCATCTACCGTATTTCGTGGAGCCGGCAGCGCGGGGGAGGATTGCCGCAGCGGTCAGGATTGAGAATTTGGTGTCTTCCGACATGAAAATCCGTAAGATAAGTTATGACGCGCGGTTATGCTTCGGATCGCCAAAGGAGGCGCAAACATGCTTGCCAAAGTCCAGAAATGGGGTAATAGTCAGGGCCTTCGCTTGAGCAGGCGAATTCTGGAAGATGCGCGCATCTCCGTCGGCGAGAAGGTGGACGTGGCGGTCCGAGACGGCGCCATCGTGGTCGCTCCTGTCAATCGGGCGCGAGGCAAACACAGCCTGCGGCAACTTGTGGCGCGCATCCCCAAGGAATACAGGGCGGAGGAACTGGATTGGGGGAAACCGGGCGGCAGAAGACCGGAGACTTGAGACTTGAGGCTTGAGGCTTGAGGAAAGGAAGAAAAGAAACAGTATCTACAGCCTCCAGTCTCCTGTCTCAAGCCTTAAGTCTCCTGTCTCAAGCCTTAAGTCTCCCGTCTCCAGCCTATGGTCTATGGCCTACGGTCTACAGACTACAGCCTACAGTCTGCACAGCCTCAAGCCTCCCGCCTCCGGTCTCCAGCGAACTGTGCAACGCACTTTTTTAGACGAAAATCCCCGGGACGAGCGTTATAGCCTTCAGGAACGCTGAATAGGAGTCCCTGGGATGCTCAACCTGGCAATGGAAGAAGACCTCGACATGCAATCGCGGTCCGGGCCGCCTCTCACTCCGAGTGAACGGTCCGGTTTGCCCGCCTCCCCGAGAGAGCGGTCCGCGCCGCCAGCCCCCCCGAGGGAGTGGTCCGCGCCGGCAGCCCCCCCGACTGCGTCGTCCGGGCCATCGGAAGTCACGAACGAGTGGTCCGGGGCGCCTGAACCTGTAAACGAGTGGCCGGGCGGGTGGCCCCAGTCCCGCGAGGAATTCGGCCGGCTCGTGGATGCCTACCTGAGCCGGCTGGTGAGGTATGCCTTTCGCCGGCTCGGCAATCTGCAGGACGCCGAAGACGTGGTGCAGGAGGTGTTTGTCCGGGCATACGCGGACCGGGAAAAGCGCGCGCGGATCACTATGCCCGGTCCGTACCTCTACAAGATGACGGCGAACGGCTGCACCAGCCACCTCCGGACGCGCAGCCGATCCGCGGCGCCGCTCGAAACCTCGCTGGCCGAGACGATCCCCACAAACATCCCGGATCCGTCGCAGGCGGCGGTGGCCCTCGAGGAGCTCGGTCGGGCCGAGGAGCTGATCCGGCATCTTCCGGAAAAGCAGGCCGAGGTGGTGCGGCTCCGGGTCTTCGACGAACTCCGACTCCATGAGATCGCGGAAATCATGGGCTGCTCGAAAAACACGGTCGCGGCGCGGCTTCGGTACGGGTTCAGAAAACTGCGGGAGATAGTAATCCGCAAAAGGAGGTTCGGGCTATGAACTGCCGGGAATTTCAAAAACACCTCGACAATCTGCTCTGCGCCAGGCCGGGCGACGAAACGCTTGCGGAGATGACCCACCATGCCGGGACTTGCCCCCAATGCGCGCGGGACTATCAGGCCGCGCTCGAAGCCCTGGATTCCGTTCAGCTTTCCTACAAGGTGCAACCATCCTCTGATTTGAAGGAGCGTATCATGAACGGAATCGTTGAAGTAGACAGTGTGCACAGTGTGGAAACGCCGGTCCGGCGAAGGAGCCGGATCAGCTTCATGAAAATGGCTTGGGCGGGCGGGGTTGCGTTGGCCCTGACGCTTGCGGTGCTGGGCCTGTTCGGCAGGAAGAACGGGCTCGAGTCCGGCTTTGCCCTGTTGGCGCAGGCCCGGGCGGCGGAAGCATCCCTCTACTCGGCAAAGGGTTTTCTGCATCTGGTGAACGAAATCCTCGTGCAGCCCGTGGCCGATCCGGACATGGCCAGGATGCGATGGACGCCGATGGTGTCTCTGGAGGCGAACGGAAAGAACCGGTTTCACCAGCTCGCGCTGTCCGCCAAGCCGGGAGAACGCTACACGGTGGACGACCAGTCCTGGTACGATCCCGCGAGCGGGCGCTTTGTCCGCGTCTTGAGCGCCGGCGGAAACCCGGTTTTCGCCAACGCCTTTGATGGGACCGCCGTGTATTCCCTGGGGACAAACACCGACAAACCCTTGCAGGTGGTTCGGACAGTCGTTTCCGAGGGCTTCGAGCGTCCCAGCAGCCCCGCGGCCTTTCTGGGGATCGGGGCCGGATTGACCAGCGGGCTCGATGAGAAGAATGAGAAACTGGTGACCGGGGTGGAAAACGTGATCCTGGACGATGGCGCGGCGGGCCGCGCCGTCAAAGTAGCCACTCCCGCGAACGACGCGCCGGGCGCGGACACCTACGTGGTCTTCACGATCCGCAACAGCGACAACCTGATCGCGCGGGTGGAGTTGGTGATAGGCGGCAAATCGCAATACGTCATCCGGCGGGTGCGGTCCGAAGTGGTGGGCGCGCCGAAGACGGCGTGGGATCTCTCCGATCTCAAGATCGGTCCGGCGAAGCCAGGCGCGGCGGGGTCCTCCGTGAAGATCACTCCGGACATGGTGGAATCGGACGTTCCGCTTCGCCAGATGGTCGAGAAGGCGGATTTTGCCACCTACGTTTTCTCGCCGGATCCCGCGGGGACCGCCCCGCGCCAGATCACCGACATCCTGGACATCGTGAGTCCCCCGCATAGGGGGTTCGCCGTCACCCACTGCGCCAAGGACGGACGCCACGTGGTCCTGATGCAATCCTACAGCTACAACACGATGCTGGGACCAATGGTGAAAACGGGCCGCCTGGTGTACCAGTCGCCGAAGGGAATCAAGGTCTGGAGCGGCCCGAAAGACAAGTGGCTGGCGGGCATTCTTCTGCAGAGTGCTCGTTGGGCCATCAAGGACGCGCCGGTGGAGAACCGCACGGGCTACCTGCTCGAAACCCCCGACGGCACCTTTCCCGCCTTGGCCGTCAATGGCGCGCTGAGCGACGCGGAACTCCATAGCCTGGTGGATAGTCTCGTTCCGGCGAAGAATGTCCTGGAGAAGTAGAAGATGGTTGAAACAATCGGATGCCACAATACGAATCTCCCGTGGCTGACGATGAAGAAGCGATGCCGGTGCCGCTTATGGTGCGGTGCGCTTCGCTTACCACACCCTACTTTCCTTTGGGAGGAAGGGTTCCCCCCGCGCCGCAGGGTGTGGTAAGCGAAGCGCACCGCACCAATCCCGTCTCTCACTCCATGAGCCCCGCCTGAGAAGGCCGGCAAAACTCTATAGCAATTTAATTTGATACGTGTCCGCCTCATTGGAGCCAGTTTCGCCAGAGATCAAGGAATACTCCCGTGAACCGCAACGCGGTTCCATACCAAAGCCCCGGGTCAGCGAAGCGCCACCCTGCGAAAGGGGGGTGAGTTTTTTCTCGCGAACCCTGGTAGGGGTTCCATATTTTGTATTATGCAACTCCTACAGAGTTGGAATTACCGGCGGTCTCCTTTTCCCAGGGTGGCTGCGCGACCCACCACCGTTTAATGGTTTCCGCCCGCTTCAGCGTGGCTTCCCGACATGCTTCAGCCTTGCCTTTGTCCCCTCCTTTGCTGAAGCGGGTCGAGAAGCCCGGCTGAAGCCGGCTTTGTTCTCAAGAGGGTATTCCCCTTCTCCCACCGGCTGAAGCCGGGGGCAAAGAGGAGCCGTCTGAAGACGGCTGAGAATACGCTCAAGTCTTGCATGTTATTCATATTCCTGTGGTTAGAGTGCACAAACCCTTAAACGGTAGTGCTGCGCGACCCTGGGCTTTGATCTGGAACGCTTTCAGCGTACTTTTCACATCCCCGCGCGGGGTCGCAAATCTCCTCTCCCATAAAATCGTGCCCGTGGATACGAGAAAAGTTAAACTGCTCTAAGGTCCTCCCGTCTGACGAAATACCACGACGCCCCGATTGCGCCTGAAGATGCGAAGTGTTAGATTCCGGTTGACCCATGAGGGTCGCCGAACCAGACGCTCGACCGGCTTCATCACTCGCGCGCCATGGATCTTCAGCAGGAGGATTCCCCGATCGTGAACTCAAGAGAACGAATGCTCGCCGCGATAAATCGCCAGCCGCTGGACCGTGTGCCGACCGATATCTGGGCAACCGGGGAGGTGTGGGCCAAGCTCCGCCGGCATTTCGGTGAAGGCGTGGACATCACAGCGGAACTCCACATTGACGGCATGAGAGACGTCGGCGCGAAGTATATCGGGCCGGCCCTGCCCCCGGCGCCGGACGGCGAGAGCGTGGATTTCTGGGGGATGCGGACCAAACGGGTCGCTTACGAAACCGGGGTCTATGACGAGCAGTTCTTTGCTCCGCTCGCTTCCGCCAAAAGCATCGCCGATCTGAACCGGTACCAGTGGCCCCGTGCGGACTGGTTCGACTACTCGCGGATGAGGGAGGAGGCCCAACAGGCCCGGAAGACCCAGGTGGTGCAGTGCGGCTACATGGCCCCCTTCTACTTTCACAATCTTCTTCGCGGGCTGGAATTGTCTCTCCAGGACCCCCTGGAGGACCCGGATTTCACGCACGAATTCCTGAGGCGGCTCTGCGAGTTCTTCCATGACCATCACCGCCGGATGTTTGAAACGTGCGACGGCCTCATAGACGTGGCGCAGGTCACGGACGACCTGGGGTGTCAGACGGGCCCGCTTATCAGCCTCGGTATCTACCGCGAGTTCTACGCGCCCCATCACAAGCGGTTCATTGACCTCTGCCACGAATTCGGCATCAAGGTGTTTCACCATGATGACGGCGGCATTCGCCCCTTTATCCCCCTCCTGGTGGACATGGGCATTGACATATTGAACCCGATCCAATGGACGTGCCCCGGCATGGATATGGCGGAGCTGAAGGCGGAGTTCGGGAGCCGAATCTGTTTCCACGGGGCTGTTGACAACCAAAGGATACTCCCCTTCGGCACGGCGGAGGAGGTCCGCGCCGAGGTCCGCCATTGCATGGACGCCTTGGCCGGCGACGGCACGGGGTACATCCTGGCGCCCTGTCACAACATCCAGGCCGTCTCGCCGGTCGAGAACGTCATCGCGATGTACGACGAAGCGTGGAAGTACGGCAAGAGGTGAGTCGCCGAAGCGAATGGAAGTCCAGCCTCAAGGAGGATGCAATGAAACGACACGCAAAGAAGGAGTGGTTCGAGGACGAGTCTTTCTGGAGCGATCCGTATCCGTTCATGTTCCCCGAAGAGAGATTCGCGGCCGCTGTGGAGCAGATGGACAAGCTGCTCCAGCTCGTGAAGCCGAACGGCACCGCGGTGCTCGACCTGTGCTGCGGACCCGGCCGATGCGCCATTCCCCTCGCGCGGCAGGGGTTCCGCGTCACCGGCGTGGACCGAACGCGATTCCTTCTCAACAAAGCCCGCGCCAGGGCCAGGGCGGCAAAGGTCAGGATCGAGTGGGTGCTGGAGGACATGCGCGATTTCCTGCGCCCGGAGTCCTTCCACCTCGCGCTGAGCATGTTCACTTCCTTCGGCTACTTCGACGACAAGAAAGAGGACATCCGTGTTCTTAAGAACATGCTGACGAATCTCAAGCCTGGCGGGGCGTGCGTGATTGACGTGATGGGCAAGGAGCGGATCGCCAAGATCCTCCTGTCCACGACTTCCAACGTTCTGCCCGACGGCGCGATGCTGGTCCAAAGGCACGAGATTTTTGACGACTGGACCCGCATACGCAACGAGTGGACCCTGATTCGGAAAGGCCGGGCGGCAACTCGAAAGTTCCATCACACCCTATACTCCGGACAGGAGCTGCGGGACCGCATGGAGTGGGTTGGATTCCACAAGGTGAAGCTCTACGGGAACCTCGACGGCGACGCGTACGGTCCGGACGCTCCACGGCTGATCGCGGTGGGGCGCAAACCCGGGAAACCCGGCGCGCGATGATGGAAACCACAAGAGCGCGAAGGACACGAGGAAATTGCCTCGGGAGGAGGGCGGAAGCGGAAGCATCGCGGGAGAGGCCCGGAAGCTCGCCACGCTTCAGGCGATGCAATCAGGCCGAAGTACTGACCGCCGCCGGCTCAACGTCCGCGAAGAGGGGGGAAAGGACGCATGTCACTTTCTTGTAGAAGCCGCCCCCGCCGACTTCAGGTCGGTGGAGCGGTGGTTTTGCTCCAGAATCGGTGAAAACATCCGACGCCCCCGCCGGTTTCATACCGGTGGAGCGATGGTTGAAGACCTTGATGTTTCGCGCCGATTCTTGACGTGTTCCCTCCTTCCCCTGACGGGATGGACTTGATTTCTACGGGAAGAACAATCATCGCTCCACCGGTATAAAACCGGCGGGGGCGCAAGGACAAGAAAGGGCGTTACTGGAGCAGAATCACGGCGCCACCGACGTAAAGTCGGTGGGGGCCGGAATTCCTCTCCCTGCAGGAAACTGAGATGCGCCCGGCGGGAAAAGGGTGCACGACATAAACTTGGGCTTCAGGCGGTGTCTTCCCAGAAGCGGGAAAACCTTGCCTGTTATGTGCTTGACCGCATCCCGCGCAAGGGGGTAGAATATTATCACAATGCGTCGGCGCGAATGGGGCCTAGTCCGCCGAAGAGGGTGAGAAAGATTGTGGAAAGGGTCGTTATGCGCACCTCCAATTCTCTGGGAATGACGTTTGCCGTCTTGTTTTGCGTGGCCGCGCTCATGCTGCTGGCCGTGAGTGACCCCTATGCCCAGGCAGCCGCGGCCCCGCCCAACGACAACTTCGCCAACGCGATCGCCATCGCGGGAGACACTGGGGTGACGACCGGCACGAACGTGGGCGCCACGCGGGAAACCGGCGAACCCTTTCACGCCGGGTACAGCGGCGGCGTGTCGGTCTGGTGGAAATGGACCGCGCCGACCGCCGGCCGCTGGACCTTCGATACCATCGGAAGCGAGTTCGACACGGTGCTGGCCGTGTACACAGGGCATTCTCTTGCCTCCCTTACCGAGATTTCCTCCAACGATGACGGCGCGCCCGAAGGTGCCAGCCGCCTTTCCTTCGAGGCCTGGGAAGGAGTGACCTACTGGATCGCGGTGGACGGCTATTTCAGTTTCGACACCGGGAAAACAGTCTTGAATTGGGCGCCCACGGCCAACGCGCCCCCCAACGACAATTTCGCGAACGCCCAGGCCCTGGCAGGGCCGTCCGGGCAGACGTCCGGCTCCAACAACGGCGCGACTAAGGAAGCCGGGGAGCCCGGCCACGCGGGGAACCGGGGCGGCGCGTCGGTCTGGTGGAAGTGGATCGCCCCCGCCAACGGATTGCTGAACGTGAACACCTCCGGGTCCCTCGACTACGACAACCGGCCCCTCGACACGGTCATGGCCGTCTACACGGGCTCCCGGGTGGACCAGTTGAACCTGGTTGCCGCGAATGACGACGCGGACTGGTCGAAGATGATCTACACCAGCAGCGTCACCTTCAATGTTCAAGCGGACGAGACCTACTACATCGCGGTGGATGGCTACGCCGCGGAGCTCGGGAACATCATCCTAAACTGGAAACTCCAGGAGATCGTCGCCGGAGAGATCCGCGGAACCGTGTGGGAAGACGTGGACGGGGACGGTGTGCGGGAAACCGGGGAAGAAGGGCTGGCGGGTTGGACGGTCTACCTGGACCTGAACCGCAACGGCCGCCACGACGATGATGAAGCCACCACTGTCACCGCCGCGGACGGCCGCTACGCCTTCAGGAACCTGGCGCCGGGGACTTATGCCGTGGGCGAAAACCACCAGGAGGGCTGGCACCAGACTTACCCCGCCACGGGCGGCGGCCCGGCCGCGACCTACCGGAATCTCTCGGCGGCGCTCTCCAACATCACCACCACCGGCTCAAAGACTCCCATCCACACCTACAGCGAGCGCGTCCTGGACGATCCGCACGGCATCCGGCCCGCGACCGCCCAGTCGGGACCGCTGATCCGCGTGACGGACTTCCGTAACGATCCGGCCTTCTCCGGCATGGACGGCAACGGCTACGCCGCCGCGATCCTCGACACCGGAATCAGCCTGAACCACCCCTTTTTCGGACCGGACCTGGACGGGAACGGCGTGGCGGACCGCATCGTCTATCAACACGATTTCGCAGATAATGACGACGATGCCAGCGACGCGGTCGGCCACGGCACGAACGTGTCCAGTATCGTCGCCTCGCAGGACGCCGTCTATCCCGGCATGGCTCCCGGTGTGAAGATCATCATGCTGAAGGTTTTCAGGGATGCGGACGGAACCGGCGATTTCTCCTACGTCGAGCAAGCCCTTCAGTGGGTGATCAGCCACGCCGTCGAGTACAATATCGCGTCGGTCAACATGTCTTTTGGGGACGAGGGCAACTACACCCAGGCGGGAGGGATGGAGGGGATTGACGACGAGCTTGCCGCGCTGGCCGCCATGAACATCATTGTCGCCTCGGCCTCCGGCAATGACTTCTTCAAGTTTAGCAGCGTGCAGGGCGTCAGTTATCCCGCCTCGGATCCCAACTCTCTATCCGTCGGCGCGGTGTACGATGCCAATATCGGCTCCGTTAGTTACGGCGGAGGCGCCATCGCTTATTCCACGGCGCCCGACCGAATCAGCCCCTTCTCGCAACGCCATGCTACTCTCACCTCGATCCTGGCCCCCGGCGCGGCGATCACCGGCGCCGGTTGGTTGGGAGGGACCTCCACGATGCACGGCACAAGCCAGGCGGCCCCCCACGTCTCCGGCGTGGCGGTGCTGGCCCAGCAGCTCGCACAGCGCGAACTCGGCCGGCGCCTGGCTCCCCAGGAGTTCAAAGGGCTGCTGAGATCCACCGGCGTCATCCTCACCGACGGCGACGACGAAGACGACAACGTCGTTCACACCGCCCTTCAATTCCCCCGGGTGGACGTCCTGGAGATGGCAAAGGCCATCGTGAAGATGGACAAGGGATCCATGCAGGTGGTCACCGTCGAATCGGGCAAGGTGACCGACGGCGTGGATTTCGCCAACCAGTCTCCGGCGATTGATCTCTTCATCCAGAACTTCTACCTGTCGTTGCTGGACCGGAACCCGGAACCCGGCGCCGTGGACGCCTGGCGGTTGGGATATTGCAACTACGGCCTGCACCTGGGGCTCAACCCGAGAATCATCGCCCTGGAAATGGCCCGCATCTTCTTCGCATCCCAGGAATACACGGCCCGGCAGGTGGACAATGAGCGCTTCATCCGGGACTGCTACCACGCGTTTCTGTTCCGGGATCCTTCCGACCGCGAGCTTCTGGCTTGGCTCGGCGGACAATGGGCCCGCATGCAGGCCATGTGGATCTTCGCCAAATCCGCCGAGTTTTCCCTCGTGATGGATTCCCTGGTGCCGAATGCCGCTGGAGAACCCGCCCGGAATTTCACCGCCACCATCTACAGCGGCATGCTGAACCGGCTGGTGGACGCGGGCGGCCTCGCCTACTGGAGCGCCATTATCGAGCAGGCTTCGGACAGGAAGGCCGTTGCCAGGGACTTCGTTCACCGAATCCTTCATAGTGCCGAGCTCCTTGCGAAGAACCCTTCGCACAGCGCTCTTGTCACCGGGTTTTACCGGGCACTGCTGAACCGCTACCCGGCGGACGGGGAGGTGCTGTACTGGACCAGCGTGCTGGATTCGGGCGCGCAGACGCCGGACAGTGTGGCCGATCTCTTCGTCGACTCGCCGGAGTTCGACATCGTGCTGGCGGCCTTTTTCCCGTAACGGGCGCGGGGAGGCGGGACAAAAAAAGAGAGCGCATCGCTGCGCCCCCGAGAGCAAGTGGAGCTGAAGGAGAGATTCGAACTCTCGACCTGCGCATTACGAATGCGCTGCTCTGCCAGCTGAGCTACTTCAGCTCGCATCCGGGAACACGAGGTTCGCCGAACGGCGGGAATTTCATCACAAGCCTCTCGTGGTTGTCAAGGCCTTTCCAACAGTTTGCCCCAAACAAGCAGGGAAACTTGTTTGGGGCGTTGGGGGTGTGCAACATGTCACCATGTTACAAGGGAAAGGAGTGAACGATGATTCACTTCCCGCCCTGCCCGATGGATGTGTGTGTCCATCGGACCGGGAAAATTATCTCTCTTTCCCAAAGGATTTCTCAAGGTTTTTTTTCGGCATTTTTGGGCGGCGGCTTTGGGCAGGGAGGTGCTCCAGTAGAATACTGATTATACTACCTTTGCAACCTCATAATGTTCCAAATGGTACTCTTTGTTCTCCGCGAAATCCAAGGTGACCTGTCCGAAGTTGGCCAGCCCCTTGGCCGCATCCGCCACCTCTTCCTCCACATACGCGCGCATCTGTGGATGCAGGGTGATCTGAAGCCGCTCGGTCTTCGGGTCGCTTTTCAGGACCCGCAGGATCTCGTACTTGATTCCCTTCCAGATCTGCGGTTCGGACAGCACGCGGCCGGATCCCTGGCAATAGGGACACTGCATGAAGATTGATTTCGAGAGGCTTTGGCGGACCCGCTTGCGTGTCATCTGCAAGAGCCCGTATTCGGTCAGCGGGGCCACCGTCGTCTTCGCCCGGTCTTTCTTGAGCAGCTCTTTCACTCGACGGACCAGCGCCTGCTGGTTCTCGCGGCTCTTCATGTCTATGAAGTCAATGACAATGATCCCGCCCACGTCGCGCAGCCGCAGCTGACGGGCCACGGTCTCGGCCGCCTCCAGGTTGGTCTGGAAAATCGTGTCTTCCTGATTGCCCTTGCCCACGAACTTGCCGGTGTTCACGTCAATGGCCACCAGCGCTTCCGCTTCATCAATGACGATGTAGCCCCCGCTCTTGAGCCACACGCGGTTCCGCAGCGCTTTCTGGAACTGCGTTTCCACTTCGTACTTGTCAAAGATGTTCTCTTCCAGACTGTTGGTAATCCTCACCTTCGCCTTGAGATCCGGCATGGTCGAAGCCAGAACCTGCTGCAAGATCTTGCCGTGGTGCTTGGAATCAATCAGCAGCTCGTCCACGTCATCCGTGAGTTCGTCGCGCACGAGGCGGCCCAGAATATCGTGTTCGTCATGGACCAGGCTTGGGGCGGTTCTCTGGGCGGCGCTGCGCCGGATACGGGTCCAAATCTTCGTGAGCTTGTGGACGTCGGAAGATATCTCCTCCTTCTCCCGCTCGAGTCCGGCCGTGCGGATAATGAAGCTCCCTTCGTCGGCCTTGAGTTCGTGCAGGATGGTGCGCAGGCGCTTGCGCTCGGTCCCATCCTCGATCCGGCGCGACACTCCTCCGCCGTTGGGGCTGCTGAACGGAAGCAGCACCAAGTATCTGCCCGGAAGGGAGATGTAGGAGCTCACGCGCGCGCCCTTGCTCCCAAGAGGCTCCTTCGTCACCTGGACCAGAATCTCGTCTCCCACCTTCAATTCGGCCCGGACCGACTTTTGCTCTTTGTGGCGTTTGCGGGAAGCGCCCGCCGCCTCGTCGGTTTCTTCCTTCTCTTCCTCGGGACCAAGTGTCTTCGCGTCTTTGCGCCCTCCTCCGCCTTCGCCTTTGCCTCGGAGAGGTCCACCCTTATAGGGGAGATGGTAGGCGTTATGCACGTCTGCGAAATGCAGAAACGCATTGCGGTCGAAACCGATGTCAACAAACACCGCCTGAAGGCCCGGCACAATACTCTCGACCTTGGCTTTATAGATGTTGCCGACAATGCTCTTCTCATCCAGGGGTTCGACAAAGAGCTGGGTGAGCTGCGCGTTTTCCAAAACCGCCACGCGGATGTCTTTGTCTTCTACGTTTATGAGGACTTTCTTGCTCACTTGTATACGAATCACCTCTCATTTGGCCATGATCGCGGCGCAAAAAACCACCCGCAGGGAGCCTGCGTCGAAACGCGGACCCCCCAACTATGCCACATTATAGACTACTTCGCGGAAACCGCACAACACCTAACTGCAACCGGGTGCAACGCGTACTTGCCTAAAGGCCTGCCAAAAGGTCTTGACCCTATTGGGCGGGGGCATAGACTTTCAAGTGGCCTAGCCCGGTCCTGTTCGGTGGGCACCCCTGTTCCCGCTAAGGAAAGGTTGAGCATCTCTATGGCCCAAGGCATCCAACTGACCCTGTTTGAGGAAGAAGCCGCCCCAACGGACAAGAAAACGGACACCTCGTCCACTTTTGTGGACAACATGCGTCTGCCTGTTCACAGGTGGTTTCGTTATTCGGCCGGCTTCTCCGCAACCTGGGTCCGGAGTGTGATGGCAAGGGAGAAAGCACTGGGGCGTTCAAGGGTCCTGGATCCTTTCTCTGGGAGCGGAACGGTTCTACTCGAAGCCGAAGCGGAAGGACTTGAATCCCAGGGTGTGGAAAGCCACCCTCTCGTGGGCAGGATAGCGCAAGCGAAGCTGCTTTGGCGGGAAAACCCGTCTGAATTCCTTCAATACGGTTTGGACCTTCTCAGGGAAGGAAGGTCTGTTAGGTGTTCCTCTGTTCGCCAGTATCCGCGTCTTCTGCAACAGTGTTTTACCCCGGAATGCCTTGTCAATCTCGATGCTCTGCGCTCCACATGGGAAAACAGAAGCGATGGTTCCCCGTTTTCGCGCCTGACATGGCTGGCGCTTATCAGCATTCTCCGGGATTGCTCCCCGGTGGGAACCGCACAGTGGCAGTACATACTGCCGAGCAAATCAAAGATCAATGTGGAACAACCCTTCGAGGCTTTTGAGCGCAAGCTGAGAATCATGGCGTACGATATGGCACAAAGACAAAGGTCAGTTCACGGTCCCGCCGCGGTTCAGCACATTGAAGATGCGCGCGTTTCTGCTTCTGTGCCCGAGTCTTGGGCTGATTTGGTGATCACGTCACCTCCGTATGCGAACAACTATGACTACGCCGACGCAACAAGGTTGGAGATGACCTTTCTGGGGGAAATCAATTCTTGGGCGGATCTGCAGACAAGTGTCAGATCCCATCTTGTCAGATCCTGTACTCAGCACGTTGCGCCCATTGTCAAGGAGGTCTCTCATGTGCTTGAGAACCCCGTTCTGGAACCCATAAGAAGTGAGATGATTGAAGTTTGCGGGAACTTGGAAAAGGAGCGGAAGCATCATGGAGGCAAGAAGCCCTACCATGCCATGATCGCGAACTACTTCCTTGATATGGCCGCAGTCTGGAAGCGCTTAAGGCATTCCTGCCGGGAAGGAGCAAGGGTTTGTTTCGTGATAGGGGACTCTGCGCCTTATGGTGTTTATGTGCCCGTTGACAGATGGTTGGGCGATCTGGCGCTTGGCGCCGGGTTCAATAGCTATCTATCTGAGAAAACGAGAGACAGGAATGTGAAATGGAAGAATAGGAAACACCGTGTCCCGCTGCACGAAGGACGTCTTTGGGTAGAAGGGTAATTCATGGCACAGTCACCTTCCCACAAGTTTGGACAGATCATCGGGGATCTCATAGAAGGGGCGCTCGCGGGTCGTCTAAAGGCCTTTGCCCGAAAACATGGGCTTTTCCTGGACAAGAAAGGCGAACGGACCGCCCGGTCGGGAAAGAAGGTCACCTGGGTTGACGAGTATGGCAATCTCCATGATCTGGATTCTGTGCTGGAACGCGGGGGTTCAGATAAGCAGATTGGGATACCTGTGGCATTCATTGAAACCGCTTGGAGGCGGAGCTACGAACCGGACTTTGAAATCCTCCTGCTGCGACACTGGCGAAATAACCAAAAACTCTTGACACCACGGTTGGGTTTGCGCTATCAGTGATGCAGTTAGACGAGCGGGGGAGAACGCACATGGAGATTGTACTCATTGTCTCAGTGCTCATTGCAATCGTTGTCTTCATCCTCCTGTTGGGCAGGATGAATGACATGAAAGAACATAACGATCTCACGGTAGAAAGTGCAGTTGCACTCAGAAAACGTGTCGAGTACGAAGATCAATTGCTCAATTCCCGGACGAGCATTGTTCTGACTCTGAACGGTCTAATGGCCGTTGCGGCGAGTCTGGCAATCCCTTGTGCCGCGCGACTTGCCGTGGCTGGAGTCATAATCATCGTGAACCTGCTTTGGATACCATGCCCAGTCGAAGCCTACGGGTACATCAAGGTTCTTACCCTGCGGCTTAAAGACTCCGCAGCAACACCCATTGACGAGCGTATGAGGCAGGATTTCTTGGCCAATAGGTTTCGTATTGGAACCACAAGGTTCATGTCTATCATTATTCCGGGACTATTGCTCTTTGGGTGGGTTGTTGCTCTCGTGCTGGCAAAATGAACCCCCAACCATCTCTTTCAGCGGATCGCAAAAAGCCGCGCCCGCTGAAGAGCACGGTCGCGGGCAGCATGGATGGTGATTGGGTGCGTGAATATGTCGAGTCCAGAGGCGGCAAACTTCTGGAAAAACATTGGAACCCGTTCGGAAAGGGCTGGTTCGGCGACGTGCCGCTCACGCTCATGGTCGGCAGCGCCACGGTCACCAACAGCGAGATGGAGATCCAAGGCCTCGACGGCGGCAATCAGTAGTGGTTCCGCGTCCGCGCCGTCCGCGCCGGAAAGGTCGGCCCTTGGTCCGATCAGGGAATAAGAGTGGTGAATATCTGATGCTGGGCAATATGAGGTACTAGCGCGATGCCAAAAACTAAGATAGCATTCAAGGAGATTGCAAATCGAATCACCGGCATCTCAATCCCGATCTTTGGTGTATCGTGGAATCCTCCAGAGTCCGAGCGTAAACTCGTGCGTGAAACCTTCATTTTTCTTGAGGATCGACGGGCGCTTTACAATGATTTCGCGCATGAGATCGATCAAGAAGTTGCTGAATCGGTGCTCGCTATTCGATCCGAGCTTACAGCGGCACTGAAACGATTTCCAGAAGGTTCGGAAGCAGTCTCATCATTCAAAGGGATGCGCGCGGCATGCCGCGAATACTTGGACAGCACACAATCTCGATCCAGAGGTTGGGACGGACCATTTTCTTTCATGACTCAGCTTGGCCGTCTGAGAGCAATCATAGGGGTTCACGTAGTACATCTATCTGTCAAGTACGGAGTCGACATCGATGGTGAACTTGCACGCATGATTCCGCCAGAATTCCGAGACGCCAAGTATCTTGAGCCATAAGGCCCAACCAGCCCACTTCACCTGAGGAAAGCGGGGGACAGCATACTGGTTGGGCGTTGGCAGACAGGGTTCCTCACTGTGGGAGTTCCATTTGGTGACGTAAGGGAGAGGCTACGGGTATGGCGTTCTCTGATTTGGGGGTGGGAAAAACTGGTGCTTCCGCCGATCCGCTGTGGTAAAGTGCGGTTGTGGGGAAGAGCGAAGGGCTAAGAGCGAAAGACGAAAAGAAAAGGACAAAGAGCAAAGAGCGAAGTGCGAAGGACGAAGGAACACGGGAGGCGCGGAGAGATTATGAGAACGACGATAGACATTCCCGAGGCGATGCTGACTGAGGCGATTCGGTTTGCGCGTGCCAAGAGCAAGCGTGACGCTATCATTGCGGCGGTGCAGGATTTCAACCGGCGTCATCGGATGGTGTCGTTGACCCGGCATCTGGGGACGTGCAAGAACCTGATGACCGCGAAAGAACTGTCGAAGATGCGGGAAGCGGACTGACCGTCATGCGGCTGATTGATACTTCGGCTTGGATTCACGCGCTTCGAGCGGACGGCGATTCGGCGGTTGCATCGCGTGTGCGCGCGTTGCTGGAGACGGGCGAGGCGGCTTGGTGTCCGATGGTTCAGTTGGAGCTGTGGAACGGCGCACGCGGCGACCACGAGCGGCGCGTCATCAAGGAAATGAAAGGCGATTTGATCGAGTTGGAGATGGACGGGCCGGTCTGGACGATAGCGAACGCTCTGGCGCAATCGGCCCGGCGAACGGGCAAAACGATTCCCGCGACGGACATTCTGATCGCAGCCTGCGCGCGAAGGCACGGCGTGGAACTTGAACACGCCGATCAACATTTCGCCGCCTTGGCGGCCCTTTCGGACTGAGAGTGCTGGAACTCCGGGGCCGCCATTCCCCGCTGAGAAAGTGTCCCGAGAATGCCCCGCAATATCATGAAAGAAGCCCGCCAGATCCTGCGCAAGGAGCTCCAAGCCCTCGCGTTGAACCGGCGCCGTTATCCGCTTTCGGGGAAAAACGCCGCCTCGATCGCGAGGCACAGCGTGTGGTAGCACACCAAGTGCGATTCCTGGACCAGGCGGGTGCGCGATCCCGGCAGGCGCAACGCGATATCGGCCCGCTTGGCCGCTTCGCCGCCGGCGGGCCCCGTCAGCCCGATGGTCCGGATGCCCAAAACGCGCGCCACGGCCATGGCATTGAGCACGTTGCGCGAGGCGCCGCTGGTCGAGATCGCCAGCAGGAGGTCGCCTTTCTCTCCCATCACGTAAAGCTCTTGCGCGAAATGCAGGTCGGCGCGGTTCGTGTCGTTGAGGATCGCACTGACCAGCGAGCCATTGAGGCCCAGCGGCACCGCTCGGAAACCCGCCTGGATTTCGTCGGCGAGTTCCTTCCCGTAAGGATCTTTCTTCAGCGCCTTGTAGTGAGCGGCGGGAAGCGGACGGCGCCGCTCGAAGGTCTTGAACAACTCTCCGCCGATATGGAGGCAATCGGCGTAGCTCCCGCCGTTGCCGCACAGGAACAATGTCCGGTTGGTGCGGAAGCACGCGACAGCGGCGCGGAAAGCCTCTTCAAAGGGTTCGCGGCAGCCCGCCAAATCCGGCCGTTGGGCAAAGAAATCCGCGATGATCCGCCGCGCGTCGGCCCGTCCCCGGGGAGAAATCGTTCTGGTGCCCATGTCTTGCCTTTCCAAAAACCTGCCGGCTCCTCACACGCCCCGTATCCTATTCCAAACCCCGCCCACGGTCAACGCATTACTTTTTCATAGGGACAAACGCTCTTTATGACGCCCTTTTACTTGACAGATTTTGCTGCGTTTGTAGATAATCCACGCATCCTGTCCCGGCATGCCCGACAGGTCCTTACCGATTTGACGCGGCTGGAGGCGGTGGCGGGCCGGTCTCTGCGCACCTTGCCTCGTGGAAAGCCGAGGAAAGAAAAGAAGGATGGGATTAGACAGCGTCTGTCCCCATTTTCAGAAGACCATGGACACCGATTTCTGACCTAGCTTGGCGGGCCGGTTGTTTCGTCATGCGGCGACAAGGAAATAATCAATTTCCTTGTCAACCAACCAATCCTCGTCGTGGGCAGGGGCTTCGTAAGCGACGTAGCGGCGATGGACCTCCTCCTGGATCTCGACGAGGACAGGTCCTGGTTTGACGGGAAGTCTCTTGTAGGCTTCGACGGCTCGCTCGCAATTACCCAGCGCCCCGAATACGTGGACTTCGAGAACGTTTTCGAGGATAGTCGGCGCTTGGGTCTTCTCGCTGACCAGTAAATCGCGCGCCCCAGCGTAATCTCTCTGGCGAAGGCGCGCGACGGCTAGAGCAGTTCGGAAATAGTCTCTGCTGGTGGGCCATGGATTGTTGCGAAGCCCATCCTCGAAGATGCGGATGGCCGCCTCGATGTCACCTTTTTTCATGAGAATGGTGCCGCGGATGTGATAGCCAATCCACTCACCTTCCGTCCGAGGGTTCTCTGTTGGTAAACCTACCAGAGCTTCTTCCAAGCGATTTAGAACGGCAAGGACACACGCCCGCCCGTTTTTAGCCACAACATCCTCGGGACGCTCGACGATCACGGCGTCGTAAGCCTGAAGGGCTTCATCTAAACGCCCCAGAGCCTTGAGGACCTCGGCGCGACCATTCTTGGCCACGACATCCCAGGGATGCTCGGCGATCACGGCATCGTAAGTCTGAAGGGCTTCATCTAAACGTCCCAGAGCCTTGAGCACCTCGGCGTGACCGTTCTTAGCCACAACATGTTCGGGATGCTTGGCGATCACGGCGTCATAGGCCTGGAGGGATTCCTCCAGCCGCCCCAGAGCCTTGAGGACCTCGGCGCGACCACTCTTGGCCACAGCATTCCCCGGATACTCGGCGATCACGGCGTCGTAAGCCTGAAGGGCTTCATCTAAACGCCCCAGAGCCTTGAGAACTTCGGCGCGACCGTTCTTGGCCACGACATCCCAGGGATGCTCGGCGATCACGGCGTCGTAAGTCTGAAGGGCTTCATCTAAACGTCCCAGAGCCTTGAGAACCTCGGCGTGACCGTTCTTGGCCACAACATGCTCGGGATGCTCGACGATCGCAGCCTCGTAAGCCTGAAGGGCGTCATCTAAACGCCCCAGAGCCTTGAGAACCTCGGCGCGACCACTCTTGGCCACGGCATCCCCCGGATACTCGGCGATCACGGCGTCGTAAGCCTGAAGGGCTTCATCTAAACGTCCCAGAGCCTTGAAGACCTGAGCGCGACCACACTTGGCGAAGATATCCTCGGAATGCTCGGCAATCTCGGCGTCGTAAGCCTGAAGGGCTTCATCTAAACGTCCCAGAGCCTTGAGGACCTCTGCGCGACCGTTCTTGGCCACGACGTCCTCGGGATGCTCGGCGATCACGGCATCGTAGGCCTGAAGGGATTCCTCCAGCCACCCCAGGGCCTTAAGAACTTCGGCGCGGCCGCCTTGGGCCACAGCGGCACGCTCGGGATTTTCGGCGAACGAT
>Ga0315281_10003975_pt1 | contig 21557 bp, 20 predicted proteins | sample YL17G07_0_MG_FD_204540 | JGI IMG/M metagenome (GOLD analysis project Ga0315281, IMG submission 204540) | Sediment microbial communities from Yellowstone Lake, YNP, Wyoming, USA - YL17G07_0 | ecosystem: Environmental > Aquatic > Freshwater > Lake > Sediment | place: USA: Wyoming | collected... | reverse complement strand
TCCATTGATCGCCAACGCATCGCCGACAAGTCCCAGCGCTAAACCGTACACTGCGGCCCAGCCCGGCCTCATGCGAACCGCCCCGAAAATGGCGGCGATGAGCATGAAGTCGATCGACGCCCTCCACCCGAGCAGCGGCCGCAAGGTGTAATGCAACAGAATGAGGATCACGCCGCAGATCATCGTTCGCAGCGCGCGCTCCCAGTTCACCGGGCCCTCGCCGGAGTTCCTGCAACTGTGTCAGGCTTAGCGCGTTGCGTCGTATCGCGTCGAGCCGGTCGGCGAGCGGCGAACGGATCCACGCCTAAGGCGCGCGTCATCGAGTCGACGGTCGCTCGCTTGACCGAATCAATGGTCGCGGTCCTCTGTTGTTCGGCAACGGCGGCGGCGGCGCGTGCCACCGAATCGCCGGCCAAGCCGATGCTCTTCGTCGCCGAGTCAGTCGAGACCGGCGACATCCAGATGTTGCCGACGCCCTGCGTCGATCGCTGTGGCGTCAGGATCAGAACCGACGTGACGTCGGACGGGTTGACCGCAGGCGTGAGGAGGTACGTCCGCGAGAGTCCCTCTGCCGCATCGAGTTCGCGGAGGACTGTGCCGATCGCGATACCCGGCGGGTATGTGCCACCGAGCCCGGCCGTGAAGATCTGTGTCCCCGGCGCCAGAACAGTGCGGAACGAAACTCCACGAAGTTCCAGGTAGTAGCTGCGGTTGCGGAGGCTCGTCCCGACCTGGTGCGGATAGACGATTCCGTATGCCGTTCGATCGCCGGACATCGCGCTCGCGCGAAAATCGGCGTTCGAGTACAGTATCGCGGTGCTCATCGTCGGGTCGGTTGTTTGCACCTGACCGACAAGGCCCTCGGGCGCGACTACCGCGCTGTACTTCCTCACGCCGGCGCTGCTGCCAGCGGTCAGTGTCAACGTCGTCACGAAATCCAATCCTTGTTCGACCGACGTCTGGAGCGCTTCGGCGGGAATGAAGCCCCATCCAAGACGGCGACCAAGACCCATCAGCTTTCGTAACTGTCCGTTCTCCGCCGCCAGGGCTTGCGCGTTCATCGCTCGCAACGCGGCCGAGTCTCGCGCCAACGTGAACTGTCGTCTCGACAGCCACGAATTCCGCCAGCTTTCCGAGCCCTCTTGTAAGCCGACTAGCGGAGCGGCGATGGTGCGGCGCAGGAAGTGCGCGACCGGAGTGCTCGGGCCCACGAGGGCGAGCACCGACGCAAGAATGCTTCCGGCGAGGAGGAGCACGTCGGCTCGAGCGCGGAGTCGAGCGTCGGCTGCCACCGGTTGATCAGGTGCTCAGGACGGACCAGTACTTTTCTTCATCATCGAGGATGCGTCCCGTACCGCGCACAACACACGTCAGGGGGTCTTCATCCACGTGAATCGGAAGATTGGTCTCTTGGCTGAGCAGAAGGTCGAGCCCGCGAATGAGCGCCCCGCCGCCAGTCATCACAATCCCACGATCGACGATGTCGCTCGCCAACTCCGGCGGCGTGATCTCCAAAGCACGCCGAACGGCGTCGACGATCGCCTGCACCGGCTCTTGGATCGCCTCTCGGATTTCACTCGAGTGGACGCGAACCGTCTTCGGAATACCAGACACGAGATCGCGTCCCTTGACTTCCATCTCTCGTTCGTCGCCGACGGGCGCTGCCGATCCGATCTGGATCTTGATCAGCTCAGCCGTTGGCTCGCCGATGAGGAGGTTGTAGTTCTTGCGCATGAATTGCACGATCGCCATGTCGAGTTCGTCGCCCCCGATGCGAATCGACGTGTCACTGACAATACCGGACAAAGCGATAACGGCGATCTCAGTCGTGCCGCCGCCGATGTCGATGACCATGTTTCCCGTCGGAGTTTCGACAGGGAGGCCGACACCAATTGCCGCCGCCATTGGTTCAGCGACCATGAAGACTTCCTTCGCACCCGCTCCAAGCGCGGAATCGCGCACGGCGCGCTTCTCGACTTCGGTGATGCCGGATGGGACGCAGACGATCACTCGCGGCTTCACCTTGAAGACATGGTTCTCGATGATGAGCGTCAGAAAATACCGCAACATCTTTTCGGTCACGTCAAAATCCGCGATCACGCCGTCTTTCATTGGGCGAACCGCGATCACCCCGTCTGGTGTTCGTCCGAGCATCCGCTTGGCTTCGAGGCCGACGCCCTTGATCTTCCGCGTTTCGCGATCCATGGCGACCACGGAAGGCTCGTTCAGAACAATGCCCTCGCCCTTGACGTAGATCAGCGTGTTGGCCGTTCCAAGATCAACACCAATTGCGTTTGCGGGAAAAAACGATCCCGCCTTGAAGAAAGGCCAGCGCATCCAGTTCGCTTAGGTCGTCGCTCGAGGCCGATAGTTCGGCGGTACAGACAGCAAGATTCGGGGAGGGGCGGCTTTAAGGTACTGGCGCCGCTGAGGCTCTACAAGGCATTGAGCCAGCGCCGGTTAGCCGCTCTCGACACGTGATACCAAGAAAGATACGGCGGGCTCACATGAGTCCGCCGTATCACATCACAAATCTTGCTGTTGGCTGACTCAGCGCGCGAGCTTTGCCGCATCTGCGCACGGCAGCCCGAAGGCCTCGGCCACGCCGGGATACGTCACTTGGCCCTCGGCGACGTTCAGCCCCTTGAGCAGCGCCGGGTTGTCGCTCAACGCCCGCTTCCAGCCCTTGTTGGCCAGCTGCAGCGCATACGGCAGAGTGGCGTTCGTCAACGCGAGGGTCGATGTCCGGGGGACGCCCCCAGGCATGTTCGCCACGCCATAGTGAATGATCCCGTCGATCACGTAGGTCGGGTTCTCGTGAGTCGTGGCGTGGATGGTCTCCACGCACCCCCCCTGATCGATCGCGACGTCGACGATGACCGAGCCAGGCTGCATCCCCTTCAGGTCCTCGCGGCGAATGAGCTTTGGAGCCTTGGCACCTGGAATCAGGACGGCACCGACGACGAGGTCGGCGTCAGCGATCTCGCTCAGGACGTTGTGGCGGTTCGAGTGGATCAAGATGACGTTCGGCGGCATCACGTCCGAGAGGTAGCGGAGTCGCTCGAGCGACAAGTCGAGAATCGTGACGCGCGCACCCATGCCGGCGGCCATTTTCGCGGCGTTGATACCGACGATGCCACCACCCAGGATGACGACCTTTGCCGGCATCACGCCGGGAACCCCGCCGAGCAGCACGCCCCGCCCTCCGTACAGCTTTTCGAGGTACTTGGCCCCTTCTTGCACGGCCATCCGGCCGGCCACTTCTGACATCGGTGTCAACAGCGGCAGCTCACGCGACGGCAGCTCCACCGTTTCATACGCCACGCAGACTGCGCCGCTGTCGAGATGCGCGCGTGTCAGCTTTTCGTCGGCGGCAAAGTGAAAGTACGTGAAGATCAGCTGCCCGCGGCGCATGTGAGGCCACTCGACCGCGATCGGTTCCTTGACCTTCATGATCATCTCACTGGCCTTCCAGACCGCCGCCGCGTCGGGTGCGATCGTCGCGCCGACTGACGTGTACGCCTCATTCGGGAACCCACTGCCAATGCCGGCGCCAGTTTCGATGAGCACAGAATGACCGGCGGCGACGAGCGACTCCGCGCCGGCCGGAACGAGTGCGATTCGATTCTCGTTGGTCTTGATTTCCTTCGGTACGCCGATCTTCATGGCCTGGATAGTCAGAGGTTGCAATGCGAAGTCATCTGAGCCTGCCACGAGAAGCGCAAGCCGTGAGGGAGCAAAGCGAGGGATCTGCTTCGCTTGTTCAGACGCCGAAAAGTAACGTGTTCTACCCGGCGACCGGCTGCGGGCCGAGGCTGACCACAGTCATCCGGTTTGGATCGAAATACTCACGCGCGACGTCCAGCACTTGCTCGGGCGTGATCGCATCGACGAGCGCCAGCAGTTCGTCCAGCGACCGGTACGGCTCGCCGTAGAGTTCGACGGCAGCCGCCCGATACATCCGCGCCGACACGCTCTCGAGCGAGAGGGTGATCTGCCCCTTTAGCTGCCGCTGCCCCATGGCGACCTCACCGGACGGCAAGCCGTTCGCGGCGACGGCCGCGAGTTCGGTTCGAATCGCATCGTACGCCTTCGCCGCGGTCGAGGGTCCTGTTGCCACGTAGACTCCGTGCATGCCGGTATCGGCATGGAACGACTGATAGGTGAAGACCGAGTAGGCCAGCCCAAGCTCCTCGCGGACGCGCTGGAACAGACGCGAGCTCATGCCGCCACCCAGGAGCATGCTGAGAAGGACGAACGGGAGCCGGCGCGGGTCGCCATGCCGGACGGCGTTCGTGCCCATCACGACGTGAGTCTGGGCTCCGTCGCGATGCACGTGCCGAACTGACGGCAACGCAAGAACCGGCGCTGGAGCCCCTACGACCGTGTCGCGGCGCGGCGGCTCTGCCGCCCAGCCAGTCTTCTCGAGCACGTCAACCAGCGTCTGGTGCTGCACGTTGCCCGACGCCACAACGACAATGCGCCCGGGGTGGTAGGCCCTTTTGTGGAGCGCCTTGAGATCCCGAACCTTGAGCGCGTTGACGGTGTCGCGGGTCCCGAGAATCGAGTATCCGAGCGGGTGATCCCCCCAGACCGCGGAGTTGTGCAGCTCGAAGACGAGATCGTCCGGTGTGTCCTCAACCATGCCGATTTCCTCAAGCACCACCTTTCGCTCGAGGGTCAGATCGGCCGCCCGAAGCGCCGGCCGAAATACAATGTCGGCGATGACGTCCGCAGCCTCGCTCAGGTGCTCATCGAGAACGCGTGCCTGAAACACGGTATGTTCGCGGGACGTGTAGGCGTCGAGCGATCCGCCGAGCGCCTCGAGCGACAGGGCGATGTCCTTGGCCGAACGGGTGCCAGTCCCCTTGAACACCATGTGCTCGAGGAGGTGCGACACGCCCATCACGTCCGGACTCTCGTGCAGTGATGCGGACCGGACCCATGCCCCGAACGCAATCGACCGTACTCCCGGCATGTGCTCCGAGAGTACGGTCAGTCCATTGGGAAATATCGTGCGCTCGAGATTGCCTCCCGTTGTTCCCCCGGCAATCACCTGCTGCGCGACCGGTCTCCCCGTGGACGACTGCGCGGGCGCTCGCCACCTTCGCCACCGCCAGACTCGCCACCAGAACCGCTCGAGCCCTCGGGGCGTTCCGAGCGGCCCCCATGGCTCGAGGACGCGTCTGCCTCTTCGCCCTCGGGCTTCGGAACGAGCGCCTTCATCGACAGCCGGAGGCGACCGCGTTCGTCGCGGTCGATGAGCTTGACCTTCACGCGCTCACCCTTCTTGACCACGTCTTCGGTCTTCTCGGTGCGTCCATGCTTGAGTTCCGAGATGTGCACGAGACCTTCCGTGCCCGGCATGATCTCGACGAACGCGCCGAACGCCGTCGTCGACTTCACAACGCCTTCGTACGTGTCGCCAATGATCGGCTCGGCGGTGATGTCGCGAACCATTTGGCGCGCGCGTTCCATTGCCTCTCCGCCAACCGCCGCGATCGTAACGAGGCCCGTATCGTCGACCGCGATCTCGGCGCCCGTCTCGTCCTGAATACCGCGAATCGTCTTGCCCTTGGGCCCGATGAGATCGCCGATCTTCTCCGGGCTGATCATTACCGTGACAATCCGTGGTGCGTACTTCGACAAATCATCGCGCTTCGCCGGTAACGCCTTGTCCATCTCGCCGAGGATATGGAGACGGCCTTCCTTGGCCTGAGCGAGCGCTTCCTTCATGATCTGGAGGTCGAGCCCCTCGATCTTGATGTCCATCTGGATCGAGGTGATTCCGTCTCTGGTGCCCGCGACCTTGAAATCCATGTCGCCAAGGTGATCCTCCGTGCCGAGGATGTCGGTCAGGATCGCGTACTTCTTGCCTTCTTTGACCAGGCCCATCGCCACGCCGGCGACCGCGGCCCGAATCGGGACACCAGCGTCGAACAACGCCAGTGAGCCGCCGCAGACCGATGCCATCGACGACGATCCATTCGATTCGAGGACGTCCGAGACGATGCGGATCGTGTACGGGAATTCATCGAACGCGGGCAACACGCCCTGGAGCGCCCGCTCGGCGAGATTGCCGTGGCCGATCTCGCGGCGCGACGTGCCGCGCATCGGACGGACTTCGCCCGTCGAGAACGGCGGGAAGTTGTAGTGCAGCATGAACGACTTCGTGACTTCGCTCGCTTCCTTGATGGAGTCGAGACGCTGGGCGTCCTTCGACGTTCCGAGGGTGGCAGCGACGAGCGCCTGCGTCTGACCACGAGTGAACAGCGCCGACCCGTGCGCGCGCGGCAGCACGGTCGTATCGATTGAGATCGGGCGCACTTCGTTCGGCTTGCGGCCGTCCACGCGCAGTCCCGTCGACAACACCTGGCTGCGGAGGCTGTTGTACTCGACGTCGTCGAGTACCGCGTGAACGTCCTTGGCGTTGTCGGGGAACGTGACGAGCATTTGCTCGGCAACATCCTGCTTGACCTTTTCGACGGCCTGAACCCGTGTGTGCTTCTCCTTCTGGTTCAGCGCCTCGACGATCTTGCCCTCGGCCAGCGCCTTGACTTTGGCCTCGACGTCCTTTGGCGTCTCGGCCTTGGTCCATGCCATTTTCGCGGGGCGATCCTTGCCAAGCTGCTTGAGGAGCTCGTCCTGAGCGCCGACGATCTCACCAATGCCCTTGTGGGCGATCGTCAGCGCCTCGACGACGTCCTCTTCGGACACCTCGAGCGCGCCGCCCTCGACCATCACGATCGAGTCTTTCGAGCCGGAGATGACGAGTTCCATATCGCTGAACTCGAGCTGCTGGAACGTCGGGTTGAGGACCCACTTGTCCTGGACGCGTCCGACGCGAACGGCGGCGATCGGTCCCGCAAAGGGGATCTTCGACGCGTTCAGCGCGAATGAGGCGGCCACGAGTCCGAGCACGTCGGAATCGTTCTCCTGGTCCGCGGAGATGACATAGATGAAGACCTGCACTTCGTTTTTGAACCCTTCCGGGAAGAGCGGACGGATTGAGCGGTCGATGACGCGTGCGGCAAGGATCTCATGATCGTGCGGACGGCCTTCGCGCTTGATGAAGCCGCCGGGAATCTTTCCCGCGGCGTAGGTCTTCTCCCGGTACTCGACGAGCAGTGGGAAGAAATCGAGGGTGCTGCGCTTGTCACTCACCGTGACAGCGGCGAGGACCATGGTGTCGCCAAACGTGACGAGCGCCGATCCTGACGCCTGCTTGGCCATACGGCCGGTTTCGATCACCAGGCGGCGCCCGGCGAACGTTTTCTCAATGCGTTGCATCATTTCAGATTGCCTATAGGGAAAATACAAAACGCGCGGGTCGCAACCATTTGCGCCCGCGCGATCATGACTTCAGCCACTCAATAGCGGAGACCAAGCTCCTGGACGAGCTTCCGGTATCCATCGACTTCCGTGCGCTTCATGTAGTTCAGGAGCCGGCGGCGCTTGCCGACGAGCTTGAGAAGCCCCTGTCGTCCGTGGTGATCCTTCTTGTGCGCGCGGAAGTGCTCGGTCAGGTAGTTGATTCGTTCTGTGAGGAGCGCGACCTGAACCGTGGTTGATCCGGTGTCGGACGTGTGCGTCCGGTGTTTCTCGAGCGTCGGTGCTTTATCGAAAGCCATGAGTGCTGTTGGTGCCCACGCGGATGCGCGGGAAAGTCATTAATTCGTTCCGAGCCTAGAAAGCTAACGGGGATGGTAAGCTCATGTAAAGGGGCAACTTAGCGCGATCACCTGACGATCCACCCGATCAGCTTGGCGAACCACCCCCGAGTGTCGTTGAACATCACGACGATGAACAACAACGCGATCACCGCTAGCCCGAACCGGAGGATGTATTCGCGGGATTTCATGCTGAACGGGCTGCCCTTGGCCGACTCGATCACGTTCATCAGGATTTGCCCACCATCCAGAATCGGGATCGGCAGCAGGTTGAGCACGGCAACATTGACGCTCAATAGGGCAATCAGATAAAACAGGGACTCAATCCCGCTCCGGGCGGCATTGACCGACGCCTTCGTGATCGCGATCGGCCCCCCAAGCTGCCTTACAGAAACCTTCCCAACGATCAGGGCTTTGAGAAAACCGACCACGGCGGTTGCCATCGACCAGCTTTCGCTGCAGCCAGCTAAAAGCGCCCCGCCAAGCCCGATCGACTCGTGCCGAGATGTATTGCGGGCGGCCGCGCCGATCCGTCCGACCAGGGAGTCCTTCCCATCCGCCCCCGGCATCTTCGTTGCCTTGGGCGTGACGACGAGCGTCCTGGCGATACCGGCGCGGATCACCTCGAATGTGAGCGGCTTTTCCGCGGACATACTGACGCGAACTGACAGGTCGCTCCAGATACCGATCGGCGCACCATCGATGGCGACGACGCTGTCGCCGCGCTGCAGACCCCCGGCGGCCGCCCGATCTCCGGCGAAGATCGAGTCGATGACCGCAGGGATGTAGTAGCCAATCGCCCGTGCGACGGCGACCCGGCCGGAATCGGAACTGACCGGAATACTCACCGCCCCGCGCTGCGTCAGGATAGTCACGGCGCCGTGCCCGGTCGCGATCTTGCGTTCAATCTCGTTCCAGGACGCGACAGCCGCACCGTCAATCGCGCGAATCGTGTCACCGGTCTGGAGTTGCCGCAGCGCGGGCATCGTCGGCGACAGCGTGACCGCCCCGACGACCGTTATCGGAACGACGTCGCGGCCAACGCGCAACGCCACCGCGCTGACAATGACGATGGCTAGCAGAGCGTTCATCGACACACCCGCGATCATGATGAACAGGCGCGCCCACAGCGGCTTGCTCTCGAACCAACGGTCTTCGGGCACCGGCTTGGGCCCGAATGGAATCATCGCCTCTGGATCCCAGCCCTTCGGCTGCTCCTTCTGTTCAGCCGAGGCTTCGCTTCCGCCTTCGAGGAAGGCGGTCTCCTCGTCAAGTCGCGACGCCATCCGAACGTATCCCCCCAGCGGTAGCGCGGCGAGCACGTACTCGGTCTCGCCACGCCGGACGCGGAGTAGCGCGGGACCAAAGCCGACCGAGAAGCGCGGCGCGTACACACCGACGGCCTTCGCCGCCAGAAAATGACCGAGCTCGTGAATGAAAATCACGAGGCCAAAAACGAGAACGGGCGCTAAGAGCGAGAGCATTCGAATCGGTCCTCGACCAGACGGCGGGCCGACGCATCGGCATTCAGTATGTCGGAGCGGGTTGCTCCCGGTGCAGTGCTCAGGGCGTCGAGCGCATGCTCGACGGCGGGCGCGATATCGCCGAACGTAAACTTGCCATCGAGAAAGAGCGCTACCGCGCGTTCGTTCGCAGCATTGTACACCGCTGGCGCCGCCCCACCCTGCCTCCCCGCTCCGATTCCGAGCGCGAGCATCGGAAAGTCAGCGGACCGTACGGGCTCAAACAACAGCGGAGACATCGCCACCGGATCAAACCGCGGGACCTCCGGGTCGGTAATCCGTTCCGGGTGGGCCAACGCATAGAGGATTGGCAATTCCATACTCGGAACGCCGAGCTGCGCCAGCACGCTGCCATCGGCAAACTCGACGAACGAATGGACGACGCTCTGCGGATGGACGACGACCTCGATGCAATCGTATGGAATGCCAAAGAGAAAATGGGCCTCGATCACCTCGAGTGCCTTGTTCGCCAACGTCGCGCTGTCAATCGTGATCTTCCGACCCATCTTCCAAGTCGGATGGCGCAGCGCCTTGTCGGCTGTCGCGGTGCGGATCTCCTCGGCGGACGAAGTGCGAAACGGCCCCCCAGAGGCAGTGATCACAACGCGGCGAATCTCGGTCGCATCGCGGGAGCCAATGCACTGAAGGATCGCGCTGTGCTCGCTGTCGACCGGCACTATCTCACCTCCGCCCTTCTTGGCGGTTGCCAACACCAACTCACCGGCCATGACGAGGCTTTCCTTGTTCGCGAGCGCGACCCGCTTACCTCGCTCGAGGGCGGCGAGCGTCGCGTCGAGCCCGGCGGCACCGACCACCGCATTGAGCACGACGTCGACATCGTCGCGTGACGCGGCTTCGACGAGGCACCTCTCGCCGCCGTGCCATTCCGCCGGGCGTCCGGGACGGTCTTCCACCAGACCGATGAACGGAGGTCGGAATTCGTCGACCTGCCGCCCAAGTCGATCGACGTTAGCGAACGCGGTTAGAGCGTTGACGGAAAAGCGATCGGGATGACGGCGGAGCACCTTGAGCGCGGTCGTCCCAATTGAGCCCGTCGAACCGAGAACCGCGACGCGCGTCTTGCGCTCGGGACGGCTCATCGCGGTGCCCAAGTCAGTAGCCAATCGGTAAGCAGATAGCTGACCGGCAGCACGAAGAGCAGGCTGTCGAGGCGATCGAGCACGCCGCCGGTGCCCGGAATGATTCCCGAGCTGTCCTTGACGCCGGCCTCCCGTTTGAGCAGCGACTCCGCAAGATCTCCGACTTGCGCGGCAACGCTGACGACGACACCGAAGAGAATCAGTCCCCACGGATACCACTTGAACCCCAGTTGCGCCGAAGGACGCAACACGCTGGTCCCGAACACCCACGCGACGACCACACCCAAGACGAGACCACCAACAGCTCCTTCGACTGTCTTTCCGGGGCTCACAGATACCATCAACTTGTGGCGGCCAACAAGGCGGCCGACCGTGTACCCACCGATGTCCGACGCCCAGGTGACCAGCAACGGCAGCATCAGCAGCAGTGCGCCGGATGCAATCGTCATTCCGCGTCCCCACTTCAGCTCGGCGTCGGCGAACGCGTACGGATGGTAGCGGAGCGCGTAACCAAAGCTGAGCATTCCACCGACGTAGACCGCGCCGAAGATGGTCGTCGCCGCGGCGCCGAACGGCTTCTTGTCGATGCCACGCCGCCAGATCGTCAGTCCGAGAGTGGCGACGACAATCACGGCAGCGATCGTCAACGCCGGGAACTGCATCCCGAGAAGGCGCGCGTGTACGGCCAACGGAATAAGTCCGGCCAACGCAATCCCTACGTCATCGAGAGGCGCCAGGCCACTAGCGCGCGCAATGCGGAACAATTCCCAGGCTCCGATCGCCGAAACCACCGCCAACAGGCCAGCCAGCGGGGCTCCGCCAAGAACGACGACGTACACGGCCGCGGGCGCCGCGACCACGCCAAAAAGAATCCGCTTTGTGAGCTCTGACAGAGCCTCAATACCTCAGACTTCCATGATCTCGGCTTCCTTCGCCTTGATCAGTTCGTCGATCTTTTTGATGTAGTCGTCGTGGAGCTTCTGCAAATCTTTCTCCGCATGCTTCACGTCGTCTTCCGAGACGCCCGAGAGCTTCTTGAGCAGGTCCCGCGCGTGCGTCCTGGCGTGGCGCACGGCGACTTTGCCGTCCTCCGCCGCCTTGTGGACGATCTTCACGAGTTCCTTTCGCCGCTGCTCATTCATGGACGGGAGCGGAACCCGGATCACACCGCCCTGAATCGCCGGGTCGAGACCGAGGTCGGATTCGCGAATCGCCTTCTCGACGGACTTGATCTGGCCCTTGTCGAACGGCGTCACCATCAGAATCCGCGGTTCTGGCGCCGATACGTTGGCGCATTGGTTCATCTGCATCATCTGGCCATACATCTCGACACGCACGCTGTCGAGCATGTTCGGCGAGGCTTTCCCGGAACGAACGCTGCTGAATTCCTTGCGCGTGTGCTCGATGTCCTTGTCCATCGCAGTGCGCGCGTCCTTGATGATCTGCGGAGTGGTGCTCATCTGACGAGGGTGCCGACACGTTCGCCGCGGACAGCAGAGACAAACGCGCCTGGACGGTGGATGTTGAGAACGATCAACGGAAGGGAGTTTTCGCGGCAGAGCGTAATGGCGGTCTGATCGATGACCTTCAGATCCTCAAGCATCACGTCCCGAAAGCTGATTTCGTCGTAGAGCTTGGCGTTGGAGTCCTTCTTCGGATCGGCCGAGTAGACGCCGTCGACGCTCGTCGCCTTGATGATGACGTTGGCCTTGATCTGGATTGCGCGGAGGACGGCCGCCGTATCGGTGGAAAAGTACGGATTGCCGGTGCCGGCGGCAAAAATCACGATGCGTCCTTTTTCCAGGTGCCTCACGGCGCGGCGTCGGATGTAGGGCTCGGCGATTTCTTCCATGCGAATCGCGGTCATCACGCGTGTATCGATTCCCTTTCGCTCGAGCACGTCCTGCACGGCCAGCGCGTTGATCACCGTGCCGAGCATACCCATGTAGTCGGCAGCGACCCGGTCGAGACCCATCTTCGAGAGCAGCGTCCCGCGGACGATGTTGCCGCCGCCGATGACCAGTCCAACAGATGCACCGGCCGCGATGACCGACTGCACTTCATCGGCAAATCTGGCGATTGTCTCGAAGTCGAATCCAAACCCCTTCTCGCCGGCGAGAGCCTCGCCGGAAAGTTTGAGCAGAACGCGCGGGTATTTGAGTTCGGACACGAGGGCTAGATCTCGCCGAGCTGGTAACGGACGAACCGCCGGACCTGGATGTTCTCGCCAGTCTTGACGGCCACTTCCTTGACGAGGTCGCCGACGCTCTTCTTTGGATCGCGCACCCACATCTGGTGCAAGAGGCAGACGTCTCTATAGTAGGCGTCAACTTTTCCGGCGACGATCTTTTCGATCATGTTCTCGGGCTTCCCGCTCGCCTTGACCTGCTCGATGAAGATACGGCGTTCGGAGTCAATCTTCTCCTGCGGCACCATATCCTTGTCGACGGCGATTGGTGAAGCAGCGGCAATGTGCTCGGCGAGCGCCTTGCCCAGATCCTTGAAGTCGTCAGTGCGGGCGACGAAGTCGGTCTCACAATTGAGCTCGACGAGCACGGCAATCTTGCCGTTGTGATGGATGTAGCTCCCAATCACACCCTCGCTCACCTTCCGTCCGGCGCGCGTCTCCGCCTTGGCCGACCCCTTGGCGCGGAGATACTCGACGGCCTTGTCCAAAACGCCGCCCGATTCTTCAAGCGCCTTTTTGCAATCCATCATTCCTGCGCCAGTACGGGCGCGGAGTTCCTGAACGTCTTTCGCCGAAATGCTCGCCATTGCTGCAAACCCTGATCTCATTGTCGAAACGCCGCGGAGAGTCCTCCGCGGCGCATGAATACTAACCCCTTTCGACCCCCTATTACCGGCCAGCGCGCAGGAAGACCGGGCTGCTAGCCGTTGTCTTCCGGCTCTCCACCGGCATCGCGGTCGCGGGCGTCTCCGCCGTCGGCACCATCCATGTCGTCGCCAGCGTCGGCAGCATCGCCCGCCGGGCCGGCTTCGCCTTCAACTCCGCTCTTGAGGCGGGCGGCGATCGCTTCGGGCTTGGCGCGGCGGCGGCGCGGGCGACGCTTGCGCTTGCGTTCGGTCTCGGCCTCGGGCTCGGCTCCACGATCGGAGCTGTATGTGTACGTCTCGCTCTCCTCGGTCTCGGTGCGCGTTGGCGCTTCGCGCCGCGCCTCGAGCACAGCATTTGCGATAGCGCTCGTGATCAGCTCGACCGAGCGGATCGCGTCGTCGTTGCCGGCGATCGGCACCGTAATGAGATCAGGATCGGCGTTGGTATCGACGATGGCAACGATCGGAATCGAGAGCTTGTTGCCCTCATTGACGGCGATGCGCTCCTTTTTCGAATCGACGACGAACATGAGTCCCGGTGTCCGGTTCATGTTGCGAATGCCGTTGAGATACTTGACGAGCTTCTCGCGCTCACGTGAAAGCATGAGCTGTTCTTTCTTGGTGTAGTTCTCAAAGTCGCCACCGGCCTCGGAGCCCGTCTCGAGTTCCTTCATCCGGCGGATTTGCTTCTTCACCGTCATGACGTTGGTGAGCAGCCCGCCGAGCCAACGCTCCGTGATGTAGAGCGAGCCGCAGCGCTCCGCCTCAGAACGAACGATGGCCGACAGCTGTGGCTTGGTGCAAACAAATAGCACCTGTTCGCCGCGCATGATCACGTCGCGGGCCATCTTCTGAGCGAGCTCGATCTGGCGCAGGGTCTTGTGCAAATCGATGATGTGGATCCCGTTGCGCTCGGCAAAAATGAACTGGCGCATCTTGGGATTCCACCGCCGCGTCTGGTGACCAAAGTGGACACCGGCGGCGAGGAGCTGCTCCAGCGTTGGCTGGGCGCCCAAATTCTGTGCTTCCATGCTGTTCTGTACCTCGGATGTGGTTGTAAACGTCGGCGCCTTTCATCGTCCGTTCCGACCGAAGGATCTCGGCACCAGAACGGACTCCAAACGCCTGAGAGATCTGGAATGCGGCATCTGGAGTGCGGTATCTCGTTTCTGGTATCTGGTATCTGGTAACGGCGTTTGCGTCCACGACCAGTTACCAATTACCAGCTACCAATTACCAGCTACCAATTACCAGCTACCAATTACCAGTTACCGCTTACCAGTTACCAATTACCAGTTACCAATTACCAGTTACCGCTTTCCAGTTACCGCTTTTCCTACCGCTTGCTGAACTGGAACTTCTTTCGCGCCTTCGGACGGCCTGGCTTCTTGCGCTCGACCGCACGCGCATCGCGCGTGAGCAGGCCGAGGTCGCGAAGCTTGCGACGGTGTCCCTCGTCCATCTTCACCAGCGCGCGGGCAACAGCCAGGCGAAGCGCGCCGGCCTGCCCGCTGACACCGCCGCCTTCGAGGTGCGCCATGACGTCAAACTTGCCCAGCGTTTCGGTCGCGACGAACGCCTGCTGGATCAATGACACGAGCACGGGACGCGGGAAGTAATCACCAAGCGTGCGCCCGTTCACGGCCCACTTGCCTGAACCCGGCCTGACGTAGACACGACACACGGCTTCTTTCCGGCGACCAATGGTGTGGGTGACCTGTGAATCGACAGCCATCGGTCTACTCCTCGCTCTTGTTGAAGGTCAACACCGCCGGCTGCTGCGCGACGTGCGGATGCTCTGCACCGGCAAACACCCGCAACTTGCGGCGTAGCACCTGGCGGCCGAGCGCGGTCTTAGGCAGCATGCCATACACTGCGCGTTCGATGACCCGCTCCGGGTGCTTGGCGAGCATTGTTCCGAGCGACGTAAAGCGCTCGTGGCCCATGTATCCCGAGTGGCGAAAGTAGAGCTTTCCCTCGAGCTTCCGGCCGGTGACCTTCACCTTTGCGGCGTTGATCACGATGACGTTGTCGCCCGTGTCCATGTGCGGCGTGAACGTCGGCTTGTGTTTGCCGCGGATGACGCGGGCGATCTCGGTCGCGAGGCGTCCAAGGACCTGACCTTCTGCATCAACAATGAACCAGCGGTGCTCGAGATCGCCGGCTTTCGCACTGTACGTTTTCATGAAACACAGTCTGAACGAAAGATTCCCACGCCTCACCGGTGCGGAATGCAACCCGGGTTTCGGCCGCCAACAGGCGTTTTAAGACAGAATCGCAAGATAGGCAACGAGTTAGCCGCGGTCAACGGGCGGACTCCGGTCGTCCAATGTCGTCCGATCCATCCCGAATTCGTTCCCTGCCTCGCCTGCGAATCGGGGCCCGGGCCGCTACCGTAACCAGATCGGCCTGACCAGCCCATGACCGAGGGCTGACCGCCGCCTGACGGCACCCGAGTATTGTCCCCCCGACGCAGGTAACCATACCCCAGCAGGGAGGATGCAATGAACGTTCACCTCATGCCGGCCCCGAAGCCGAGAACGGCGGGTCCCCTCTATATGATGCTGGGGGCCCTCCTGTTCGCCACGCTACCTGGCCTCAGTTCCGCCCAAGCTCCGAGCCTGAAGGCGCCCGACCAACACCCGCTGGTGCCGACCCGAACGACTATTCCGATCATCGGCGGGCGGGATACGGCTCGCATCCTCGACCCGGCACGGGTGCTGGGCGACATCGAACGAATCGTTGCCGCCGAAGCGGGGACCAAAGGCAAACAGGACGCGCCACCAAGGTCGCGCTCGGTGGACTACTCGGGGCCGCGGTTCGGTTTCACGTACCTGCCCCAGAACGCGATCGACAGCCTGAAAGCGCACAAAATCACGGTCGGGAACCCGATCACTCAGTTCGGTTGGCAGTTCGAGCGAGAGATAGTAGTGACCGAGCAAGGCCCCCGGGTCCTGAACGAATGGGTGTTCCTCGCCGGCGGTCTTGAGAGCGGGGCTTTCCTGCCGAGCCTGACGTGGCTGGTCGGCGCTCGTTCCTCGGGGGGCAGCGAGATCGGCGTTGGACCGAACGTGTCGGTGTCTGGGGTTGGGCTGGCAGCCGCCCTTGGTGTGTCCATACCTACCGGTGGAGTGCGCTTTCCGATGAACATTGCTGTCGCGCAGTCCAAGGGCGGCATCCGGGTGAGCTTTCTGACTGGGTTTACGATCCACTAGGGACCAACACAAAGAGCCCGGCTCAATCGAGCCGGGCTCTTTGCGTTTACGGCCCCACGTCAGTTGTCGATCGACACGAGCTTCATCTTCAGGTTCTGGATGAAGAACTCCATCATCCGCGCTCCGCTCACTCCGGAATGCCCCTGGTCCGGGCCGACCTGGAGCTCGAAGTGTTTTCGCGCGGCTTGGAGCGCGCGAATCATCTGCACGGAGTTGTTGGGGTGGACGTTGTTGTCGGCGGTGCCGTAGTACAGGAGCAAGGCGCCTTTGAGATTCGCAGCGTAGGTGTTCGTGGATCCCAGGTCATACTCCTTCGCGGCCTCTTGCGGAATCCACATGTACCGTTCCGTGTAGATCGTGTCGTAGTTGCGCCAATCGGTCGGTGGTGACGACGACGACGCGGCGGCGAAGACATCCGGGTAGCGCACGATTGCCATCAAAGACGCATAGCCGCCGTACGACGTGCCGTAGATACCTACGCGGTTCTTGTCGAAGTACGGGCGATCCCAGAGCGCCTTGACGCCGGCCGCCATGTCGTCGATCTCGGTGAGGCCAAGCTTGAGGTAGAGGTCGTCCAGAATCTTGTGCCCCTGCCCCTTGGTCGCGCGGGTGTCGAGCGTGAGAATGAGGAAGCCGTACTCGGCGTTGATTGCCCCAACGCTGAATCGTTCGGTCGGCGTGTTGCCGGCAAAGTTTGGTCCCCCGTAGACCGCAAGGAGCGAGGGGTATTTCCTGGCTGGATCAAAGTTGGATGGGTACGCGATCTCGCCATGGAGGCGCGTTTTGCCGTCGGCGGCAAGGAACGTGAACATCTCCACCTTCCGCAGCCCGGCCCGTTCGGCGGCCGTGCTGTCGGCCCGGGTCAGCTCGGCGACGATCTTGCCGTCACCGTCCATGAGTCGCGTCACCGGTGGCCGGTCATGGGTCTGAGCGACGTCGACGAAGTATTTCCCGTCGGGAGAAACGTTGACTGTGTGCGCGAACGCGGTATCGGTGAGCCGTTTGTCGTTTTTGCCGTCGAGGCCGACGCGGTGGAGCTGGACCTTCATGTAGTTGCCCCCGTCGCGCGCGGTATACCAGAGCTGTCCTGATATTTCGTCGACGCGGACAAAGGAATCCGGGCCTTCGTCCCCCTTGACGAGGTCAGCCTGGTTTCCGGTGACGGCATTGAGCAGTTTGCCGCCGCGATCATAGAGGTAGAAATTCTCAAAGCCGTTACGGTGTGACGTCCACAAGAAGCGCTGCTTGTCACCCAGCCAGCGCATATCGTCGTCGGCGTCGTGGTTTTCGATCCAACCGGTCGGCCATTCTTCACGGACAATCGTCCGACACTTTCCGCTGGCCGGGTCGCAGCCGGTCAGCTCGAGGACGTTCTGGCGGCGGTTTTTTCGATTGAACGTCAACTCCCTTCCGTCTGGCGACCAGCCGACGTTGTAGACGTAGTGGCCAACGACGTCGTTGGTGAACGGCTTGCCGTCGCGGACGTCGATTCTCGTCGTCTGCTTGCTGCCGATGTCGTAGACAAACACATCGACGACAGGGTTCGGGAATCCAGTCTTCGGGTACGCCTCCACGTCGATTGAGTCGTAGATCCCGGTCTGCCCCATTTGCAGGTAGTAGTCGGGAATGCCGGACTCATCAAAGCGGTAGTAGGCCAGTTTCGTTCCGTCTGGCGACCACCAAAAGGCGGTAGACTGCTCGAGTTCCTCGCCGTATACCCAGCTCGCCGATCCGTATTTGATGCGCGACTTAGTTCCTCCATCGCTCGTCAACGCGACGGCATTCTGTCCTCGGCAGTCTCCCGGAGTGGTGAGGTAGAGATTGCGGTCGCGGTATAGCGCGAGGCGGGCCCCGTCGGGCGAGAGCGCCGACTCGAACTGGCGGCCACGGTCGCGAGCCGGCGCGCAATCGATCGTTGCGGCCCCACCTCCCACGGGTGCGGCGACGAAGCCACCGCGTCCCCGCCCGCCGCCAGCGGCGATCGGTCCGCCGCGACCTCCGCCGACGATTCCCGCTGTCGCCGGTTGCTCCGTCGCCCTTTTTGTCGCGAAGTCGAAGTGAAAGCTCTTTCCACCGGCGGTGTAGTCGAGCCCCTTGCCATCCGGGGTCCAGATGATGCCGCCGACACGCGCGGCGTTGATCTGTTGGTTGACCTGGCCGAGGACAGGCGACATTCGCTGAAACTGGGCCGATCCCGGCATATCCTTGAGGCGGTCCTGCGACAGCAATGCCGCGGGCGCGAGCGCGCCGGCGGCGAGAATCCAGCGACGGACGAAGATCATGTCGGCAGCTCCTGGTGGGTGACGCAAACGCGGGTAGACGACGGTCGAGAATCCACCGTGGCGCCGTCTGATCCACCGCCGGGGGTCATCGGGTCAAAAGATAGGTATGTTCGAGGTCCTCCATTGTACACCCTTCAATCATGACAGCAGTAACACACGTTTTCTTCGATATCGGCGGTGTGCTCGGTACCAACGGATGGGACCGGGTGCAACGCGCCGCCGCGAAGGCCAAGTTCGGCCTTGGCGAAGAATTCGAGAGCCGGCATGTCGAGATCGTCGCCGAGTGGGAGATTGGGCGCCTGACGCTCGATGAATACCTCGACTTCGCAGTATTCCATTGTCCGCGCTCGTTCACCCGCGAGGAGTTCGTCGGGATGATGCTCGCGCAGAGCCAGCCGTTCGCGACGATTGTCGATCTCGCGGCGCGGGTTTCGGCGGCGGGACGTGTCCAGCTGTTCACGTTGAACAATGAGTCCGAGGCGCTCAACGTGTATCGCATCGAACGATTCGGCCTACGACCCATATTTGACGCATTCTTGACGTCGTGCTGGATCGGGATTCGCAAACCGTCTCCGTTGATGTTCGAGCGCGCCTTGGGGATCGCGCAGGTCAAGGCAGCGGACGCATTGTTCATTGATGACCGCGAGCGGAATCTGGTTCCGGCGCGCGCGATCGGGATGAAGGCGCATCTCTTTGACGGCGATGCCTCGCGCCTCGCTGCCGCCCTGTCGGTAGCAGGAGCACTGTGACTGGGGTGCGCCGTTTCTCCCGACGGACGGTCTGTGCGGCCGCTCTGATCGTGTCGGCGATGACGCCAGCGCCCGGCCAGCGAGTTCCTTCACTGATCCCGCGCGACGATGGCTGGACGGACAAAGCCTCGCACAAGGCCGGATTCATCACCGTGCAACGAGGAGTACGGATCCACTATCTCGACTTTGGTGGCACGGGGCCGGCATTGCTCCTTGTGCCGGGCATTGGAAATACGGCGCACGCGTACGACGATTTTGCTCGCGGGCTGACGGATCGCTTTCATGTGTATGCGATGACGAGGCGTGGGTTTGGCGAGTCGTCGCACCCGGAGAAGGGCTACGATATTCAACGACTCGTGCTCGATATCCGGACGGTGATGGACTCCTTGCGCCTCGCCCAGGTGGAACTGGTGGGTCATTCGTTTGCCGGCCAGGAGATGACTCGCTTCGCGCGGGCCTATCCGTCGCGAGTGCACAAACTGGTCTATCTCGACGGGGCGTTCGACAACGTCGCCGTGGATTCGGCATCACAACGAATCTTCACCTCGGCAATGCCCTACCCGTCCAAGCCGCCGCTGACGGACGATGACACCGCCACGTACAAGGCGTACGTGACCTACGTGCACTCGTCGCGCGGCGTGAACATCCCCGAGTCCGACATCCGCGTTCGCGTCAAGTTCGACGGGATCATCGAAGAAATCGGTATGGGTTATCAGGGGATCGGACGTGAGGCGGATGTCGAGCGGCAGCAGTGGGAGAAGCTCAGGCACGCGGCGCTTGCCGTCTTTGCGGTCCGGGATTCCTTTGCGCAGTCGGAGCCATGGGTGACCGCAGATACCACGGCGCGGGCAGACGTACAGGCTTACCTCGACAAGGCCGCCGCCGTCGTGCGGTTTGCCGCGTCCGATTTCGAGCGGGCTCCGCGCGGCGAGTCACTGCTCGTCCACGGCGGGCATCACTGGGTGTTCGTCAGCCACCGTGAACAGGTGCTCAAGGCTGTGCGCGAGTTCCTGCTGCGTCCGTCCTGATTCGCATTCCGGCGGCAACTACGGCTTTGACGGCGAGGCCGGCTCGGCAACGACCGCGAGCATGGTACGGTCCCGACTCACCGCGATCCTAGAAATTCGCGTGAGACCATCGGGGCCGAGGTCCGCGATCTCAGTCCACTGCCCACCGGACATCCAGGAGTAGAGCTTCGTTCCCACCCCGCCGATCAGAGTGCGGCCCATCCACGCGACGAATTCCATGCCGACGGGTAGCGCGACGATCGGCCGGATGTATCGAACCGAGTCGCTCCCGATCGCGAAACGAACCTCGGTCAGCACCCACTCCTGGTCGTGGTGGGCCAGGAACGAGAATCCGCGACTGCCAGGCAACGAAAGCAATGACCGCCCGACGTCGCGTGCGAGCACCTGACGTGTTCCCGTTTGCGTGTTGGCGAGCACGAGAGAGTTGGGTGCCCCGAGCACGAATAAGGCGAGATGGAATGGATCGATCCAGACATGGTATCCGACTGGCTTGACATCCGCGATCACCAACCGATCGTCGCTTCCATTGAGCGTAAAGCTCCACAGCCGTTGCGTCGAGTCCTTTTCGACGCGAATGACCGAGAGCCGCTCCCGGCTTGGCATCACGGTCGCCGAGTATTCGCTCTCGGGTGAAGTCTTCGTGAAGCGCTCGGTTGTTTTCAGCGCAATGGAGTATTTGTAAATGTCTGCCTGCGAGTCTTCGCGGGTCGACGTGTAGAACACCGCCCGCCCGTCGGGCGAGAACGCCGGCTGATTATCGTAGCCGTGCCGGTTGGTGATATTGACCGGCTTCCCGAGCGACGTCTTTCCGCCGCTGATTGAGAGCGGGATGAGAAAGATGTCCGGATCGGGCGCCGTCTGCGCGACAGCGGTCGATGCGAGCATGGTCGATATGGACAACACCAGGCGAAGACAACGCATGACAGGCTCCTCGGAATCGGTAGACGCTACTCCATCTCGATAAGTACAGTGCCCTTCTCCACCGCGCTACCGACAGTTGCGTGGATGCGCTTGACCGTCCCCGCTGAGGGAGCGCGAAGCTCGTTTTCCATCTTCATCGCCTCCATGACAACAAGGCCCTGCCCCTTCGCCACGACGTCGCCGGCCTTCACACTAACGCGAACGATCAGGCCCGGCATGGGGGCGGTCAATGGC
>Ga0315281_10003974_pt1 | contig 21566 bp, 17 predicted proteins | sample YL17G07_0_MG_FD_204540 | JGI IMG/M metagenome (GOLD analysis project Ga0315281, IMG submission 204540) | Sediment microbial communities from Yellowstone Lake, YNP, Wyoming, USA - YL17G07_0 | ecosystem: Environmental > Aquatic > Freshwater > Lake > Sediment | place: USA: Wyoming | collected... | reverse complement strand
CCTGCTTGATGTCGTTCACGTCGAGGCGGTCGCCCGTGTCCATGTTCGTGTGGTGCGTGCGGATGTCGTAGTTGACGTAGTCCTGCACCGGGTTGAAGCCGGAGACGCCGGCGTCGATGAAGCTCAGATGATCGGTCGAGCCGACCGGCTCGATCGTGTTCTTGCGCACGCCGAGGCTCTTGAGCGGCTCGATCCAGGAATCGAAGATCGGGCGGACCTCGGCGTTGTTCTGCAGATACCAGCCGTAGATCTTCCCCGTGCCGTTGTCGATGTTGTAGTAGACGTCGAACTTGTCGCGGGCCGCGGCGTTCGCCTCGCCGGCAAGATGCTGCGTCACCCACGCCTTCGATCCGAGCAGGCCCTGCTCTTCGCCGGCCCAGAGCGCGACGCGAATCGTCCGCCGCGGACGCGCGCCGATCGCTTTCAGAATTCGCAGCGCCTCGATGACCGTCGCCGATCCGTCGGCATTGTCGGTCGCCCCCGTGCCCGTGTGCCACGAGTCGAGATGCCCGCCGATCATGACGACTTCGTCCTTCAACACGGGATCGGTGCCCGGCAGTTCCGCAATCACGTTGTACGCGTTGCCGCCGTCCGCGTCGTAGAACTTCCCCTGCACGTTGACGCGGAGCGCGACCGGCGCCGCCTTCCGCTGGATCGCCGAGACGAGCATGTTGTAGTGCTCGCCGCTCAGCGTGACCGAGGGCACCGCGCCGGGGCCACCGTCGCGGCCTGTGACGAACACCGTGCCGTGCTCGCCGGCGCTCGGTTTGAGAATGACGCCGGCACCAGCGTCCTTCAGGATCTGTGTGATGCGCTGGGCGGGCGTCGGTCCGTTGCCGCGTCCGCGCCCGGTCTGGCCGACGCTCGTCGCGTACGCGGCGCCGTTCGGCGTGTAGTCGTCTGCCGTGGGATTCGGACGATCTTTGCGGATGAAGGCCGCCATCGGCAGTTGCGTCATCACGATCGCGCCCTTGAGAGACGCGCGCATCACGTCGACCTCTTCAGGCGTCTTCCCGCCGAGGTAAACGGGCGCGCCTTGCAGTTCGCCCGCCGTCGACGCCGACCAGCCGTCCGCGTAGCCGACGAGCGGCAGATAGCGCGGTGACGTCATCTCGACGGTCAGCTTCTCCAGCGACCAGCCGCGGCCGAACTGCCAAGGTTCCGTGTGCACGTTGGCGAGTCCGTACGACGCGAGCTCTGCGCGGACGAACTCCACCGCGCGCTTGTGCGCGGGCGATGCGGTGAGCCTCGGACCGATCTCGTCCGTCAGCATCGAGAACACTTTCTCGACCTGCGAATGCTGGAGACCCTCGGCTCGGATCTTATCGAGCGTCTCGCGGTCGGAGGACGCCTGACCGGCGCCAGGACCGGTCGCGGCAACGAGGAGCACGGCGAGCAGGGCAAGGTGTCTCATGGGGACCAATCCTATTCCGAATGACGCTACTCCGGCTCCGTCAACCCGAGCCGCCGTGCGGCGTCTCTGAGCCGGCGGTCCGCGCTCCAGAGCGACTGCCGGCTCAACCGCGCGCTCGCGAGCAGGTGCACGTCGACCCATCCCAGTCCCGAACCGTGCAGGCCGTGGCGATCGATGAAGGTCATCACCTCGTCGTGCGTCGCCACCGGCGCGGCCGGCAGGGCCTCCATGAGGCGGAGCACTTCCTCGCGGCGCCGCAGCGACCCGCAGGCCAATTCGCCGAGGACGAACGGATGCGTCTCGATGCGGCCTTCTTCGAGGAGGAACTCGAGGTGGTGATTCGACCGGCGGAGGTGATCGATCCAGACGGACGTGTCGACGAGCACCAGTGCCTACTTCGCCGGACGCCGGCGCCGCGGCGCCGCGGCGCGACGGTCCGACCCGCCCAGCGCCGCGAGACGCCTGGCGCTTTCGCGCGCGACGAGCGCCCGCAACCCCTCGTGCAGCACGCCGGTCTTCTCCCGGATCCCGGTGAGCGCCTGGGCGCGAGCCATCAGATCGTGATCAAGGATGAGGGTCGTACGCATGCACATCAGTATGCATGATCTCGTGTATCTGACACAACTATCGCGGGGCGAGCCGAGGCCGCGCGCGGCGTCCATCACCTTGGCTGGACGATTCTCACCGGTCGCGCTAGACGAGGCGGAGATCCGGGATGTCGCGAAACAATTCTTCCTGCGCCCCGAGCTCCGCTCGTGTGCGGGGACCTCGCAGCCATTCGTACACGACGATGGTCGAGAGCGCCAGGCGATGCCCGGCGTCGGTCAGACCGATCAGCGTGTCGAGCGATCGCCGCGGCCCGGTGAGTGCGTCGACGAGGGCCGACGTGTCCACGTGGACGATCATGCGGAGCGGTGCCGCCGGCCGCCGGCGCGCCTCGCCGTCCGGAGGGACCGCAGCTCCGCATCGACCCCGGCGGCCGGCCGCGTCGGTGCGGCGTCGCGCAGCCGCTCGAGGACGCCCATCAAGTGGTGCCGTTCACGCTCGCTCAGCCGGTCCGTCCGGGTGGCATAGTCCGCCACCGCGTCGCGGACCACGTGACTCTGCGGCTTGCGCAACCGCGCGGCCGTCTGGCGAATCTGCGCCACGGTCGCGGCGTCGAGCGAAAAAGTCACGCGTGCCATAACGAGGCAATACTACCCATAACAAGCGGCGTCCGCCTTTAGGCGGACCTCATCTCGACACTACAGCGACGCGCGGCGAAGGCGCAGCGCGTTGCCGATGACGGACAACGAGCTGAGCGTCATCGCGGCGCTGGCCCAGATCGGGCTGATGAGCAGGCCGAACAACGGATACAGCACGCCGGCCGCGATCGGCACGCCGACGGTGTTGTAGACGAAGGCGAGAAAGAGATTCTGTCGAATGTTGGCGACCGTCGCACGCGACAGGCGGCGGGCGCGCACGATGGCGCGGAGATCGCCTTTGACCAGCGTCAATCCCGCGCTTTCCATGGCCACGTCGGTGCCGGTCCCCATCGCGATGCCGACCGACGCTTCCGCGAGCGCCGGCGCGTCGTTGATACCGTCGCCGGCCATGGCGACCACCCGTCCGCCGCGCTGAAGTTCGGCGACGATGTCGCGCTTGCCCGCCGGGAGCACGCCCGCGCGGACCTCGTCGATGCCGAGCTGGCGAGCGACGGCCTCGGCCGTGATGCGATTGTCCCCGGTGACCATGACCAGCGACAGGCCGTCGGCCTTCAACTGGCGGATCGCCTCGGCCGTCGACGCACGGACCGGATCGGCAACGGCGATCAGCCCGGCCACGCGCCGGTCGACGGCGATGATGAGGACCGTCTGGCCGTCCTTCCGCAAGTCATCGGCCCGGGCCGCCCACACGCCTGCGTCGACGCCGCGCGCCTGCATGAACGCGATGGTGCCGAGGTCCACGTCGTGCTGCTCGACGCGGCCGCTGACACCTTTGCCCGGCGACGCCGTGAAGCTCGCGACCGCGGGGATTGCGATCTGCCGCGACTCGGCCGCGCCGACAATCGCCGCGGCCAGCGGATGCTCGCTGCCGCGCTCGACGGCAGCAGCCAGCCGCAGCAACTCCGGCTCGGTCCACCCCTCCGCGACGTCGATCGCGGTCACCCGCGGACGCCCTTCGGTCAGCGTCCCGGTCTTGTCGACGACCAGCGTGTCGACGCGCGCGAGCCGTTCGAGCGCCTCGGCGTTGCGAATGAGGACGCCGGTCTTCGCGCCCTGCCCCATGCCCACCATGATGGCCATCGGCGTCGCCAGCCCGAGCGCGCACGGACACGCGATGATCAGCACGGCAACGGCGTTCACGAGCGCGTGCGCGAGCCGCGGCTCGGGTCCGAGGAGGAACCACGCGACGAACGTGACTGCTGACGTGCCAACGACGGCGGGTACAAAGTACGCCGCGACCCGATCGGCCAGCCGCTGCAGCGGCGCGCGTGTGCGCTGGGCCTCGCCCACCATCCTGACAATCTGCGCGAGCAGCGTGTCGCGGCCGACGCGCTCGGCGCGCATCGTGAACGTGCCGGTGCCCGCGATCGTCGCGCCGATCACGCGGTCGCCCGCGCGCTTGTCGACCGGGATCGATTCGCCGGTGACCATCGATTCGTCGACCGCCGCGCCGCCGTCGACGAGGACGCCGTCCACGGGGATCTTCTCGCCGGGCCGCACGCGCAAGACGTCGCCGACCTGCACGGCCTCGAGCGGGACGTCTTCTTCCGTACGGTCGCGCACGATGCGCGCCGTTTTCGGCGCGAGGCCGAGCAGTTGCCGAATCGCCGCGCCCGTGCGATGCCGCGCGCGCAGCTCGAGCACCTGCCCGAGCAGTACGAGGACAGTGATGACAATTACTGTGTCGAAATACGTGTCAACGTTTCCAGGCCCACCCGCACCGCCCGCCATGCCGGCCCCAGCCGGGAACAATCCCGGCGCGATCGTGGCGACCGCGCTGTAGCCGTACGCGGCGCCTACGCCGATGCCGATCAGCGTGAACATATTCGGGCTCGCGTTCACGAACGACCGCCACATGCGCTCGAAGAACGGCCAGCCGCACCAGAACACGACCGGCGTCGCGAGGGCCAGGCTCAGCCAGTTCACCCACGTCATCCCGAGGCGATGCATCAACATCCCGCCGCTGAGCATGTCGCCCATCGTCAGAAGAAACACGGGCGCGCCGAGCAGCACGCCGAACGTGAAGCGGCGCGTCATGTCCACGAGCTCGGGATTTGGCGCGTCGGAGAGATCGGCGACCCGCGGCTCGAGCGCCATCCCGCATTTCGGACAGGCGCCCGGACGATCGCTGAGGACTTCCGGGTCCATGGGGCAGACGTACTCGGTGGCTGGTGGCTGGTGGCTGGTGGCTGGAGAAGCAGGGCTGAGGGCTGAGGGCTGAGGGCTCGGCTTCGGAGACTGTTTCAGACCACCGATGGTGATCAGGGTTGCTTGTCCCGCCGAAGCATGCGCAGCATGCGAAGGCGGACCTTCGAGATACGTCTTCGGATCCGCGCTGAACTTGGCGACGCAGCCCTTCGAGCAGAAGTGGTACGTCGTGCCCTCGTGGTCGACGTGGCCCGCGGCACGCGCGGGGTCGACGGTCATGCCGCAGACGGGATCGAGCGCCATCCCTTAATGCTACGCGCTTCAGCGCTTCGGAGCTGGCGCGCTTTTCGCCGGCGCGAGCAACTGCGCGGCGGTCGTGAAGCGCGGCTCGATGTCCACGGGCACGGCCTTGAGCGCGTCCAGCGCTTTCTGAACCGGAGGCCGCACGACGCCCAGCCGCTCGCCGAGCGCCTTCGCCTTCACGTAGTCGCCCTCCGCCTGCAGCGTCATGATCTCGCGCGTCAGCCCGGCCACGCCGTCCTTGACCTTCGCGAAGTCGACGGCGAACGTGCCGTCAGGCTTCGCGACGAATCCACCCTGGTCGAGCAGGGAGTTCAGCTGCACGGCGATCCCCTTGCCGTGCGCCTCGTTCACGCCGAAACGGATCGACCGGAACGCCGACGCGAGATACGTCGTGTAGAGCGGTCGCTCGAGCGTCTTCGGCAGCACACCCTTGTCGATCATGTGCTGGATGGCGAACAGCCCCGAGATGTCCGCTTTGGCTTCTTCGAGAAAGCTGTAGGTGTCCTTCAGTTCCTGCCGCACGGTGGTTTGGCGCCCCCCGACGGTGATGCTGTGCGGGCCGAGGCCGTGCATCAATTCGTGGACGACGATGTGCGTGAAGAAGGCGTCGAAGGACAGATCTTTCTGATCGACCGCGGCAAGGACCACCTTCGAGATCGGAGTCAGCGTCTTCGCGAACTTCGCGTCCTGCACGTTCTTGAGCATGACGCGCTTCGCGCCCTTCTCGCGAATCACGCGCTCGTCGTTTGGCAGGTTGAACGCCGCCGTCTGCACCCCGCGATTGCCGTCGCCCGCGGCGAAGATTTCGTTGACGACGACGATGGGCGCCATCCCGCCGAGTTTCGGATTGCGGTACTTCGGATCGATCGGCAGATGATCTTCGATGTCCTGCAGCTCGGCCGCGAACTTCTGGAGCTTGGCCGACTCGGAGACGTCCTGCACCGTGATGTACGCCTCGAACCCGGCCTTGTAGTTGAAGAGTTCGTCCTCGTAGACCTCGTAGGGGCCAATCGTGGGTTCGATGACGCCTTTCAATTCCATCCACGCGACGTCGCTCTCGTAGTAGTCGTTCGTCAGGAAGGCGTCGGCGCGCTTGTCGAGAAACGCCTTCAGCGTCGGCTCGGCCGCGAGCGCCGCCGCCTCGTGCAGGAGCGCCGACGCGCGTGCGAGCTCGCCCTGGTACTCGATGTTGTACGGCACGACGCTGAAGCCGTTGGCGGCGTTGGTCGCGTTGCGCAGGACAGTGAAGAAACTCGTCACGCGAGGCCGCTGGGCGTCGGGGAGTCCTTGAATCCACTTCTCGAGATCCGCTTTCGACATCGTCGGCGGATAGTAATTCGCGCCCGCGGGCTTGGGCGGCGCGCCCGGGACGAACGGCTCGTTGTGATCCAGCCGCGACCACGGACCCTTGTTGATCAGGAAGTAGTGCAGCCGCGCGCGTCCTTCGGGTGACTGATCGCGCGCCAGATCCAGCAGCATCGCCTCGTTGCCGGCCCAGACCTGCCGCAGGAACAGCCCGTCGATGATCTTCGAGGCGTCGACGAGCTTCGCGAGAACCTGTCGATCCGTCGCGGACAGCTTCGACAGGTCGGCCCCGATGTCAGTCGGCGCGAAACGCGCGGCCATGCGTTGGAGTCGTGCGGTTTCGGCCACGGGAGTCTCCTGAAGGGCGACAAGCGGCGCGCAGCACACGATGAGCAGCGCCGCCGGAAGAAACTTGGAGTGCATGCCGTTAGTTTACTCTCTGCCAGTGGCGGGGACTGAAGGACTGACGGTAGGCCACGAAGACACGAAGACACGAAGAAGAAAAAGAAGACTACCGCTCAAGCTCAGCGGCTCGCAACCTGCTCTGATCTTCTTCGTGCTCTTCGTGTCTTCGTGGCCCGTTGTCGCTTCAAGCCAGTACTCAGCAGCTCAAAGCATGGACCGTCAGTGGACTCCGCGCGACATCTGCAGCGCGGCAGGATCCGCACCCAATCGCCGAATCGCTTTCTCCCACAACTGCTCCGCCGGCGTGGTGAATATCAGATCGCGATCGACGTCGCTCACCAGCCACGCGGACTGTTCGAGCTCGGCTTCAAGCTGACCGGGGCCCCAGCCGGCGTAGCCGACGATGAGCCGCGCCATCGGCGGCGGCGATGGCTGCAGCAGCCGGAGCAACAGGTCGGGCGATGCCGAGAGGTACAAGCGCTCGGCGATCCGCATCCCGCTCATCTCTTCAGATTTGTCCGGCTCCTGCCCCACCAGAATCCAGCTGCGCTCGGGTTCGACCGGGCCGCCGACCCACAACTGCAGTTCGCGATCGGTCGACACGGGCGGGTCGAGGTTGACGGTCACGGTTCCGGTCGTCAGCAGCGGCCGGTTCACGATCAACCCGAAGGCGCCCTCGTCGTTGTGCCGGCACAGCAGCACGACGGCGCGCTGGAAATTGGGATCCGTCATCTGCGGCATGGCCAGCAGGAAGACGGGCGCGAGCGACGAGGCCATCCCGATTATTTTACGGCAGGCCTGAAGGCCTGCGCTACGGCCCGGCGACGTTCGCCTGCGCCGCAGCGACGTTCCGGCGCAGCCCCCGGACCTCGGCCCGCTGCATGGCGCTGCCCTCGAGGGCGGCCGACAGTTCGGCGTCGCTTCGCTGCGACAACGTGAGCAAATCCACGCGATCCCAGGCCGGACGCGGCTGCCACGCCGCATCCGCAGACTTGGGCGCAACCGCATTCCAGGGGCAGACCTCCTGGCAGACGTCGCAACCATATATATGCGACCCGATCGCCTCGCGCGCGGCCGGCGTCAGCAGCCCGCGCTTCTCAATAGTCAGATACGAGATGCAGCGCGTCGCATCGAGGACGCCTGGCGCGACGAAGGCGTGGGTCGGACAGGCGTCGAGGCAGAGCGTGCACGTCCCGCATTGATCGACCGACGGCGCATCAATGTCGAGCGGCAGGCTGCAGATGATTTCTCCGAGGAAGATCCACGATCCGAGCGTGGGACTAATGACGCAGGTGTTCTTGCCGATCCACCCGATGCCGGCGTGCTGCGCGAAGACGCGCTCCTGCACGGGGCCGGTGTCGACGTAGGCGCGCGCCTCGAACGGCTCCACGGCGGTCTCGCGCATCCACGCGAGCAGCGCCTCGAGCCGCCGGCCGATGACGTCGTGGTAGTCGTCGCCCCACGCGTAGCGCGCAATCTGCGCGCGGCCGGGGTCCTCACACTCGGTCGAGTACGGGCGATCGGTGTTGTAGACGGTGGCCGTGGCGATGACCGTGCGCGCCGTGGGCACGACCTTGCGGATGTCGACGCGCTTCTTCGCCGAGCGATGCAGGTAGGTCATCGTCCCGCCGTACCCCCGCGCGAGCCACTCGCGGAAGAAATTCAGTTCGGGATGCGCAGCCGCCGGCGCGATACCGCACAGATCGAATCCCAACTCGCGCGCGCGGGCCTTGATCTGCGCCGAGGTCAGCACTGAAGTACAGACGGGTGGCCACGAAGCCACGAAGGCACGAAGAAGAAACAAGTAGTACTCATCTCTCTCTTCTTCGTGTTTTCGTGTCTTCGTGGCAACCGTCAGCCCTTCAGTCCGTCAGCCCTTCAGTCCCACCAACTGACGAAGGACGTACGGCAGGATCCCGCCGTGCGTGAACGCGACGAGTTCTTCCGGCGTGTCGATGCGGACGACCGCCTGGAACTCTATGTTGTCGGCCTTGACCGTGACCAGGCCCCGCGGCGCCAGACCTGTCGCGATGCCGGTCACCTCGTACCGTTCCCTGCCGGTCAGCCCGATCGACGCCGCGGTCGCGCCGCTCTGAAACTGCAGCGGCAGGACGCCCATGTTGACGAGGTTGCTGCGGTGAATGCGCTCGAAGCTCTCGGCGATGACCGCCTTCGCGCCCAGCAGCGCGGTGCCCTTCGCCGCCCAGTCGCGCGACGACCCTGATCCGTACTCCTTGCCCGCGATGACGACCAGCGGAACGCCCGCGTCCTTGTAACACATGGCGGCGTCGTAGATCGGCATCACGTCATTGTTCCCAGGGTTCCCAGGGCCCGGCGCGAAATACGTCGTCCAGCCGCCCTCGGTCCCGGGCGCGAGCTGATTGCGCAGGCGGATATTGGCGAACGTCCCGCGCATCATCACTTCGTGATTGCCGCGCCGCGCGCCGTACGAGTTGAAGTCCTTCACCGCGACGCCGTGCGCGATGAGATACGCCCCCGCCGGACTGTCCTTCTTGATCGATCCGGCCGGCGAGATGTGATCCGTCGTGATGCTGTCGCCGAGCACGGCCAACACGCGTCCGCCCGTGATGTTCTGCAGCGGCGCCGGCTCCATCGTCACGTTCTCGAGGAACGGCGGATTGCGGACGTAGGTCGAGTCCTTCTCCCACGCGAAGCGATCGCCCTTCGGCACGCTCAGCTTCTGCCACTGCTCGTCGCCCTTGAAGACGTCGGCGTACTGCGCCTTGAACTGCTCGGCCTTCACCGCCGTCAGCATCGTCTCCTGAATCTCGCGCTCGGTCGGCCAGATGTCGCGCAGGTAGACGGGCTTGCCGTCCTTGCCCGTGCCCAGCGACTCCGTCGTCAGATCCAGCGTCATCGTGCCTGCCAGGGCGTAGGCGACGACGAGCGGCGGCGAGGCCAGATAATTCGCGCGCACCTGCTGCTGCACGCGGCCTTCGAAGTTGCGGTTGCCGCTCAGGACCGACGCGACGACGAGGCCTCGCGCGTCGACTTCAGCCGAGACGTCCTCCGGCAACGGACCGCTGTTGCCGATGCACGTCGTACAGCCGTACCCGACGAGGTTGAAGCCGAGCTGATCGAGATATCGATCGAGGCCGGCCTCTTTCAGATAATCCGTGACGACCTTCGAGCCTGGCGCGAGGCTCGTCTTCACCCACGGCTTCTGCTTCAAGCCCTTCTCGACGGCCTTCTTCGCGACGAGCCCCGCGCCGATCATCACGCTTGGGTTCGACGTGTTGGTGCAGCTCGTGATCGCGGCAATGACGACGGCGCCGTGGTCGATGGCGACTTCGGGCGGGGCCGCGACGGCCGTTCCGCCACTCGATCCACCCTTCTTCGCGACCATCATGCCCGGCAGCGCCGACGCGAAGCCCTGCTTCGCGCTCTTGAGCGGCACGCGATCCTGCGGCCGCTTGGGCCCGGCAAGGCTCGGCTCGATCCCGTTCAGGTCGACGTCGATCGTTTCGGTGAACACGGGATCCGGGGCGCCCTTCTCGACGAAGAGCCCTTGTGCCCTGGCATACGCCTCGACGAGCGCGATGCGATCCGCGTCGCGCGAACTGAGCCGTAGATAGTCGAGCGACATCTCGTCGATCGGGCAAATCGCGATCGTCGCGCCGTACTCCGGGCACATGTTGCCGAGCGTCGCACGGTCCGCGAGCGTGAGGTGCGCGAGGCCCGGCCCATAGAACTCGACGAACTTGCCGACAACGCCGTGTTTGCGCAGGCGTTCGGTAATCGTCAGGACCAGATCGGTCGCCGTCGTGCCCTCGGGCAGCCGGCCCGACAGCTTCACGCCAAGCACCGGCGGAATCAGCATCGACGAAGGCTGCCCCAGCATCGCCGCTTCCGCTTCGATGCCGCCGACGCCCCAGCCCACGACGCCGAGGCCGTTGACCATCGTCGTGTGCGAATCGGTGCCGACGAGCGTGTCGGGATACGCGAGCGTGCCGTCCGGCGACTCCGACGTCATCACGACGCGCGCCAGGTACTCGAGATTCACCTGATGGACGATGCCCGTGTCCGGTGGGACGACGCGGAAGTTGCGGAACGCGTTCTGTCCCCAGCGCAGAAAGGCGTAACGTTCTTTGTTGCGTGAGAACTCGAGTTCCGCGTTCAGCTGAAACGCGTTCGCCTGCCCGAAGTAGTCCACCTGCACCGAGTGATCGATGACGAGCTCGACCGGCTGCAGCGGGTTGACCCTGTTTGGATCGCCGCCGAGCCGGACGATGCCGTCGCGCATCGCCGCGAGATCGACGACGCAGGGCACGCCGGTGAAGTCCTGCAGCAGGACGCGCGCGGGCATGAAGGAAATCTCGCGCTGCGCCGTGCTCTTCACGTCCCACTTCGCGAGCGCCTCGATGTCGGCCTTCTTTACGAAACGGCCGTCCTCTTGGCGCAGCAGATTCTCGAGCAGAATCTTCAGCGAATACGGCAGCCGCGCGACTTCCGGGAAACCGGCTTTCTGAAGGGCCGGAAGGCTATAGATTTGAAAGGAGCGGCCACCAACGGCCAGCGACGTGCGTGTCTTGAAGCTGTTCACAGTCGACATGAAGTTCCTCGGCGGAAAACCTCATCGTATCACCTACGCGAAGGTCTTCTCACACTCGGACAGGAACTCCAGCGCGGTCGCTGGACGCCGCGCGGGCTCGAGACTCAGGCTGCGCGTGAAGAACTCCTGCCACTTCGCCGGCGCTTCGGGTGCGTGCGTGTGAATCGGCGCGCACTGCCCGGCGAGGATCGCTGCGTGGAGCGTGGCGATCATCTCCGGATTCCCGAACGGAGACGCCCCGCTCAGCATTTCGTAGACGATGACCGCGAGCGCCCAGAGGTCCCAGCTTCTCGTCACGGGTTTCCCCGTGAGTTGCTCCGGCGACATGTAACGCGGCGTCCCGACCAGCACGCCGGCACCGGTATCGAGCGTCGTCGCCTGCATCGAGACGTCGGTGGCGTTCACGAACTTGGCGAGACCGAAATCCAGAATCTTCGGCGTTGTACGGCCGCTCTGGTCGATAAGAAAGATGTTCTCGGGCTTGAGATCGCGATGAATCAGCCCGCGTTCGTGCGCCACGGACAGCCCCGCGCTGACACCGCGCACGATCTCCAGCGTGGCCTCCGGCGTCACGCGCCCCTCCTGCCGCATGCGCTGCCGTAGCGTGGTCCCCGACAAGAGTTCCATCACCAGAAATGCGCGGCTGGAGTCGGCCGCGAAATCGTGGAGTGTGACCAGATTCGGATGCGTGATCGCGGCCGCGGCTTTCGCTTCGCGCCGGAATCGCTCCGCCGCGTCGGCACTGACGACGAGTTCGTCGCGAATGAGTTTCAGCGCCACCTGACGATCGAGCGAGGTATCGAGCGCACTGTAGACCGTACCCATCCCGCCGCGACCGAGTCGACGGTCGAGACGATAGCGGCCGCTGAGGACGCGAGGCACGGCCGACGGCGCGAGCTTCGTCCCATCCTCCCGGCAGAGTCCGACGCCGCCGTCAAAACACCCGCCACAGCGCGGACACTCCTCGAGACCCGAGGTAGATGCCGCCGTTGACGGGCGCTCGAGCAGTAGCGCCAAGCCGTTGGCGATTGCCACCAGCAGTTCCTGGTCATCGCTCCCGTACGGCTCCTCGGATTTCTTCGGGCCCAGAACCAGCAGCGCCTCGCGACTGAACGTGGACAGTGAAACGGGCACGAGCAGGTCGATTCGGGCCTGGCGCAGGAATTCAGTATCGGTGTGCGGCAGCTGCTGCGTGAGCCATCCGCTGTCCGACGCGGCGATCTGGAGCGGCTTGCCAAGCAGACGCAGCAGCCCGACCAATTTGCTGTCCGCCGGCATCAGCGGCGGGGAGAATCCAGCGGGAGCGGCCGCCAGCGTGTGATACGCCGTTTCTTCCGGGCCCCGGACCAGGAGGGCAGCAAATTCCGGGTGCAGCGACGACTCGATGCGCGCGACCACTCGTTGCGCGACCTGTTCCAACGAGGTCGCGGCACGGATCTCCTCCACCGTTTCGCGCAGGAGGCGCTCGGCGTTATAGCGCTCGCGGAAGAACCGACGATCGAGCGCATCGAGCCAGTGCCGCTGCTGCCGCCTGGCGACGAGCGCGACGGCGCCCACGGCCGCATACAGCCAGCCACGCTGCCATACCACCGCGCCGATCGTCTGCTCGCGGTGCACCACGACGTCGAGCAACAGCAACACGGCGGCGGCCGGCAGGAGCGACACCACCACCCTGCGCGCGAGCGCGTACTGGAGGCCGCGCCGGATGACGACGCTGACATCAAAGACGCGATGCCTGAGGATGGCGTACGCAATCGGCAACGGGTACATCCCGAACAAGACACCAGCAACCGCCGAGGAGGTTAACGAAAAAACGAGCACCGGCGGCGCGGTGCCCACCCATGCCTCCCAATACAGTTTGACAACAAGGCCGGCGAGGACGGGTAAGAGGAGGGCCAGACCAGGAGTGATCATCGCGCGCGCCCGGCGGCGCTCGTTCAGATCCATCCGGCCGCGGTAATTCGCCGCAAATATCAGCACAGCCGCCACGGAGTACAGCACACCGAGTGCGAGCCACAGGATCAGTGCCGGCCACTCCCACGAACGCAGAAACGCCGCGGGCTCGTATACCGGCCAAAAAATGTGGAAGACCGCGGGGACCAGCAGCAGCCCGGGCACGCACCACACGAGCAGACGCCGGAGCGATGCACCGTCGCTCGGGAAGACGGCATAGAACAAGAAATGCGTCAGGGGGAAGGTGACGCTGCTGAAGGCCGGAACGGCCAGGAGCACCGCCAGCGGCCATGGCAGGCTGCGCCACGTCGCGACCCATCCGTCATAGCCCTCATACGCGGCCAGAATCGTGATCAACGCCGGCGATGTCGCGAATGCCAGCGATCCGAGACGCGTACTGAGGTCGCCGGGGCGCAGAAACACGACGAACGAGATGAGAATCCAGGAGAGCATCGCCCCGCGCCAACCGAAGTACTCGACCCATGCCGCGTTGAGACCGAGCGTCCATCTGCCGCGCTTCACCACCAGGGATGTATGCGAACGTGTCCCGGCGCGATCGACTTCCACATCAATCGGCGTATCCAATCGGAAGCGCGTGCCCGCACGTCTCCAATCGCGGAGCGTCCGGATCGGATCGCCGTCGACCGCCAGAATACGGTCGGCCGCGCGAAGGCCCGCGCGTTCGAGGGCCGATCCGCGCTCGATCCGCGTCAGCTGAAGATTGCCCTGCGCAAAGTCGGCGGCCGCGATTCCCGGGGCTTCAGGGCGGAGGAAGTCCGCGTAGATCGTGAAACAGAAAAACGACAGGAACGACGCCGCGACGACGTACATCCACCACGGCGCGCGCGGTGCGGGCATCGCGGCGAGTATAATCCGTCCCGGCCACATGCCTCTTCAATCCGGACTGCGTCTCGGCCCGTACGAAATCATCTCGGCGCTCGGTGCCGGCGGCATGGGCGAGGTCTACAAGGCCCGTGACACCCGCCTCGATCGCACCGTCGCAATCAAAGTCCTGCCGGCGTCACTCGCCGCCGATCCCGAGCGGAAGGAGCGATTCGAGCGCGAGGCGCGCGCGGTCTCCGCGCTGAACCATCCCAACATCTGCACGCTCTACGACATCGGCCACCAGGACGGCGTCGACTACATCGTCATGGAGCTGATCGACGGCGAGTCGCTCGCCGATCGACTGACGAAGGGTCCGCTGCCGCTCGATCAGGTGCTGCGTCTCGGCACCGAGATCGCCGACGCGCTGAGCAAAGCCCATCGGCAGGGCATCGTGCATCGCGATCTGAAGCCCGCAAACGTGATGCTCACCAAGCAGGGCTCGAAGCTGCTCGACTTCGGCCTCGCGCGCGTCGACGCGCCGAAGACGAACGCGTCCGCGTCGTTCCTGCCGACGCAGCAGCACTCGCTGACGCAGGCGGGCACGGTCCTCGGCACGTTCCAGTACATGGCGCCCGAACAGCTCGAGGGCGGCGACGCGGACGCGCGGACGGACATCTTCGCGTTCGGTGCGCTGCTCTACGAAGCCATGACGGGGCGGAAAGCGTTCGCCGGCAAGAGCCAGGCGAGCCTCATCAGCTCGATCATGTCCGGCACGCCGCCGCCGATTACCACCTTGCAGCCGATGACGCCGCCGGCGCTCGAGCGCGTGATCAAGACCTGCCTGAACAAGGATCCCGACGATCGCTGGCAGACCGCGCAGGATCTCGCCGCCGAACTGAAATGGATCGCGGAAGGCGGATCGCAAATTGGCGCGCCGGCGCCCGTCGTCTCGCGGCGGAAATCACGCGAGCGCTGGGCGTGGGCCGCGGCCGGCATCTTCGCGGTCGTCTCCGCGCTCACGGGCGCGCGCCTGCTGACGCAGCACGAGGCGCCGCGACTGACGACGCGGTTCGCGATCCCGCCGCCGAAGGACGTCAGGCTGGAGTGGCCGCGCATTTCACCCGATGGACGCGCGGTCGCGTTTGTCGGCGTTGACGCGTCAAACCGGAGGTCGATCTGGGTCCGGCCGATGGACGCGTTCGAAGCGGTGCACCTCGATGGCACCGAGAACGTGCAACGGCCGTTCTGGTCGCCCGACAGCCGCTACCTCGCCTTCTTCGCCAACGGTCAGCTCAAGAAGGTGCTGGCGTCGGGCGGACCGACACAACTCATCTGCGAATTCCCCGGAGGCGCGGACGGCTCGTGGGGCAGGGGCGTCATCCTGTTCGACGGCCGGGCGGCCGATCCCGTCCGGCGTGTGCCGGATTCAGGCGGCGTGCCCGCCGTCGCCGTGAAGCCGGACACGGCCAAACAGGAAGTGGGCACAGCCTGGCCGTTCTTCCTGCCGGACGGCCGCCACTACCTGTTTCTCGCCAACAACCCCAAGGGCCCGGTGACGATCAAGGTCGCCTCGCTCGACAGCTCAGACGTCACGGTGCTCGTCGATTCCGAATCGCGCGCCGAGTATTCGTCCGGTCACATCTTCTATGTGGCACAGCGAACGCTGATGGCGCGGCCGTTTTCTCCCGACAAGCTGGCGTTCACCGGCGAGCCGTTCCCTGTGACCGACCGCATTCGGATTCAGAGCCTCGGGCTCGTCGACATCTCGACCTCGTCTGCGGGCGATCTCGCGTACGCCACAGAGGCGCTGGAACAGCGCAACCGGCTGTTGTGGTTCGACCGGAGCGGCAAGGAACTGGAGCCCGTCGGTGAGCCCGGGCTCTATCGCAATCTGGCGCTGTCGCCGGACGGCACGAGGGCCGCCGTGGGCAAGCAGAGCGGCGGCACGACGCCGGACGACGACAGCCTCTGGATCATCGACTTGAAGCGCGGTGTCTCGTCGCGGCTGACGTTCGGCGACGGCCTCCGATCGTTTCCAGTGTGGTCGCCGGACGGCACCCGCGTGGCCTACTCAATGAGCGGCGCACACGGTGTGTTCTCGAAGCTGGGGCAGAAGCTGGCCAGCGGCGGCGGCGACGAATCGACGCTGCACGAGCCGGCCGAGGGCGCGCTGTTTCCCAGCGACTGGGCGCCTGACGGGAAGCAACTCCTCCTGACGACGATCAGCGGCGGGAACAGCAACACCGATCTCGCCACGATCGTTCCCGATGGGAAGGCGGCGCCGAATGGGCTCGTGCGGACGCCGACGCCGACCCGCGAGTTCAACGGGCGGTTCTCGCCGGACGGGCGGTGGTTCGCATATCAGTCCAACGAGTCAGGGCGCAACGAGGTGTTCGTGCAGGCGTTCCCGCCATCCGGCGGCAAGTGGCAGGTATCGACGGCAGGTGGGAATGCGCCGATGTGGCGGGCCGACGGCAAAGAGATCGTCTATCAGGGCCCCGACGATACGTTCTTCGCGGTCGACATCAAGGCAACGGGCGCGGCGTTCGAGATCGGAACGCCGGTCAGGCTGTTCCAGCGACGCGTCGCGCACAACCAGTTCGAGCGCAACAGCTGGGCGATGGCGCGCGACAGTCAGCGGTTCCTGCTGATCGTGCCCATCGAGGACAGCAACCCCAGAAGCATTCAGATCGTCCAGAACTGGGCGGCGGGCTTGAAGAAGCAGTAGGGTCAGCGCCAGCGATCGCGCCAGGCTTCGCGCGCAGCGCGCCTGGCCTCACGAGCCGCTTCCCGCGCATGCTGGGTCGCCTGCCGGACCGCCTCGCGCACCTCGCGTCGCGTCTCGCCCCCCGCGCGGAACGCGTCGGTTCTCGCCCGCATCGCGTCGCGCCGCGCCTCGGCCTTGGCCCGCATCACTTCGCGCCGCGCTTCTACGCGGGCACGCTGCGCAGTCCGCCTCGCCTCACGGCGTGCCTGCCAGGCCGCGTCGTCCTGCCCGGCCTGCCAGTGATAAATGACCCGGTCCTGCGGGGCGGCAGAGGCCAGGGCCCCGGCCATCAGCAGACTCGCTACGACCACTCCAAATTTCGTCGTCAGTGACGTTGTCTTCATGGGCGACTCCTGCCGCTTAGACGGAGGTCGCCGGCCAAACGTTGTTAGCCGGGCCGCAGGTTGGTGCGGGGTGACACGGCTCCCTCCGATCCGTCATGGTCTGCGGCCCTTGAGCCCCGCGAGGAACTCGATTGGCGTTTCCACGCGCATGCCGTGTCTGAGGGCGGCGAGGAAGTGACGACGGTTGTCCGTCACCACGACCGCGGCGCCGGCGGCGCGAGCCACTTCGGCGATGTGCGCGTCGTAGATGCGGCCCCCAGCGATGCCATCGCGCGCCGTGGCCTTCAACAAGGTCATGCGGTCGCCGCCGGGCAGATCGTGCACCGCCATCCGGCCGAAGATCTCGCCGTCGATGAGTTGCGCCGCGTCGGTTGGGGTCAACCGGTACTCGGGCGGCAGCCGGGTCGACACAGAGAACAGTTCGAGACAGCAATGCCATGCGGTGCCGGCGCTCGTGATTCGCTTCTCGGCGACCGCATGCAGGAGGGTCTGCGCAGGCGCACTCTGCGGACCGAAGTCGACCAGCCCAGCGAGCAGCACGCTTGTGTCCAGGAAGACGCTTACGGCCATCGATTGCGCTCTTCCTCGATCAGCGCAGCGACATCCACGGTCGGCCTGGCGTCAGACGACGCCGTGGGCCGGGCGACGAGACGGCGCCCGACCTTCACCAGCCGAGGGCCGGCTGCGACCCGCTGGAGACGGACGCTCGCGTCCTCAAGCGTCACTTCAATCTCCGACCCCGCGACAAGGCCGGCGCGCTCCCGGATCGACGCGGGAATCACCACCCGGCCTGCCCGATCAATGGAAGTCTTCATACCATTACTCTACCACTCAGATGGTTGCCGGAACCATGCGACGGTTTCGGTGTCCAACCGTGCATGAGTCCGCCTTACACGCTGCGCCATCGCGTGGTCCTCGTCCTTTTCGCCGTCATCTCCGCTTCGTTCGCGGGCTGTGGCCCCCCGGTCGACCTCGCCCGAGCACTGACCATCGAAGCCGTTTCGACCGGCTGGCTCGACGCCGGCCTCGTCGGCGGGCAGAACAAGCTCGTGCCAGCCGTCTCATTGAAGCTGAAGAACGTCTCGACGCAGCCGCTGACGGCACTGCAGGTAAACGCCGTGTTCCGTCGCGTCGGCGAAGACGACGAGTTCGGCAGCCGGTTCGTGACGGCGGCGGGCGGCGACGGCCTCGCGTCGAGCGCCTCGACGGACACGCTCGTGCTGAAGTCGAACCTGGGCTACACGAGCAGCGATCCGCGCGACGCGATGCTGCAGAACTCGCAATTCGTCGACGCGAAGGTCGACGTCTTCGCCAAGTACGGCACGACGCAGTGGACGCGCGTCGGCGCGTATGACATTGACCGCCGGCTGATCCCGCGGTGACACGAAAAAGGGGACGGGTGTATTTTCGCGAACGTCGGGCCCGCAAAATACACCCGTCCCCTTTTTACTTGTCCAGGAACTCGCGGACGATAGCGCCCACGTCGCGGTGCTCGACGTCCGCGGCGTAATTCATCGCGCGCATCGCGTCAGGGGACACGCGTCCTGAGAGCCGCTCCAGGGCGCGGCGCGCCGCCGGATACCGCAGCAGCGTCTCGGCGCGAGCGACCGCCGCGGCGTCATACGGTGGAAAGTACTTTCGATTGTCGTCAAGCTGGACGAGATCGAGACCCTTAATCAAACCCGCGGTCGCGTCTCCCGCAATCATGTCCACCTGGCCGGCCGCCAGCGCCCGGTAGCTGAGCGTCAGGTCCATTACGTGCGGCGCCTCGGGAAAGCGCATGCCGTACGCCTTCGCCAGTCCGGTGTACCCATCCGGGCGCTCGACGAACTCGTACCCGAACCCCGCCCGCCAGTGCGCCGACTCGCGCGCCGCATCGTCGATCGTCTTCAGGCCGCGCGCGCGCGCGTCCGATCCGCGCACGAGAATCGCGAACGTGTTGTTGAAGCCGAGCGGCGGCAGGAGCGTCCGGCCCGTGCGCGCGTACAGATCGCGCACGGTATTGAAGACACCGCCCGAGTCCATGGCAATGGGCTGATGGAAGACGGCCGTCAGCGCCGTGCCGGTGTACTCGACGTAGACGTCGATGTCGCCCGTCAGCAGCGCGCGATCGCAGATGAGCGTGCCGCCGAGGTTCAGCCGGCGATCGACCGGCAGCCCCTCGCGCTCCAGCGACTGCGCGACGAGCTCGCCGAGGACGAGTTGCTCGGTGAAGTTCTTCGACCCGACGACGATCGCGCCGCGCGCCCGGCGCGCCGCCGCGGCGCTGGTCATCAGCGCCAGCAGCGTGACCACGGCGACGGCCGTGACCGCCCCGCGCCTGGATGCGGGGCGACGGCGCGCCGACAACTGACGCTCCATCCACAGCAGCAGCGCGTCGACGACGAGCGCCAGCAGCGCGGCCGGCACGGCGCCGGCGAGAATCACGGTCGTGTCCACCATCGACAGGCCGCGGTAGATGTACTCGCCGAGGCCGCCGGCGCCAATCGCCGCGGCGATCGTCGCGGAGCCGACGCCGACGACGGCCGCGACGCGCACGCCGGCGACGATCGACGGCAGCGCAAGCGGCAGCTCCACCATGCGCAACAGCTGGCGCGGCGTCATCCCGAGCGCGACGCCCGCTTCTCTCAACGTCGGATCGATTCCCTGCAAGCCGGCGATCGTCGTGCGGATGATCGGGAGCAGTCCGTACAGGATGAGGACGATGAGGGCCGCGCGCGCGCCGACGCCGCCGATGAAGGGCACGGGCAGCAGGAAGCCGAACATCGCGAGGCTCGGCACGGTCTGGACGATGTTGGCGAGGGCGGTCAGCGGCGCAGCGAGGCGCGGCCGCCGCGCGGCGAAGATGCCGAGGGGCACCGCCATCGCGACCGCCGCCATTGTCGACCCGGCCACGAGCAGCACGTGCTGACCGAGCAGCGACGCAAGCTCGACGCGGTGCGCGATCCAGAAAGAGAAGAGACTACGCATCGAGCAGTGTCCGCACGCGGGGATCGGGCGAGGCGGCCAGCGCGGCCGGTGTATCGCAGGCGACAAGGCGGCCGTCACCGATCACGCCGACGCGATCGCCGAGGGCGAACGCTTCCGCCATGTCGTGCGTCACGATGATCACGGTCTTCCGGAGCTTCTGCTGGATGGCGCGGAACTCGGCGCGCAGTTCGGCGCGCGTCATCGGATCGAGGGCGCCGAACGGCTCGTCCATCAGGAGCACGGGCGGATCGGCCGCGAGCGCGCGCGCAACGCCCACGCGCTGGCGCTGCCCGCCGGACAACTCGTCCGGCCACCGCGCGGCGTACTGCTGCGGGGCGAGGCCGACCAGATCGAGCAGCTCGCGGACGCGGGCGGCGGTGCGCTCAGGCGTCCATCGCTCGAGCGCGGGAACGACCGCGACGTTGCCCGCCACGGTCATGTGCGGAAACAACCCAATCTCCTGCAGCACGTAGCCGACGCGGCGCCGGAGCGCAATCGGATCCCACTCGCGCGTGTCGCGGCCTTCGACGAGCACGGCGCCTGCATCGGCGTCCAGCAGCCGATTGACGAGCTTGATGACGGTCGTCTTGCCCGCGCCGCTCCGGCCGACGAGCGCCAGCACCTCGCCGGCCTGGACGTTGAGACTGAAATGATCGAGCGCGCGCGCCCCGTTGGGCCGCGTGAGGGAGACGTCGCGGAATTCGATCGCGAGATCAGACATGGTTCAGGGTCCGGCTAAAGCCGGACGCCACGGGCCACGCGCAGTACGGCCTCCGCGGCTCGTCGGCTCGCGCCCGGTCCGCCGAGTTTCTCACGTACGCGCGCGAGGCCCGTGCGAATGCGCGCGACGCGCTCCCGGTCGGTCAACATCGACACGGCCTCGCTGGCCACAGCTTCAGGCGTAAACGCGTCCTGCGCGAGTTCGGGGACGATCTTCTCGCCTGCAATCAGGTTCACCATCGCGAACATGTCGAGCGACACGAGCCGTCGCGCCAGCATGTAGGTCAGCGTCGACAGCCGATACACGACGACCATCGGCGTGTCATGCAGCGCCCCTTGCAGCGTCGCCGTGCCCGACGCCACGAGCGCGACATCCGCGGACGTCAGCACCGTATCCGCATCACCCTCGACCAGCGTCAGGCCGCGTGCGGCGTCGAACAAGTGATCGTCGAGGTGCGGCGCGCGGGCGACGACGCACTGCACGCCTGGAACGCGTGCCTTGATCAGCGCGGCCGCCGCGACGAGGTCCGGAAGAATACGTGACACCTCGTTCGGCCGGCTGCCCGGCAGGATCGCCACAATCGGCGCCGCCGTCGAGAAGCCGTGCGCGGCGAGGAACTGCTCGCGCGTGGAC
>Ga0315281_10003973_pt1 | contig 21568 bp, 17 predicted proteins | sample YL17G07_0_MG_FD_204540 | JGI IMG/M metagenome (GOLD analysis project Ga0315281, IMG submission 204540) | Sediment microbial communities from Yellowstone Lake, YNP, Wyoming, USA - YL17G07_0 | ecosystem: Environmental > Aquatic > Freshwater > Lake > Sediment | place: USA: Wyoming | collected... | reverse complement strand
TGATCAACAATATCAAGGTTTGTCTGCTCGACGGCACCAACTGTCCGTCAACCACCTCGCCTGACTTGCAAACCGTGACCAATACGGGCAATGCCACGACCAAAGACATCCAGTTCGCGGGCGGCACGAGCACGGCTGGTTTCCGCATCCAACAGGGTTTGCGCGTGGACCAGACGTCCGACCTGCAAGATGTCGCCTTTGCCAGCGCCACGGGCACGAATCTGGACCTTAACGGCACGGTCTCGGTCGTGCGCTTGATTTCAGGCGACGCCACCATGGCCAATACCACCATGGAGGACGTCACGGCCAGCCACATGGTAGTCGTTAAAAGTTTGCGCGTGGGCGTTGGCCAATTCCCAATCGTAGGCAACTCGGTGGCCCAGTACGGCGGAACCGTAGACGGTTACCTTCAGGTCAACAATCAAAACCATTCCACGAGCACCATAGCATCGACCGACTTTGTGGCGACGGCCGACAATGGCGACGATTCCAATTATTACATCGACATGGGCATCAACGGCTCCAACTACAATAATCCGGCATATTCCATTGGCGGCGCGGATGACGGTTATCTTTATGCCAACGGACGCAATCTGACAATTGGCACGGCCAGCGCCAGCACGGACGTCGTCTTCCACGCCGGCGGAACTTTGGCATCGGACGAAGTCATGCGTCTTACGTCAGATCATAATGTGGGCATCGGCACCAATAATCCTTCGTCCACTTTGGACATTATCGGCACCGGCCGCTTCACGGGTTTGCTCACGCTCAACTCGGCGACGGCTTCGGAATTGTTCTGGGGTTCGGCCACGGGTTCGATCCTCAGGGTTGCGTCCTTGGCACGCTTGCCGGCGAACACCTTGATCAACAATATCAAGGTTTGTCTGCTCGACGGCACCAACTGTCCGTCAACCACCTCGCCTGACTTGCAAACCGTGACCAATACGGGCAATGCCACGACCAAAGACATCCAGTTCGCGGGCGGCACAAGCACCAAAGATTTCAAAGTCTCGAGCAAATTTTCGGTAACGGGTAAATCCACTTTGGCCAACGTCTCCTCCGCCAACCAGGATATTTCCGGTTACCTCAATGTCGCGGGCAAGACTGCATTGGTCAACGCATCGGGCACGAACCTGACACTGTCTAACGAGTTATGGTCCTCCACCGTCTCGACTTCACGCGCTTTGTTCATCAACGCCACGGGCACCAATCTGGCACTGACCGGACGCGTAAATTCAAATTGGCTGCCCATGAAAGACATCAGCTACGTTCTGGGCAATGTCGCCTACCGCTGGCTCAGGATCTCGGTAGCCAATGTTTCCTCCACCAACCAGGACTTGTCCAATTATCTTAAAGTCACGGGTAAATCCACTTTATCCGGCGTCTCCTCCACCAACCAGGATATTTCCGGTTACCTCAATATCGCGGGCAAGACAACGTTTGGCAACGCTTCAGGAACCAATTTGACGCTTTCCAACGAACTCTGGGCATCTGCCGTATCAACCTCGCGTGCCCTGTTCATCAACGCCACGGGCACGAACTTCGCCTTGACGGGCCGCGTCAACAGCAATCTGTTGCCCATGCGCGACAATACCTTCGACTTAGGCAGCTCCTCATATCGTTGGCGGGGTTTGAACGTGGTTAATGCGACCACGACGAATATGCACGCGACCAATCTGACGGTCACGGGCAACGTTTCGCTCGGTACCGGAGGAAGCGTCATCAACGTGGTTTCAAATCTGAGCCTGTCCTCGGCCACTTCGATGCCCCGCATATTTTGGACCAATGCCAATGCGCCCTCAACCGGAGTGAATTCCGTCCGTACTTTGGGCATATTTAATAATTACTTGTATGCGGGACAAGGTGATGCGGCAGGCTTGGGCGACCTTCTGATTTGCGACCCGGCCGGCGGAGGCGTATCGGACGTCTGCGACAACGCGGCGGATTGGACCAAAGTAGTAGATAACGTCAGCGCGTCGCAAATCAACACGCTCTCCAGGTACAAAGGGCGATTGTACGAGGGCGAAGGAAAAGGCGCGGGTTTGGGCATCATCCGTTACTGCCGTCCGGAATTGACGGGCAATGCCAACAAATGCGAAGCCGCGGATTGGGCCGTGGCCACGACCACCGTATTTACGCAGGTTAGGGCCTTGGTGGAATACAATAATTATTTTTATGCGGCCGTTGATTCAGCCACGGTAACGGGCAATACCGCTGTCTTGGTTTGCGATCCTACCAAAGGCGGCAACGTGGATGACTGCGACAACACGGCGGATTGGACCAGTGTTCCCGTACCCATCGGCATCTATGAGGAAGTGCCTACCATTACCGTCTACAACGGCCGCCTGTACGCCATGACCGGCAATTCCACGGCTGACGGCGACTACATGGTGTGCACGCCAAACACGGCCGGCAATCCCGAAGCCTGCGATGACGCTGCCGATTGGGTTCGCGCGCTTAACAATGCGGGCATCGACTCCATTGAGTCTTCGGCCGCTTACAACGGTTTCCTGTTCAACGGTTCGGGCTGGACTGCGGGTAAGGCCAATATGATCATGTGCAATCCGGCGATGTCCGGCGACCGCATGATTTGCGACAATGCCAGCGACTTTTCCACGATTTTTTCCTCCGGACACACCCAAACGCGCATCCCGGCCATCGTGTCATACGGCGCCCATCTGTTCTTTGGCGCCGAAGGCGCGACCGGCGACGGCAACATTTACGACTACAACGTCTCGTACGTCACCACGAGCCAAAAGACATCGATCTTCCAGGCTACTTATGCCTTCGCCCAATACAATGGCTACTTGTATGCCGGCCGGGGCAATGCCGCGGGCAATGGCCAAGTTTGGTATTATCGCCGAGAAAAAAGCATGTCCAATGTCTTGAACATGACGGCCGGACGGTCACTTGGTTCCATGTGGTTCGACGAGGATTCGTTGGACAGCCTCGGTCCGGGTTCGTCGGATTCGTTCTCCAAAGCCGCTTTCAAATTCTCGCACGGCATCATCACCGATGCCGGCGCGTATGATTTAGCCGAAACGTATCCCACGAAAGATTCCAGTCTTTTGGCCGGCGATGTCGTAGCTGCGGATCAGGACCATGAGGGATGCATCCGAAAGTCAGCTTCGGCGTACGATAAGAGTCTGATGGGCGTAGTCTCCAACAATCCGGGTTTTTTGCTCTCAGGTCCCAAAACTGAAATTTCGAGAGCCGTAGCTTTGGCGGGTCGCGTCGAGACTAGAATTAGTTTGGAAAATGGCGACATTCGAGCCGGCGATCCTTTGACTTCGGCCTCATTGCCTGGTTATGCCATGAAAGCTACGCGTCCCGGCATGATAATCGGCCATGCTTTGGGCAACTACACGTCGTCGACGCGACAAACTTCGACCAGCACCTCTCAAACCGTGCTTGTGGTGATTCAACCCGGTTACTACTTCGGCGACGATTCTACGCCGGTCGGTCAATTGGCCGCATATCTCGGACAGACCGCTAGCACGCAAATTATCCAACAAGCTTTCCAGGGCGATTCCTATGCCATACAACAGGTTGCCGGCGGCATGGTGAATCCGCAGGTTGCCGACGGTGCTGCTTTAAACAGCGCGCAGGCTGTCAACATCGGAACATTGATCGTGCGCACTGCCGCTTTGGTGGCCGGCGATCTGACGGTCGGTGGCACCTCGCGCCTCATGGGCCATGTGGTTGTTTCGAGCGACACGGCCGGTATGGTTGATTTGCCGCCGGGCGAGCAGTATATGGAAGTTAAATTTGCCAAACCTTACGACGAGGTGCCCGTGGTTGTCGTGACTCCGGAATCGGATGCCAAGGAATATTCCACTCCGTGGATGGGCCGCTTCCATCTGTCCAACAAGACGGCCAACGGTTTCCGCATCGTGGTTGACGAAGGCGCTTGCCCGGATCCCGCCAATTGCGGCCGAACCATGAAGTTCAACTGGATCGCCGTGGGTTTGCACCAAGGTGAAGTCGCATCGTCCACGTCAACTCAGTCGGTGACGACCACGTCTACACAACCGACAAGTAATATCGGTACGCAGCCCGAAACACCGACGTCAACGCCGGATACGACTCCGACTGTAACTACGCCTCCGACTTCGACTGAATCTACGACTACACCGGAACAAACTGGTACATCAACGCCATCGACAACTCCGCCTGCTGAAACAGGCGGTACGACAACCACGACTACGGAAGGAGGTGGAGCGCCATAAGGTGAAATAACCTTAAGCTCAATCACCCGGACCGCTTCCGTATTGTGCATGGCGGTGCACGCGCCGTTAGTACCAGATCATCGGGTACTGGCGGTAAATGCGGAAGCGATCCGGGGGATGGAGCCTGTCACTCCGGCCTTACTTTAAAAGCGCTCCATGAGGGCGCTTTTAATGTTGCACCGACCCTCTATCCGTCACGATGATTACATCGCGCCACCTTTCCCCCGCAGAGCAAGGGAAAGGAAGTTTGTTGGTAATTATGTAGAGATGTCCTCCGAGGGCTTCTCTGCTTATAAACCCATGAACGTCTTTCCCTCGTTCGACGGGGGAAAGATGTCTCGTCCGACGAGACAGATAGAGGGTCCGACTTGATAACCTTAATCATGCTCGGTAGGATAACTGCATGAAAATCATCGCCGACCTGCACATACACTCGCGTTTTTCGCGTTCCTGTTCCAAGGATTTGACTTTGCCCAACATCGCCAAGGCTTGCGAACGCAAAGGCATAAACTACGTGGCCACGGGTGACGCGTTGCATCCCATTTGGCGCAACGAAATCGCGGATCAACTCGAGCTGCGCGACGATGCATATTATTTGAAAGACGGTTCTTCGGCCGTCTCTTTTTGTCTGGCAACCGAAGTTTCCTGCATCTATAAAAGGCACGATAAAACGCGGCGCGTTCATCTCGTCATTCTTTTTCCCGACCTCGCAGCTGTTGACGGCGTAATCCGTGCTCTCGAAGGCAGGGGAGTGAATTTAAAGAGCGATGGCAGGCCCATAATGGGCCTGGATTCCGAGGTTTTGCTCAAGATGCTGTTGGATATCGATCCGCGCATTTTGCTCGTTCCTGCGCACGCCTGGACGCCCTGGTTCGCCTTGTTCGGGTCCAAATCCGGTTTCGACAAGTTCGAGGACTGCTTCGGCGATCTTTCAGAACATATTTATGCCATCGAGACCGGTTTATCTTCCGATCCGCCCATGAACTGGCGCGTCAGCGCATTGGACCGTCTTTTTCTCATCAGTAACAGCGATGCGCATTCGTGTGAGAATTTGGGACGCGAGGCCAACGTTTTCGAGATGGTTCGTCCAGCGTACGCCGAACTGCGCCGCATTCTGATGGAACATGACACGGAAAAGTTTATCGAGACTTTGGAATTTTTTCCCGAAGAAGGGAAATATCACGTGGACGGCCACGCAGCCTGCGATTTTTGGTGCGATCCGGGTCAAACGCGCAAACTCGGAGGAATGTGTCCCAAGTGCGGCAAGCAACTGACAGTCGGCGTCCTATCCCGCGTACAGGATCTTGCGGATCGCGAGGTTGATCCGCGGCGCCCCGAACGCGCCGTGCCTTTCCGTCATATTATTCCGTTAAAAGAGTTGCTGGCCGATTGTCTGGGTAAAGGCAAAACGTCCAAAGTCGTGCAAAAGGAATATGACCGCCTGGTCGCTTGTGCCAGCGAGTTCGCCATCCTGCTTGATTTGAACGAAAACGAACTGTCCGCCTGTGCCAAGCCCGAAGTTGCCGCCGGCATACTCCGCATGCGTTCCGGCCAGGTCGACATCCGCCCCGGCTACGACGGAATTTTCGGCCAGGTAAAAATAAGGCACGCGGAAGAATTGCGTCCGTCACAGCAGGTGATGCTCTGATGTCATGCTGAATTCATTTCCCTTCGATAAACTCAGGGTCTGAGCGAAGTCGAAGACAGCATCAAAAACCATTGCTACTCTTGTCATCCCGAGCGGAGTCCGACGGAGTCGAGGGATCTGGTTTGTAAGAACTTAAAACCAGATCTTTCGGCTGCGTTCGTATGACTCACTCCGTTCAAGATGACAAAGTGGCTTCAGGGGTATGTCAAAATCCCCCGATTTGTATCGGGGGATTCCTCCTATAGGAAGAAGAGAAAATCTTACTTCTTCTTCTTGCCGCCTTTCTTCGCCTTCTTCACTACTTTCTTCGCCTTCTTCTTTGCCATGTGAATCACCTCCCTTTCGAGTTAGTTGTTTCCAACTAAGCGTTGGAGTCCATTCGCAAGAATTTTTTTCTCTTCTGCGAGTGCAACTTCATTATATCACATTTATTTCACGTCAAGGAATATTTTGCGTCATGCGCAATTATTTTTTTAATCCGCTGAAAATATTTTTTTCAGCGGAAAAATTCTTTTTTATTTTTTTCTTTTCAAAAAATATTCCCGGTTCAGTTGTAAGATGCGGCCGCAAGGCGATTGTTTGATATGTAAATTGCGCTATACTGCGGCATAATTAATCGAACATGCTTTAACGTGACGCATCTACGAACCCGCGTCTTTTTTTCACGTCCGGCTTTGCGGTATTTTTTTCATGAAAATTTTTTCATGAAATCCTTTTTCAGGACACTGGATGTAAAAAATGTTATCCACAGATGCAGATCAAACAAAACGAATTATGAATAAAAGTGTGGATAAAAAATCAATTTCAATCTTTGAACTCAAGCGTGGAAAGCACGTCCTCGATGCCCACGGACGATAGCGATGAAGTTTTTTTACCGGACGCGGAAGTTTTTGGCGGCGTTTGGATCCAAAGCAAGTGCGTGCTCGAACCGTTGGTCAAGAGTTTGAGCACCGCAGCCTGCAGGGAAGAATTTTTCCCGGTTCCTTTAAGATCGCCGCGCACGCCGGAGAGCAATCGTCCGTGAATGAAATATGTGACTTGCGTGGAAGATGCAATGCGAGCCGCATACTGCTGTTCAGCTTGGGCGTCGTAACCGCTCAGGTAAAACCATGGACCGTCAGCGGTTTGCGAAAGCGTGCCAGACGTATTACTGGCCGCAATCGTCAGCCCGAGCTGGTCATTTGTCGTGACTTTGGATTCCGGAGGATAGCGGAGCGATACGCCGAGGGCCGTAGAAACGATTGAGCTCCAGCCTCGCAGAGCCGAAGCCGAGGGAGGTGCCAGGGGTTTTGCCTGTGCCAGATAAATACGTTCCTGTTCCAGGGTTTTGATGGCTGTTTGCGCTTTGTCCACCTCCTGGTTGGCCAATTGCAGTTTATGGTTGGTTTCTTCTATCGTCTGTTGCTGTTCCAGCCTGGCCTTGTCAGCCGCTTCTTTGGCTTTTTGGGTTTCTTCGGCCAATTGCCTTCTGTCCAAATTGGCCAAATGCAAAAAATAACCCGTACCGATTCCCACCACGGCCGCGCCCAGCAGGACGGCCAGCAAAATTGACCATGCGCGTTTCATAAACGAGAGGAGTATAACTATAAATCACCAAATGACCAAATCAACAAATCACCAAAGGAATCATCAACTTACACTTACTCATTGCAACCGTTTGTTCTTTTTTGTCATTTCGACCGAAGTGAGTCAGACGAACGCAGTGGAGAAATCCCGGAACCTATGAACCTTCGTCACTTCACAGTCATTGAGTCTCCGAGATCTCTCGACGGAGCCTGCCCTGAGCGTAGTCGAATGGGTATGACCGCGCTCCCTTCGATGAACTCAGGGCATGAGCTTGTCGAATGCGAGATGACGGGGGTTATTTTACTTTGAGCCATTCATTTAATTTTTTGTTTGCATGTTCATCGTATTTCATGTTCAGTATGCAAAGCATGGCCTCTGCCTGCCTCATGCTGCGAGCATGGCAGCGTTTTACCACGTTGTCGAAAGATTCGCGAATAATCTCGATCTTCTCGCCTTTGTCAGGGTTTGACCAGTTGGATGCTGGTTCTAGATCGGTCGCCAGAAAGAATGATTTTTCAAAACGCGTCGCGCCTTCGAGGTTGAGGTTCCAAAACAATTTGATTCTTTTGGCCTTAAAGCCGGTTTCTTCTTCAAGTTCGCGCAGCGCCGCCTGCTCATGCGTCTCGCTTTCGTTGACGCGACCGCCGGGGAAGTCATAAAAAACCGGACGACCGGGCTGTTCTTGTTTTGTTATGAGTATTTCTCCGGGCGCGGGAAAAGCAAAAACCGTCACGCAATCTGCGCGCAGCACGTATTCGAAAGTTTTTACGGACCCGTCGTATTGCGGGGTCGGCGCCTGGTAAACGTCGTACAGGATGCCGTGATATGTCTGCTTGGCACCGGGAGGCAGGGGGACTGGCATAACTTATTGACTAAAAACTAAAGAGATAAAAGATAAGAGATATATGAGATAAAAACTGAGAATTTCAGGCCGGACTTTGAACTTTTAACGTTTAACTTTGAACAGTTTATTCAAATATTGACTATTGGGTACAAACCTCATAATATACGGCCGTTGGACAAAAGCCAAATAACGCCGCGTATTCAATCTCGTTTCGATTATTGATAATTGAGTATTGAAAATTGGCAATTGAGTTAAGGGCCGTTAGCTTAGTTGGTAGAGCGCCGCGTTTGCAACGCGGAGGTCGCCGGTTCAAATCCGGCACGGTCCACCACACTTCGCTAAAGCTTCGTGTGGCCAAAGGCCACTAAGAAGATTTTGCGAAGTGTGCCACCCGAAGCCTTGTGCGTAGGGTGGCTGTCGCATTTAACGTGAACGCATAAAAAGCCGCGAGACATCGAGCGGCTTTTTATGTAATACCGAACTAATGTAAAACCAGTAAAACTCCCGCCAAACAAATGATAACCAGTGCGTGGCAGATTATGTCCGCATGTTGGATATGGAATTTGATGACTATGTTGATGGTTAAAGCGACGACCACGAAAAGAAAAAAGAACAAATACACGGCATGGGCCACGCGGTTGAAATCGTCGGCCGAAAATCTGTTGAATATCAATTCGGATTGTGCTTTGTCGGCCAGGCCGAATATTTGTTGCATGGTACCCACTTGTGTCGTGGACGTAGCCAATGTCGATGATGTCGCCTTGTCCGTTTGGACGTTTTGATCCGGGATTTCAGATTCCGCGCCCAGCACTTTGGCCTTGTTTTCTGATGTTGTTGTCAATGCGATGGTCCTTTTTGCCTGCGCCGCCGTTGCGATCGAAACTTTGGATGTGACGGCGGTCAGAGCACTGGTCGTGGTTGGAGTCTGACCGTCGTTCAATGGTTTGCCGAACATTTGTACTACAAAAATGCTCGGGGAGTTTTCAAAATTACCAATAGCAACGCCGATGCCTATGTCCGTAAACTTGGGATTGATAATGTTTTGTTTATGCGCCGGACTGGCCAGCCAGGCATTCTGCACGTTTTCGGCCGATGTATAATGCACGGCCAGGTTTTCCGCGCTGTATTTGTAAACGTAACCGAATTTTTTTATCCAATACCACGGCGTAACGCCGGCCGGGCTGATATGGGAGAAATATTGTTTGTCCAACATGTCCTGCGCCTTGGCTGCCGCCGCGGATGCCAGCTTATCGTTCCACTTGAACGCCTGCAGGTTAAGCGCCACGCGGGCTTGGTTGGTGATGGTCAGAATGCTGTCCGGCGTAATGGCCATGGCCGACAGGTCGTTGCTCGGAAAAGTCAAATAAATACTCAAAACTAAAAACTTTACCAGAACCAGGATGGCGGCGTACGTACCCAACGAACGGTGTCTGACGGCATGCGGCTTGTGTCCGTTGCCCTCATGGGGAACGAAAATATGCTTTGCGCATGTCAAAGTTTTTTTTGCGTGTTTCGCAACGTGATGCCTGATCTTGGATTTGTGCGCACGCTCGGTCTGTTTACTGCCCCTCATCCGCCATGATTATACATCAATAAAATAATATTGCCAGAAACTTTTATTGAGTTTGTGCACCTTGAGTGATTTTGTTAAGATGGACGTAAGGTATGAAAGTAAAATACGTTTTCTTCGCCATGCTGTTGGCTTTGTCTCCGCAAAGTGTTCGTGCCGCAGACTACGATCTCAAAATTCCTGCAGGAGGTTTCAGCGCCACGTCATACAGCGTATTGATCGGACAACGAGTCAAACTGAATGCCACTATCAACAATAGCGCCGCGGTTGACACCGAAGCGGACGTGGTTTTTAAGGATGGACCTGCGGTTATCGCCACCAAGCCCATTTCTGCCAAGGCCAACGGCGCTCCGGAGGAGGTTTGGGCGTATTGGACCCCGGAATCTGTCGGCGACCACAATATCGGACTTAACGTCGCATTGGATGGCGGCGTTTTGGACGCCAATCCCGGAGATAACCGCGCGGGTTTTAATGTTTTTGTGGACGGTGACAATGATCACGATGGCATTGGCGATTCCGTGGATCCTGATGATGACAACGACGGCGTGCCGGACGTGAATGATGATTATCCGTTGGATCCGACTAGAAGCCACGATACGGACCATGACGGTCAGGACAATTCCGTGGATTCGGACGATGACAATGACGGTTTGTATGATTGGATGGAAAAATCTCAGGGTACCAACCCTCTCAAATACGATACGGACGGCGACGGTTATAGCGATAAAGAAGATGCTTATCCTTTGGATCCCAAGCGTTGGAAGTTAGAAGTGGCATTGCCTAAACCCACACCTCAAGCCGCAACTACGATTACGACTTCGTCTACAACGCCCCGTGTTCTCGGTGCCGAGGATGCCACGCTCGATGCGCCAACCGCCACCGTATCCGCTGCTTCAGCATCGAGCGGTTTGTCTGACGACCAAATGCAGGGCAGGGTTCTGGCCATGGAAGACGAGACGGCTACGGCCACGCCTACTGTCGAAAATAAATCTGAACAAAAAACTGAGGTCGCAAACAGCTTATCCGATGTCAATGTGCAGGAAGGTTCAAAATTTGACGTCTGGCGGTACATTCTTTGGATCACGGCCGGCTTTTCAGCCTTCGTAGCCCTGCTATTTTTCCTCCTCGCCCGCAAACGCAAGAAAGAAGAGGAGGAAGAAACCGAAAAACGATAATTATGCCATTCAACCAAATCCCAAGCGACGATATCATCAACAAGACCGTCGAAGCCCTCAAAGCCAACGGCATCGATGCGATCGTCGTGGCCAACCAGGCCGAAGCCAAGCAAAAAGCTTTGGAACTCATTCCTCAGGGGAGCGAGATCATGACCGTGACGCCGGCTGTGGCCTTGGCGCCGAACTCAATGAGTCCGGGCATTTCGATCCTATCCGTAAAAAGTTCGCGGCCATGGATCAGAAAACGCAGAAGCTGGAGATGAACCGCCTGGGCGCGGCCATGGTTTATGTCATCGGCAGCGTGCATGCCGTGACGCAAAACGGACAGGTGATGATCGCTTCGGCATCGGGCAGCCAGCTGCCGGCTTATGCTTACGCAGCTTTGAATGTAATCTGGATCGTGGGTGCGCAAAAAATCGTGGCCAACCTGGACGAGGGTATGAAGCGCATTTACGAATATGTTTTGCCACTCGAGGACGCGCGGGCCATGAAGGCTTACAACATGCACAGCGGCGTCAACAAGATGCTGGTCATCAACAAGGAAATATTTCCGGGCCGCATCAAAATGATTTTGATCAAGGAAATCGTTGGTTTTTGATCCCGTCGGTTTGTTCCGTATGGACGTTGCATCGCAACGTCCTTTTTGAATAAGAAAAAAACGCCCGTTTCGGTCCGTATTTGCATGACGCCCGCTGCCATCTTGTATTTCAAGTTCCGGACACTTATCATACTGTCCATATGACCCAACCATTCGAGGCCCCAAAACAGGCTGAACATCTGGAAGGCGAGTTTAAGAAAGCTGCCGAACAACAAATCGCCACGTTGCGCGAAATGGTAAAATCAGGCGAACTCAAAACCGAACCTGCGCAGGAGGCGGCTCGCGTCGCGGCGCGCGGTACGGACGAAATCGTGCATCCGGACCAGGCATAATAAATATGCGCCGGGACATTATTGAGACTTTGCCTAATCCGGATCCAAGATTCACCAAGATCCTGGAACAGATTCCCGACTCCAAGCCTGAATCAGAACCGCGCATCATCGAATCGTTGCCCAAGCTGCAAGACATGTATGTCCGTAAACGAGATGCCTTTGGCAAACGTGATTTAGTAACTTTTCAGCGCATCCTCGAAGAAGAAATCCAGTTCGTCCGCGATCTGGACCGGATCGCTTACCACTATTAATGACTGTTACAGGTTAAAAGTCGCAAGTTAAAAGTAGGAACTTTGAACTTTGAACAGTTAACCTGCGGGATTGGCAAAACCCCGTTTTTGGGGTTGGATAAAGGCTGGAGGCATAGAAAAATGAAACCGCTTACGCCAGCAGAGATCATGGCGGAGTGGTCCTCTGCCGTGCAATTGTACCTTGACAGCTGCCAGAGCCAGATCACGAAGAGAAACATGCGATCACTGGAATGGGAGATCTTCGGTCGCATGCTCAGGGCCATGGTGCCGGACGATGAAAAATCAGACGGCATGATGGTCATCATGATGGCCGGCATCAGGCAGGAACGCATGGACCTGATCCGAGCTGATCTGTCGGCAGCAGTGTTTCTTGATGACGAGCAAGACATGGATCCGGAAGAAGTTCGCTTGCTGTTTTACCGCTTGCGCGCCCTGGCTCGCGCCACGATTCCCGAAGTTGCGCATTTCATGTCCATAGTTACCGCGCAACGCATGGTCAGCGAACGGCCCGAGGCCGTGCAGACAGACGTCTCGCAGGTCGCGCACACGCCCGTGATGCCCAATGTCGAGATGGACCCACAGGCCATTGCCAGCGGCTTCCCGACCATGCAGGCGCCGTATGACGTAGAAGCGCTGGAGAACCTGAGGAATCCGAACTTTTCACTGGAACATATGACGCGGGATCGCTTGCTGATCCCCGTGCAAGGCATGGGACCGGCTCCGGTCGTGCACAAATCCCTCCGCCCGGCCATTCCGCCGCCGCCCTCGCCTCCGCCGGATGTTGGCGATTCCTCGCCCCCGCTCGACATGGACGTGCCGTTCGACAGCGTCGCTCCTCTGGAATCCTCTGAAGAGGTTGCCGACTCGCCGGCACTCGAAATCGGCAACGAAGAGTTGTCCGACGAGGATGAATTGGAACTCGCTCTGGCCGAGTTTCTCGGACCGGAAAAAAATGACGGCCAATGCCGTCACTTCTCACGCCTCGGCCTGCTGCCGGGGCTTTTGTTTTGCCCGACACCCCAGATCTTCTAGCTCAAGCACAGGGAAACGGCCGTTGTTGTTCGACCGCAGCGAGCTGGACGAGCGAAGTGGAGAAATCTCGTGACTAATATTCAAGTTAAGCTTGCTAATCGGTCTCGAGATCTCTCGGCTACGCAAAACTTCGCTCGAGATGACGAAGGGAGTCTTTGGGTAATTAAACCGCCGCTGGCGTCAATGGCTTTTTCCCCCGTAAAACGGCAATTATGTTCTTCGCAGCAATTTCCGCCATGTCGCGCCGCGCCTCTTCCGTCGCGCTGGCAATGTGCGGCGTCAAAATGACGTTGGCGAAAGATTTGAGTTCCAGATTGTCGCGCACGTCGCAGTCGATGGCCGGTTCGCATTCAAAGACGTCGAGTCCCGCGCCCGCGATTTTTTTAGCTGACAGGGCTTTAAGCAAAGCCTTCTCGTCAACGACCGGGCCGCGCGCCGTGTTGACCAGGAAGGCGGTCTTCTTCATGAGCGCGAATTCCTTGGTCGAAATCAGATGATGCGTGGAGGGCAAAAGAGGGACGTGAAGGGAAATGAAATCCGATTTTTTAAGTAAAGCCTGCATGCTGACTTTTTTAGCGCCCACTTCTTTTTCCAGCTGCGGATTGGGCCGCATGTCGCTGTAAACGAGTTTCATGTTAAATCCGTGGACAGCATGTCGCGCCACCATGCCGCCGATTCGTCCCGCTCCGATAAGTCCGAGCGTCTTGCCGTACATGTCCGTGCCGTTCAGCAGGGTGGGGGACCAGCCTTTGTATCCGCCGCGTTTGGCAAAATGGTCGGCTTCGGGAATGCGGCGTGCCAGGGCGAGCATGAGCGCAAAGGCGTGCTCGGCAACCGACTCGTTGACCTTGTCGCTTGGCGTGTTGGTCACCACGACTTTTGCCGCGGCCGCGGCTTTGAGGTCAATGTTGTCAAAGCCCACCGCGTAATTGGAAACGATTTTGAGCTGCGGACCGGCGGCGGCCAGTGTTTCGGCGTCGATCTTATCGGTGAGTAACGAAAGAATAGCGTCTTTGCCTTTGACTTGAGTTAGCAGAGTTTGGCGGTCGATTATCTGATCCTTGGGATAGACCGTGACTTTCAAACCGGCCTTTTTCAGCAAAGCCAATCCGGCTTCATGGATGCGGCGCGTAACGTAAACTTGCATATATAAAAAATGAATTCATGATTAACGAAAACAGTATAAACCTTGGGAATTATTGCGTCTAACGACTGTAAACTACCTTTCCCTTGTTCGACGGGGGAAAGGTGGCCCCGCCTTAAGTAAATGGCGGGGACGGATAGAGGGTTTGGACATTTTTTGTTTGTCCAGCTGAATGGCGCGAGCTGCTATCCAGCGGAATGGCGGCAGCAGGATGTTAATGGTCAGGAGCAGGATTATCAGTTGCGCCATCAGATGCCCGCCCGGGAAATATTTGCTGGCAATAAATAGCGCGAGCGTATTGTTCAAATACACCATGCACAAAGCCAGCGTGGCCTTTTCCGCGTTCGATCGCCACCAGGCCATGAAATAAGCCAGCACGGTCAAACCGGCCGTGTAAATCAACATGACGATGACCAAACCCACGTCGCGTACCGTCAGTATGATGGGTTCCTGCGCCGTGGTATTGGCGACGATGGCCGCGATCAGGATGCCGAAGGCTATTATGGAAATTTCGCGCCACCACCAATCGTGCGCCCTGACGTATTTCGGCGCCCGACGTTGCAATAAGGTAGCGGTGATAAACGGCAGGACGATAGTGATGAACAGACTGACGAACATCGAGACTACCGGCACCGGTACCGCATGGCCGATGACCAGCCAGAAAACCAGGGGAATAGTAATGGGAGCAAGTAGAGACGTCGTGGCCGTGATTACCAGGGCGAGCGAGGTTTTTCCGCCGAATAAATCAGCGATGAGCGCGATGGTCATGCCCGTGGGCATGGCGCCCATGATTAAAAAAGCCATGGCCCAGTCGGGCGCGAATATTGCCGGCGGCAGCCAGAGCAGGAGCGGCAGGAAGATGAGCATGAAGCTGTTCGAAACGGACAGCATCTTCCAATCTTTGGCATAAGATATGATTTCGTTAATGTCGAGCCGCAGGCTGGAGCAGAAAAAAATCAGGATCAGCATGTACGTGCCGTACGGCGCGAGGGGTCGAAAAGTATGCGGAAAAACGATGCCGGCCACGATGCCCAAAAGCACGACCATGATTTGGTTTTCGGCAAAGACATGAAGTATCCTGTGTATTATGTTCATAAAGTTACGGGTTTGATGTGTCCGTGGTTGAGCTCGCGTTCCGTGGGAAAACTGTCCAAAATGCCGGCTTTGGCACCCATGTGCGTGATCACGCCCAGGCTATTGCACAATCCGGCGCGCAAACTCGTGACCAGATTGCCGGTTTTTATGAAACCGGCCGTGAATCCGCTGCCAAAAGCGTCGCCTGCGCCCGTTGTATTGATTCTTTTGCCTTTGAGCGCTTCTCCGTGCCACAGTATTTTGGCCTGAGGGTCGTAAGCATAGGCGCCGCGCGCTCCATCCGTGATTACGCAAGCCACGCGAGGCAGGTTGCCTAACTTTTCTAAAATGCGGTCCAGATGACGGGGAGCTTGTTCGGTAAGCAGCGCCGCTTCCTCGCGGTTCATGAAAAGCAAATCCGTCTGGCGGATCAGCGACGTCAATTTTTTCAGTCCGTGTTTCAATTCGCCGTTGCCTGGATTCCAGGCCGTGCGCGTTCCCTGATGCGTGGCTTGCACGAAGACTGCGTTGGTTTTGTTCAGGTCGCTGCCCAGGCTGGTGATGTAGAACCATTGGCTCTTAAGCCTGCGCCAGTTTATTTGCGTGGGGTCGAGTTTCTGCGCAGCTCCGCGATAAACCAAAATGCTGCGGTGTCCCGATCCTGCCAGCAAGATGATCGAGTACGCCGTCTTATCCCGTTTGTCTATTTGCGCCGCCCTCACGTCCACTCGTTCTTTTTTGAGAGCTTGCAGTATCGCGCGGCCGTTGTCGTCATCGCCCAGGCGGAAAACGCAGGAAGTTTTAAGTCCAAAGCGCCGGAAAGTGACGGCTGCGTTGGTGGCGCCGCCGCCGGTCTCAAAAATCACGTCCTCCAATGCGATTTTTGCGCCCATGGGAAAACACGCGTTAAACCCGTCCGGCGCGTCGACCGAAGGTTCGCGTTCAAAGTTCGCGCTTTTGATGAAAACATCGCGCGTTCCGGATCCAATGGTGCAAATGTGAAACATACCCATCGTTCGCAAACATAATACCACAAGAAATGCAGTTTATCACGTTGCACGTTTGTCACGTTTGCCACGAACCGAATAACTTAATAGTGTTTTCGTCCCTTCCGTCATCGCGAGCGGATGCGCGGCGATCTCACGAAGCATGTTGAACCGGTTCGTAAGAGGTGAGATTGCTTCCCCCGCCCTTCGCGAAGAGCGGGGTCGCAATGACCAATGGAAAAGCAAATGAGTTATTATTGCTTCGTGCAAGTAAACACGAACGCCGGAGGAACGTTGAGCGGGGTAAAATCCGTTTTTACTGAACTGAAAAGTTTTTTAAGTTCGCCGCGCGTCAGAATTGAATATTGGAACATGATGAACGCGCCGCCCGGTTTCAATCGGTCGCGGATCAGGGAAAACATCCTTGCACGCTTGTCTGCCGTCATTCCTGCAAAGGGAATGCCGGACACGATGAAATCATACGAACGGTCGGTTTGCGACAGGACGCGTTCGGCATCGTCCTGGACCACATTCGCACCCGGAAAGCGTTGCGACAAAATGCACACGAACTCAGCATCGGTTTCGACCGTGGTTAGTTGTTCGGGTCGTGCCAGCCGCTTGATCAGACGTTCCGTAATGGCGCCGCTGCCCGGTCCTATCTCAAGAACTTGGGCATTCGACGGTATCTTGCTGACCATAAGCTTGGCTAGTCTCGGGGAGCTGGGCGCCACCGAACCGATCTCGCGCGGAGATTTGAAAAATTTGATAAGCCAATTCATGGGCAACACTATAAACTAAAAACGGAAATAGTCCAAAATCTGACCCTCTATCCGTCCCTCGCTATTTACTTATGCTCGGAACACCTTTCCCCCGTCGAACAGGGGAAAGGAGTCGATTGGTCATTTAGTAGAGACATCCTCCGAGGACATCTCTACATAAAAACTCACAAACGTCTTTCCCCCGTTAGACGGGGGAGAGATGCCCGAAGGGCAGAGAGAGGGTTTTGACTTCCGTCCCGCAACTTGCGATGATATCGCCATATGAAACTAAAGATATTAGCTTATATCGCTATATTGGCGGTCGGATTGTCGTTGTCCGGAAATTTGGCCATGGCCGCTTCCGCGGTGCCGTATCATCCTGCAGCTGAACCGGACGTGGTTCCGCAGCATGAAACCATACACGCCATGAACGTCACGGCGACTTTATCGCCAGATCGCGTGTTGAAAATTACCGAAAACATCAATTACGATTTTGGTTCTGAGGAAAAACACGGCATTTACCGCACAATTCCCGAATCATATGTTCGCGATGGTGCGACATATAATTTTCGCTACGAAGTCAAAAGCGTCAAACGCGACGGCGCGGATGAACCTTACTCAGAAAGTCGTCAGGGCGACTCGTTGTATTTGAAAATAGGCCAAGCTGACAAGACGATTACCGGATCTCACACCTATGCCATCGAATATCAGACGCAAAAGGCTATCAACTTTTTTCCTGATCACTCGGAACTCTACTGGAACGTGACCGGAAATGACTGGGCCATTGATATCGAACAATCGACTTTTAGCCTGACTTCGCCTTTGGATTCGGCCACGTCCACGCCGAAATTCGTTTGCTATACCGGACACTTGGGATCCACGGAACAGGATTGCAAGTTGGAGCACGACAAGGCCGGCGCATGGCTGGTCAAATCAACGCGTCTTTTTAACGCCGGAGAGGGCATGACCGTGGTTTTCAGTTTTCCACCCGGCATGATTAAGGCGCCGACATCGTCTGAAATTTTTTGGGGCATCATCTGGGACAATCTGATTTTACTGGTTCCGTTGCTGGCATTTTTGATCATGTTTTACCTGTGGCGCACGCGTGGCAAGGATCTGCCGCCCGACACCGTCATTCCGCAATATGAATCGCCGCGCGGTTTGAGTCCCATCGTGCTTTCCGGCGCCCTGGGCAGCGGCCAGATTCCAAGTCCGGGCACAACGGCCACGATTATCGACATGGCGCGCAAGAATTATCTGCACATCGAGTATGGCACTCAGAAAGGTCTGTTAAGCTCTTCTCAGACTTTTACGTTTTTGAAGAAAAACCCGCCGCCCGAGAATGCCCAGCCCTGGGAAAAGTTTTTGTGGAACGGTTTGTTCAGCGACGGTACGCGCGAACGCTCGACTTTTGCGGATCTTAAAGAAGACGATTTTTATCGCGATGTGATCAAGGCGGCTAAAGCGGCGTCCAAAGCGTTACAGGATCTGCATATATTCGTGTCCAATCCGTATGCGGTGCGCGCCTTGTATTTCGTGGCCGCCATCGTGATTTCGGCCATTGTCTGGATCGTGGGCATCGCGGCGCCGGTCGGGGGATTGGCATCTTTTGTCACTTTCCTGATCATCGCAATTTTCGGTTGGAACATGCCGCGCCGCACCAAAGAAGGCGTTGCGATCGCGGCTGAGGTCAAAGGCTTCAAATGGTTTTTGTCCGTGACCGAGGAGGAACGCCTCAAGTTCCACAACGCACCGGCACGTACGCCTGAAGAATTCATGGAATTGCTGCCTGCTGCTATCGCGCTCGGCGTGGAAAAACAATGGGCCGACCAGTTTAAGGGACTGCAGTTCGCACCGCCCGACTGGGCCGAAGGCGACGTCCACGCGTTAACCGGTTTGGCGCTCATCAATTCCATCCAAAACATGCATACCCAGTCCGCGGCCGCAGTCTACTCGCCGCCGGCCAGCACGGCCGGCACCGGCGGTTCCGGATTTTCCGGCGGAGGATCGGGTGGAGGCGGTGGAGGCGGCGGGGGAGGAAGCTGGTAACTCACAAACTTAGACGGTAGCTGTTAGACGGTAGACGGTAGCGTGTAATACGCTGCCGTTTTTTTACTCCTACCGTCTACAGTCTACCGTCTTTTGACATTTGTTTATGGAAGATATATAGTTACACCTATACCCCAGGTAGGGGTCTAACCATGATTATGACGCCACACAAGCAAAAAGCCCTGATAAATTTCAAAAAAGCCACGTCGCTGTTGCAGCGCATGGTCACCATGACCGAGAACGACGTTTATTGCATGGATGTGATGCAGCAGAACATGGCCGTGATCGGCCTGCTCAAGTCCGCGCACCAGATGCTCATGGAAAACCATTTGCATACCTGTTTCAAGCACGCCATGGAAAGCAAGAACGAGAAAGCCAAGCGCGAAATGATCGAGGAGATCCTCAAAGTTTCCAAACTGGCCAACAAATAAATCATCCTGTCATTTCGACCGCAACGAGTCCGACGAGTGGAGTGGAGAAATCCCGGAAACCAATAACCCGTGTCAAATCTTAGTTGGTTAGTATCGAGATCTCTCGACGGAGCCTGCCCTGAGCGTAGTCGAATGGGTATGACTTTGCTCGAGATGACGGTGGGTAAAGCAAATGGACCAATTTGTTATATGCCTCAAGAACTGCCTAAAGGCCCCAATGAAATCGCCGTGCCCATCAAAGGCATGCATTGTCGTTCGTGCGAACTGCTCATCGAACGCGAATTGTCCGGTTTGCCGGGCGTGGATCAAGTCCGCGTGGACCACAGGACCGGAGAAGCCTGCATCCGCGCCAAGGAGGCGGGTCCGGACATGTCCGCCGTCGAATCGAGTATTATAAAAGCCGGATATGCCATCGGTACAAGCGCGCCTAAAGCCTGGTTGAGCCGTGACTTGGAAGTGTATGTCAATATTTTTGTCGCAATTTTGACCGTAATCATCGCCTATATCGTCTTAAGCGCTTTAGGTTTCTCAAAATTGTCAGTAGTGGATTCGGGGGTCGTCAGCTATCCTGTGATTTTGCTGTTTGGATTGACGGCGAGCGTCTCTACCTGCATGGCCCTGATCGGCGGACTGGTTTTGGGCTTGTCTGCTCGTTACGCCGAGATGAATCCCGATGCAAAGCCCAGGCAAAAGTTTGAACCGCATATATATTTCAATTTCGGACGCGTTGTTTCGTATGCTTTGCTTGGTGGGGTTTTGGGCGCCGTCGGTTCGGTCATGACATTGTCGACGACTTGGATGGGCTTGCTGATCGTGGTCATCGCTATTTTAATGTTGGTTTTGGGTGTGCAATTAACCGGAGTGTCGCCGCGTCTGGAAAATTTCAAATTCACGCTGCCGCCATCCATCGCGCGTCGGCTTGGCATCAATTCCGATCGCAAAGTGTATACCCACCGCGGCGCGGCGCTGCTCGGCGTTCTGACTTTTTTTGTGCCGTGCGGTTTTACTCAGGCCATGCAATTACTAGCCATTTCCAGCGGCAGTTTTTTTAAAGGGTCTTTGATCATGGCGATATTCGCCCTGGGAACGGTTCCGGGCATGTTGGGTATCGGCGGCCTCGCTTCGCTGGTTAAAGGCGCTTTTGCCCAGCGTTTCTTTGTATTTACGGGCGTGGTCGTTATAGGTTTTGCTTTTTTCAACCTGGGCAACGGTTTGCGCCTTGCGGGTTGGAATTTTAAAACCGGCGGCATTCCTGCAAGCGCGGCAAGCGTTCCGGTTGACCAATCGCAGGCCGGCGTCCAGATTGTTCGCATGGCCCAAACTGCCCACGGTTACAATCCAAGCCATTTTGTCATTCGCGCCGGCGTGCCGGTAAAATGGATAATCGACAGCCAATCGCCGTATACCTGCGCCAGTACTATACTTATGCCTGACATGAACATCCAAAAAAACCTGTCAGCCGGAGAAAATATCATCACCTTCACCCCGGACAAGCCCGGACGCCTTGGATTTTCGTGCAGCATGGGCATGTACACAGGTGAATTCATTGTCCAATAGCTTAATAACCAAACCAACCCCTGTCATTTCGAACGCATGTGAGAAATCCCTCGTCCTCATCACCATCGAAACGCTCAAAGAAAATGGTTATTCAATTAATAAGACAAGCGATTTCTCGCATGCGCTCGAAATGACAAATATATTATGACCCAAACATTCATCATCCTCGGTTTTGACTGTGAATCGTGCGTTAAGCTGTCGGATTCCATCCTGCGCGACTTGCCTGGCGTGACTGACGTAAAAATTTCAGGCTTGGACGGCAAGGTTACGCTTGAGGTGGAGCGTGAAATTCCGCTGGACCAAATCCAAACCGCTTTTGAAGGC
>Ga0315281_10003972_pt1 | contig 21569 bp, 20 predicted proteins | sample YL17G07_0_MG_FD_204540 | JGI IMG/M metagenome (GOLD analysis project Ga0315281, IMG submission 204540) | Sediment microbial communities from Yellowstone Lake, YNP, Wyoming, USA - YL17G07_0 | ecosystem: Environmental > Aquatic > Freshwater > Lake > Sediment | place: USA: Wyoming | collected... | reverse complement strand
CGTCGATCCAGGTTTCGACCTTTTTCCGATTGATGGTCAGGATTTCGTCGTCGATCTTCAGATCGGCTTTCGCAGCCGGGGAGCTTGGGTCGATCCAGCCGATAACGGGCTTTTGGTCCAGGTACTCGGGGGTCTTGGCTCCGGCCATGTTGATCACGGCGAAAATGATGATGGCGAACAGGATGTTCAGCACCGAGCCCATGACCAGGACCAGGAACCGCTGCCATCGCGTCTTGGCCATGAAATCGTCCGGTTCGAGGGTCCGGCCTCTCTCATAGGCTCCTTCGCCGAGGAACTTAACATATCCGCCGATCGGGACCGCGCTGATCCTGTAGTCCGTATGGCCTTTTTTGAACCCAAAAAGCCTTTTCCCGAAGCCGAAAGAAAAGACCTCGATGCGGATCCCGACGAGCCGGCCCATGAAAAAATGGCCGAATTCATGGATGAAGACCAGGATGCCGAAGACGATCAAGAAGGCCAGGATCTTGCCTAAGAGGATGATCATGTTAATACCTTTGTTGAATGATTTGAGATGTCCGTTCCCTCATCAGCCGGTCGACATCGAGGATGTCGTCCAGGGTGCGAACGGTCCTTTGTTCGTAGCCGTCCACTGCCCGGTGGATGACGTCGCTGATGGCCAAAAAGCCGATCCGCCGCGCGAGGAAGGCCTCGACGGCAACCTCGTTGGCCGCGTTCAGGGCCACGGCTGCGCTGCCGCCTTCCCTGAGCGCCCAGGTGGCCAGGCGGATGAGCGGATAGCGTTTGGCCTCGACCGGGTAGAACTCAAGAGCGCCGATCCGGGCGAGGTCGAGCGGCGGCAGAACGGCGTCTTCGCGCTCCGGGTATGTCAAGGCGAACTGGATCGGAATCTTCATATCCGTCGGGCTGAGCTGGGCGAGGACCGAGCCGTCCCTCATTTCGACAAGGGCATGGACGATGCTCTGCGGATGGATAAGGACATCGAGCTCGCCGGGCTTGAAATCGAAGAGCCAGCGGGCCTCGATGAGTTCGAGCCCCTTGTTCATGAGGGTCGCTGAGTCGACAGTCACCTTCTTTCCCATTTTCCAGCGGGGATGGGCCAGAGCTTCTTCGACCGTTTTTTTCCGGAGCTCGGACAGCGCAGTCCTGAAAAACGGCCCGCCGGAAGCCGTGAGTGTCACTTTTTTTACGTTGCGCCGGTTTTCCCCGGCCAGACACTGGAGCACGCCGCTGTGCTCGGAATCGACCGGGATGATCCTCGCCCCGGACTTCCGCGCTTCTGCCCGGAGGAGAGAGCCGGCAACGACCATGGATTCCTTATTGGCCAAAGCCACACTCTTCCCGGCGCGGACAGCGGCGAGAGTCGGCTTCAGGCCGTTGATCCCCGTGATGGCCGAGACGACGATATCATTGCCCGGATCCCCGCCGATCTCCTGGGCCCCGTCGAGGCCATGGGTAACCCGGAGGGAATCTTTTTTAAACCTATTCCGGATAAACTCCGCGTCTTCCTTCCGTTCAAGAGACACGATTTCGGGGCGGAACTCCCGTATTTGTTCTTCCAAGAGGCGGATGTTCGAGCCTGCCGCCAGGGCCGTGACGCGGAAATGTCTCCGGTGATGCCTGATCACGTCTAGCGTGTTCCGGCCGATCGTGCCGGTGGACCCGAGGATCGCGACTTTTTTCATGCCCTGTCACTTCCAGAAATAATGAATAAAATAATAATAGAACGGCACCGCCAAAAGAAGGCTGTCCACTCGGTCCAAAAAACCTCCATGGCCGGGAAGGATGTTCGATGAATCCTTGACCCCGACGGCCCTCTTGAACAGCGATTCCAGCGGATCGCTGACCTGAGCCACGGCATGGACGAGAACTCCGCAGAGCACCGCTTCTCCCAGTCCGATCTCTTTCAGCAGCAGGAGCCGGGCCGCTATGGCGCCGAGGCAGGCGAAAAGGATTCCGCCAAGGCTCCCCTCCCAGGTCTTGTTCGGGCTGGCCACGGGAGTCATTTTATGCCGCCCCAAGAGATAGCCGAAGAGGTAAGCTCCGGAATCGCCGAGAAAGATCACGGCCAGCAGAAAATAGAGGTAATAAGGACCTCGTTCCGCCTGCAGAGGATAAAAATGATTCAAGGTAAAGCTGATGTAAATCGCCCCGAGCACCGTTATGGAAAACGACGCGGGGAAAACCATCGCTTTCTCAATTGTATTGAAGGTGATCAAAAAATAAAGACCGGCCAGCAAAAGCCCGCCGAACAGGGCGATCCCGAACGGGAGGGCCTTAAAAAAGAACGACGCACTGAGGAGAAGGGCCATGAGGATACCGATAAGCGGCTGGGGTTGAAGCTTCTTTTTGCGGGCCAGGTTATAGAATTCGATCAATGAAACGATGATGACGGCCTGAAGGAAGAAAAAAAAGACCGCGAGCGGGGCCCATTGGATGAGGACGAAAAGAACGGCCAAAAGGATCATGGCCGTTGGGAATCTTTTGCGCATGCTCATCGGGGGGGGTGGATGTCGCCGAACCGCCGTTCGCGTTTCTGGTAATCGACGATGGCTTGAAGAAGGTGCTTCCTCCGGAAATCCGGCCAGTAATCCTGGGTGATCCAGATCTCTGAGTAGGCGATCTGCCACAAGAGGAAATTGGACACCCGGAATTCTCCGCTCGTCCGGATCAGGAGGTCGGGATCGGGAATACCGGCCGTATATAAATATCGAGAGAATATCTTCTCATCGAGAGTGTCAGGATTGACGCTTTTGTCTTTCAGGGCCTTTTTCACGGCATCGACGATCTCCGCTCGCCCCCCATAATTCAAGGCAAGACATATCTGCAATTTATCATTGTTTCTCGTCAGTTCCTCGACCCGTTCCAGCTCGCGGCGGATGGCGGGCGGCAGATCCTCTCTTTGACCGACGACGCGGAGCCGGAAATTATTTTCGACAAGGACCTTGTCCTCTTTTTTCAGATAATCCTCGAGCAGCCGCCAGAGAGTCGCAATCTCCCGTTTCGGCCGCTTCCAATTCTCCTTGGAAAAAGCATAGAGAGTCAGGACTTTGATCCCCAAACGGGCGCTGGTCTCGATGACTTCCTGGACCGATTTGGCGCCTGCCCTGTGGCCTTCGACCCGGGGCAGATCTCTTTTCTTGGCCCAGCGGCCGTTGCCGTCCATGATCACGGCCACGTGATGCGGAATTCTCGAGAAATCCAGCTCATTAGCCAGGCGCTCCTCCTCGCTCCCGGGCTCAATGAAGCCTTCTAACCTCTTGAGCATTCGAACATTATAAGTTGGTGAGGGGGAATTGTCAAAGAATCGCTCGGGGAGCAAGGAGCGAGTTTCTTGCCCGAGCCCCTATTCCCAAATGTCTCCAAATCTGATAATCTAAATGAGATTGAAAGAGACATAAGATGTGTTTGGCGATACCGTCGATGGTCATCGAGATCGATGAGGTTCATCGGACCGGAAAGATCGATTATCTGGGAACCAAGGTCAAGACCAATTTCGCCCTCCTTGATGACGTCCGGATTGGCGATTGGGTCATCGTCCATGCCGGCTTCGCGATCTCCAGGCTCGACGAAGAAGATGCCCAGGAAACTCTCGACCTGCTCCGGGAGATCGCGGAAAAAAGCTGAAAACCTGCCCATGGCGAGGACGAACGAATTCAGGGACAAGAAGGTCATCGGCGCCCTCCTCGCCAGGATCGCGGAGAATAAGCGGTCTCTTCCCTCTCCCTGCCGGATCATGGAAGTCTGCGGCACCCATACCATGACCGTCCACCGATACGGCCTCCAGTCGATGCTCGAGAAGGCCGGCATCGAAATGGTCTCCGGCCCCGGCTGCCCGGTCTGCATAACGCCCGGCGAGGTTCACGAGGCCGCCATCAGGCTCGTGACCGAAAACGAAAACGTCATCCTTGCGACGTTCGGCGACATGACGCGCGTCCCGACACACCTCGGCTCTCTTCAGAACGCGGTCCCGGCCAAAGGATCGGCCGTGAAGATCGTCTATTCCCCCGAAGAGTCCTTGGACCTTGCCCGCCAGAAAAGAAATAAAGAGATTGTCTTCTTCGGGGTAGGGTTCGAAACGACCATTCCTTCGATTGCCGTCATGGCCAAGGCGGCGGCCGGAGAAGAGCTTTCCAATTACTCCATCCTTTCCGCCCTCTGGTTGATCCCGCCTCCGCTCCGGGCGATCCTTGAATCCGGAGAAGTCAAGCTCTCCGGCTTTCTCTATCCCGGCCATGTCAGCGCTATTATCGGACAAGAGCCATACGCGTTCGTCGCCCGGGAGTTCGGCTTTCCAGGAGTCATCGCCGGATTTGAGCCCGGGGATATCCTTTTGGGGATCATTTCGATCCTAGACCAGATCCGGGAAGGAAGGCCGAGAGTGGCGAACGAATACACAAGGGTCGTCCGGCCTGAAGGAAATCCGGTCGCCCAGGCCCTGATGAGAGAAGTGCTGGAACCGAAAGACGCTTGCTGGCGAGGCTTGGGAGTGATCCCCGGGAGCGGCCTCAAGTTTAAAGCTGAATATTCGGCTTATGACACGGAAGTCAAGCACGACCTTCGGATCACAGCCCGGGGAATCGACCTTCCAGGCTGCCGCTGCGGAGAAGTCCTGCGCGGAATCCTTCCTCCCTCGCGCTGTCCTTTATTCGCCAAGAAATGCACTCCCGAATCGCCCTGCGGCCCGTGCATGGTCTCCTTCGAAGGGGCCTGTCTCGTCCATTATAAGTACAGAGGTCCCAAATCATGAAGAAGATCAGCCTGGAACTCGGCAGCGGCGGAAAATCCATGCGGGATTTTATCGCCCGGACCATCGTCCCGGCGTTCAAGAATCCGATGCTTGCCGAACTTTTGGACGCCAGCCACCTTCCGGGCAGAATCGCTTTTACGACGGACAGCTATGTCGTGGATCCGATCTTCTTTCCCGGAGGAGACATCGGCAAGCTCGCGGTCAACGGCACCGTGAACGACCTCGTCGTATCCGGCGCGGTTCCTCAATACATTTCTCTTGGACTCATCCTCGAAGAAGGCTTAGAGTGGAACGCCTTGGAGAAAATCCTCCGCTCCCTGAAAGCAGCCGCGTCGCGAGCCCGTGTCGAAATCGTCGCGGGCGACACGAAAGTCGTCAAGCAGGGCCAAGGGGATAAAATCTATATCAATACATCCGGGATCGGCAAAGTCATCGCCAAACCAAGGCCGAAACTCATCCGGCCGGGCGATAAGCTCATTCTGACGGGCACGCTCGGCGAACACAGCCTGGCCATTCTGACGGCGAGGGGAGATTTCGGACTCGAGGCGCGGGTCCAAAGCGACTGCGCCCCTCTGACATTCCTTCTCCCCTTTTGGAAGAACGGGCTTCTATGGATGCGGGACATAACGCGGGGCGGCCTGGCCACTATCCTTTCCGAGCTGACCGAGAAAATTCCCTATCCCCTTCTCATCGAAGAGGACGAGATCCCCTTGTCCAAAGCCGTTCAGGCAGCCTCGGAACTCCTCGGAATTGACCCTCTCTACCTGGCCTGCGAAGGGCGGGCCGTTCTGGTCGTTCCGGGGGAAAAAACGCATGACGTTCTTGCCCGCATTAAAAAGAACCCGCTAGGAAGAAAGGCGGCTATCATCGGCCAAGTCGAAGGGAAAATCGGGCGACCGGGCGAACTCCTGTTAAGGACATCGGCCGGCGGCCTCCGGCTTCTCGAGCCGTTGTCGTCTGAGCTTCTGCCGCGCATCTGCTGAAATATGAGCATGATAAAATCACCTTGGTCCGGCAGGCTCGTCCTTCTCCTTTTCCTCTCCGCCGTCAGCCCGATCCCTAGTCCTATCGCCTCAGAAAAGACGAACGAACTCGCCTTCGGAACATATACGGACTTCCGTTCGAGCGCCAAGGAATTCCAAGAACTTTTCAAGCTCATCCGCCTGACCTTAAGTCACAACGCGGTCTCTTTTCAAGGGAAAACGGGGACCGTTCAGGGGTTCGCCGCAGGAACGGCTTATCCCCAGATCTGGTTGAGGGACGCAAGCACGATCATCCCGGCCTCGAGATTTCTGTACGAAACGCCATTTCTCCGATCATGGCTCGAAGAACATCTCGCGTTCCAAAAAGACGATGGGTCGCTGGAAGACTGGATCGATTCACGCGGAAAATCCGACAAGAACACAACCGAGACCGACCAGGAAACGAGCGCTGTCCATGCCGCCGCCCAGATCACGCAGATCGCCGGCCCCTCTTGGCTCGAGAGAACGATCAGGGGTGAAACCGTTCTCTCGAGACTCGAAAAAGCCCTTGAATCCGTGTTGCGCCAGCGGTTCGACAAGGCCCACGGGCTCATCACCGGCGCGCATACCGCGGACTGGGGCGACGTGGACATAGAAGACCCCGACCAGAATGCGATCTACGTTGATCAAAAAACGCATTGGACGTGCGACATCTATGACCAAAGCCAGTTTTGCGGCGCCGCTGAAGACCTGTCCTGGATGCTGTCAACCTGCGGCCGTCCGGATAGATCGAAGTTCTGGAAGGAACAGGCCTCGCTCGTCCGGAAAAACGCCGAACGATGGCTTTGGCAGAACGACAAGGGCTTTTACAGGGTCCACGTCCATCTTGATTCTCTGCGGCATGATTTCGATGAGGACACGATGTTCGCCATGGGGGGGAACGCCGAAGCGATCCTCTCCGGCCTCGCCGCCGAGGACAGATGCCGGCGGATCATCGAAACCGCCCTTGCCAAACAGAAAGAATTCTCGATGTCGACGATCAGCGGTTCGCTCCTTCCCCCTTATCCGAAGGGCTTTTTCAAGCATCCGATGATGGACCAGCCTTTCGAGTATCAGAACGGCGGGCAATGGGATTGGTTCGGCGGAAAGATCGTTTACGCGATGTTCGAACACGGCTTCAGCCGCGTCGCCAAGGACAAGCTCTTGGAAATCGCCAGGAAAAATATCGCCAATAAGGGCCTTTATGAATGGGACAGCCCGGCCGGTCAGGGCCGGGGAAGCGCCTTCTACTCGGGGAGCGCCGGGAGCCTGGCCAAAGCGCTGTTTGAGGGGTATTTCGGGTTCAAGATCGCGAAAGACTCCCTGTCACTTGAGCCCAAGCTGGGAGAGGACCGCGCCGCCGCCCATGTTTATGTGCCGGTTTCAGGTTTATTCGCGGCTTATGATTATCAATGGGACGGGAAGAAAAAGGCCGTGACGTTCCGCTACAACAGCAATGTCAAAAATTCCGGAACCGTGAAAATCTTGGTCCCCTGGCTCAGCGGAAAAAACGCTTCAAGCGAAAATTTCAAAAATTTCGACGTCCGCAAGGACGGTAAGAAAACGCCGTTTCAAATTGCTCTGCTCAACAAGGACGCTTTCATTATCGTCGAAACGGATTTCCGGGACCACGTCCTGGAGATAAGATAAAACCATGATTTCTCTTATTTGCGGCCCACCGAATAATATTCAAAGCCGATCTTCCTGACATCCTCCGGGTTGTAGATGTTCCGGCCATCGACGATGATCGGATTGGCCATGAGGCCCTTGATCTTCTTGAGGTCGAGCTCGAAGAATTCCTTCCACTCCGTGCAAATCAGGAGCGCGTTAACGCCGGCCGCGGCCTCATAGGGCGTCCGGCAGTATGTGATCCGGGCCTTGTCCTCGGGAAAAAGCTCTTTCATGTTGTTCTGCGCTTCGGGGTCGTACAGCCGGAGGATGGCCCCCTCGTTCAGAAGGTCTATAATCAATCTGATGCTCGGCCCTTCGCGGATATCGTCGGTGTCCGGCTTGAAGGCCAGGCCGAAAACCGCGATCCTCTTGTCCTTCAGGATCCAGAGGGCCTTCTTGATCTTTTCTAAGAAGATCCTGGCCCGCTCCGCGTTGATCCGGTCGGTTTCCTTGAGGAGGTTCATGTTGACGCCGAGGTCTTCGCCGATTTTGATCAGGGCTTTAAGGTCTTTGGGAAAACACGATCCGCCGAAACCCAGTCCCGCCTTTAGGAAAAGGCTCCCGATCCTCGGGTCCAGGCCCATCCCCTTGGCCACCTGCTCGATGTCCGCGTCCGTCTTCTCGCAAAGATTCGCCATCAGGTTGATGTAGGAGATCTTCATTGCCAGGAAGGAGTTCGAGGCGTGCTTGATGAGTTCGGCCGTGTCGATGTTGGTGATCAGGAGCCGGTCCTTAGCCCTTTCATAGATCTTGACCAGAATATCCCTGGCTCGTTCGGTCTCGACGCCGATGATGATGCGGTCAGGATTGAGAAAATCCGACACCGCCGATCCTTCCCGGAGGAACTCCGGGTTGGAGGCGACATCGAAATCCATGTCGGATTTTTTATAGAGGCTAATCGTCCGCTTGATCCAAGAAGAGGTCTTCACCGGGACCGTGCTTTTTTCCACGACGACCTTGTAGCCATTCAAGTTCTCGGCGATGAAACGCGATACTTCTTCGATCTGCGACATGTCGGCGCTGCCGTCATCGCCCTGCGGCGTTCCGACACAGACGAAGATGACATCGGAGGCTTGAATGGTCTCGTTTACGTCCGCGCTGAAGGCGAGGTTCCCTTTTTTCAGGCTGGACTTCAAGAGGACTTCGAGTCCCGGCTCGTAGATGGGGATTTCGCCGCGCGAGATTTTCTCGATCTTGTCCGCCATTTTGTCGGTGCCGATGACGTTATGCCCGAATTCGGCGAGTCCGACGGCTGTGACAAGGCCGACATATCCGGTTCCAATCACGGCAATTTTCATAAGGACCTCCTCTTTTCTTGATGCCAGGCGATGGTTTTCTCCAGGCCGGCGCGGAAATCAGAGCGGGGCCGGTAGTTCAGCCGGTCTTTAGCTTTTTGAATGTCCGCCGAGGAATGCCGAATATCTCCGGGGCGGGGCGGCTCATGAACAGGCTCGAACGTCTTTCCCAGAACGTCGTTGATCCCCCGAACGAGCGCCTTGACGCTGAGGCTTTCGGCCGAGGCGACGTTGAAGATCTCGCCGGAAACGCCCTCTGCTTCCGCAGCCAGGATGTTGGCCTCGACGACATCCAGGACAAAAACGAAATCCCGGGTCTGCTCCCCGTCCCCGAAGATGACCGGCCTCTCGCCGCCGAGCATTTTCGTGATGAAGACCGGGATCGCCGCAGCATACGTGGACTGCGGGTCCTGCCGCGGCCCGAAGACGTTGAAATACCGGAGGCAGATCGTCGGGATCCCGTAGATCAGGCTGAACGCCTGGCAATATTTTTCCCCGATCCACTTGCTGAGCGCGTAAGGGGAAAGCGGGACTCCCGACATCTCTTCTTTTTTTGGAAGGTCGGGATTGTCGCCGTAAACGGATGTCGAAGAGGCAAAGACCAGTTTCTTGACGCCGGCCGCTCTGGCCGTCCATAACAGATTAAGCGTTCCACCGACGTTGATGTCGTTCGTAAGGAAGGGATCTTCGATCGAAAGCGGGACCGAGGCCAGGGCCGCTTGATGGAAGACATAATCCATTCCTTTGACGGCCGTCCGGCACATTTTCAGGTCCCGGATGTCTCCTTCGACGAGTTCGATCTCATCCCGGAATGAAGCGAGGTTCTCACGCTTTCCGGTCGAAAAATTGTCCAGGACCCGGACCTTGAATCTGCGACGCACGAGTTCCTCGGCCAGATGCGAGCCGATGAAGCCCGCCCCTCCGGTCACCAGGCAGGATCTCATGAGGTGATCTTCCTCGCCGCGGAATATCTTATTCTAAATACCCGAGTTCTTTCAATTTGACCAACACTTTGGCCGTGCTTTCCTCGAGTGTTTCTTTGTCGGTCTCCAACAGGACTTCCGGGTTCACGGGCTCCTCATAGGGGTCGGAGACCCCGGTGAACTCCTTGATCTTTCCTTCCATCGCCTTCTTATACATGCCTTTGATATCGCGCTGGATACAGGCATCCAGGGGGCACTTCGTATAGACCTCAAGAAAGCTTCCGATCTCCTCCCGGGCATGGGCCCGGATGTCCCGGTAAGGCGAGATGAAAGACGTCAGGACGAAGACGCCGTTCCGGGTCAGAAGCTTGGCGACAAAAGTGACCCTCCGGATGTTCTCGTTGCGGTCCTCTCTTGAAAAGCCGAGGTCGCGGGTCAGGCTCTTGCGGACGATATCGCCGTCGAGCCGCTCCACCCTATAACCGCGGTCTTTCAGGATCTCAGCGACGCGGTCGGCCACGGCCGACTTGCCGGAGCATGGAAGCCCGGTGAACCACAGCGTCACGCCTTTCTGATCATGTTCACACATAGGTCGTTCGTCTCCTTCTTCAATGTCATCGCCAGGCCGCCAGGCTCGGCGATGACAAATCTATTTTGTAAAAATGCTTCCTTTCATGTCCGCGGGAACTGGCAATCCTAGAGAATGGAGCACCGTCGGGGCCACGTCCAGGATGTCGATGTCCTTGCGCCGGCTTCTTTTATCCCGGGGATCACAGAGAATATACATGCCTTCTTGGGCATGGACGGCATCGTCCGGCCCGGTGTCGTTTTCGCGAAGGTATTTCGTCCCATAGCCCAAGGTCCCGGCCGACCGCCAGTAAAGGTCGTCGAAATAGACCATGAGGTCCGGATAATCGCCCCGGACATCCTCGAAATATTCGTTGGGCTTGATGATATGGGTGTTCCATTTTTCCCCTTTGGGACCGCGGATATTTAAGATACGTTCGGCAAGCGCCTCCCGTTCTTCCTCGTAATCTTCCGGCTTAATAATGCCTTGAGGTTCCCGCCCCTCGACATTCAGAAAGAGGCGCGCGTAGAAGCCGCCCCATCCCCAGATCTTTGTCTTTGGCCAGTCGACGGCCGTTTTTTCGATGCTGGCTCCCTTCTTGGGCGTCTCCTTGAGGACCAGGTCTCCCTGTTCGATCAGCCATTCATTGATGCAGAACACGCCCTTCATCCGCTTCGCCCCGTGATCGGAAACGACGAGGACGATCGTCTCATCTCCGACATCGGCCAACAGCTCGCCGATCCGTTGGTCCAAGTATTTATAATATTCGACGATGACGTTCTCATATTTAGACCCGGGTTCATGAAGATGGTGTTGCTTGTCCATGTATTTCCAGAACGTGTGCTGGACGCGGTCGACGCCGATCTCAACGAACATAAATAAGGTCCAGGGTTTGTGACGTAAGAGATAGTGGATGACATCAAACCGCTTGGAGGTCATGTCATAGACCTCCTTGAGGATCTGGTCGCGATCTTCCGTCCGGTAGGCCGCGTCAAAGATGTAGGGACCGAACCGGGATTCGATCTCCTGCCGGAGCTCCGCCGGATACGTATATTCCTTCTCGTTATCAGGCGTGATGAAACAGGAAATGAGGTTTCCGGCCACCTTGCGCGGAGGATAGCTCGGGGGAATACTGACAAGACAGCTCTGTCCGCCGTGCTCGCCGATGATGTCCCACATAGCTTTTTCCTTGACCGTCTGGGATGACGCGATCCACATTTTATCGTAGGAATAGTCCCTGCGGTGGCGGAAGCCATAAATGCCGATCCGGCCGGCGTCCTTCCCCGTGGACATGATCATCCAAGCGGGAATCGTGATAGGAGGATCGGAGCTCCGCATTCTGCCGAACATCCCGTTCTCAATCAATCGCCGGAATACGGGAAATTCCTCGCGGCGGTCGATGACGATCTCGGGGGGTGCCGAATCCAACCCAATGATCAATATTTTTCGATCCATCTTTTTCCTTTTCAGATTGGGCTCAGGCCTGCCCTTTTGACAATCTTGTCCAAAGTGTCGGCCTGATCCCGTCCACGTTCATTCATTGAACGGGTTCTTATATTCCATAATGATCTTGGCGACCTCGGGCCGGACGAGCTCGGCCGGCGGATACTCGCCCTTCACCAGCAGGTCCCGGATCTTCGTCCCGCTGAACTGAATCTGGTCCGCCGGCGGATGCGGACAGATCTTATCGTTCACGACCGACTGGCATTTTTTGCAGTAGGAGAACGAGCGGAAGAAGAGCGGAACGATTCCCAGCTCCGGGAATTCCTCGAAAATGTCCTGCGCCGCATAAGGATGGTAATAATTGCCGACGCCGGCGTGGTCGCGACCGATGATGATGTGGGTGCAGCCGAAATTCTTGCGGATGATCGCGTGGAAAATGGCCTCCCGGGGGCCGGCGTATCTCATTTCCATCATGAGGATGGCCATCACAGCCCGTTCCTTCAGATAATAGTTCCTGATCAATTCCTCATAGGAGGCCAGGATGACCTCGTCTTTGTAATCACCCTTCTTCTTCTTTCCGATGACGGGATTGATGAAGATCCCATCGACGAACGTCAAGGCCGATTTTTGGACGTATTCATGACCGATGTGGGGCGTGTTCCGCGTCTGAAAGCCGACGACCGTCCGCCAGTTTTTTTCCCTGAACAAAATCCGCGTTTCCTTGGGGCTCAGTTTGTATCGGACATAGGGCGTCGGCGATTCCTGGATGAGGTCGATCTTGCCCCCGAGAAGGACGTCTTTCATGCCTTTCACTTTGGCGATGCCGGGATGGGCGGCGTCCGTCGTCCCGAACACTTTGCGGGCTATCTCTTCCTTATCGTAGGCGTATTTCTCTTCAAGATGAAGAACGGCCGACGCATCGCCCCCTTCGTTGATGAGAATGACGTCGGATCCGAGGCGGAGCTTGTCAGCCACGCCTTTCTCCACATCGAGGACGATGGGAATCGTCCAGGGCAGGTCGCTCGCAAGCCGCATATGGCTCAGGACAGAGCGGAAATCCGCTTCACCCATGAACCCTTCCAAGGGGCTGAAGACCCCGGTCGCGATATTTTCGACATCGCTTATGGATTCGGCATCGAGCTTGATCGGAGGCAGGGTTTTGGCCTTCTCCAACGCTTCCCGTTTCTCGTCGCCCTTGAGAATCCGATCGATCAGCTTGCCACCATGGGGTTGTATCATGTTCTGTCTCCAATTTTTGGGGAGTCCATAGGCCGAATTCAGAAATTCCGTATATGCCGACGATCTCTCTTAGTCGATATATCCCAGGGCTTTGAGCCGCTTCTTGACCTTTTCCTCGTCTTCCTTGCTGAAGACATCCTGCTCGGCCTCTTCCTTGTAAAGAGCCTCCCGGAGAATTTTGGCAACGTAGCTCGCGACGGAAGAGATATCCGTTCCCTTAATCGCTTCCTCGATCTTTTTATACAAAGACGTGGGAATCGAAACGGTCGTAAATTCCTTTTCCATGTGTCTCTCTCCTTGGCGTCCGGAGCTTAAGACGCCCAAATCAGCAAAAATTAAATGTATTTATATAATACCTGCATATTTTTTTCAACTCATCTCTATCAATCTTCATATTAATCTTACACTTAGGCGAAGAGCCGGAAGATGTCGGGAAGGTTTTGAGGGAACCTTGGAGCGATGATGTTGGAGCGCATCTTGAAGCGAGTTCATCGCCGCCGAAAAAATGGAGTGCCCGGGAGCATAAAGAGCTTTTGAAGGAGCGAGTCCCCTCAAGCCCCTCCCCGAGCTCTCCTTGACAAAGCCCATTCATAAGTGTTTATAATGATTTAAAAATGACCGACGACTTATTTTTTACACTCTGATATGGAAAAAATCACCCACCCTTTTATCCGGAAGAACGTCTTTTTCGGCGTCCTAGACCGGAACCTGAAAAAGCTCGAGAACCGCCTCGGCGTGAGCCTATCTATCCGGGGCGACTGCCTTTTCCTCGACGGGGAACCGGACAAGGTCGAATCCGCGAAATTCTACTTCGAGAAGATCCACGAACTTGAAGAAAAAGGCTACGACCTCAAGGAAGAGGATTTCCATATCGTCCTCGACCTCCTCGAAGAAGGCCAGACCAAGCCGCTCGAGAGCTATTTTCCGGCCGAGGTCCTGAACCTATCCCGGAAATCCGTCACCCCGAAAAGCCTCAACCAGCAGGATTATATCAAGGCCATCCGAAATTACGATTTCGTCTTCGGCATCGGGCCGGCTGGAACGGGAAAGACATACCTGGCCATGGCCCTGGCCCTGTCCTTTTTACAGAACAAGCTCGTCAGCCGTATCATCCTGACCCGCCCGGCCGTCGAGGCGGGCGAGAAGCTGGGTTTTTTACCCGGCGACATATACCAGAAGATCAATCCCTATCTCCGTCCCCTCTATGATGCGCTCTTTGACCTCGTCAAGGCCGACCAGGCCAACCGCCTTATCGAGAAAGGGATCATCGAGATCGCCCCGCTGGCCTTTATGCGCGGGCGCACGCTCAACGGCTCGTTCATCATCCTCGATGAAGCCCAGAACACGACGAAAGAACAGATGAAGATGCTCCTGACCCGCTCGGGCTTCGATTCCAAAGTGGTCATCACGGCCGACATCACTCAGATCGACCTCCCCCAGCCGACGAAGTCCGGCGTGCTTCACGCCCTCAAGATCCTGTCCCCTATCAGGGAGATCTCCTTCTGCTATTTCAACGAGAAAGACGTCGTCCGGCATCCCCTGGTCCAGAAGATCATCAAGGCCTATCAGAAAGCCGAAGCCAAGGCCCATAACTGACCATGAGCTTCATTTCGTTCAAGAACATCAAGCTCTTCAAGAGCCCTGTGTTCTCTCCCCAGCGTGAACCTGGGCCGGGCCATCCCCCTAAAGAGGAAAATGCCCGTTTCGGGCAAAGCCTTCTCCAGAATCCGTTTATCTATATTATCATCTTCGCCCTTAGCCTGGGGTATTTCGTATCCTATATCCCTTCGAAATCCCTGCCCGAGCTCCAACCCGGCGAGATCGCTCCCTCGGACGTCATCGCCCCCGCCGATCTTACCATCGAGGACACGGAGACGACGGAAAACCGGCGGCGGGAAGCCGCCGAGGCCGTCCTCCCTGTCTACGTCTTCGACCTCAATGTCTTTCTTAACACAGAGGAGAAGGTCCGGCAATTCTTCGCCTCGGGCCGGGAATGGCTGAAGACGGGGCCGGTGAAAAAAGATTACGTCCAGCTCCAAAAGGTCATTATAGACAGGTTCGCTATCGAGCTCACGGCGAACGACCTCGCCGCCCTTGAAAAAGAAGGCTTCGGGGCCGACCTGGAGGCCATGATCCTCGGGCTCCTCGAAAAATATTCCGGGCAGGGCATCGTCCTTTCAAAAAACCTCTTCATCCACAAAGAGCAGGAACGGGGGTTCACGCTCCTCCGGAACCAGGAGGGTGAAAAGGCCATCCGCCCCAAGGACATCCTCGAAGACAAGGAAGCCAAAGACAAGATTGCCGCGGAGATCAATAAACTGGAAATCTCGCCTCGGAAAAAGGGCCTGCTCATCAGCCTTTCGATCAATTTCGTGGCCCCAAACATCGCCTTCAACAAGGTTGAAACCGAAGCCCGAAAAGAGAAAATCCGCGCCGGCGTCGAGCCGGTCTTTTACACGATTAAAAAAGGCAAGGTTCTCGTCCGCAAGGGCGATGAAGTGACCCCCGACATTCTGAAAAAGGTCCGGATCATCAATGAGAGCCTCCGGACGAAACGGGCCTGGCTAGCCAATTTTCTCGGTACGTTCCTCCTGTTCGGCCTCCTTCTGTTCACTCTCTGGTTCTACCTCAAGTCGTTCCTCGCTCAGAAGACCGCGCTCAAATACTACCTGATGATGGGCCTGACTCTCGTCTTTAGCCTCATGATTTATAAGGTCCTCCTTTTTCTGGCGGATATCTCGAGTCAGAACGCCCGATTCTTCTTATTCTCGGACTCGGAAAGCTACAAATTCGCCTTTCCCTATCAATTCGGCGTCATCCTCTTCGCCTTTCTGACAACCAACACCGTCGCTCTGACCTACGCCATCCTCAACAGCCTGCTCGTGGGCTATCTTTTCAAAGCGAACTATTTCCTCATGATCTTCAGCCTGATCGGCGGACTGGCAGCCATCTACGGCATCAAGTATTACCAGCGGCAGAAGCGGACAGCCACTCTCCGGGCGGGATTCTTCTTAGTGGCGCCGTTGAACATCTTTGTCATCCTCACCTTTTATCTGATCAAAGAGCAATGGCCCGGCCTGGAACTTCTCACGTCCGAGGTCTTTATGGGCATCGCCGGAGGTTTGTTCGGCGCCGCCCTGGCTTTCGTCTTCCTTCCGATTTATGAAAACATCTTCCGTTTCGTCACCCAGACCAAGCTCCTGGAGCTCACCAACTCGGAAACGGAGATCTTCCGGCAGATGGCCATGGACGCTCCGGGCTCTTATCATCACTCCCTGATCGTCGCCGCGCTCGCCGAGAAAGCCGCGGAAGCCATCAAGCTCAACCCCCTGCTGGTCAAAGCCGGCGCCCTCTACCACGACATCGGCAAGATCAAGATGCCCGAGTACTTCATCGAGAACAAGAACAAAAAGATCGACATCCATAAGGACCTCACGCCGAGCATGAGCACCCTGGTCATCATCAACCACGTTAAAGAAGGCGTCGAGATCGCCAAGAAAGAAAAGCTGCCCCTGCCGATCAGGGAGATTATCGAGCAGCACCACGGCAACTCGCTCGTCCGCTATTTCTACCAGAAAGCTAAGGAAAAATACGATCCGGATATGCAAAAGATCGGCGAAGAAACCTACCGTTATCCGGGACCGCCGCCCCAGACGAAGGAGGCCGCCCTGGTCATGCTCGCCGATTCGGTCGAAGCCGCGTCTCGGAGCCTCCGAGTTCACAAGGAGGAGAACCTGAAGCGCGTCATCACGGATATCTTCGACAACGGCGTCCAGGACGGCCAGCTCGACGACTGCAATTTTTCGTTGAAAGAATTGCGAACCATTGCTTCCTCCTTCCTGTCCACGCTCAATATGGTCTACCAGCCGCGCGTTGAATATCCCGGCTTCGATTTCGAGATGAAAAAAAAGAAAAAACCCGAAAAAAATCATAAGAAGGACGATGATCGAGATCCTGAACCGCCAGAAAAAATTCCGGATTGACCTCGCCCGGTTCGAGCGTCTCTTGAAAAAGCTGGTGCGGCATTATGGGCTCAACCGGCCCGAGATTGCTCTGTCGTTCGTCGACGACCCCGAGATCCGGGAGCTGAATAGAAAATTCCGGAAAAGGGATAAGCCGACGGACGTCCTCAGCTTTCCCCTCAACGAAAAGGCCGCGGACGGGAGATTCTACCTGGGCGACATCATCATCGCGGTCCCCACGGCGTCCGCGCAGGCGACCGAGCTCTCGCACGGCCTGGAGCGCGAGCTCGAATACCTGGCCATTCACGGGTTCCTCCATCTTCTCGGCTATGAACATGGTCAAGGGCACGAGGAAGAAGAAGAGACGATCCGCCGGCTGATGGTAAAAGGCCGATAAAGAATGGCGACCTGGATCGGGTTGGGACTCAGCGGCCTGGCGGCCTTCGCCCTTTCGCTCTTCCACATGGCTCTCTCCGGCTTTTCCAAGATCTCTCTGAGCGGTTACCTCGAAGAACGAAACAAGCCGTATCGCCACAATGTCTTAAAGCATTACGAAGAGATTAAGATCGCGGTCGAATTCTGGCGGACGGTTATTCTCATCGCCTTTCTTGTCTATGTCTTCGTCACTTTTCGCCGGGCCAACCTCTGGCCGCTCTGGCTCTTCCTGAGCCTGGTCCTCACCTACGGGCTCTTCCTTGACGCTTTGCCGCGCTTGATCGGGACGGTCAATAAAGAAGCCCTGGTCGACGCGTTCCTCCCGTCCGCCAATCTGTTTCTTGTCCTCTCCGCACCCATCCTCGTCCTGTCGCGCTGGCTGTGCACACGCCAAGAAAGCGAGGAGGAAGATGAAGACGACCGGGAAGCCGGCGACGAGGAGATCGAGACCTTCATCGACGGGGCCAAGGAAGAGGGCATTATCGAGAAGGACGAAGACGAGCTGCTGCGGAGCGTCGTCGAATTCGGCGATATCGTCGTCCGGGAGATCATGACGCCGCGGGTGGATATCGTCTGCATCCGGAAGGACGCGACCATTCAAAAGCTCCGGAACCTGATCATCACCGAAAAATATTCGCGCATCCCCGTTTATAAAGACCGCATCGACAATATCGAAGGCATCGTCATCGCCAAGGACCTGCTGGCCTTTTCGGAAAGCAAACACGACAACGAGCCGATCGATGCGCTCGTCTGGCCGGTCATTTTCGTCCCAGAATCCATGAAAGTCTCCGAGCTCCTCAAGGAATTGCAGAAGGTCAAGCAGAAGCTGGCCATCGTCGTGGACGAACACGGCGGCGTCTCGGGCCTCGTGACCATGGAAGACCTGGTCGAGGAGATCATCGGCGAGATCCTGGACGAATACGACACCGAGGAAGCCCAGGTCTCGGAAATCGGCCCCAGGGAGTATCTTGTTTCCGGCGGCGTGAAGGTCGAAAAGCTTGAAGATCTATTCGACCAGGAGCTGGCCGAGGACGACTACATCACGGCCAGCGGCCTGATCACCCATCATCTCGGGCGGCTGCCGAAAAAGGGCGAGACGGTCGACATCAAGGGGCTGTCGGTCGAGGTCATCGAGGTGGACCAGAAGCGGATCAAGAAACTGAGAATGAAGGGGCGGGCGTAAGCTGCGACAGAGGAAAAAAAGGAATAATCATGACCGGACCCAAAAAGACAAATGAAACGAAGAAAGAATATAAGGTCGGCTATGTCGCGCTCGTCGGGCGGCCCAACGTCGGCAAATCCACGCTCCTGAACCACATCCTGGGCCAGAAAATCTCGATCATTTCGAACAAGCCGCAGACGACCCGGATCAGCATTCTCGGCATCCGCACGACCGATAGAGGCCAGATCATCTTCATCGACAACCCGGGCATCCACAAGCCCCTTCACAAACTGAACAAGCGCATGATGAATTTCGTCTATTCCTCGCTCGAAACGGCCGACCTCGTCTGCCTGCTCATCGACGCCTCCGAGAAATACGGCCACGGCGATGAATTCGTTCTCGAAACGCTCGAGAACATGAAGGTCCCGATCTTTCTCCTGATCAATAAGGTCGATATTGTCAAAAAGGATAACATCCTTTTGATCATCGACAAATACAAGGACCTGATGAACTTCAAGGAGATCATCCCGATCTCGGCCATGAAAGGGACGAACGTGGACGTCCTCGAAAGACTGATCTATGAAAACCTGTCCGCCGCCAAGAAGCTCTATTCCGACGACGATATCTCCGACCAGTCCGAGCGGTTCTTCCTGGCCGAGATCATCCGGGAGAAAATGCTGGCCCACGTCGAGAGGGAGCTCCCCTGGGTGACGGCGGTCTATATCGAGGCGATCGAGAAAAGAGAACCCGAGGCCGAAGACAAAGAGACAGAGCCCAAAGCCCAGACGCCGGAAACGATGCCGGGAGTCGGGCCGACGCCGAGAAAGAAGCGGCCGGTGACCTACATCAAGGCCAGCATCTTCGTCGAAAAGGACAACCACCGCAGGATCATCATCGGACGGCACGCCCATCTCATCAAGACGATCGGGATCGAAGCCCGCCGGGAGATCGAAGAGATCCTGGAAACGAAAGTATTTCTCGACCTTCAGGTCAAGGTCCGGGAGCGCTGGCGCGACTCCGCCGACGTCCTCGACCTCATCGAAGGCCAGAAAGAGATGTTAAATTCGGGAAAATAGAATTCGGTGACATGTATCCAAATTTCTTAATTCGATACGTGTCTCCGAATTCTGCCCCTATAAGATTTTTGTATTAATCGGAATTCTCCCTCCCAAAAATATTGACTTTGATCCTGAAGGATGCGAAAATCTAATCCCTTTCTGCGGACGGTGAGTGTAGCTCAACTGGTTAGAGCATCGGACTGTGGATCCGAAGGTTGGGGGTTCAAGTCCCCTCACTCACCCCACCTTAAGCCCCTGAAAACAAAGAATTTTCGGTCTCTTTGATATTATACTCATGATCGTCGGAAGGATAGTCGCCGACCTCAAGCGCGTGGCCCAGAAGTGGTTGCAGCCGGATAAGATGATCATCATAGTGGCCGCAACATCGAAGAATGCAAAAGAGGCGCCGATAACCTGCTGCCGAACCAGCCGACGATCGAGGCCATGGCCGCCAAGTTCGGCGGCCGGTCCATCGAAGGACTGGCCAAGAAATACGGCGACGGCACGGTCCATATCGTGAAGCTCAAGTGACGATCGGGCGTGGGACGCAGCCGGGGCGCTCGAGCGCAGCGATGATGAGGATTTCAAATGGTTTTGGAACGATGAGGACTTTAAGAAGCTAATCGGCTAGATAGAGGGGGCCCCAGGCCCCCTGAACAATAAAGGGTAGAAGGGTGGAGATGAAAAAATACCCCTCATGTATTAAGACAATAAAAAACATGAAAAATTATCACTCTGAGCGATTTTTTTCGTAATCCAATGAAATGGAGGCAGGGGCCCGGGAGCTACTAAGGGAATAAAAAAGCAGAAATAGCTTGGAATTTTGAGCATTGACAGCGGTTGGGAAGGAGTGTATTATTGCCCTCTGGACTCCAGTGCGTGGCATCTGATGACCAAAGCGAGAAAAATGGGCCTGGCGGTGAAAAGAAAATTCCACTCCCCCGAAACCGTCAAATAAGGAGAAAGGCTATATGCCCGAGAAAAGAAGCTACCTAAGATTTGCCCTAAAAGGAGACATAACTCTTCACCCAGAGGACAATCCATCAAGGATTATAAAGGGTGATCTGGTCAATATTTTTTTTTTGGGATTTGCTGCCAATCTAAAAGTAAACATAGGGACGGGTATGACTGTCCAATTTGAGATAACAACGAGCTTATTGAAAGTTCCTTTGACGGGCAAGGGCAAGATCCAGTATATTAAGAGGATAACAGTTGATAATACCCCCCTGCTCAGAGTTGGCGTAACGTTTATCGATATTAATAAAGACATAATCATGCGTATCTTAAATATGATCCAACACGAAATTAGCACCCAGCAGCGGCAGAAGAAAAAATATTATTAAGATCGCCGCTGCTCTATTATGCTTAAGCCAAGTTAATCGCAAACTAAGTTACCTCCCTTGAATTCCACAATCTTCAAAGGTTCATTGGACGTGTTGATCTGACGGACCTACTTCTTCTTCAGCTTCAGGCTTCCCGCGCCGTAAATGTTGTCCTTGCCCGGATCTCCCAAGTCCACAGCCCGTCCCTCAAGGATTATGATGACCTGCTCCAAGCTGTAAGGGGTCTTCTCCTTGAGCAGGGCGATGGCCCCGGCCATATGGGGCGTAGCGGCCGATGTCCCGCTGAACCAATAGCCTAAAGTTCTATAGGTGCTCGTCGAGACCCTGGACGGTGCCGAAAAATCCGGCTTTATTCTGTCATCGTGGGTCGGCCCTTGCGAGCTGTAGGTGTGGTATGGCTCACGGGAATCATCGGACCAATCCACGGCTCCGACGGCCACAGCCGAGCCGGAGTCGGCGGGAGCCACCAGGCTTCCGGCCGGGACATTATTATTGATGGCCCCTGAATTCCCTGCGACAAAAACCTCCATTTTGCAGTTTCGGGTGGCGTTCGCTTTACGAATCCTTATCCCCCACCACGCGGAGCGGTTAATCGAGAAACCGTCAATATCTTCCGTCGGCCACTGGAACCCAGTTTGCAGGCCGGCCGAAGTCCCCGCCAGATTCCAGACTCCGCCCGAAGAATAATAGAGGTAGAGATCATAATCCTGATTCGAGCCGCGATAGAAGACGTTGTTCCA
>Ga0315281_10003971_pt1 | contig 21574 bp, 18 predicted proteins | sample YL17G07_0_MG_FD_204540 | JGI IMG/M metagenome (GOLD analysis project Ga0315281, IMG submission 204540) | Sediment microbial communities from Yellowstone Lake, YNP, Wyoming, USA - YL17G07_0 | ecosystem: Environmental > Aquatic > Freshwater > Lake > Sediment | place: USA: Wyoming | collected... | reverse complement strand
CCGGGCATCACGCCGATCACCGTGAGCGGGATCGGCGCCATGATGACCAGCGGCACGAGATACGATCGAAACTGCGCCACCACCAGCAGGTAGATCAGGACGAGGCCCACCGCGTAGGCGAGGCCCATGTCGCGGAAGGTTTCGTAGGTCACCTGCCACTCGCCGTCCCACTTGATCGCGTACTGCCGGTAGGGGTCCGAGGGCTGGCGGATGAAGTACTCACCCAGCACGCCGCCCTCTTCGAGCGGCTGGCCGGCGAGCTTGCCGCGCGCCGCGAACATGCCGTAGAGCGGGCTGGCAATCCGGCCGGCGTGGTCGCCGACCACGTACACCACCGGCAGCAGGTCCTTGTGATAGATCGGCCGGTCGCGCTCGTCTTCCACCGGCCTGACCAGCTCGGAGAGCGGCACCAGCGCGCCCGAGGGCGCGCGCAGCGTGAGCTTGAGGAACTCGGCGAGCTCGCCGCGCCGTTCTGCGGGCAGCGTCACGCGCACCGGCACTTCGTACTTGGAAACGCCATCGTGGAGCGGCGTCACGTCCGCCCCCGACAGCCCCATGCGCATGGTCTCGACGACGTCGCGCCGCGAGATGCCCGCGAGCGCGGCCTTCGCCTGGTCCACCTTGAGCCGGATGCGCGGCGCCGCGTCCTCCACTGAATCGTCGATGGCGACGATGTCGGGCGTCGCGGCGAACGCCTCGCGCACACGCTTCGCGACGCGGATGCGGCCGGCTTCGTCCGGACCGTAGACCTCGGCCACGATCGGCGAGAGCACCGGCGGCCCCGGCGGCACCTCGACCACCTTGACCTTCGCGCCCCAGCGCTGCGCGATCTCCTCTAACGAGGGCCGCACCGCCTGGGCGATGTCGTGGCTCTTGCGGTGGCGCGCATCCCTGGGCAGCAGGTTCACCTGCAGGTCGCCGAGCTCGGAGGCCGCCCGCAGGTAGTACTGGCGCACCAGGCCGTTGAAATTGATCGGCGCCGCCAGCCCTGCGTAGGCCTGGTAGTCGGTGACTTCCGGCACCGAGGCGAGCTGCGCGCCCATGTCGTGCAGCACCGCCGCGGTGATCTCGACCGGCGTGCCGGCGGGCATGTCCACCACCACCTGGAATTCCGACTTGTTGTCGAACGGCAGCATCTTCAGCACCACCAGCTTCACGCCGGCCAGTCCGATCGAGGCTGCGATCAGCACGATGATTCCGTATAGAAGTTGCTTTCTCTTTCTTGATGAATCCACAAGAGGGCCAAGCAAATTCGAGAAAAATCTCTCCAAACCTTTTCCTTCGGCTTTGTGCGGCGCGTGCGCGAGGAGCTTGAGGGCGAGCCAGGGCGTGACCGTGAACGCAATGGCGAGCGAGATCAGCATGCCCATGCTGGCGTTGATCGGGATCGGGCTCATGTACGGGCCCATCAGGCCGGAGACGAACGCCATCGGCAGCAGCGCGGCGATCACCGTGAACGTGGCGAGGATCGTCGGCCCGCCGACCTCGTCGACCGCCGCCGGGATCACCTCGGCAAGGGTTTTTTTCTCCAGGCCCATGCGGCGGTGGATGTTCTCGACCACCACGATGGCGTCGTCCACCAGGATGCCGATGGAAAAGATCAGCGCGAACAGCGACACCCGGTTCAGCGTGAAACCCCATGCCCAGGAGGCGAACAGGGTCGCGGCGAGCGTGAGCAGCACCGCCATGCCGACGATCAGCGCCTCGCGCCAGCCGAGCGCGGCGAGCACCAGCAGCACCACCAGCACGGTGGCGAAGATGAGCTTCTTGATCAGCTGCTCGGCCTTGTCGTTGGCGGTGGCGCCGTAGTCGCGGGTGACGCCAACGCGGACATCGTGCGGGATCACCGTGCCGCGCAGCTCGTCCACGCGCGCGGCGACGCGGCGCGCGATCTCGACCGCGTTTTCGCCTGCTTTCTTCGTAATCTGCAAAGTGACGGCGGGATGTTCACCTTGCGCCGTGCCCGTCCAGGCGTAGCGCACCGGCTGGTCCGGGCCGTCCACGACGTCGGCGACGTCGGCGACGAACACCGGCCGTTCGGCGAAAGTGCCGACCACGAGCTGGCGCACGTCCGCCGCCGATTCGAGGTAATTGCCGGTCTCGACCACGATTTCGCGGTTCTCGCGCACCAGCTTGCCGGTGGGCAGCGCCACGTTGGCGAGCTGCAGCGCGTTGCGTACATCGAGCGCGGAGACGCCGTGCGCGGCGAGGCGGTCCGCGTCCAGCAGCACACGCACCGCGCGCCCCGGGCCGCCGAGCGTCTGCACTTCGCGCGTGCCGGGCACGCGCTTCAACTCTATCTCGGCTGCGTGCGCGACGCGCTCCAGTTCGTAGGCGCCGCGCTGCGGGTCCTCGCTCGATAGCGTGAGCGTGACCACCGGAACGTCGTCGATGCCCTTGGGCTTGATGATCGGCTCGAGGGTGCCGAGCTCCGGCGATACCCAGTCGCGGTTGGTGTTCACCGTGTCGTGCAAGCGCACCAGCGCGTCCAGGCGCGGCACGCCGACCTTGAATTGCACCGTAAGCACCGCCATGCCGGGGCGCGACACCGAATACACGTGCTCGACGCCGTTCATCTGCGCGAGTACCTGCTCGGCGGGCGTCGCGACCAGCGCCTCGACGTCGCGCGCCGAGGCGCCCGGAAACGGCACGAAGACGTTCGCCATCGTGACGTTGATCTGCGGCTCTTCCTCGCGCGGCGTGACCGCGACCGCGAACAGGCCGAGCAGGAACGCGACCAGCGCGGCGAGCGGCGTCAGCTGCGAATCCTGGAAGAACCGCGCGATGCGGCCGGCGACGCCCATGCTCAGCGTCCCGCACCCATCCCGGCCTTGACCGGTTCGAGCGCGACGCGCTCGCCGGGCTTCAAGCCCGCGAGCACTTCGATCGCGCGCTCGTCGCCCGCGGTACCGAGCCTGATCTGACGCAGGCGCGGCGCGCCCTTGTCATCGATGACGTAGACACCGGTGAGCTCGCTGCGCTGGAACACCGCCTCGCGCGGCGCGAGCAGCCGCGGCGCTCGCCCGACCGCGAAATGCGCGCGCGCAAACACGCCCGGATAAATGCCGCGCGCGTCCTCCGGCAGCTCCAGCCGCACGCGGGTCGTATGGGTGCGCGGGTCGGCCGAGGGCACCACCGTCAACTGACGCACGCCGAACCAGCGCCCGAGCGAGGGCACCTCGATGCGCGCGCGGCCGGAGGCCTGGATCGCCGCGACCTGCGCCTGCGGCACGTTCGCCACCGCGCGCAGCGTCGAGGGGTCGAAGCCGGTCATGAGCGGCTTGCCGGGCACGGCCAACTCGCCCAGCTCGACGTGGCGCGCCGCGACCACGCCGCTGTAGGGCGCGACGATGGTGGCGAAACTGCGCTCGGTGGCCGCCTGGCCGGCGCCCGCGAGCATCGCTGAGAGGCGCGCCTGCGCCTGCTTGTTGTCGGCCTCGGCCTTGTCGAGCGCCGCCTGGCTGATGAATTTCTGCGCCAGCAACTGGCGTGAGCGTTCGTACTGCACGCGCGCGTTGCGCGCCGCCGCGTCCGCCTCGCGCACCTGCGCCTCGCTTGCCGCGAGCGCCTGGCCGGCGGCGCGCTCGTCGATGCGCACGATCACTTCGCCTTTCTTCACCGCGTCGCCCACATCGAAACGCAGTTCGACGATGCGCCCGGAAATCTGCGCCGATACCGTGGACTGGCGCACCGCTTCGATCACGGCTTCGGCGGAGTAGGTCAGATCGACCTCCCGGATCTCGACCGCCGCCGCCTTGAATTCCGGGGCCGGGGCCGCCTTGGGCGGCGGCGCATCGCCGCAGCCCGCCAGCGCGACGGCCGACAACAGGGTGAGGGCCGCGTGCCGCACCGTTCAGTCCTTGCCCGGTTGATTGACCCAGCGCACGAGCGACCCGGCGTCCACCGCGCCCGAGCTGCGCTTGACTTCCTGTCCATTCCTGAACAGCACCAGCGTCGGGATCGCGCGGATGCCGTAGCGCGTTGCGATTCCGGATTCGATGTCCGTGTTCACTTTGGCGAAGCGCGCGGTAGTGGCAAGCGTGCGCGCCGCCTGCTCGAACATCGGTGCCATACCGCGGCACGGGCCGCACCAGGGCGCCCAGAAATCCACCACCACGGGCAGTTCGGTGCGGCCGACGACCGCATCGAAGCGCGCCTCGTCGAGCTCGACCGGCTTGCCGTCGAAGAGGGCAGCGCCGCAGTGGCCGCACTTCGGGCCATCGCCCATGCGGTCCGCGGCAACGCGGTTGCCGGTCAGGCACGCCGGGCAGGCGATCAGCACCGGTACGGCGTCGGCAGTGGCAGCCATGGTCAGGCGCCGGCAAACGCGGTGAACCAGAGAAAGTTTTCATTCATGAACGCAGGGCTGCCTTTCACGCCGAGGGCGAGAGAAACGAGCACGAACGACCCTGCGAATATTCTGATCAGTCTTTCTGCCGTCATTTTGATCTCCATCAATTGCAGGTACGAGCACAGGGCGACAGACTAGGCGGTGTCCGGGCCGGGGTCTGTGACCGCGGTCCCCGGAGGTTCGGAACCCAGGTCACAGACCACCCGACTCGGCTAAACTTGGCGGCCAAAGAGATTAACGGCCGCCCAAGTGCCCGTCACCGAAGCAATCGGCAAGCAGGCCTCGCGTCAGCAGAAGGCCCTGTCCGCGCTCGCCTCATGATTTTCCGCCAGCTGTTCGATCCGCAATCGTCCACCTACACCTACCTGCTGGCGGATTCTGCCACGCGCGAGGCGGTCCTGATCGACCCGGTGTTCGAGCACGTGCGGCGCGACGCGGCGCTGATCGGGGAACTGGGCCTGAAGCTGCTCTTCACGCTCGAGACGCACGTGCACGCCGACCACGTCACCGGCGCAGCGCTGCTCAAGCGGCGGCTGGCCTCGAGAATCGCGTTGTCCAAGGACAGCGGCGCCGAGGGCGCCGACCGCTATCTGGCCGACGGCGACGTCATTGCGTTCGGCATGCGCACGCTGGAAGCGCGCGCCACGCCCGGCCATACGGGCGGCTGCATGAGCTACGTGCTCGATAGCCGCGCGATGGCATTCACCGGCGACGCGCTGCTGATCCGCGGCTGCGGCCGCACCGATTTCCAGCAGGGGGACGCGCGGCAGCTGCTGCGCTCGGTGCGCGAGCGGCTGTTCCCGCTGCCCGATGACTGCCTTGTCTATCCGGGGCACGATTACCGCGGCCTCACCGCCTCCAGTGTCAGCGAGGAAAAGAAATACAATCCGCGCCTCGCCGAGAACATCGGCGAAGCCGACTTCATCGGCTACATGACGCACCTGGGGCTGGCGCACCCGAAGCTTATGGACGTGGCGGTGCCGGCGAACCTGCGCTGCGGCCGCCCCGACAAGGAAGACATGACCAACGCAGCTGACACCGAATGGGCGCCGCTCTCCTATACCTTCGCCGGGATCTGGGAGCTGCAGCCCGACTGGCTGGCCGACAATGCCGGCGGCGTGCAGGTCCTGGACGTGCGCGAACCGAATGAATTCACCGGCTCGCTGGGCCACATTGCCGGAGCGAAGCTTGTTCCTTTGGGTTCTCTTTTGAATGGCACGGAACAACTATCGAATGACAGACCGGTCGTCGTCGTCTGCCGCTCGGGCGCGCGCTCGGCGCAGGCGACGGTGCTGCTGAGGAACGCGGGCTACACGAAGGTCGCGAACCTTGCCGGCGGCATGCTGCGCTGGCGCGCCCAACAACTCCCGGTCGAGGGTGGAACGGACTGAGGTTAGAACTTGATGTTCGCCAGGTCGGTTTCCGAGGGGAAGCGTCCGGTTTCGCAGCGCGAGTAAACGGACTTTTCACCGCTCAGGACGTCGAATTGGCCCGACTTGCCGGGCTGGATTTCGACCGGTCCGCGGCCTTGCGCTTCGATCCAGGCCTTCACACGGAGGGCTTCGGGTTTGTAGCCTCAGGCGGCGCAGTAGCGAATCAGTATTCCCATGAGAAAATCCTACCACCAATGAGCGTCCGCACCCGCTTTGCTCCTTCGCCGACCGGTTTCCTGCACATCGGCGGGGCGCGCACCGCGCTTTTCGCCTGGGCCTATGCGCGGCACCATGGCGGCAAATTCATCCTGCGCATCGAGGACACCGATCTCGAGCGCTCGACCGAGGTCTCGGTGAACGCGATCCTTGAGAGCATGAAGTGGCTCGGCCTCGACTGGGACGAGGGCCCGTTCTTCCAGATGAAGCGCCTGCCGCGCTACAGGGAAATCGCCGGGCAGTTGATGGCCGCGGGCCATGCGTACAAGTGCTGGATGACCCGGGATGAACTGGAAATCCTGAGAAAAGAGCAAACCGGAAAAGGTCAAAAACCCCGCTACGACGGCCGCTGGCGGCCCGAGCGCGCGCAAGCGGCGGGCCTCGTGCCGCCGGACCGCGCCCCGGTGATCCGCTTTCGCACTCCCGAAGAAGGCGAGGTCGCCTGGCACGACCTCGTCAAAGGAGCGATCAGCTTTCCGAACAGGGAACTCGATGACCTGGTGCTGCTGCGCGCCGATGGCGTGCCGACCTATAATTTCGGCGTGGTGGTGGATGACCTCGACATGGACATCACGCACGTGATCCGCGGCGACGACCATGTCAACAACACGCCCAGGCAGCTGCATATCTTCAGGGCGCTGGCGGAAGAAAAGAAGATTCCCGCCTTCGCGCACCTGCCCATGATCCTCGGCCACGATGGCGAACGCCTCTCCAAGCGCCACGGCGCGGTCAGCGTCACGCAGTACCGCGACGAGGGCTTCCTCCCCGAAGCGCTGCTCAATACCCTCGCCAGGCTCGGCTGGTCGCACGGCGACGACGAGGTATTCCCCGTGCCGCAGCTGGTGGCATGGTTCGACCTGGGGCATGTCAGCCGTTCGCCGGCGAAGTTCGATCCGGACAAGGCGTTGTGGATGAACCAGCAGTACATCAAGGGGGCGGATGATTCCCGTCTCGCTTCTCTCCTGGGTTCTTTTCTTGACGCAAAAGCAGGCCCGCCTCTGGAAAAAGTCGTATCCCTGTTGAAAGACCGGGCCAATTCACTCCAGCACCTGGCGGAGTCGGCGCGCATGTTCTACGTCTACGAAGAACCTTCCGCGAAGAACCTGGCCGAGCTGCTCAACGCCAAAACGCGCCCCGCGCTGAAGATGCTCGCGGCCAGGCTCGCGGGCGTGCCCTGGGAGCGGAAATCGCTCGCCGCCGCGGTGAGCGAAGTGCTGAAAGCGAGCGGCCTGAAAATGCCCGAACTCGCGATGCCGGTGCGGCTCCTGGTCACCGGCCGCACGCAAACGCCGTCGCTCGACGCGGTGCTCGAGCTGCTCGGGCGCGAAGCGGTGCTCGCGCGGCTGGCGCACCACCTTCAGGGAGACTGACATGAGAAACCTGCTGCTCGCCGTCGTCGCCGCGGCCGGCCTGCCGGGCGTCGCTCAGGCCATGGAGCCGGGCGAATGGGAGTTCCGCACCGTCATCTCCTCGTCGGTAATGCAGGTGCCGCAGGTCGCCACCGGCGTCCAGTGCATCACGTCCGAGGACGCCGGGGATCCGGCGCGCTACGCGGTGCGCAAGGAGTCCCCCGGCTGCACCGTCAAACCCGGGGCGCGCACGGCCACGACCTACAACTGGACGGTTCAGTGCGACCAGGGCATGCGCGGCAGCGGCAAAGCGCGCTTCGCCGCCAGGACCATCGAGAGCGACATCCGCATGAACGTCGATTTCCAAGGCTTGAAGATGGATATCCTGACCGAGATGAAAGGCCGCCGCCTCGGACCCTGCACGGCGAAATAGCCGCTATAATTCGGCCCCTCGCGTGGGGGTATAGCTCAGCTGGGAGAGCGCTTGCATGGCATGCAAGAGGTCAGCGGTTCGATCCCGCTTACCTCCACCACTCAGGTTTCATCGTTTCGCCTCAAGTCCCGATCGTCTAGAGGCCTAGGACATCGCCCTTTCACGGCGGTAACCGGGGTTCGAATCCCCGTCGGGACGCCATTATTCGGCAGCGCGACTAAGCGGCCTTTTTCACCTTCAGTTCGACGCGCATGCCGGCATGGCCGAGCATGTTGACCAGCGCATCGAGGCTGAATTTGTCGATCTTGGCCTTCAGGAGATCGTTGAGGCGCGGTTGCGTCACCCCCATGCGCGCCGCGCATTCCTTCTGCGACAGCCCGCTCGAACGCACGTAGCGTTCGATCCGGCTCATCAGTTCGGAGCGCAGGATGAGGTTCTGCGCATCCTCGCGGGAATACCCGAGGTCGAGGAACACGTTGCCGCTGCCGCGCACCATCTTCAGTTTTTCCGTCATCGCGCTTTCCTTTCCTTCAGCATCGCCCGGTAGCGGTTGCGCGCCAGCCGGATGTCGTCCTTCGATGTCTTGCGCGACTTCTTCTGGAAGGCGTGAAAGACGTAAATCGCCTCGGCAAACTTGGCGGCGTAGATCACCCGGAACGCGCCTTCGGCGTGAACGCGAATCTCGAACACCCCGATCCCGACCGAAGCCATCGGCTTGAAGTCCGTCGGCGCCAGACCCTCTTGCACCCGTGCAAGCTCCCGGCCGGCGCGCTGCCTCGCCTGACCGGTGAACGCCCGGATGTCCTCGCGGCTGGTTCCGCTCCAGAGGATCGGCTTCCTGCGCATTATATCCATATTGATAACTCAGCGCGCAACGGTTTGAAGGTTTGCAGTCGGGGAGCCGCCAAGGCTCGAAAGCCCGCGTTACCCAACTAGAATAACCTCTTGCCAGTGCCCGGTTTCATCCGGATTGGCACGCCACCGCAACGCCGCAGAGCCTCACCCTGCCAGGCGAACGCGTGGCAACGCCGCGGCATCGTGCGCCGTATTGACGCCCGTGTACCGCAGAGGGAAGATGGCGCACGTCCAAGGAGGGCGTGCGTGACTCCACGCAGCGGGCTGCGGATCGGCGCCAGCGTGGTCGGGTTCGGCCTGACCGTGGCGCAGTTTGGCTCCCCGGCGCAGGCGCAGATCACCTTCTCTGGCGTTCCCGGCGCCTTGACGGGGAGCAGCATCACCATCGGCGCGGCCAGCGGCCAGCAGTTCGACGGCAATCTGTTCCACAGTTTCTCGCGGTTCAACGTCAACACCGGGCAGACCGTCACCTTCGCCGGTCCCGCCAACGTCGTCAACATCATCAGCCGCGTCACCGGCGGCAGCGTCTCCAACATCGACGGGCAACTGGGATCGAGCATCGCGAACGCAAATCTCTACCTGATCAACCCGAGCGGGGTGGTGTTCGGGGCGAACGCGAGCTTGGCCGTCACAGGCTCGTTCTACGCGACCACCGCCGACTATCTGAAGCTGGGCACCACCGGCATCTTCCACGCCTCAAACCCAAACCCGGCGGCGAGCACGCTGAGCAGTGCGCCGCCCTCGGCGTTCGGGTTCCTGGGCTCGAGCCCGGCTTCAATTCGTGTGAGGGACAGCATTCTCAAGGTCCCGGCGGGACAGACACTCTCACTGGTCGGTGGAGATATTTCGATTTCGGGTGTCAGGTTCGGTGCTGTGCTTCTGGCAGCGGCAGGCCGTATCAACCTTGCGAGCGCGGCCGGCCCCGGAGAGATCTCTTTTCTTCCTGACGGCATTGCGGCGAGCCCGGGCCAGGCGCTAGGCCAGATCGACATTTCGAATGCGCAGATCCTCGCGGGCAGCGGCAGCACCGGCCTCGCCTCCGGTCCGATATACATCCGCGGCGGAAACATAACGTTTTCGGATGAAACCTTTGTCGGTGCAAACAACAAAGCAAACAGTCCCGGCGGCGGGATCTCGCTTGCTGCCAATGGCACGGTCGGCATCGCGGGCGGTTCTTTCCAAGGCGGTTCGGACGGCGCCGGGAAAGGGGGAGGAATTTCAATCGCCGCCGCGCAGCTTGTCTTGAGAGACGGCGCTCTCCTTTACACGGCGACCACGTCGTCCGGCGATGCCGGCGACATCACGCTGGATGTCGGGCGAATGGAGGTCCTGTCAGGGGGTTTGGTATTCGGCGGCACGTTAGGGAGCAGCAGCGGTACCGGGGGGACGGTCAATGTGAAGGCGACTGGCGCCATTGTTGTCAGCGGAACGGATGGGCACGGAACCCCGTCGGGTATTACTGCACTTACGAGCGGAAGCGGGTCCGCAGGTAATATCCGGCTCAGCGCGCCGCTCATCACCGTCGATGACCAGGGCGCGATCATGAACGGGTCGCTTTCTACCGGTGCCGCCGGCGCGATCGACATCTCTGTGGGCCGCCTGCAGGTACTCGGCGGCGCGATTCTGGGCAGCCCGGCGCTGTTCGGCAGCGGCAACAGCGCACCGACAACGATACGGGCGAGTGAATCCGTCCTCGTCCGGGGTGCGGATGCGAACGGTCACCCGTCCAGCATTCTCGCCGATACGTTAACAGCGGGTCGCGCGGGAGACATCACGATCTATGCGCCGATCGTCACGGTGGACGGCGGCCGAATCTCGAGCGGCACGTATTCGAGTGGAATTGCGGGAGCGATCGTCCTCGAGGTGGGCCGGTTCGAAATACTCGGCGGCGGACTGGTGCAAAGCAACACGTCCGGCCTTGGAGCAGGCGGCTCGGTCAGGATCCATGCGGCCGAGTCTGTCCTGATCCAGGGAACGAATTCGCAAGGGTTTATTTCAGAGCTGAACGCAAATACCGATGGCGTGGGTCGCGCGGGAGACATCTCCATCTCCGCTCCGTTGTTCACATTGCGGGGAGGACTCTTGGACAACCCTACCTTCGCAGCCGGCAATGCGGGCGCCATCACGGTAAACGTCGGCCGTCTCGAGATTCTCGAAGGCGGCCTGATCAATAGCGCCGCGTTGGCTGCCAGTACGGGTGCCGGAGGGCTCGTTTCCGTGCGGGTGAGCGACTCCCTTCTCATCCAGGGGCAAGACGCGGACGGACGGCCGTCCAGGATCGTCACCGACACAGCGGGGGCCGGCGCCGCGGGCAGCATCGTTGTTTCCGCCGGGTCGCTCGTCCTCGACGGCGGTCTCATCAGCAGCAGCAGCAGCGCAAATTCCAGCAGCGGCGCAGCCGGTACGATCCGCATCACGGCTGGCAGCGTGCAGCTTGCCGCAGGCGGCGGAATTTCGGTACAGAGCCAGGGCACCGGGAATGCTGGTTCGATCTTGATCGACGCGGGACAGCGGCTCGAACTCACGGGCGGCAGCGCCATCACCACCGAGGCGGTGAGCGCCGACGGCGGCGATATCCATATCACTGCACGCGAGATGGTCCATCTGCGCGACAGCAGTATCACCACCTCGGTGGGAACGGGCGCGGGCAACGGCGGCAATATCACGATTGATCCGACCTTCGTGGTGCTCAGCAACAGCCGGATCATTGCCAATGCCTTCGCGGGCAACGGCGGCAACATCAGCATCGTGAGCGAGTTCTTCATCACGGATTCGGGCAGCGTGGTGCACGCCTCGTCGCAGCGCGGGATCTCGGGCTCGGTGGTGATCGCCGCGCCGCAGAGCAATGTGGGCTCGAGTGTCACGGTGCTGCCGAGCGCCTACTTCGATGCTTCGGCGCTGATGCGCGAGAGCTGCGCGGCGCGGGCGGGGCGCGCCAACAGTTTCGTGCAGGCCGGGCGCGGCGGACTGGGGGCGCAGCCGGGAGATCTTGCGTTCGGCGACTACGGCTGGCGCGGGCCCGCGCGGGCCGGCCCGACGGCCGAGGCGCGGCCGCCGCGTTACGTCGTGCTGGCCTTGGGCAGCTGCGCCGAATTCAGAGATTAGATTGCCAACCGATTCGAGCGCCGATTTTCGTTTAAGAACTCGGTCGCGGTACCATTTGTCGGCGACCGGGCTCGACGGGGCAGGTTCCTCGCGGCGGACGTGGCAGGCGGTCAGTTCCTGATGGCCGCGGACTAGCGCGCGCTGACCCTCCGAGCCTGATACTCGCCCTTTCGGAGGAGGCACTCATGTACCCGGGCAAACACGCCCAGCAGCGCGCCACCCAGGCCGCTTTCATCATGGCCAACAGCGGTCAGGTGGTTACCTATGCCGAACTCGAAGAACGCAGCAATCGCCTCGCGCACTTGCTGCGCGCCAACGGCCTGCAGCGGTTGGACCATTACGCCATCTTCATGGAGAACAACAGCCGCTACATCGAGACCTGCACAGCCGGCGTACGCGCGGGTCTGTACTACACCTGCGTCAACTCGTACCTGACGGCGGATGAGCTGGCCTACATCCTGAACAACAGCGAGTCGAAACTTCTGATCACCTCGCGCGCCAAGCTTGGGGTCGCGGCCCAGGCGCTCAAGCTTTGCCCGCTGGTGCGGCTGTGCCTGGTGGCCGATGACGGGGTCGACACTGCGCCGTTCATGAGTCTGACGCAGGCCACTGCCGGCTTTCCCGGCACGCCGATCGCCGACGAATGGCTGGGCACCGCGATGCTGTATTCATCGGGCACAACCGGCCGGCCCAAGGGCATCCTGCGACCGCTGCCGGAAAACCCGCCTACCGAGCAGTTGCCGATTTTCCACTTCCTGAACGATCTGTGGCAGTACCGCGAGGGCATGACCTACCTGTCGCCTGCGCCGCTGTACCACTCCGCGCCGCAGGCCGCCGTGTCGCTGGCAATCAGCAATGGCGGCACCGTCATCATCATGGAGCATTTCGATCCGGAACTTTACCTGTCGCTGATCGAACGACACAAGGTCACGCACACCCAGTTGGTGCCAACGATGTTCAGCCGCCTGCTGAAACTGCCGGTCGAGGTGAGAAATCTCTATGGCCGGCCGGCACTGGAGATTGCCATCCATGCCGCTGCACCCTGCCCCGTGCAGGTTAAGGAGCAGATGATCGACTGGTGGGGCCCAATCATCCACGAGTACTACGGCGCCACCGAAGGACTGGGCTTCACCGCGTGCAACAGCGAGGAATGGCTGGCGCATCCTGGCACGGTGGGCAAGGTGATGATCGGTGACCTGCACATCCTGGACGAGCGGATGCAGCCCAGCGCCAAAGGCGTGCCGGGCGAAATCTGGTTCAAGACGGCCTCGCCCTTCGTCTACTTCAACGACCCCGAACGCACTGCACAGACACGCTCGGCGGATGGCAGCATGAGCACGGTCGGCGACGTGGGCTATGTCGATGACGACGGCTTTCTCTACCTGACCGACCGCGCCACCTTCATGATCATTTCCGGCGGCGTGAACATCTACCCGCAGGAATGCGAAAACCTGCTGATCACGCACCCCAAGGTAGTCGATGCAGCAGTGTTCGGCATTCCGAATGACGACCTTGGCGAAGAAGTCAAGGCCGTGGTGCAACCGATGCCCGGCATCGAGCCCGGGGCGGCGCTGGAACAGGAACTCATCGGATTCTGCCAACAGCACTTGGCCAAAATGAAATGCCCGAAGAGCATCGACTTCGACCCCGCGCTGCCGCGTCTGCCCACCGGCAAGCTCTACAAGAAAAACCTGCGCGACCGCTATTGGGGTGACAGGAAGAGCCGCATCGTCTGAAACCCGTCGCAACATAGGCTCTAAATCAACGGCCGCTTCCGACCCGAAGGTCGATCGCGGAGGCGGTTGCCCGGAACCGCTCCTCCTCGCTTGGATGACAAAAGAATGTTCGAGCCGCTAATAACTAAGAAAGTACACGAAAATCTGCGCGCGGCCGCGCGCGCCGGTGCGCCCGCGCTTGAATGTTCGCTGGATCTCGATCGCTCGCGCACGACCGTCGAGGCGGATGCCGCGGGATGGACCTGGCAAGGCCGGCGATTTCCTTATCTCGATGGCTGCAAGGACAGAACCATCTACCACTGGGATGGCGAGGCCTTCCTGCCGGCGGCCCGTTACGCGGGGTCGCTGATCAAACTGGTGCCGACGCAGTGGGGGCCGCCGACGTTCGAGATCGACGGCATCAAGATGCTGCCTACCGCACACGTCTCGCCCTACGCGGATGCCGAACGCAAGGTCGGCTTGATTCAGCCGCGAGGCAAGGTGGTCCTGGACACCTGCGGCGGCCTTGGCTATTTCGCCGCGTGGTGTTTGCTGGGCCGGGCGAGGCTGGTGCTTTCCTTCGAGAAGAATGCCGACGTGATCTGGCTGCGCAGCCTCAATCCCTGGTCGCCGGAGACTGGCGGCGGATTGACGCTGACCCATGGCGACATCGTGGAGCAGATTGTCATGCTGCCCGGCGGTTCAGTCGACGCGATCCTGCACGACCCGCCGCGTTTCGGCATCGCCGGGGAACTTTACTCGCAGGTCTTCTATGACCAGCTGGCGCGGGTGCTCAAGCGCAGGGGCAAGCTTTTTCACTACACGGGCGCGCCGAACAAGCTGACCACCGGCCGCGATGTGCCCAACGAAGTGGTGAAGCGATTGCGGCTTGCCGGGTTTGCGGCGGAACTGAACGGCGACGGCGTGCTGGCGGTGAAGCGGTAAAATCGCGCGATGCCAAGAGGTGTCGTCGATCATGAAGGTATGAAGAGCGCCGCGAGCCAGGCGTTGCGCGATCTGCAGCCGAAGGCCGGGCGGCCGTTCAATCTTGCGAAGATCGGCCATGTCGCGCTGATGTCGACCGATCTCGATCGCTCGGTCGGGTTCTACACCGGCGTGCTCGGTTTGCGCGTATCCGACGTTTATCCCGAGACCATGATGAAGGGCAGGATGGTCTTCATGCGCTGTGCCGTGGACCACCACGGCGTGGCGCTGGTCGGCGCAGCGCCGGGCACCTCGACCCAGCACGAACTGCACCACATGGCCTTCGAGGTGGCAACGCTGGATGAGGTCTTCCACGCCCGCGACTGGCTGCGCGAGCAAGGCGTGAAAATTGAATTCGAGGGCCGGCGCCGTGCCGGCTGCCAGGTGGCGGTCGAATTCCGCGATCCCGACGGGCACTGGCTGGAGATCTACTGGGGCCTGGACCAGATTGGTCCGGAGGGCAGGGTCCGTCCGCCGGAGGAGTGGCGCGAGTGCTTCACCCTGGAGGACGCGGTCGCCGATGCGCCGCCGGGCCAGGATACGCGGCTAAAGCGTTGAACCGCCGGCAACTGATTCGCGGCCGCGTGCTGCGCGGCATCGCGCTCAATCGCCAGCCCGGCTTTCATTTCCCCGGCAATTTCCTCGATGTTTCCTTCGACCACGTGGCGCGCGATGCTTCGCGCCTTTCCGTTGCGCCGGGCGCCTGGTGCGCCGATGCGGACGGCCAGACGGATTTCGGCTCGCTCGCGCTGCTGGCGGACCTGGCGCTGGCGGCCTGCATGCGCGCCCACCTCGGCCGCGCCACGCGGCTCGCCACCGTCAACATGCATCTGCAGTTCACCGGCGCGGCGCGCCTCGGGCGGCTCGCTGCCCAAGGCGTGTTCCAGGGCTTTCTTCGGGCTGCCGCCGGCAGGCTCGGCATGAGCCGCGTCACGGTCGCCGGCGAGGCAGGGCAGGTCTGCTACGGCAGCGGCACTTTCATGGTGCTCGATCCGCCGAAGAACATGACGCTGCATCCAGTGCCGCTGCGCAACCGGAAATCTCCGGAGCCTCGTCGTTTGAACGATGGAAATCTTGAACTGAAGGAACGGAAAATTCTGGAGCGGGCGGAGATAGCGCTTGCCGCGGGGGGCGTCTTTATCGAGGAGTTCTGGGGCATCCGGCCGCGCGAAGGCAAAGGCGCGCTGGAGAACGGCTTGCACGTCGGCAACCGCGTCGGCCATGCGCAGGGCGGCATTCTGCTCGCGCTCGCGGCGGCTGCCGCGGGTAGCACATTGCCGCCGCGCTGGCTGCTCTCGGGAATCTCGGCCTGGTACATCAGCCCGGGCGAGGGAAAGGCGCTGCGGGCCGCGTCGAAGGTGATTCACCACGGCAGGCTCACGGCGGTGGTGCGTACGCAGATCACCGGGAAAAACCGGCGCCGAGTGCTGGATGTGGTCACCACGCACTGCGCCGGCGCCTGACGCACCCGGAGATCGCATTGTCCCCAGCCGCAGAAGTCGCCCGCCGCCGCACCTTCGCCATCATCTCCCACCCGGATGCCGGCAAGACGACGCTGACCGAGAAGCTGCTGCTCTTCGCCGGGGCGATCCAGATCGCCGGCAGCGTCAAGGCGCGCAAGGCCACGCGCCACGCGACCTCGGACTGGATGGAAATCGAGAAGCAGCGCGGCATCTCGGTCGCCAGTTCGGTGATGCAGATGGAGTACCGCGGCTCGATCATCAATCTGCTCGACACGCCGGGCCACCGGGATTTTTCCGAGGACACCTACCGCGTGCTGACCGCCGTCGACGCCGCGCTGATGGTGATCGACGCCGCCAACGGCGTCGAGGCGCAGACCCTGCGCTTGCTCGAGGTATGCAGGGCACGCGGCACGCCGATTCTCACCTTCATCAACAAGATGGACCGCGAGGTGCGCGAGCCGCTCGCGCTGCTCGAGGAGATCGAGCGCGCGCTCGGCATGCCCTGCGCGCCGCTTACCTGGCCGGTGGGGCAGGGCCGCGGGTTTCGCGGCATCTACGACCTGCGCCGCGATGAAATGCGCGTTTTCATGCCCGGCGCGGACCGCCGCTCGGGGGACGATGAAATCGTCACCGATCCCGCGGCGCTGCGGCGCCGTTTTGGCGCCGCCTTCGACACCGCGTGGCACGAGATCGACGTGGTGCGCCACGCGGCGCCGCCCTACGAGCGGGAGGCTTTCCTCGCCGGCGGCCAGACCCCCGTGTTCTTCGGTTCGGCGATCAACAATTTCGGCGTGCGCGAGGTACTCGACGCGCTGGTCGATCTGGCACCGGGGCCGGCGCCCCGGCGCGCGCTGTCGCGCGAAGTGCACCCGGAGGAGGCCGCCCTGTCGGGCGTGGTATTCAAGATCCAGGCCAACATGGATCCGGCCCACCGCGACCGCATCGCCTTCGTGCGGTTGTGCTCGGGCCGCTTCCAGCGCGGCATGACGCTCTACGTGAACCGCACCGGCAAGACCCTGCGCCCGACCGGCGTGGTGACGTTCCTTTCGCAGCGAAGAGACCGGGTCGAGGAGGCGTTCGCCGGCGACATCATCGGCATCATCGCGCGCGGCGGGCTGCAGCTGGGCGATACGGTGAGCGAAGGCGAATCGCTGCAGTACACCGGACTGCCGTTTTTCGCGCCCGAGTTGTTCCGGAGCGTGGAACTTCTCGATCCGATGCGCAGCAAGCAGCTGAACCGCGGCCTGCAGGAACTCGGGGAAGAGGGCGCCATCCAGGTCTTTCGCCCGGTGCTCGGCAATGCGATGCTGCTGGGCGCCATCGGTCCGCTGCAATTCGAAGTGGCCGCGTATCGCCTGAAGGACGAGTACGGGGTGGAGACGCGAATGGCGCCAGCGGCCTACTCCGGCGCGCGCTGGGTGAGCGCCAAGGCCGCCGCCGAGCTGCGGCGTTTCTGCGACGCCAACCAGGACAAGCTGGCGATCGACGCATCGCAGGCGCCGGCCTACCTGCTCGGCTCGCGCTACGACCTGGAACTCACGCAGGAGCGCTGGCCGCAGATCCGCTTTCACGCCATGCGCGAGCACGCGGGGCTGGAATTGCAGTCCTGACCGAAGACAACAATTAGCCCGGACGCAAATCCCAATAGGGTGAATTGCCGGTAACCTCGAGGAGCCGCGCCGCAAACGCCGGCACCGTCTCCTGAAGCGTGGATACGTAGTTCGTGCTCAGGCGATTTTGATGCCGCGGCGTGCTCATTACCCTCAATGCGTCGCTGAGGGAAAGCACTCCGGCTTCCGTGCCCCCTTTGAACTGTGACCAGTTCTTCACGTGCTCTTTCGACCGAAAGAGATTCATGCGGCTTCAGGCAAATGGCAGGTTGCCGTACCATTTCTTGATCGGCAAGTCCACGTAAAAGGCAATGCCGCTTGGCTCTGCCCGCTTGATGACGCCGTCGAGAACGTCGACACTCAACGGCTCGCCGCAATCGAGGCAGGGTGCGTTCACGCTCACCAGCTTGCCTGGGAACATCCAGGTCATGGCGAGCGACTCCAGCCCGCATTGTGCAAACCACCGTTGCTCACCTTCCACGGACACTCGATACTGCGTTGGAAGATTGTTAAACGGCGCGAATGATGCGACGAGATCCGTCTCCGGAAAAAGCCAGTTGGGAAGACGGGCGGCCATGAGATCGTGCAGCCGCCGCTTGCCTTCCTCAACCGGGACGGCGAATTGCGAGGCGATTTCGGTGAAATGCGGTGCCTGGCCCCGCTCGACGAACACCGACAGGATGAAGTGATACGTCTGGTCCAATTGAGCCGCATCATTCATACGATCTCTCCTTGACAAGGTTGCAGCCTGGCGCCGCACAGCGACCGGTTCATTGCGGTCCCGGGATCGGCGCCGAGGGCACGGCTCGGTCCGCGACTACGCGGCGCTCTGCGAGGGAGTCGATCTCCTGCTCGCCGAGGCCGATTTCGGCGAGGATCGCGCGTGTATGCTCGCCCAGGCGCGGCGCCGGAGTGGGCGCAACCTTGGGATGGCCTTCGATCTGCAGCGGCGTGTCCACGGTGCGCACGCGGCCAAGCACGGGATCGTCGATTTCCACGAACACTCCGTTGGCCGCCATCTGCTTGTCCGCGATCACGTCGTCGAAGGTGGCGACTATCGAGTGGGGCACGTCGGCCTCCTCGAGCGCGCGCTGCCAGTACGCCATCGGCTGGCTGGCGAAGACCTGGTCGCAGATCTGGATCAGCTCGCGCATGCGCCCCTCCTGCAGGCGGTCTTCCAGCGTCGCGTAGCGCGGGTCGTCGGCGAGCTCGGGGCGGCCGATGGCGCGGCAGACCTTGGGCCAGTCGCGCCGCGTATCGACGACGGTCATCTTGAAAAGGCGCCGGTCGCCCGCGCGGTAGTAGACGGAAGTGAAGCTGCGCGCGTGCTCGCGCGGCCGGCGCTCGAGAAACCGCGCGTCGAGCAGCTTTGCCTGGATCATCACCGAGTTCGACCATGCGCCGCTGGCGAGCAGCGAGCAGGAGACGCGCGTGCCGCGGCCGCTACGCTCGCGCGCGAGCAGGGCGAGCAGCACCGCCGAGAGTAGCGCCATCCCGGTCGGGTGATCGCCGGCGCCGTAGCCGAACGCGCCCAGCCAGCCCTCCGTGGGGAACAGGTTCGCCTCCAAGCCCGAGCGCGACCAGTAGCAGACCGAGTCGAAGCCCGGCTTGTCGATCTCGTCGCCGGCGTCGCCGAAGCCGGTGCCGTGCGCGTAGACCAGGCGCGGATTGATCGCCTGCAGCTCGGGCCAGGTCAGGCCGAGGCCCGCGAGCGACTTCGGGCGGTGATTGGTGAGGAACACGTCGGTGCCCTCGACCAGGCGGCGCAGGATGCCGCGCGCCTCGGGCGCCTTCAGATCGATCGACAGGCTGCGCTTGCCGCGGTTGTCGGGCAGGAAGCAGTACTCGTAGTCGTGGACCGGCATGCCCGGGATGTGATGGCCGCGCCGGTTCAAATCGCCCTCGAGCGGCTCCAGCTTGATCACCTGGGCGCCGTAGTCGGCGAGCGCCGCGCCCACTGATGGAACCATGATCATCGAGGCCGCCTCGAGCACGCGGATGCCCGAGAGCAGACCCGCATCCGGCGACGACAACGCCATGCGTCATACCTCCTCTGAGACCCGCAAGATAACGCATCCCCCCGACGCAGAGTCGCGCAATATGCTTAAGTCGCCTAGTTGGCCTTGATGCCGGCCTTGCGAATCACTTCGCCCCATCGCGTCGAATCACGCTTGATCAATGCGGCGAACTCTTCCGGCGTGCCGCCGGCAGCCTCGCTGCCCAACTCCGCCATGCGGGCCTTGAAATTCGGCGCCGATACCGCGCGATTCACCGCAGCGTTGATCCGATCGAGCAGCGGCCGGGGCAGGCCGGCAGGCGCGACCATTCCTTGCCAGACGCTGATGTCGAATCCTTGCAGTCCCGATTCGGCCATGGTTGGCATGTCAGGAAACGCGCCGACGCGTTTCTCCGAGGTAACCGCGATACCGCGCAGCTTGCCGCCCTTGACGTGCGGCCCCACGGAACTCGTGCCTTCGAACATGATCTGCACGCGTCCGGCAAGCAGATCGGCAATCGCCGTAGCGCCACCCTTGTAGGGAATGTGTTCGATCAGTCCACCGGTCACCATCCGCAGCAATTCGCCGGCCAGGTGCCCCGGCGAGCCGACTGTCGATGACGCGAACGAAAGTTTACCGGGGTTTTTCTTGGCGTATTCAACGATTTCGCGCGCCGAATTCACCGGCAGCGACGTCGATGCCACCAGCATCAGCGGCCCATTGGTGAGTAGCGCGATCGGCTGGAAGTCGCGCTCGATGACGTAGGGCAGCTTGTCGAACATGTGCGGGCTGATCGCCAGCGCCCCTATCGGCGACATGCAAAGCGTGTAGCCGTCCGGGGCCGACCTGGCGGTGAGTTCGAGACCGATGATGAGCCCGGCACCGGGCCGGTTGTCGATCACCATTGGCTGGCCGAGCACCGAGGTGAGTTCCACCGCGAGCGCGCGCGCCACGATGTCGGTGTTGCTGCCCGCGGCCTGGGGGACCACCAGGCGGATGGGCTTATCGGGATACCGAGCGTTCGCCGCCGAGGTAAAGACACCGAGTGCGGCAAGCAACAGCAGGCGGAAAACGGGCAGAAGCGGGCGGTCCATCACATCCTACTTTTCAAGTGGGCGGCCAGACTTTACTCTGATCCGGTATCCGCTGAGATCAAAACCCGGCTTTCTCATACCGAGGAGTCCGCGACACCACATAACGACCGTTGTGTAGTGCCGCGCAGGCAGGTCCGGATTTTTTTCTTCCGTTCTGCTGCCGCAACGGGAGAGGTTCTCCTCCTTGACATGCGCAGGACGGGTCCATATATTGCATTCGGTCAATCATGAAAAAAAAGGGGGGGAAATGAAGCGACTACTGACTTTCGCCGTTACTATTGGTGCGCTCGCCGCCGCGCCTGCTGCGATGGCGCAGACGCCCGTCAACTGGACGCTGGGCGATGTCGACTCGGCTTCCCATTGGGGCCCGAAGAGCGCGCAAGCGCTCTCCGAAAACGTGGCCAAGGCCACCGGCAACCGGGTCAAGATCACCGTCTATCCTACCGAATCCCTGTTCAAGGGCAAGGACTCGCTGGACGCCGTGTCGAGGAACCTCACCCAGATCTACCGTGTAGCGGGATTTCACGTTGCAGGCGAGGCGCAGATTCTCGAACTGATGGATCTGCCTTTGTTCGTGCCCTGGGATTATGATTTCCGCGTCAAGTTGTGGGATGCCCTGACTCCCCTCTACCGGGATTTTTTCAAGAAAAAATACAGCGTCTACCTGGCCGGCATACACCAGGCAGAGCCGCGCATGATCTACAGCAAGACGGCGGTCAAAGGTCTGGCGGATCTGAAGGGAAAGAAAATCCGCTCGGCGGGTCCGGTCGAAACCGAGTTCACGCGCGCTTTGGGCATGGTGCCGGTCGGGGTTGCGCCGTCGGAGATCTATACCGGGCTGCAGCAGGGTCTGCTCGACGGTAACTGGGTGGCGGATGCGCCGCACTTCTACAACAAGGGGTTCGAGGTCACCAAGTATATATTCGACGTGGGCAGTGCGGGCGCCGGGTTTTTTGTCCTGGTGAATGA